>Ga0228698_1000677_pt1 | contig 22212 bp, 27 predicted proteins | sample McNCre117_Aug_MG_FD_178015 | JGI IMG/M metagenome (GOLD analysis project Ga0228698, IMG submission 178015) | Freshwater microbial communities from McNutts Creek, Athens, Georgia, United States - 1-17_Aug_MG | ecosystem: Environmental > Aquatic > Freshwater > Creek | place: USA: Georgia...
GGCCGCAACGGCAGTGAAATAGGGCTTCGAATACGGTTATAATCTCTCCTCTACGGTGGCTGTAGCTCAGTTGGTAGAGTCCAGGATTGTGATTCCTGTTGTCGTGGGTTCGAGCCCCATCAGCCACCCCAGTAAATAAAAACCCTGCTGTTGCTTCAACAGCAGGGTTTTTTCTTGTCTGACGGCTTATTGCGTTTCGCCCAGCGCGCGAATCACCTGTTTGCCCAGCGCCATCATGTGCACTTGGTCCGGGCCATCGGCGATGCGGCACCAGCGGGCGTAGTTGAAGGCTTCGGCCAAAAAGTAGTCGTCCGTCAGACCGCCTGCACCATGCATTTGAATGGCCATGTCGATCACCTCTGCGCCCATTTGCGGGACCATGATCTTGGCCATGGCGATCAGATCCATGGCGGCTTTGTTTCCTTCTCGGTCCATTTTGGCGGCAGCACGCAAAGTCAGTAGGCGGCACATTTCTACCTTGGAAGCCATGAGCGCAATGCTCTCGCGCACTGAACCTTGTTCGCTGAGTTTTTTGCCAAACACGGTGCGTCGGCTGACACGTTGGCAAGCTGTTTCCAGAGCACGTTGCGCGGCGCCAATCACCCGCATGCAGTGGTGAATGCGCCCCGGGCCCAGGCGGCCCTGCGCGATTTCAAAGCCACGTCCTTCGCCCAGCAGAATGTTGCCCTTGGGCACTCGCACATTCTCAAAAATGACTTCGGCGTGGCCGTGCGGTTCCTCCCAATAACCTAGGGTGCTCAAAGGGCGCACGATGGTGATGCCGGGCGTGTCACGTTCCACCAGAATTTGCGATTGCTGCAGGTGGCGGTTGGGGTTGTCGGGGTCTGTCTTGCCCATCACGATGAACACTTTGCAGGCCTCGTGCATGACGCCGGTGCCAAACCACTTGCGGCCGTTGATCACATAAGCGTCGCCGTCTGCGCGGATCGAGAGTTCCACATTGGTGGCGTCGCTGGAGGCCACGTCGGGTTCCGTCATCAGGTAGGCCGAGCGGATGTCGCCAGCCAGCAGGGGTGTGAGCCATTTGTCTTGCTGCTCCGGCGTGCCGTAGCGCGCGAAAACTTCCATGTTGCCGGTGTCCGGTGCGCTGCAATTGAAAAGCTCTGACGCCCAGAAAACCCGCCCCATGATTTCGGCCAGAGGTGCGTACTCTGCGTTGCTCAAACCCTGGCCACCATGCGAATGACCGGGCATAAAGAGGTTCCACAAACCTTCGGCTTTTGCCTTGGCCTTCAAGGTGTTCACGATGGGCGGCGAGGACCAGCGCGTAGCTGCCACTTGCTGTTTGAAAACATGCTCGTTGGGGTACACGTGCGCCTGCATGAAGGCACTAAGTTGCTGCTGCAGCTGTGTGACGCGGGGGGAATGTTCAAAGTCCAAAATGCGCTCCTATCAAGGCTTGGGCGAACAATAGCTGCATTGGCGCACTGCTGGCGTCGCTTCGGAGACCGGTGCTATTGCATCCCCTTTACACTGGCTTTTAATAACAGGGCCAAGCGCAAAGGGGAACACATGGCATCGTTGATTTTTTATGACAAAGCAGTCGCGTTAGACCGCAAGCAACACCAGCAGTTGAAGTTGCGGCATGTGGCCAATCACTACGCATTTGCGGCCAAAACCAATTCGGTTTTGCTGGCACACACCGAGTTTGCTGAGGCCGCCCGTGACTACCCCATTGTTTTCGTCAAACAAGGTGATGGGCCATTTGCTGCCGCTGCTTTGCTGGGGTTGCGAGGGGATGTCAACCTGATGGTCGGGGCGCGGGGTGATTGGGAGGCCGGGACGTATGTGCCAGCGTTTGTACGCCGTTATCCCTTTGTGTTGGCTACCGGAGAAGATGCGCAGACCTTGACGGTGTGTGTGGATGAAGGCTGCGCGGGTTTGAACCGTACTCGGGGCGAGAAATTGTTTCAGGCTGACGGAAGCGAGACACCTTATCTGCAGGGCATTGTGGAATTTTTGCGTCTGTTCCATACCGAAATGCAGCAGACGGGTGCACTGCTTGCCAAGCTGGATGCTCTGGGCCTGTTGAGCCCCAAAGTCATTTCTGTGGAACACGACGGGCAAGCCTCCCATCTGGATGGGCTCTGGATGGTGGATGAGCAAAAACTGCTGACGCTGGAGGACGCAGCCACCCTGGAGCTGGTGCGCTCGGGTGCCATGGGGCTGATTTATGCGCACTTCTTGTCCTTGAAAAACGTGGTGCGCTTGGCGCAGCGCCAGGGCGCGCGCCAGCGGGTTGCCGCTAAAACGGCAACTCCGCGTTCGGGTGACTCCGCCGTCGTCCATTAAGGGGACAGGGTCATGTCGGCTCCGACGGACACGCTGACGGATAGGGAGACAGCCTCGCTCCAGGTGCTGCAGACGCGTGCACCTCGCTTCGCCCCGCGTATAGCCGTGGTGCTGGGCAGTGGTTGGGGCGGGGTGGCCACGCATATTCAAGACCCCGTTTGCGCGCCGTATGCCGATCTGCCCGGGTTTCCGCATACCAGTGTGGCCGGGCATGGCGGTGAGCTGTGGCTGGGCACGTTGGGTGCACACAAGGTAGCGGTGATGAGCGGGCGCAAGCATGGCTATGAAACTGGTGCGGTGGACGGCATGCACCTGCCTTTGCGTGTGCTGCGGGCCCTGGGCTGTGAGGTGCTGGTGCAAACCAATGCGGCAGGCAGTTTGCGCAGCAGCTTGTCCCCGCTGCAACTCATGGGGGTGCGGGACCATATCAATTTGCCGCAGCGCTCCCCACTGGTGGGCTTGAGTGGGACAGAGCGGCTTGTGGACATGGTGAATGCCTACGACCCCGGCTTGCTGGCGCAGGCCGAACGGCTGGCCGCGCAGCGCGGGTGTGCGCTGCAAACGGGCGTGTATGCATGGGCTTTTGGCCCCCAATTTGAAACCCCTGCGGAGATACGTATGCTTGCACTGCTGGGGGCAGACGCCGTGGGCATGAGCACGGTGCCCGAGACCATTCTGGGGCGCTACCTGGGACTGCGCGTGCTGGCCTTGTCACTTATTACCAATATGGGGGCCGGGTTGTCCCACGAACACCTGAGCCACGCCCACACGCTATCGCAAGCCGAAGAGGCCAGCCGAACCGCCAGCGCCGTGCTGGCCCATATCGTTGGAAACCTGGAACTGGAGTGAGCCATGGCATCAAACAAAACGGAGTTCAACAGCGGCGGTGTCACTTCGCAGCATTGGTTGCATAGCCCGGTGGACAGCGCACGCATGGCCTTGGCTTGCCTAGACCTCACCAGCTTGAACGCGGGGGACACCGAGTCAGACATAGCCGCTCTCTGTGCCCGAGCGCAAGGCCCCTTCGGCCCAGTGGCTGCGGTGTGCGTATGGCCCCGTTTGGCAGCCTTTGCCCGCCAGCAGCTGCCTGCATCCATAGCCGTTGCAGCGGTTGCCAACTTCCCGGACGGCAGTGCTGACGTGGAGCGTGCGGTACGTGAGACAGGCGACATCGTGCAAAGCGGTGCGCAAGAGGTGGACCTGGTCTTGCCCTATGCCAAGCTGCTGCAGGGAGACGATCAGGCGGTGTCCCAGCTACTGGCTGTGGTACGCAAAGCTGCGCAAGGCCTGAAGCTCAAGGTGATTCTGGAAACCGGGGCGCTGGTGGGCGGTGCCCACATCCTGCGCGCCTCGCGCCTGAGCCTGGACGCAGGGGCCGACTTTTTGAAAACCAGCACCGGCAAAACCACCATCAGCGCCACACCAGAAGCGGCCCGCGTGATGTTGGGCGCGATTGCCGCAGATGCCGGTGCGGCTGCGCGCGTGGGCTTCAAACCTTCGGGGGGCATTCGCACCGTGGCCGATGCGGCGCAGTACATCGCCCTGACGGAGGAATACCTGGGCTCAGCAGCCCTCACACCCCAGCGCTTTCGCATAGGTGCCAGCAGCGTGCTGGCAGATATTGAAGCGGTGCTGGCCGGGCAGGGCGGTGCCGCTTCTGCGGGTGAAGGCGTGTACTAGCCAAGACGAACATGCTGGCCCAGGAAGTGATTCGCCGCAAGCGCGATGGGCATGCTCTGCGGGAGGCGGAAATTGCCTCTTTTGTTGAAGGATTGGTCACGGCTAGTTGGAGTGAAGGTCAGTGCGCTGCTATGGCCATGGCCATGCTGCTCAAGGGCATGACGGCAGCTGAAACCGTCAGCCTCACGCGCGCCATGACCCGTTCCGGCGCGGTCATGGACTGGAGCCAAGCTGGTTTGGCCGGGCCAGTGTTGGACAAGCATTCCAGTGGCGGTGTGGGCGACAAGGTGAGCCTGATGCTGGCTCCCATCGTGGCGGCGTGCGGAGGCTTTGTACCCATGGTTTCCGGGCGTGGTTTGGGCCATACGGGGGGCACGCTGGACAAGCTGGAAAGCATTCCCGGTTACCGCATTGCCTTGGATACCAAAGAACTGCACAGGACCTTGCAATCGGCCGGTTGCGCCATCGTGGGCCAAAGTGCGGAACTGGCTCCAGCGGACCGTAGGTTGTACGCCATCCGCGACGTGACCGCCACGGTGGAGTCCACTGCATTGATCACAGCCAGCATCCTGTCCAAAAAACTCGCGGCGGGGTTGCAAGGCCTGGTTATGGATGTGAAGACGGGCAATGGCGCATTTGCTGCCAGCCGCGCTGAGGCGCTGGGCTTGGCCCAGTCGCTGGTGCAGGTGGCCTGCGGCGCAGGCTTGCCTACGCGGGCCTGGATCACCGACATGAACCAGGTGCTGGGCCACAGTTGCGGCAACGCGCTGGAAGTGCAGGAGGCCCTGGCCTTTCTCAAAGGTGAGCGCCAGGAACCACGCTTGCTGGAGGTCACCCGCACATTGAGCGCTGAGTTGCTGGTCATCGGTAGCTTGGCCCCAGATGTGTCCGGCGGCTTGAACGCGGTGGATGCCGCTTTGCGCAGCGGGCGAGCGCTGGAGCGCTTTGGGCGCATGGTCCATGCCCAGGGAGGCCCTGCAGACTTTTGCGAGTGCGCTGGTCACTACTTGCCACAGGCACCCGTGCAGGTGCCGGTGCCAGCGCCCCGGTCCGGCTGGGTTCAAGCGATGGCCACTCGCGATATCGGCTTGTTGGTCATCACCCTTGGAGGCGGTCGGCACCAGGCTGCGGATGGGGTGGATGCGCGGGTGGGGCTGAGTGGCGTGGCCGCTATCGGCCAGTATGTGGAGCGCGGAGACCCCTTGGCCTTGGTGCATGCGGCAGACCGGGCTGCGGCAGAGGCGGCGTGTCAGGCGCTGCAGCGCTTTATCGTCCTTGGGGATGAGGCCAAAGGCCCCCAATCTCCGATGCTGGAATGCATCGCCAAAGCACCTGACTAAGGTCAGGTGTGGCCGCAACCCTTGCGGCGGTTGCTGTTACGGGGTGATGACGCAGAGCACGCTGCACGGCGCGTGCTCAATCAGCGCACCAGACACCGAGCCACGCCACCAACGCGCAGCCCAGCTATTGAGGTGCTTGTGGCCCACCACGATCAAGTCGGCCTGCACTTTGCGGGCGTATTCGCAGATTTCGTGCACCGTCTCACCCATCAGCAATTCGCCCTGGGCCTGGTAGCCGGCTGCAGTCATGCGCTGCAGGCCGTCGTCCAGAATGGTTTGAAAGCGCTGCTTGTCACGCTCTGCAATTTCGGGGACGTAAATGCTGCCGTCGTAGCCCGCCAAATTGGCTGGTGATGGCATTACCGCCACCAGCCACACCGCGGCATGACTCCATTGCGCAAGCTCCTTGCTTTCCAGCAGTGCGCGTTGCCCGGCTTCGGTGCCGTCGTAGGCCAGCAGAATGCATTTGTACATGGCGATTTCCTCCGAGTGCAGTCCATAGTAGTCCTGCGGCAGATGCAAGACAAGCGCAGCGAGTTTCAGCGTCCGTACACGTCCTCAAAACGCACAATGTCGTCTTCGCCCAAGTAGCTGCCGGACTGCACCTCAATCATCTCCAGCGGCACGCGCCCCGGGTTTTCCAGGCGGTGGGTGGTGCCCAGCGGGATGTAGGTGGATTCGTTCTCCGACACCAGAAAGCTCTCTTCGCCTTTGGTTACGCGGGCGGTGCCGCTCACCACAATCCAGTGCTCGGCGCGGTGGTGGTGCATCTGCAGGCTGAGTGCGGCACCCGGCTTGACCACGATACGTTTGACCTGGAAGCGCTCCCCGGTGTCCACGCTGTCGTACCAACCCCAGGGGCGGAACACCTTGCGGTGCATCTGGCCTTCGGCGCGACCTGCGGCCTTGAGTCGGTCCACAATCTTTTTCACATCCTGTGTCTTGTCCTTGTGGGCTACCAACACGGCATCAGGTGTTTCCACGATGACCATATCGCTGATGCCCACGCAGGCAATCAGACGGCCTTCACTGAGCGCAAGGGTGTTGGTGGTGTCTTGCAGCAGCACGTCACCTTGGGCCACGTTGCCCAAGGCGTCTTTGGGCAATGCTTTCCACAGGGCTTCCCAGGCACCCACATCGGACCATCCAGCGCTCAAGGGAATCACCACGCCTGCAGGCAGGCCAGCGGCGGCGTCAGGGCGGGCGATGCGCTCCATCACGGCATAGTCGATGGAGTCCGATGGGCAGCCTGCAAAGGCCTCTTTGCCCACGCGCACGAATTCACCATCCGACTTGCCAGCCGCCCATGCGGTGTCGCACGCAGCCAGAATGTCTGGGCGGCAGACCTTGAGTGCGGCAAGCCACACCGAGGCGCGCACCATGAAGAGGCCGCTGTTCCAGAGGTAGTTGCCTTCTTTCAGGTAGCTCTCGGCGGTTTGCAAATCGGGCTTTTCAACAAAGCGGGCAATGCGCATGGCGCCATTGGCATCGAAGCTGGCACCCGTTTGGATGTAGCCATAGCCGGTTTCCGGTGCATCGGGGGTGATGCCAAAGGTAACAACGGCGCCGCCTTGGGCCAGCACCGCGCCCTTGCGCACCACTTCCTGAAAAGCGGCTTTGTCCACGATGACGTGGTCAGCGGGCATGACCAGCAACACGGGGTCTGCGCCTGCAACCGATGCGGCCTGTGCGGCAATGGTCAATGCGGGGGCGGTGTTGCGGCCAACCGGCTCCAGCACCACGCTACCGGGTTTGCCCATGACGCGCAGTTGCTCGGCGATGACAAAGCGGTATTCCTCATTGCAGACCACCATGGGGGCGGCAAGCTCTACCCCTTGAATGCCGTCTACGCGACGCACTGTGGCCTGTAGCAGCGAATCTTCGCCAACCAGGGGGAGCAGTTGCTTGGGGTATTTCTCGCGGGAGAGGGGCCAAAGACGGGTTCCGGAACCGCCGGAGAGGATGACTGGTTGTATCAGCATGAGGGAGATGTATGTTCCTGTTGTAACAACAGGACTTTACACCGCCACTTAGACAATCCTGCGCAGGTGAGAGAACCAGTGCAAAGCACCGCGGCGAACGCACAAACCGTTGCCGATGATGCGATGGGAAGCGCGGCATTGGGTGGCCCGTGCGGGTGGCCTGCGGGGCAAGGCTTGTACCGGTGTTGCCAACAGTCCGTCTGCCAAGGCCAAGTACTCGTCAGGCATGCCTACGTCGATGCGGGCGGGAATGCGCAGGGTGAACACATCGCCGCTTTCGGAAATGCGCTCAATAGCGCCGCTGACCAGCACATCACCGCCGGCGTTCTTGCCTATCAAGGTGTAGCTGTGGTGCGATGCAGTGCTGAGCTTGGGCATACCCTTGCAGTGCACCAGCAGATGCGCCTCGTCTATGGCAATGATGTGTACGGGCAGTGCATCGGTGCGGAAGTCCACCATGAGTTGCAGCGCAGACCGGTTCTCCATGTGCCACTCCAGCGTGCACTGGATCAAGGCAGGCACTTCAACAGCGGTCCAAACGGGGAAGAGCTTTTGGGTCATGGTGATCTCCTTCATAAAGCGATGGTGGGAGATTAATCAAAGTGAGTATTTCAACTGTTATGTCTCTGTTAACTTGGACTTACACTGCATTCATGTTCAACGAATCGGCGAAAAATGATGCATATCGGCGTACTGGAAGATGATGAAGACCAACAAGCGCTCATCCAACTCTGGCTGCAATCAGCCCAACACAGCTGCCGCACTTTTGGCACGGTGGCGGCCATGCTGGAAGGCCTGAAGACCCATCATTTTGATGGCCTGTTGCTGGATTGGATGCTGCCTGATGGCAGTGGCGCAGACGTGCTTAATTGGGTGCGCAAGAACGTTGGTTGGAACATGGCCGTGGTGGTACTGACCGCCTTGGACGACGAGCAGACCGTGGTCAAAGCTCTGCAGGCGGGGGCGGATGACTTTGTGGTTAAGCCTCCCAAACAACACGAACTGATCGCTCGCCTGGGCGCCGCGACCAGGCGTGCTAGTCCGGGCGGTTTGCCTGTGTTGCGCTTGGGTGCGTTTGAGATTGATATTCCTCGCCACATGCTGTCCATGGAGGGAAGCCCGGTCACCCTGACGCAAAAGGAGTTTGATTTGGCGGTGTACCTGTTCCAAAGCCCAGCCAAGTTGCTGTCAAGAGACCACTTGCTGAATAAGGTGTGGGGCGTGCATGCCGATGTGGATACCCGCACGGTAGATACGCACGTGAGTCGGCTGCGCAAAAAACTCAAGTTGGATGGCGCCCATGGCTGGAAGATGTCGCCTGTGTACGGCTACGGCTACCGCCTGGACCGCATCGACGAAGCACCCAAGGGTTCTGCGTAGAGTCTAGGGGCGCAAACCCCAACCGCTTCAGGGGCTAAATGCGTACGCGAATTTGTACGGTGTTTACGCCATCCTCATGCCGGTAGTTCAGCGTATCAGCAGCCTGCTGAATGATGCCCAGACCGAAGCCACCCTCGGGCATGCGTTCTATTGCGTGGTGCGTCATATCCGGCGACAGCAAAGGGTTGCTGGTGTCGATAGGCGCGTAGCGGTCAGCGGTGTACCTGAACGCCAGCAGCAGGCCTTGTCCATCCATTTTGCCGGTCAATTCAATCTGAGCATCCCGTCGCAGCCCGCGGGCATGGCGGACCACGTTGCTCACCACTTCAACCGCAGCCAAAGTGAGCAAGTCGGCACGTGAATCAGCCAGTCCGGCCACATGGGCGCATGCTTGTGCGAACCACCGCACGCGCGACAGCGATTCCATGGTGGCGGGTATTTCCAGTTGAATCACGGTGCGTAAGACTGAACGGCGGTGTCCACTGTGTCGTAGATGCTGAAAACGCGGTGCATGTGCATCAAATCGAACAAGGTCGATACCGGTGTGGACACTGCGGCCAATCGGAAATCGCCTTGACGCTTGCGTGTCTCACGCAAGCAGGCAATCAATGCACCTAGCCCGGAACTGTCCACAAATTTCAAGGCGGACATATCCATCACCAGCTTGTGCTGCGTGCCCAGAATGTCACCCATGGCACTACGGAAATTCGCTGCGTTGCTGGCGTCCAAGTGGTCGGTCGGGTGCTGAATGATGAGCACACCATCTCCGCGGGTTTGTGTCTGCAAGACCATGAAGGGGTTCCAAGAGAGAACAGCGCAGGGGCTGCGCTTGTCCCTATTAAAAGGCAGCAGGGCGTGCAAATGTGTCCGCACTGTGGCGCTTGCAAATGCACCAAGCTTGCGGAGTCAGTGCTGGGCTATCAGGGCTTGAATGGCTGAATAGAGGGCTGCCAGTGCACTTGCCAATTGATGCGGGGTGTCACGGCTGGCAAGCATTGCGGTGCGCGCCAATTGCCCCAGTGCTTCATAGCCAAATGCACCGGCGGCACCCGCCAACCGATGCAGCGCTGCGTGCTGGCTGGCGGTGTCTGGTGCGGCTTCAATTTCCTCCAGCCTGCGCCGTAGCCCTTCTACAAATTTGCGTTGCAGGGCCTCAAACTGATGCGCGTGCGATGGGGGCGTCGATTCAATCGGCATGGTCTGGTCCCTGTGTCCAGTACTTGCGAATTTCGTGTGGCAGGGTAACCGGGTCAAAGGGTTTCACGATGACGCCGTTGGCGCCGCAAGCCAGCAAAGCCTCCACTTCGTCGGGCATTGCCTTGGCGGTCACAAACACCACAGGCACGCTGCGCATGCAGTCCATGGCGCGCAAATGCTGGAGGGTTTCCGTGCCGCTCATTTTGGGCATCATCACGTCCAGCAGCACCAGTTGGGGCGAAAAGTCTTTCACGCGGTCCAGGGCCTCTTGGCCTGAGGCACAGGACGCAAGGGTGTAGCCGCCCATTTGCTCCAGGCTGAACTCCAGAATCATGCGGATATCTGGGTCGTCTTCCACGCACATGACGCGGCATAAATCACTCATGGTGTTTTCCTCTGGGAAGGGTGACACTGAAAACCGAACCCACACCCGGCTCCGAGCGCGCGCTGATGCGCCCGCCCATGCGCTCCACCAGCATTCGGCTGATGTACAGCCCCAGCCCGGTTCCGCCGGTGTAGCGTCGTTCTGTGGTTTCCGCCTGGGAGAATTTTTCAAACAAATGTGGCAAAAAGGCCGGATCCATGCCTGGCCCTTGATCGGCCACTTCGACACACCAGCCGGCCGGGGTGTCCAGCAGGCTTAAAGCAACCACTTTTCCTTTGGGGGAGTGTTTGAGGGCGTTGGATAACAGATTGGCCAATACTTGCAGGAAGCGATGGGAATCCACTTCGCAAGTGGCCGCCTCCACACAGGCAACCATTTGGATGCGAACACCCAGGCGCTCCCCATAGCCTGATATGGCTTCCATCGATTCCAGCAGCAGATCGCGCAAGCGATGCTCCTCCAGATTGAAAACCATGCGGTCGTTTTCAAGTTTGGCGAGGTCCAGAACATCGTCAATTAATCGATTCAGCCTATCGCCATTGCGCTTAGCGATGTTTGCCAATTCCAATGCCGCCGGCGGCAAGATACCCACCGAACCACTTACCAGCAGCCCCATAGCACCAACGACAGAAGTAATAGGTGTACGCAGTTCGTGACTTACCGTGGCCAGGAATTCATCTTTCATGCGCGCAAGCATGTTGGCTTTGGCTTGCAGCGCAAGCACATTTTGATAATGCTGCAATTTGGCCTGCAGCAAAGCAGGGCGTATGGGTTTGACGAGGTAATCCGCCGCCCCCATGGACAAAGCGTGGATAAAGTGCTCGTCGCCCTGCAATGATGACATCACGATAACCGGCAGCCACTTTTGCGTGACCTGTTCGCGAATCAGGCGGCTGATTTCAAACCCGTCCATATCAAGCATCAGCAAATCAAGCAAAACGATATCGGGGCGGTCCGCATCAATCGACTGCAGGGCTTCATACCCGCTGGCTGCAGCAATGCAGCGGTAACCCATGCTGCGAACGACATTCACCATCTGTTCACGTGCAGCGGCGATGTCGTCTACGACCAATACGGTCAAACTCTCAGCAGGAGGGGTTTCAATGTGCATTGCGCCGTGGGTTTGGTGGCCCTATTGTTGTAATAGATTTGCTAGGTTATCTGAATTGAGGCGGGCAGGGCCAAAATGTGAAGGTGAAGGTAAATACGCGGAATGCAGCGTTATCCGAGTATCAAAATTGGATTAATGGTGATACATTGAAAGTTCGGCTCTGGATGCGGGGTCGAATATGTCCAACCCACCCAGCTGGAAAATAAATAATGTCAAAACTGATCGATCTGCAAAACCAAATCGCCAATCTGCAAAAGCAAGCCGAGGAAATTCGTGCCAAGGAGTTTCAAGCCACCGTGTTGGAAATTCGCCAGAAGATGGCAGCGTTTGGTATCACGGTCAAAGACTTGCAATCCACCCCAACAAAAGGCAAACCAGGGCGCAAGGCAAAGGCGGTAGTGGCCCCACCCGCCAAGGCGAAAAAGGTGGTCCCTCCTGTTGCCGCTAAATACCGCGGCCCACAAGGTGAGACATGGTCTGGCCGTGGTTTGAAGCCCAAGTGGCTGACCGCATTGATTGCCCAAGGCAATACTCTGGAGCAATACGCTATTGCCGCCTGAAAGGGTTTGCCGCTATAGCGGCGCAGTATGCGCACGCGCACAAAAAAGCCCCGCTACCGTATTGGTAGCGGGGCTTTTTTAGCTGCAGAAATTACTGTTTGACGGCTTCTACTTGGATAACCAAGCGGACGTCTTTGGGGAAACCCCAGTCAATACCGTAAGCCATGCCGAACTGGGTGCGGTCAATCGTGGCTTCAAAGTCGCCACCGCACACTTCGCGCTTGATCATGGGACTTTGGTAGCAGTTGAACTGGTTTGCCTTCAGCGTCACGGGCTGTGTCTTGCCGTGCAAAGTCAGGTTGCCAGCGATCTGGGTAACTTTGTCACCGTTGAAGCTGAACTTGTCGCCCACGAACTTGATGGTGGGGAATTGGGCGGTGTCAAACAGGTCTGCGCTTTGCAGGTGCTTGTTGAAAGCGTCAAAGCCGGTGTTGATGGAAGCGGTGTCAATTGTGGCTTCCACTTTGCCGGTCTTGGCAGCGCGGTCGAGTTGCACGGAACCTTCTTTTTTGTCAAAGCGGCCGCGGTTGGTGGAAGTGCCAAAGTGGCTGATTTCAAACGTCACGTAGGTGTGCGACGGATCAAACGCATACGTGGCGCTTTCTGCGTGGGCAACGCTGGACATCAATGCTGCAGCGACCGCGACGGCCAGAATGGTCTTCTTCATTAAAAATACTCCTGAGGGTTGAAATTGCCGTTTAAAAAATCGGTTCAGAGTTTGCCCATGCCGGTCACCACCAGCTTGAACTTGACTTGCACGTCGTCCGCCACCATGGAGGTGTCGGCCCATTCGTTTTCGCCAATCTTGTAAGCCAGACGCTTGAGCGTGAACTGGCCGGTAGCGGTGGTCTGGCCGTTGGCTTGTGCCAGTGCCACGGGAACTTCCACATCTTTGGAGTTGCCCTTGATGGTCAACTTGCCATTGACCTGGAATTTGCCGCTGCCCAGGCTTTTCACGCTGGAGGACTGAAACTGCGCTTGCGGGAACTTGGCCACGTTGAACCACGGCGCCTTGGGCAGTTCGGCATCGGATTCGGGTGCGCCCAAAGTGGCGCTGCCGGTATCTACGGTAAAGGCGATCTTGGCGGCCTCGGGCTTGGCGGTGTCAAAGCTGATTTGCGCATCAAACTTCTTGAACTGCCCATCCAGCGGAACGCCCATTTGTTTGGTTGTAAAGCCAATGCTGCTCTGTGTAGGCACCAGTTTTTGCTGGGCAAATGCACCGGTGGGTGCAAGAAGTGCGGCGAAAAACAGGGTCAGCAGGGCGAAGGGGGTGTGCAATTTCATGGATTTTCCTTGTTGGGGGGGCGGATCAACCGCGCAGAGACATGCGCTGGAGCAATCCGTCGCGGTCAATGACGTGGTGTTTCAGAGCTGCGCCGATGTGCATTGCGACCAGAAATGCCATGGCAAAAGCGGTGGTTTGGTGCCAGGGTTTGATCAGGGCTGCCAACGCCTTGTCTGGTGCTACCAAGTCAGGCAGTTGAATCACGCCAAACAACACTACCGGAAAGCCAGCAGCGCTGGTGTAGGCCCAGCCAACCAAGGGAACCACAAAAAACAGTGCGTACAAACCCAAGTGCGTAGCCTTGTGGGCGGCCAACTGCCAAGCAGGCATAGCGCTTTCAATCTTTTTGGGCAATGGGGGCGCCGGGTGCTTGGCACGCCAGGTCAGGCGGATAACGGTAAGGGCCAGAATGCTGATGCCTGCCCATTTGTGCCAATTGAACAATTTAAGGCGTTGGGGCGAAAACGGCAGATCAGCCATATAGACGCCAAAGAAAAATATAAAAACTAATGCGGCTCCCAGCGTCCAATGCAAAACAATGGACAGTGTGTGGTAGCGGTTTTTGGCGTTAGATTCTGAAGACATGTCGCAAGTTTAGAAGTGATTCGGTTGCGAATATTTGCGCTGGCTTGTTGATTAGATTGCAATAATTTGAATGACGAGCTGGTCAACGCCGGTCGGAACTGGATCCGTCGAGGGGGTCATCTCCTAGGGAGATAGGCCCAGACCTACAATCGCCCCGAACGATTGCACACCATGAAAATACTTATCTCCAATGACGACGGATATCAGGCAGCTGGGCTTGTAGCGCTCTATGAGGCGCTCAAAAATGTGGCCGAGGTGGAGGTCATTGCGCCCGAAATCAATAACAGCGCCAAATCCAACGCGCTGACGCTGCATTCCCCTCTGTATGTGCACCGGGCCGCCAACGGTTTTCGCTATGTCAATGGCACGCCCGCAGACTGCGTGCATATTGCGCTCTCTGGCTTGTTGGATTACCGGCCCGACCTGGTGGTTTCCGGTATCAACAATGGCGCCAATATGGGGGACGACACCATTTACTCCGGTACAGTGGGTGCTGCGATGGAAGGCTATCTATTTGGCATTCCTTCAATCGCGTTTTCGCAGGTGCACCGCGATTGGGTGCATCTGGAAAGTGCCGCGCGAAAGGCCCGCGATCTGGTGCTGGGTATGCAACGCAATCAGCTTCTGGGCGCCAAACCCTGGTTGCTCAATGTGAATATTCCCAACCTGCCTTATGTCGACATCAAGGGCACCAAGTTGTGTCGTCTGGGCCGTCGCCATGCGGCGGAGCCGGTGATTACCCAAGTCAATCCCCGCGGCGAGACCATGTACTGGATCGGCGCCGCAGGGGATGCCATGGACGATGCCGATGGCACCGACTTCCATGCCACCGCCACGGGGCACGTTTCCATCACCCCTCTGCATGTGGACCTGACCGACCATGCCAATCTGGGCTACTGGGCCCAAACCGCCAATCTCCTGAAAAGCGGTGTCTAGCCTCGCAGACGCATGAAGCAACGACCTTCTTTCCCCGCGCGGATGGACACCGCGCCGCCTGCGCCCCAGGCGGCGCGTGGCCTGGCACAGGTAGCTTACGTTCCGGATGCCGCACGGCCGCAAGGGCTGGGTATGGATTCGTCCGCACACCGCCAGCGCATGGTGCAGCTGTTGCAAAAGCAGGGTGTGCAAGATGCTGCGGTGTTGGCCGCCATGGGAACCGTGGAACGCCACCGCTTTGTGGACAGTGCGCTGGTGAACCAGGCCTATGAAGACACCAGCTTGCCGATTGGCCTGGGGCAGACCATTTCCAAGCCAGGCGTGGTGTCGCGCATGATCGAGCTGTTGCGCAACGGAGCCACTGGCAAACTGGGGCGTGTGCTGGAAGTGGGCACGGGGTGCGGCTATCAGGCCGCTGTGCTGAGTTTGTTGGCTAGCGAGGTCTACAGCATCGAGCGCCTGCGCGGCCTGCACGACAAGGCCCGCGAGAACCTGCGCCCCATGCGCATCCCCAATGTGCATTTGCTGTTTGGCGATGGCATGGTGGGGTATGCCCAGGGCGCGCCCTATGCCGCCATCATTTCTGCAGCGGGCGGAGAGGCCGTGCCGCAAGCCTGGATAGACCAGTTGGCAGTAGGCGGGCGATTGGTGGCGCCCGTGGTCAACAGTGGTAGCCGAGGCGGCGGGCAGTCCTTGCTGGTGCTGGACAAAACAGCGGGTGGTATTCGCCAAACGCTCCTGGAGGCAGTGCACTTTGTCCCCCTAAAATCGGGCGTCGCCTAGAACTACAAAGAAAGCGTTTATGTCCGGTATTGTGAATCGTGGGATGGTTGGCTTGGGTCTGTTGGCAGTTTTGGTTTTGACCGGTTGTGGTTCGAACGTTCCTCTGAACCGTGCCCCGGTGGAAGACCGCGGCAGCGCCGCTTCGGCCACCCCCGTTGCAGCAGCCACAGCGGTAAAACCGCCACCTGGCTTCGAGAATGCCGGCAAGCCCGGTTACTACACGGTGAAGCCCGGTGACACCGTGATTCGCATCGGCCTGGAGACAGGCCAAAGCCACAAAGACATTTCTCGCTGGAATGCCTTGGAGAACCCCAACCGCATTGAAGTAGGCCAGGTGCTGCGCATCGTTCCTCCAGTCGCCGACACCGCCGTGGTAGCCAAGCCTGTGAGCTCGGGCACCGTGACCACCACACCTATAGCCAGTGCTGCGAGTCCCTCCACCGCGACGGCGGTTGCGCCTGCCAAAGCGGCATCTGCACCGGCAGCGGGCAAACCTACTGCCGCAGCGCCCGCACCTGTGGTGGTGCCTGCTGGTGGCGACGAAGAGATCGCGTGGATATGGCCTGCCAAAGGCTCCGTGGTGGGCGAATTTGATGACGCCAAAAACAAAGGCGTGGACATTGCCGGTGCCGCAGGTGACCCGGTGCTGGCCTCTGCAGACGGCAAGGTGGTGTACGCCGGTGCGGGCCTGCGGGGCTATGGCAACCTTGTCATCCTCAAGCACAACAACACCTACCTGACTGCCTATGCCCACAACCAAAGCCTTCTGGTCAAGGAAGACCAGTCGGTGAAGAAGGGCCAGAAGATTGCCGAGATGGGCAACAGCGACTCCGACAAGGTTAAGCTGCACTTTGAAGTGCGTCGCCAGGGCAAGCCGGTGGACCCGCTCAAGTACCTGCCCGCCAAGTAACGGTATAGCCAATGACCAAGGACATTCAGGATCGACAGCCACCCTTGAATGATCCCGTGGCCGTGGACCCGACTGCCGAGTTGTCCCTGGGCGCAGACCTGGTTGAGCTGCAGGCGGGTGACGAATCCGCCGACGCGCTATCGGTCTACCTGCGCGGCGTGCGGCGCTCCAAGCTGTTTTCCGTGGAAGAAGAGTTTGAAACAGCCACCCGCGCGAAGGCAGGTGACTTTGCCGCTCGGCAGAGCATGATTGAACACAATCTCCGTCTGGTAATCAGCATTGCCAAGGCTTATGGCGGGCGTGGCGTGCCACTGCTCGACTTGATTGAAGAGGGCAACCTAGGCCTGATGCATGCCATCGACAAGTTCGAGCCCGAGCGCGGCTTTCGCTTCTCTACTTATGCGACTTGGTGGATTCGCCAGTCGGTGGACCGGGCTCTGATGTACCAGGGCAGGGCGGTTCGCCTGCCTGTCAACATCGTGCGTGAGGTGCAACACATTTTGCGGGCCAAGCGCTTGCTGGAAAACGATGCAGCCCTGATCGCGCGGCGGCCAGAGGGCATTCGAGCCGAAGACATTGCTGCGCTGCTTGGCACGGATGCCGACAAGGTCAGTGAACTGCTGGTCATGGCCGAATCGCCGCGTTCCCTGGACGCCAGCCTGGACCCGCAGGGCGAAGACCAAAGCCTGGGTGATATGTTGGTGGACGACATTAGCCTTAGCCCCGAGAGCCTGACGCAGGCACACGAAGTTGATACCTTGCTGGACACGTGGGTGGGCACTTTGTCCGCCCGTGAGCGGGAGATCATTGAATCGCGTTTTGGTCTGCACGATACCGAGGCCCAGACGCTGGAAGTCATCAGCGAGCGCTTGGGCATGACCAAGGAGCGCGTGCGCCAGGTCCAAAACGAAGCGCTGTTCAAACTCAAGCGCCACCTCGCGCGTCAAGGTGTGGGCCGGGATGCGCTGATGTAAGCCTGAGACAATCGGGGCATGTCTGAAACAAGTACAACATCCCCCATTTCTGAAAAGCCCCTGCCAGAAGGCTGGCTGCGCGTTCAATCACTGGACTTGGAAGCCCAGGGCGTAGCCCACAAGCCCGATGGCAAAGTCGTTTTCATCGAAGGTGCGCTCCCGTTCGAGACCGTGAGCGCGCGCATCCACCGCACCAAAAACAGCTTTGAAAAAGGCACGCTGAGCGAGATTCACCAGGAGTCCTCGCAGCGCGTGCGCCCGGCATGCCCGCACTTCGGCATGCACGAGGGGGCCTGCGGTGGCTGCAAGATGCAGCATTTGCACATAGGTGCCCAGGTGGCCGTGAAGCAACGTGTGCTGGAAGACAACCTCTGGCACATCGGCAAGGTCAAGGCCGACAACATGCTGCGTCCCATCGAAGGCCCGACCTGGGGCTACCGTTACCGCGGGCGGCTGTCGGTGCGCTACGTGCGCAAGAAAAGCGCGGTGCTAATCGGCTTTCATGAGCGCAAGAGCCACTTTGTGGCGGACATGAAAGAGTGCCATGTGCTGCCGCAAAAAGTGAGCGATCTGCTGCTGCCTTTGCGCGCCCTGATCGCCTCCATGGACGCGGTACAAACCCTGCCGCAAATTGAATTGGCTGTGGGCGATGTGCCGGGTGGCGAAGGGCAGGGCGCAGTAATGGCCATGGTGCTGCGCCACATGGAACCTTTGAGTGGCGCGGACTTGGACCGCTTGCGCCAGTTCGCAGCAGCAAACCCGGGAGTGCAATGGTGGATGCAGGCCAAAGGCCCCGACACCATCGTTCGCCTAGATGAGCTGCCGGGCCATGAGACGCCCACACTGGCCTACCAGTTGCCCGAGTTCGGTATCAACATGCCGTTCAAGCCGACGGACTTCACCCAGGTCAACCCTTTTATCAACCGGGTGCTGGTGGTGCGTGCCTTGGGGTTGTTGGCGGCGCAAAAGCACGAGCGTGTGATTGACTGGTTTTGCGGCCTGGGCAACTTCACGCTCGCTTTGGCGCGGCAGGCGCGCGAAGTGCTGGGCGTGGAGGGTGCCGAGGCGCTGGTGGCCCGGTCACGGGAGAACTACACGGCCAATGCGGCGGTGCAAAGCGAGCACGCTGCTTTGGCACCTACCCGCTTTGTCGCGCGCAACCTGTTTGACATGACACCCGAGATGCTGCGGGCCGATGGGGAGTCCGACAAGTGGCTGGTAGACCCGCCACGGGAGGGTGCCTTTGCCTTGGTGCAGGCATTGGCTGCCTTGCATGAGGAGCGCACTGCCAATGTTGCGGAGGGAGGCACATCGTGGGCACCTCCCAAGCGCATTGTTTACGTGAGCTGCAACCCGGCCACTTTGGCGCGCGATGCCGGTGTGCTGGTGACGCAAGCAGGGTACCGCTGCACATCAGCCGGAGTAGTCAATATGTTCCCGCACACTGCCCACGTGGAGAGCATGGCGGTGTTTGACTACGTAGGCGCTTAGGCGGATACCGCAGGGTCAGTGGGCCGCAGTGTGCTCGGCGGCTGGCTTGGTGTCAGCGGCTTTGGGCTTGGCCTTGGTGGTTTTGCTCTCAGTCGCGTCTTTTTTGGCTTTGGGGCCCGCCACCACTTCTTCGTCGGCTGCTACGGAGGTGGCTGGTTCTGGCTTCACACCTTTGGGCTCAATGCCTTCAATCTTGTTGTCGCGCATGTACTGGTCCATTTCCTTCCAGCCGTTGAACACGGCGGCTTTGGACGCTTTTTCGTTCATGGCGTAGCAGTCTTCAATGCTGCGCATGCCATGGCGGCAGGCGCCACCAATGGCTTTGGAATCCGCTTCGCGCTGCACCACTTTGGGGTCGGCCAGCAACGCTTCCAGATCGCAGCCTGCTAAAAGCAGCGTTACCACCAGCAAAAAAATACGAGCAATCATGGGGAAAACCAATAAGTCATAGCTGAGTATCGACCCGAATGGGTTGATATTGAGGACAGCTGGGTTTTTGTAAGCAGCAAAAAGGGCCCGCAAAGGGCCCTTGTTTGCGCAGGCTGGATAGCCTTAGTCACGCTCACCGCCAAAAATGCCCAACAAAGCCAGCAAATTTTGGAACACGTTGATGATGTCCAAATACAGCGCCAAGGTCGCAGTGATGTAGTTGGTTTCACCGCCGTCGATGATGCGCTTGATGTCATACAGCATGTAAGCACTGAAGATGCCGATGGCGGCCACCGACATGGCCAACATGCCCGCGCTGGAGCCCACGAACATGTTGATCAAGCCACCGACGATCAGGACGACGACGCCCACAGACAGCCATTTGCCCATGCCGGAGAGGTCACGTTTGATGACCGTGGACAGACTGGCCATAACCATGAAAACACCCGCGGTACCGCCGAAGGCCGTCATGATCAAGGCGGCACCGTTGCTAAAGCCCAGCGTCATCTCAATCATGCGCGACAGCATCAGGCCCATGAAGAAGGTAAAGCCCAACAGCACGGGCACGCCCGTGGCCGAGTTCTTGGTTTTTTCGATGGCGTAAATGAAGCCAAAGGCGCCGGCCAGGAAAACGATCATTCCCAAACCGCCGGTGAAGAATTGGCCAACGCCTGCCGCCACTCCTACCCAGGCGCCCAATACGGTGGGAACCATGCTCAGTGCGAGCAGCCAGTAGGTGTTGCGCAGCACTTTGTTGCGCTGCTCGGTGGAAATGGCATAACCAAAGCTGGAGCCCAGCGTGGAATAGCGATCTGTCATTTTCAATCTCCTGGTAATAGAACCTACGCGGTAGGTGGTGCAATTTTAGGCAATATCAAGAGGTGTCCTTGTTTATCGCCCAGCGATTGCACTGATTTTTATGGGGCTGATGTGCGCGCAGTGCAGTGAATGGCGCATCACACTGCCGTTATGCTCTGCGCCTTTGCATCCAATGGAATATCGCCATGAAAACCAAATTTGTTCTTGAAGCCGCTGAAGTCAAAGCCATTGCCGCCGCTGCCGAAGCCGAAGCCCAAAAAAACAACTGGGCTGTCAGCATCTGCATCGTGGATGACGGGGGCCACCAACTGTGGTTCCAGCGTCTGGACGGAGCTGCCCCCATTTCCGCACACATTGCGCCCGGTAAGGCGCGTACGGCCGCTATGGGGCGTCGCGAAAGCAAAACCTATGAAGACATGATCAACGGTGGCCGCGTGTCTTTCCTCAGTGCGCCCAACCTGGATGCGATGCTGGAAGGCGGCGTGCCGATCGTCAAAGACGGCCAGTGCCTGGGCGCAGTGGGTGTGAGCGGCGTGAAGTCCACCGAAGACGCACAAATCGCCAAGGCTGGCATCGCGGCCATCGGTCTGTAATTTTGTTTAGCCGGGCTGCAATGGCCCGGCTATTTGATAAAAGCAACCTCAGTAGGCCAGCCTGTCCGGGTGAATTTCCTGCAGGATGGTGGTTGCGATCTCTTCGATGGATTTGGTGGTCGTGGACAGGGACCGAATGCCCGCCCTGCGCATCATGGCCTCCGCTTCGTTGACCTCTATCCTGCAATTTTCCAGTGACGAATAGCGCGAGTTGGGGCGCCGCTCCTGCCGAATCTCACTCAAGCGCTCCGGCTGAATCGTCAGGCCAAACAGCTTGGCCTTGTGGGGGACCAAGGCGGGAGGCAGCTGCCTGCGGTCAAAGTCTTCGGGGATCAGCGGGTAATTGGACGCCTTGAGTCCGTACTGCATGGCCAGGTACAGAGAGGTAGGCGTTTTGCCACTGCGGCTCACACCCACCAGGATCACGTCGGACATTTCCAGGTCGCGGTTGAGTTGCCCGTCATCGTGGGCCAACGAGAAGTTGATGGCCTCAATTCGGTCGTTGTATTCCTTGCTTTTGCTGGCGTCGCTGAATCGCCCGATACGGTGGTTGGACTTGATGCCCAGCTCCTGCTCCAGCGGATGGACAAAGGTGCCAAACATGTCTAGCAGCATGCCGTGGCAATGCGCCTCAATGACCTGGAGCACTTCCATATTGACCAAGGTGGAGAAAACAATCGGGCGTGTCCCGTCCATTTCAGCCGCATGGTTGATTTGACGTACCGCCTGGTGGGCCTTGTCCACCGTGTCCACAAAGGGCAGTCGCACGTGGTGGGCCTTGGTTTCAAACTGGGCCAGGATGGCGTTGCCAAAGGTTTCGGCGGTGATGCCAGTGCCATCGGAGACGAAAAAGACAGTGCGTTTGGGCATGAGGAGCTTGCGAAAAGTTGATCGGGGGGCGGCGCCCTACAATGCGGGCAATTTAGCGCATTTTGCACAGGCACCGCGCCCCCAAGTCCAACAACACAGCGGGTCGTGCAAAACGTGGCAACCACCGGTTTTAACTTCTGGAGCATTGCTATGTCGAGTCTATTTAACCCAACCGATCTGGTTGTCCCATTCGAGCGTTTGCGCATGACCGATGTCGAATCGGTCGGCGGAAAAAACGCCAGTTTGGGGGAGATGATTTCCCAACTGCCCGAGGGCGTGAAAGTGCCTACCGGCTTTGCCACAACGGCCCACGCCTTCCGCGAATTTCTCAAACACGACAACCTGGCCGCCCGCATCAGCGAGCGTCTGGCCAAGCTGGACATTGAAGATGTGCGCGCGCTGGCCGTGGCCGGTGCGGAAATTCGTGCCATGCTGGAAGCGCAGCCTTTCCCGCCTGAGCTGGAAAAAGGCATCCGTGAATCCTTTGCGGTGCTGAGCGCCGGTAATGACAAAGCATCTTTTGCTGTGCGTTCGTCTGCCACCGCAGAAGACCTGCCTGACGCATCTTTCGCCGGCCAGCAAGAAA
>Ga0228698_1000678_pt1 | contig 22195 bp, 17 predicted proteins | sample McNCre117_Aug_MG_FD_178015 | JGI IMG/M metagenome (GOLD analysis project Ga0228698, IMG submission 178015) | Freshwater microbial communities from McNutts Creek, Athens, Georgia, United States - 1-17_Aug_MG | ecosystem: Environmental > Aquatic > Freshwater > Creek | place: USA: Georgia...
CGGGATTCAGTGAACCGGACAATGGTTCCAAGTGGTGAAAAAGTGTCCAGGCCTGGTGGTCCAAATTGCCGGCGACTGTGACCAGACGGACGACGTCGTTGCGGCGGGCAGCAACCAATGCAGCAACAGCAGCTCCGCCGGAATACCCCACGAAATGGAGCTGCCGGGCACCAAAGAGTTGCTTGAGCCCATCAACGGCTGTGCTGCTGGCGTCCACCACTTCCTTGGCAAACCGCGCATGGGTCCAATATCGCTCAGGGCACTCGGAAGTATCGGCCCTGCTGAACTGACACGGACGTGCAAGGTACGCGGCCGCCCCACGCGGCTGGGCCAGTGCCAATTGCAAGCCCATGGGCACGATGGGCGTCGGGTCCGGCGATGGCTGGCTCGCGCTTATCCAGGCGAATCCGTCCCCTTCGAAATAGACCGTCAGCGCCTCTGTCCGCTCGACCACTTGCGGTAGGTACGCTGTAAGCCAGAACACATCCGCCTGAATCTGTCTTGGCTGCCACCCCTTTGCAAAGGCGAGCGTATCGGCGTGCCGACGCCTGGCATCCGGCGTTGGCCAGCTCGCACAGCCGGCCAATATCGCCGTTGCAGCCATCGACGCACACCATGCAGACAAGCGGCTAAGCATGCAGTGCTTTCGCTGCGAGGCTGGCAATTGCCGGCGATCGATAACCAAGCAGCCGTAGCGGTGAACGACACCCATTCACCGCCGCGGCTCCGGCCTAGAACGACCAACGGAAATTGGCTGCAAGGCTTTGGTTGGTATAGCCGGCGCGTTGTTCCGTGTCATATCGGCCACTGATCTCCATGCCCTTGGATTGCTGCGAACTGACACCAATGCCCGCACGCCAGCTGGTCTTTTCTGTCTCAATGCCGGGCGTCGAGAAGCGCATATTGGGTGAGCCGGCAAATGCAGCGGACGAGGTTGTGGACTGACCGATGGTGTCTTGCGACAAGCCCAGATAGGCCTGCAAGGTGGTGCTCTCACTCACTTTGTGGGCCACCTTTCCCTCCAGACCCAGCACCAGGGATTCGGAGGTGCGCTCAAACACTGTCAAATTGGCGTTAGAGCCGGCCTCGGTATAGGTGGGGTCATGCATCATGGTGTAGTCCAGGCGCACCGACGGTACAAAACTGGTCTGCGGGCTCAGTGCATAGCGCCGGCCCACAGCGGTTCCGGCATGAAAGTTCAGCGTGTCGTAATGTGCCGTTGCGGTTTCACCCATAAAGGCGATGTTGCGACGGGACACGTTGTTGTTGTTGCCCATATCCACCTGGAAGCTCAGGTCCGTGTTGGCATCCAGATCGTGGCTGCCATAGCCAATCAACTGGTACACGTCCACGCTGCTGCTGGAAATTTGCGAGTTGCCATCCACACTGGCCTTCGCATAGGCCAGGCTTACCCCCACGCGAGCGTTGGCCGACAGGGTTCCATCCAGACCAAACGCCACACCGTCAATGTGACTGGAGAAGCCGGACTGGCCGTTTTTGTCGTCTTGCTTGGCGCCTGAAGTGAAAGGCTTAACCCAGGCTTTCTTGTCTCCGTAGAAACCATCACCGGACGACATTCCGCGGTTTCCATCGACCCGGGCCTGCACCACGCGATTGATGGCCGCCAGGGCACTTCCTGCAGCAGCGGTGGTGTCGGTCGTGCGGGGCAGTAATTGAACGACTGCACGGGAAACATCTTGCGCGCTGGCATATCCCGACAAGGCATTGATACGCGTGAAAACGGTGTTCACGCCACCGGTATCGGGCGAGCCCGCAGCCGTCCAGGCTGGCATGAGTTTGTCGAGCACTGTGGCCGCACCCAATGCGTGGCGCGCGCCCACGATGCCCACATCGGTTGCGTGCAGGCCTGCGGAAGTCTGGGCACATGTGCCATCGGCCAATACCGATCCCTGGGCAGTGACACACAGTTCAAGTACGTTGTTGCGAATGCTGTAGCCAAAGTCCAGAATGCTGCTGCTGTCCTCCACCACCAAGCTGGTGACCGTAAGGCCGCCGGATGCAGAAACAAAGTTGGAAAGCTTCATTCCCGCATATTGCATCTTGTCCGCAGCGGGTGCCACGTCGATATACATCTTGCCGGAAAGCGTTGCTGTGCCGGTACCGGTACTTACATCCGCACCACTGGGGGCCGTAACGATTAACTGGGAGTAGGCGCTGCGGGCGGGATTGGTCACGTTGAGGGCCAGAATACCCATGCGCAAGACCCCCGTGCTGCTTTGCGTAAAGTCGCCCTTCATGCTGCTCGCGACAAAGGAGCCGGCTACGATGTTGCCCGCAACGGTGTCGCCCTTTTGCAGTGCGAGCAAGCCATCATTTGTCACGTTGAAGAGTGAACTCGGCGCGATGCCGCCGATGATCTTGCCGGTAGCACTATTTGTAACGCTCACTGACTGGAGAGTCGCGTTAAAGAGTGCGCTGTATTCCGACTGGATCGTTCCGGAGTTGGTGATCGTTCCGCCGGTCGAACCGCCTCCGACGACGCCATTTTGAGAAGAATACCGAATGGCAGTGCCTAAGGTATTTCCGCTTTGCAGAATGGTTCCCGTATTGGTGATGTTGACTCGCGAGTCGTTCATTGTGGTGACGGCCCCCGAACCGCCAAAAATGGTTCCGCTGTTGGTGATACTGCCAATTGTTCCGGTCGTAGGCGTCAATGAGTTCATCGCAATGATGCCGTACGAATTCGAGCGGATCGTGCCTTGGTTATCAATGGCCTCTACGCGACCGCCATTGATGACCCCAATGCCATAGCCAGAAGACGCATTGGTTTGGTCCAACACCCCCGTATTCACGATACTGGTCACCGTAATCCCGGGGACTACATAGCTTGCACCTACCAGAATGGGTGCACCATTCATGACAGAGTTGGTAACCGTTGCACTGTTGGTAATGTCGCAGGTCTCGGCTGCGGTGAGATTCAAGCTGCTGCATGGAGCTGCCAATGCGTTGGGGCCCAACCCCAACATCGCCATTGCTACGACACTGACTGCAGCGAGACGCGTAGTGGCTGGCTTACCGCCGGATGCGGCGCTTTCAGGTGCAACGATGTACTGCTGGCGACTGGTGGACCAAACGATGCGATGGGTCTTGTTCATAGCGATTCCCGTGGATGTTTATTTTGGAATCTCCATTCTGGGAACGCGCGCCTTGGCAGCTTTTCAGCCAGCAACCACTATTGATCATCGGGGGAGTTTTTTTCTTATCCTTCAGCGCCCATTTGTAATCATTCAGGGCATTTGCGTCGAAATTTATGCCGTGTTGCCAATGGAAATCCAGCGATTGAACGGGAAAATACCGGGGTGCCGTACCTCAACGCCCCTCAACCCCATGTCCTTCTGATCGACGACTCGATCGTTGACTTGCGCTTGCTTTTGGAACTGATGAGCGCACACAAAATCCGGGTCAGCGTGGCAATGGAGGGACGTGATGGCGTCAACAAGGCGTTGGTGCAATTGCCTGATTTGATTCTGTTGGATGTCTGCATGCCCGGCACCGATGGACTCGCTGTTTGCCGCCTTCTCAAAGCCAGCGAACGTACCCGCGATATACCGGTCATTTTCTTGAGCGTGGCAACCGATGTGGAGCAACGCATCACCGGCCTGACACTGGGCGCTGTGGATTACATCAACAAGCCGTTTGACCCCAAAGAAGTGCTGACAAGGGTGTCCATTCATTTGAATATTGCCCGCCGGTTGCGGGCACCTGCGATGTCCGCAATCGGCGGCACGGATGATTCACTGGAGCCGACCACTCCCAAGCCCGACCACGCATTGGTCTTGGCCGCCGTTGCCGAACTGCGAAAGGCAATGGATGCGCCACCGTCGCCTGAACAACTAGCCCATATGTTGGGGACGAATGAAAAGCGGCTTACACGCGCTTTCCAAGCGCATTTCGCCATGCCAGTGCAGGCTTGGCTAAGAGAAGAACGATTTGTGCAGGCCCGCGCACTTCTGACAACCACATCGGTGCCTGTTGCCACGATCGCGCAGAACCTGGGGTATTCAAATCAAGGCAACTTCACGCGGGCATTCAGGGAGCGCTTTGGTTGCACGCCGCGGGATTTGCGCCATTCCGTGATGGAAACAGAAGCGACCAACCCCCGATAAATGCTCGGAGTGAAATTACTTCGCGTCCTGGTTTGCGTGCTGGCCTGCTGGCAAATCCAGCTGGCTTGGTCCGCGCCCTTGGAGGTTCAGCACCCCACGAAAGTAATCGCCAATCCTGCCATGCTGGTCTGTGTGGGTGAACCAGAAGCAACCCTTGTTGAGATTCAGACTTTGGCACGTTCCGGTGCCTGCCAGTCCGAGCAGCCTTCAGACTCCACTGCACTTGTAGCCCGGGGTCTGGATAACCATGCTTTCTGGATACGCATGGAACTGCGCAATAACGCTGAACAAACTGTAGAACGCTGGCTGCAGGTCGGCCACCCCCGACTGGAGGAGGTCAGCATGCTGTTATCCAACGGGGACCGTTTGGAAGTTGGTATTGGAACGCCAGCCGCCAACCTGGGGCTGGTTCCGCGCTACTACGGCGCACTCCCCATCGTTTTGCAGGCCCACACCAGTGAAGTGGTGTGGCTGCGCGTGCGCTCGCGCACGCTGGTCGACCTCGGCGTAACCATCTGGCCGCCAGACGCATTGATGCAACAGTCGGGGACGATGCAATTGAGCCTGACATTGGCATTGGGTGGCCTGTTGGCGGCATTGATCTATTCGCTGTTGGGCTTCGTTTTGACGCGCGAACTTCCCTATTTCTTCTTCTGCATGGCGATGGCCGGTGAAACCCTGCTGGAAACGTTCCGAGCCGGAATTCTGCAACGCTACCTGTGGCCCGCCAACGAGCCCATGCCCGTTGAAATGGCGGCGTGCGGGTCCCTGATAGCCACAACGGGTTTTGTTTTCTTTTTTTACACTTTTGTGCCAGGACTGCGCCAGCAACGGTTGCTATTTCCAACCTATGCCGCCCTGGTGATCGCTACCGTCTTGTCGCAACTGGCCTCTATCCTGTTGGACTATCCCGCTGCGGCGGTCCAGGCCTGGAGCATCCTGATTTATGGCTTGCTGCTGGTGGGTGTGTGCATGTTGTGGGTGGCGTGGCGGCAAGGTTTCGGGCCCGCCGGCACCCTGCTCCTGGGATTCGGTTTACTCCTGCTGCCAGAGGGATTGCGGCTTGCATCGATGGCGGGCCTGTTGCCATTCTTGCGGGTGGAGTATTTCGGCTCCGCGTGGGCCTTGGTGCTGATTACGCCGGTGTTGTTCGCCGGGCTGTCGCAGCGCTCGCGCGAATTGCGCGGCCGCCTTGACGCGGAGCAGGCCGAACACCAGGCCAAGATCGAATTTCTGACCCGGATGAGCCACGAGTTGCGTACGCCGCTTGACACCATTTTGGGCCATGCACAATTGCTACGGCGCGGCGCCACCGAACGCCCCATTGCCGAGGGCCTCCAGCACATACAACACAGCGGCAAGCACTTGCTGAAAATGATTGATGAAGTGCTGGACTATTCGCGTGGAATCGCCGGCAAATTGCGCATTCAACCAGCGCCCGTGCTGTGGCCTGAATTCCTGCACCGGCTGGAACAAAGCGGACGCATCCTGGCAGGCAAGGGAAACAACCACTTTGAACTCCACGCATCCGAAATGTCAGAGCCCTGCCTGATGCTGGATGAACACCGTCTGCAGCAAATACTCGATAACCTCCTTTCCAATGCGGCGCGTCATACCCACGACGGTTTGATCCGGGTAGATTGCCGATTGCACAGTGGAACTTTGTACTTTGATGTGAGCGACAACGGCGAGGGCATTGCACCTGCCGATTTGCAACGCATTTTTCTGCCTTTTGAAAGGGGAAGCCGCACCGGCAGGGGTGACGGCAAAGGCGTGGGCATGGGCCTTGCCATTGCGCGGCAGTTGGTTCAGCGCATGGGAGGTGAATTGATCGTCAGCAGTACCCTGGGCCAAGGCGCCTGCTTTTCTTTCAGCGTGCAAACCAGCGTTGTGAATGAAGAACCGCAAGGGGTGCCAACAATCAGCGAAAGCCGCTCTGGCCAGCACTACACGGGTGCTATCCGCACCATTTTGTTGGTTGACGACAACCCCGAAAGCCTGAAGATTCTGGAAACCCTGCTGCTGTCATCAGGGTTCAAAGTCCTACCGACCACCAGCGCGAGGAACGCGGTCCACCTGCTGCGCAGCACAGTGCACGTGGATCTGGTGATAGCAGACCAGCGCATGAACGACGGGGATGGGTGGACGGTGCTGGAGGCTGCCAGTGGTCTGCCGGCTTATGTCCCGGTGATTTTGATTTCCGCTGAACTGCCCAGGCGACCTGCCAACCTGGACGCGGGCGTTCGGTTTGCAGCCGAGTTGCTAAGGCCGCTGGACCACGCGCTCTTATTGCAACACCTCACTTCTGCACTGGATCTGCACTGGGAGCAGGAAGCAACAGTTGCCTCACTGCCTGCACCATTGTCAGATACCGGAATGCAGCTGAAATTGGCCCGACCGCCCGCCAGTGACCTTCAACAGTTGCTCAGCTGCATTGAAGCCGGTCAGATCACTGCCATCCAGGAGTGGGCCCTTCGAATTCAGAAGGAACAACCCGCTTGCACGCCGTTTGCGCAAGCGGTCCACAGCGCGGCAGGCAATCTGGATTTCTCCGGACTGCGCTCATTGGCAACGGCTGGGCATGGTGAAACGCAGTCAGACCGGGAGCCGCAGTAATTGCATATTGCCCTTGGCCCGACAATTGCAATCTGCCCAATCGCCCCCATCTCCTGCCCCATGACCAAAGAACGCGCAAAAGCCACCTCCCCGAAATCTCTCAGCGGCCTGCTGCCGTTTCTGCAGCCGTACCGGGTGCAGATCGGACTGGCTTTGTGTTTTCTTGTGCTGGCGGCTGGCGCCACGCTGGCGTTCCCGCTGGCGCTGCGCAGCCTGATCGACGCAGGACTGCTCAAGGGCTCGCAGGGCGAGCAGATGATGGCGCTGCGCGAGCACTTTGCATTGCTTTTTGGCGTGGCGGTGGCGCTGGGCATGTTTTCCGCGGCGCGCTTTTACATGGTGACCTGGCTGGGCGAACGTGTGACGGCCGATTTGCGCAATGCGGTGTACAGCCATGTGCTGCACCAAAGCCCCGAATTTTTTGAAACCACACAGACCGGTGAGGTGCTTTCTCGCCTGTCAGCCGACACCACGCTGGTGCAAACCGTGGTGGGCTCGTCGCTGAGCATGGGACTGCGCAACCTGGTCATGGGCATTGGCGCGCTCGGCGTGCTGATCTGGACCAATCCGGTAGTGATGTTGCAAGTGGCGCTGGTACTGGTGCTGATCGTCATGCCGAGCTTGTGGTTCGGACGGCGGGTGCGAAAGCTTTCCCGCGCCAGCCAGGACCGCGTGGCCGACTCCAGCGCCATTGCCGCCGAGGTGCTCAACGCCATACCGGTAGTGCAAAGTTACACCGCAGAAGAGCGCGAATCCGGCCGGTTCACCACGTCCACCAGCAATGCGTTTGACACCGCCATTCGCCGCGCGCGCGCGCGTTCGGTCTTGGTCGCATTCATCATCATCGCCACGTCGGCCGCGTTGTTGTGGGGCTTGTATCAAGGGACACAGGCTGTCATGGCGGGGCGCATCACCGCCGGCGATCTGGGCCAGACGGTGGTGTACGTGATCATTCTCGCCGGCGCCTTTGCGGTGCTGGGCGAGGTGTACGGCGACCTGCTGCGGGCTGCCGGCGCCACGGAGCGGTTGATGGAACTGCTGGGAACACAAAGCCCGGTGACATCACCCGCGAATCCGGTGGCAGCGCCCATGTCCCGATCTGGCAGCGCCATTGCGTTTAGCGGCATCGAATTTCACTATCCTTCGCGCCCCAGGCAGGCCGCCTTGAGCGACTTTTCCCTCACCATTCAGCCGGGCCAAACCGTTGCCATCGTCGGGCCCAGCGGGGCCGGCAAGAGCACGGTATTTCAATTGCTGCTGCGCTTCTACGATTCGCAAAGTGGCACTATCGTTCTGGATGGCGTCGATACCCGCAGCATGTCGTTGAAGGCCCTGCGCCAACGCGTGGGTATCGTTCCGCAAGACGCTGTCATTTTTTCAACATCCGCGCTGGAGAACATCCGCTACGGCAAACCGCACGCCAGTGACGAAGAGGTGCGCGCCGCTGCCAAAGCAGCATTTGCGGACGGCTTTATCAGCGCCCTGCCCGACGGATACAACACCTTTCTGGGTGAACGCGGCGTGCGTTTGTCCGGCGGTCAGCGTCAGCGCATTGCGATTGCCCGCGCCATGCTCAAGAACCCGCCACTGCTGCTGCTGGATGAGGCGACCAGTGCGCTGGACGCCGAAAGTGAACGGGTAGTGCAAGACGCACTCGAATCCGCCATGCGAGACCGTACGACTTTGGTCATCGCCCACCGTTTGGCAACCGTACAAAAAGCAGACCTGATCGTGGTGCTGGACCATGGCCGTCTGGTCGAGCACGGCACCCATGCGGAACTGGTCGCGCAAGGTGGCGTGTATGCCGGATTGGCGGCGCTGCAGTTCAACGCCTGAATGGACTGGTTTGCGGCGGCACTATTGCCCTTGAAATGGGGCGTGCGGACCCGTACACTTGTACCTGACACACCTGCCACTTCTGGAGCCCTCCATGGACGCCGTCAAAGCCAAATCCACCACCACCGTGCAGGCCGCTGAAGCGCCCAAACGCACGCAGGCACCGCAGCGGGTCAAGGCCGAAGACAAGCCCGCCCCCAAGCCGGAAGCCATTGCGATGAAGAAAGTCGCGTACGAGCAGCCCAAGCCGACGACCAATACGCGCGGCGAAAAATTGGGCCAACACCTCAACGAGGTCGCCTGACTCGGTAACGCCTGGTCATTGAAAGGCCCATCATGGTTGCCATTACTGCCACCACTTACGCGACGCCATCGGCCCAGTCGAATCTGGTGCGTGCACGCCTAGAGCAAGCGCGCAACGAAGCCGATCGTGCAGAGGCCGATGCAAAGCGCTTGCGTGATCAGGCAGATCAGGCGGAACAACAGGCGCAGCAAGGACAGGCCAAAGTAGGGGCGCTGACTGAGCAAGTGGCCCAGACCGATGCCACCTACACCTCCCAGTTGCGCAAAAAAGCAGCGGTTGCTGCTTCCAGACAGGTGCAGCAATTTATGGCGCCTGTTGCTGCCGTTGCCAGCAACAACTATTCTTTTCCCAGCAATCCACTCACGTCACCATCGAACCAGTGGGCCAGTGCCAACCAGAAATTCCCCAGTGGTCGCCTGCTGAATTTGACGGCGTGACTGCGCGGCCGCTGTGCAGCCTTTGGGCTTTCCATACGTTTTTTGCATAGTTCAGTAGTAATCCGGCCTTAGACACCGGGTGATCGCGGGCATACAGTGCGGGCTCCTCGTGCCATAACGGAGTCAACATGCCAAACAGCACCCACATCCCCCGACAATCTTCTCCCATCGCCAATCCCTACAACCACCCCCTGCCCTCCTATTTGCAGGCGGACCACTTGGGGCCGTGGGGTGACTACTTGCAGCAGGTTGACCGGGTAATTCCTTATCTTGGCCATCTGGCGCGTTGGGCTGAAACGCTCAAGCGGCCCAAGCGTGCCTTGATCGTGGATGTACCGATCGAACTGGACAACGGAACGGTGGCCCACTTTGAAGGCTACCGCGTGCAGCACAACACCTCACGCGGGCCTGGCAAGGGCGGTGTGCGTTTTCACCAGAACGTGACCTTGTCGGAAGTCATGGCGTTGTCGGCTTGGATGTCCGTGAAAAATGCAGCGGTCAATGTGCCGTATGGCGGCGCCAAGGGCGGCATTCGCGTGGATCCCAAAACACTGTCGCGCGGCGAGCTGGAACGCATGACCCGCCGTTACACCAGCGAAATCGGCATCATCATCGGGCCAACCAAAGATATTCCCGCCCCTGACGTCAACACCAACGAGCAGATCATGGCGTGGATGATGGACACCTACTCCATGAACGAAGGTGCCACCGCGACGGGCGTGGTAACCGGTAAACCGATAGATCTGGGCGGCTCATTGGGGCGACGCGAGGCGACCGGGCGTGGGGTCTATACCGTCGGGGTTGAAGCGGCACAACACATCGGCTTGGACATCCACACGGCCCGCGTTGCCGTGCAGGGTTTTGGCAATGTAGGTGGCATTGCCGGCAAGCTGTTTGCCCAGGCGGGCGCACGTGTTGTGGCGGTTCAGGACCACGGCGGCACGATCTACCAGGAGGCCGGACTGGACGTTCCGTCCCTGTTGGCCCACGTGGCGGAACACGGATCAGTTGCGGGCTTTGATGGTGCGCAAGTGATTGCCAATGACGCATTCTGGGAGGTTGATTGCGACATTCTGATTCCAGCCGCCTTGGAGCAGCAGATCACACTGGTCAACGCAGGGCGTATCAAGGCCCGTATGGTGATTGAGGGAGCAAATGGGCCGACTACTCCCGAAGCCGACGACATCCTGCGGGAACGCAATATTCTGGTGTTACCAGATGTCATCGCCAATGCCGGCGGAGTGACTGTGAGCTACTTCGAATGGGTGCAGGACTTCTCCAGCTTTTTCTGGAGTGAGGACGAAATCAATGCGCGCTTGGTTCGCATCATGAAGGACGCATTTGCCGGCGTATGGCAGGTTGCACAAGACAAAAAAGTCAGTCTGCGCACGGCCACCTTTATCGTGGCCTGTACCCGTATGTTGCGCGCACGCGAGTTGCGGGGTTTATATCCGTGAGGCCTTGCGCAGCCGCTGGACGGACCGCTATTGAAGCGGCTCTTTTGCCACTTGTGGCAACAGCATTGGCATGACTTCAATGCCTTCCTCTATCAGTTCCCGTGCTTGCTCTACCGTGGTTTGCCCCCGGATGGCGCGAGCATGGGTTTCGCCGTAATGCATCTTGCGGGCTTCTTCGGCGAATTGCGTTCCCACGTCGTCGGTATTAGCGACGATGCGACGGGACAGTTCCAACCAAGCCGCAACCAATGCCTGATCAGGGGTTGATGGCTTTACGGCTTCCACTTGGGTAACTTCACTTCGGCGACTGGCAGTCAGATTCAATCGGGGCGCACTGAGCTTCTTCTGCACCGATGCATCCCCGCACATCGGGCATTGCACCAATGCCCTGTCACACTGCGATAGAAAATCTTCTTCTGACGCGAACCAGCCCTCAAAGGAATGGCCGTTTGTGCATTGAAGATCCAGAACTTTCATGGCGGTATTTTCGCAGACGGCGACAGACTTACGCCGTTTGCCAATTGAGGGGCCAGCCGCCTGACAGAACGTTTAGCAACCACAATGCCCCAGCGAGGGTCTTGGAATCGGTTACCTGGCCTTCCATGCACCAGATCAGCAATTCCTGTGGGGTGGCGGTGAACACATCCAGAAACTCACCCGCATCCAAATGTTGCCTACCCGCCGTCAGTCCGCGCGCAAACCACACATCGATGAACTCTGAGGAGTAGGCAATGGCAGGGTGGATTTGCCCGGCCCTTGCCCATTCCTGGGCGGTGTAACCTGTTTCTTCCAGCAGCTCTCGACGCGCACAAGATGCAACGGATTCGCCTGCGTCCAACTTCCCGGCGGGAAACTCAATCATGACCTGGCCAACGGGATAACGGTACTGGCGCTCCAAAACAACGTGCCATTCACCGGCTGCATCCTGTAACAATGGGATCACCATTACCGCGCCGGGATGCACAAAGTATTCGCGGGTTGATACATTGCCATCTGGCAAGGTGACTTCATCGCTAAAGGCATGTAGAAACCGGCCTTTCACCATTTCACGCGATGATTTCTTCGTTTCGATCAGGTGTTTATAGTCAGACTGTGTCATGACGCATTTCATTCCAATGAAAACGGGCTGCGTGGAAAGCAGCCCGTATCTATGAGATTTCAGTCAGGGTGAGATCAGGTTCCGAGCATCTGCAGAACCGCCTGCGCACACAATGCCATCAGTCCGGCGGGCAACAGACCCAACACGATGATCAGGGCACCATTCAGGCACAACACGACACGCACGTCAGCGCCCGCAACCACATTGCTGGCAGTAATTGGCGCATCAAAATACATGACTTTGATGACGCGAAGGTAGTAGAACGCGCCAATCAGCGACATCATGACGGCAAACACAGCCAGATACAGGTAGGCCGGATTTCCAGAAGCCACCAGCGCTTGCAACACCGCTAACTTGGCATAGAACCCTGCCAAAGGAGGAATACCAGCCAACGAGAACATGGACACCGCCATAATGCCGGCGTACAAAGGACTGCGCTGGTTCAAACCAGCAAAATCCGCGATTTCCTCACTCTCGAAACCTTCACGAGACAGAAGAAGAATGACACCGAAACTGGCCAACGTAGTCAACACATAGGTGATGACATAGAACATGGACGAGCTATAAGCGTTCGCAGCAGACAAGGTATTGCCATTCACCACGCCAGCGATCAATCCGAGCAGCACAAAACCCATCTGCGAGATGGTTGAGAAGGCCAACATCCGTTTGACGTTGGTTTGCATGACGGCCGCGAGGTTACCCAGTAACAGTGAACCGATGGCCAAGACCATCAACATTTGCTGCCAATCAATTGCCAGCGGCAGCATACCCTCCACCAGCAAGCGCATGGTCATTCCGAACGCGGCCAACTTGGGGGCGCCACCGATCATCAAGGTAACGGCGGTAGGAGCACCTTGATACACGTCCGGGATCCACATATGGAAAGGCACCACACCGAGTTTGAATGCCAAGCCCGCCACAATAAAGACCACGCCAAACACCAGCACCTGGTGGGTTACGTGACCGGTGGCAATGGCTTTGAATACCGAAGTAATGTCAAGCGAACCGGTGGCGCCGTAGAGCATGGACATGCCATACAACAAGAAACCCGACGCCAAGGCACCCAGAACGAAATACTTAATAGCAGCTTCTGTGGCAACAACGTGGTCACGACGCAGTGCAACCAGCGCATAGCTGGAAAGCGTCAGCAGCTCCAGGCCCATGTAAATCACCAGGAAGTTGTTGCCGGAGATCATGACAAACATGCCCAGCAACGCGAACAAACTCAGGGTGAAAAGTTCGCCACCGCGCAACATGTCGCGCTGGCCTGCATAGGGCCTTCCGTAGACCAAAGTAACCATCACAGCCACAGTGGCAAAGCACTTGAGCCAATTGCCCATAGAGTCACTCACCACCATGTTGCCAAACGCATAGGTCGTCTGGCCACCGGAGGCATACATTGCCTCCAGAATGGCAACAACCGCCAGCGTCATCATGGTCAGTGCGTACGTGGCACCACGCAAAGTTGTCTTGACGCCCAAGTCAAACAGGGCAATCAGGCAAGTCATTGCGAACAAAATAATCTCGGGATAAACCGCGATCAAACTGATTTTGTCAATCATCGTGTATCTCTCAATTCAGTGTGATCAATTTACAAGGGCAGCTTGGATACCGCAATCTGCTTGAGCAGTTGCGCCACCGATGCGTCCATCACATCTGTGAAGGGCTTGGGATAGATACCCATGTAAAGCACCGCCGCTGCCAGCAAGGCCATCATCAGGAATTCGCGGGCATTGATGTCCGTCAGGTCACGCACATGGTCGTTCCCAATTGCACCCAGATAGACACGTTTGAACATCCACAAGGTGTATGCCGCACCGAAAATCAGTGCGCTGGCAGCTGTAAAGCCGATCCAGAAGTTGAACTTCACGGCCCCCAGAATCACCATCCACTCACCGACAAAACCGGCTGTTCCCGGGAGTCCACAGTTGGCCATGGAAAACAACAAGGCAAACGCAGCAAACTTGGGCATGGTATTGACCACGCCGCCGTAATCGGCAATGGCGCGGGAATGCACACGGTCGTACAAAACACCGATAGACAGGAACATGGCACCTGAGACAAAACCGTGCGCGATCATTTGCACAATGCCACCAGAGACGCCCAGATCATTGAAGATAAAGAAGCCCAGCGTCACAAAGCCCATGTGCGCAACAGAAGAGTACGCCACCAGCTTTTTCATATCTTGTTGCACCATGGCAACCAGACCCACGTACACCACAGCAACCAGCGACAGACCGATCATGAAATGAGCCCACTCATGCGCCGCATCGGGAGCAATAGGCAGCGAGAAGCGCAAGAAACCATATGCACCCAGCTTCAACATGATGGCGGCCAGCACTGCGGAGCCCCCAGTTGGTGCCTCCACGTGCACGTCCGGCAACCACGTGTGTACCGGCCACATGGGCACCTTCACAGCAAACGCGGCGAAGAATGCAAAGAAAATAAATGTCTGCACATTGGAACTAAGCGGCAGGCTGTACCAGACTGCCAGATCAAAGCTGCCGCCCGACTGGGTGTACAAATAAATCAAAGCGACCAGCAGCAACAACGAACCAGCAAGCGTGTAGAGGAAGAACTTGAACGCAGCATAGATCTTGTTCGGCCCACCCCAGATACCGATGATGAGGTACATCGGAATCAAAGTGGCTTCGAAGAACACGTAAAACAGCATGCCATCGAGTGCACAAAAGACACCGATCATCAGACCGCTCAAGATCAGGAAGGCACCCATGTACTGGTTCACGCGCGACGTGATAACTTCCCAACCGGCGATGACCACAATGACGTTGATAAACGCAGTCAACAACACGAACCAGAAGGAAATACCGTCCAGGCCCAAGTGGTAATTGATATTGAAACGCTCAATCCAAGGGGCGTTTTCAACAAACTGCATCGCAGCAGACTGGTTGTTAAATTGACCGTACAGAGGCAAGGTAACCAGCAGACTGACCAGCGCACCAATCAGAGCTACCCAACGTACCGTCTTAGCCTGGTCATCACGACCCAGTGCAAGAAGAACAATACCGAACGCGATTGGCGTCCAGATCGAAAGGCTCAACAATCCCATTTTTTCTTTCTCCTACTTGAGCCAAACGAAATAAGTCATCAGGACAAAAATGCCCAGAATCATGACCAATGCGTAGTGGTACAGATAACCTGTTTGCAACTTGCGAACGCCACTTGCAAACCAGCCCACCAACTTCCAGGAACCATTGACCAAGGCGCCATCAATCAGCATCTGGTCTCCGCCCTTCCACAAGCCGGCACCCAGACCGCGCGCTGCACGGGCCAGAATGTTTTCATTAATCCAGTCCATGTAGTACTTGTTTTCCAACAGGGTGTAGATGGGGGATACGCCACGTTTGAAGGCAGCAGGCAATGCCGGGTTCACCATGTACATGTAGTACGACAGGGCAACACCGGAAAGCGCCAGCCACAAGGGAGCGCTGGTCAGTGCGTGCATTGCCATGGCCACAGGTCCATGGAAGGCATGGGCCATTTCTTCCATGGCCGCGTGCTTCTCGGCATCAATAAAGATCGCTCCCTTGAAAAACTCACCGTAAAGCATCGGCTCAATAGTCATATAACCAATGAACACCGACGGAATGGCCAGCAATACCAACGGAACCCAAACCACCCACGGAGACTCATGGGGATGGTGTTCATCATGGTGACCGTGGTGGTCATCGTGACCATGGTGCGCATCGGGATTTTGATCAAAGCGTTCCTTGCCATGGAATACCAAGAAGTACATGCGGAACGAATAAAACGCCGTCACAAATACACCCGCCAGCACAGCAAACGATGCGAAACCTGCGCCCGGCAAATGGCTTTCAGCGACCGCCTCAATAATGCTGTCCTTCGAATAAAAACCAGCGAAGAATGGTGTGCCGATCAACGCGAGCGATCCGAGTAAGGACGTAATCCACGTGATTGGCATGTATTTGCGCAATCCACCCATCCAACGAATGTCCTGGTTGTGGTGGCAGCCCATGATGACTGAGCCAGCGCCAAGGAACAGCAACGCTTTGAAGAATGCGTGCGTCATCAGGTGGAACACAGCAACAGAGTACGCAGAGGCTCCTAACGCAACGGTCATGTATCCCAGCTGAGACAGCGTGGAGTACGCCACAACGCGTTTGATGTCATTTTGAATGATGCCAAGGAAGCCCATGAACAGAGCCGTGATCGCACCAATCACCATGATGAAATTCAGCGCAGTGTCGCTGAGCTCGAACAAGGGCGACATCCGGGCCACCATAAAGATGCCAGCCGTCACCATGGTCGCCGCGTGAATCAGCGCAGAAATGGGAGTCGGGCCTTCCATAGAGTCCGGCAGCCAGACATGCAGAGGGAACTGGGCCGATTTACCCATCGCACCGATAAATAGGCAAATGCAGGTAACGGACAACAGCATCCAGTCGGTTCCGGGGAACGACAACTTTGCAAGTTCTTCCGATTTGCTGAAAACTTCTGCATAGTTCAACGTACCAGCAAAGGCGACGATCAAGCCAATGCCCAGGATAAATCCGAAGTCACCCACCCGGTTTACCAGAAACGCCTTCATGTTGGCGAAAATAGCAGTTGGCTTGTTGAACCAGAAACCGATCAACAAATAGGACACCAAGCCCACTGCTTCCCATCCGAAGAAGAGTTGCAGCAAGTTGTTGCTCATCACCAGCATCAGCATGGAGAAAGTGAACAGCGAGATGTATGCAAAGAAGCGGTTGTAACCTTCGTCTTCGTGCATGTAGCCAATGGTGTAGAGGTGCACCATCAGCGACACAAAGGTCACAACGCACATCATCATGGCCGTCAGACCGTCAATCAGGAAACCAACTTCCATCTTGAGGCCGCCAACAGTCATCCATGTGTACAGGGTTTCGTTGAAACGGGCACCATCTTGGACTACGCTTAGCAGCGTCATCACGGACAGAACAAACGCAACCAAGACGCCGAGGATAGTCAGAGAGTGGCTTCCAGCGCGGCCAATGCGATTCCCACCAAACTTGGTACCAAGCACACCAGCCAAAACGGATCCGATTAGCGGAGCGAGCGGGACCCAAACCAGGGTCGAAGCAGAAAGGGTTTGACTCATCTTATTAACCCTTGAGCGAATGAAGTTCATCCACATTCACGGTGGACTTGTTACGGAACAGCAGGACCAAAATCGCCAAACCAATAGCAGACTCCGCAGCGGCAACTGTCAATATGAAGAACACGAATATCTGGCCGTGCATGTCATGCAGATAGTAGGAGAACGCTACGAAGTTTGTATTGACGGCAAGCAACATCAGTTCAAGCGTCATCAACAGCACAATCAGGTTGCGACGATTCAAAAATATGCCAACCACCGACATGGCAAAAAGGATGGCTCCCAATGCCAGAAAGTGACCCAATGTAAGCGTCATGCCTTTACCTCCGCTGTGGCTTCGGGTGCAGGCTCTGGCGCAACCTGAGTTGCCACTACCTTGTGCACCGTCATACGATCTTTTGCTTTCACACGTACTTGCTGACCCGCACTGACGTGTTTGCTATCCTTGCGCGGACGCAATGTCAATGCAATCGCGGCAAACATGGCCACCAGCAAAATGGCTGCTGCCACTTCAAGCGGGAACAAATACTGTGTGAACAACACTTTGCCAAGATCCTGCGTATTGGACACCGACGGAATACCTGCTCCAACGGCTGCCTCGGTTCCCCGGAAGCCCCCCATCAGAACCGCCGCCATTTCCAGGGCAATCACAACACCGACCAATGCCGCAAAAGGAAAGTGCTTCCAGAAGCCATGTCGCAGATTCTGGATATTGATGTCCATCATCATCACAACGAACAGGAACAGCACCATCACGGCGCCGACGTAGACCAGCACCAGCACGATGGCCAGGAACTCCGCCTTGAGTAACATCCAGATCATTGCGGCCTGGAAGAATGTCAATACGAGAAACAACACCGCATGAACCGGGTTGCGCGCGGTAATGACCCGAAACGCGGCGAACAACATCACCGCGGAAAAAATGTAAAAAAGACCTGTCGTGACACTCATGATTCAAATTCTTTCAGTCATTGGTCTTAGCGGTATTTCGCATCGGCAGCTTTGTTGGCGGCGATTTCGCTTTCGTAGCGGTCGCCAACAGCCAACAGCATGTCTTTGGTGAAGTACAAGTCGCCGCGCTTCTCACCGTGGAACTCGAACAGATGGGTTTCCACAATCGAGTCCACTGGGCAGCTTTCTTCACAAAATCCGCAGAATATGCACTTGGTCATGTCGATGTCATAGCGCGTGGTACGGCGCGAACCGTCCGCACGCACATCGGATTCGATCGTGATGGCCATTGCGGGGCAGACAGCCTCGCACAATTTGCAGGCAATGCAACGCTCTTCACCATTTTCATATCGACGCAGTGCATGCATTCCACGGAAACGCGGAGACAGCGGTGTCTTCTCTTCCGGAAATTCAATAGTTACCTTGCGGCGAAAAAGATAGCGGCCCGTCAAGGCCAATCCCTTGAACAACTCCAGCAGCAAGAAGCTGAGCAGGAAGTCCTTCACGGAAAAGGGCAAAGGTGCGCGATTCACGTTATTCGTAGACATGTTTGATTCGATCCTTCACTTCCAGATGTTGAAGGAAGTCTGCATCCAGATACCCACCACCGTCAGCCAGAACAGCGTAACGGGGATAAACACCTTCCAACCCAAGCGCATAACCTGGTCATATCGGAAACGGGGGAACGTTGCGCGGACCCAGATAAAGAAGGTGATTACCGCAAACGACTTAATTCCCAACCAGATCCAGCCAGGAATCCAGTCCAGTGCGGCAACTGGGGACAACCAACCACCAAGGAACATCACTGCAGCCAGAATGGAAACCAGCCACATATTGGCGTATTCAGACAGGTAGAACATGGCATAGGACATGCCGGAATATTCAACCATGTGACCAGCCACGATTTCTGCTTCACCTTCCACCACGTCGAATGGATGGCGGTTGGTTTCAGCCAATCCGGAAATGATGTACACCACAAAAATGGGCAACAAAGGCAGCCAGTTCCACGACAGGAAGCCAAGCCCCATGTCCACGAACTGTCCCTTACCTTGCGTCAACACAATTTGCGTCAGATTCATGCTGCCGCTGACCATCAACACGATCACCAGGCAGAAGCCCATCGCAATTTCGTAACTCACCATCTGCGCCGAAGCACGGATGGCTCCGAGGAACGCATACTTGGAGTTTGATGCCCAACCGGAAATCACCACGCCATAGACTTCAACCGACGCAATGGCCATCAGGTACAGGAGGCCGGCATTGACATTTGCCAACGCGACATCTGGACCAAACGGCACCACCGCCCAAGTTGCCATCGACGGCATGATGGTCAGCACAGGACCAATGAAGAACAAAGCTTTGTTGGCAGCGGACGGAACCAATATTTCCTTCGTGAGCAACTTCAACGCGTCAGCGATAGGCTGAAGCATGCCCCATGGCCCCACGCGGTTCGGGCCCAAACGCACTTGCATCCAACCCAAGAACTTGCGTTCCCATAAAGTGGTGTAGGCCACAGCACCCATCAATGGGAGCACAACCGCAATGATCTTGATCAGTGTCCAAATCACAGGCCAGGCAAGGCCTGTCCACCACGCATCACCCATCAGGCCAGCACCTGCATTAAAAATCGTATCAATCATGCCAGTGCCTCCTGTGCCGATTGCTGTGTTGCTGAAGCACGCGCATCTGCAGTCAATTGCAAAGAAGATGACCTACGTACCAATCCGTCCAATTGGTAAATTGAAGCTACCACCGGATCAGCCATTGCGGGCGACAGATCAATAGAGGCAGCAGTTGCATTGCCCAGACGACTCGCCGGTACAAACTCAGGTACTCCACCGTTGTCTTTGTGCATGGCAGTCAGCACGTCTTGTGCGGATTCGTAATCGAACCCGGCAACACCCAAAAGATTCGCCAAAACACGAATGACTTTCCATGCAGGACGCGCCTCACCAGCGGGACGAACAACAGCATGGAAGCTTTGCAACCGGCCTTCGGCATTCACAAATGTCCCGGCAGTTTCCGTAAACGGTGCAATCGGAAGCAGCACATCGCTGATGTCCAAATTGGTCTTGAACGGGCTCAGTGTCACAACCATTTCTGCATTTCCGAGCCCCTTGGCTCCAGCCGCACTGTCGAACTCCGGCTCCGTATTCAACAAAATGGCTGCCTTCAAACCACCGCTCAGCATCTGGCCGGCATTCAAGCCACCCGCGCCGGGTAATGCGCCAGCCACTTGAGCGCCCACTGTGTTGGCGGCTTCGGTCAGATAGCCAACTGTGGATTCAGTTTGCGTCGCAATCCAGTTGGCCAGAGCCAAGAGGCTGCTCGCCTTAGCATGGTGGGCTGCGGCATTGCCCAGCAATATCGATTTGCGTTCGCCGCCCAGGAGACTGCTTGCAATCGCCTTGGCCTCTTGCGTTGCCGTGCCTGATGCAGGAGCTGCAACACCTTTTTCAGCAGCGATGGCGGCAGCAATATCAGCCAGCGCCTGAACCCACTGCGCCGCGGATGCGTTCAATAGATTGGCCACCGGCATCGCCCAATCACCCGTTTTGGCGTTTACCACATTCACTTGGCAACCCAGTTTGGCCGCCTGACGAATGCGTTGGGCAAAAAGCGGATGGTCCTTGCGCAGATTCGATCCAACCACCAGCACACGCTCCAGATGAGACAACGACGCAATCGACGTTCCCAAGTAGCGAGCTTGCGTTGCAACTTCAAATTCGGCATTGCGCAAACGGTAATCAATATTCTGGCTGCCCAGGCCGCGTACCAATGTGCCAGCCAAATGCAACTCTTCCAGTGTGCTGTGAGGACTTACCAGGGCACCGATGCTCTGCGCACCGTGATTAGCCTTGATTTGCTTCAAGCCGTTGGCAACGTACTCCAACGCGGTCTGCCAATCTACGGTCTTCCACTCTCCGCCTTGCTTGAGCATTGGCGCCGACAACCGATCATCGCCATTCAAGGATTCATAGGAAAAACGATCGCGGTCGGCAATCCAGCACTCATTGACCGCTTCATTCTCCAGAGGGACAACGCGCATAACCTTGTTGTTCTTGACTTGAACAATCAAATTGGCACCAGTGGAGTCGTGCGGACTCACCGACTTGCGACGCGACAACTCCCAGGTACGGGCGCTGTAACGGAAGGGTTTGCTGGTCAGCGCACCCACCGGGCAAATATCCACCATGTTGCCGGACAGCTCAGAGTCCACCGACTGGCCAATAAAAGTTTCAATTTCCGCATGTTCGCCACGATGCGACATGCCCAATTCCATGACGCCGGCCACTTCCTGCCCAAAACGAACGCAGCGCGTGCAATGAATGCAACGACTCATTTCTTCCATGGAGATCAGCGGGCCGACATCCTTGTGGAAAACAACCCGCTTTTCTTCTTCGTAGCGGGAAGTTGTTCCGCCATAGCCCACAGCGAGATCCTGCAACTGGCACTCGCCGCCCTGATCACAAATGGGGCAATCCAGCGGGTGGTTGATCAGCAAGAACTCCATGACCGACTTTTGCGCCTTGATGGCCTTGTCGCTCTTGGTGCGCACGATCATGCCCTGCGTCACAGGGGTTGCACAAGCCGGCATGGGCTTGGGCATCTTCTCCACATCAACGAGGCACATGCGGCAATTGGCCGCAATGCTCAGTTTCTTGTGATAGCAGAAATGAGGGATATAGGTTCCAGCTTTGTCCGCAGCGTGCATCACCATGCTGCCTTCAGAGATTTCAACCTTTTTGCCGTCGAGTTCGATTTCAATCATGCTTGTAACTCGCTCAAACGTTAGCGGTAACCATACAGGTCTTGTGCTCAACGTGGTGCACAAATTCGTGCCGGAAGTGCTTGATCATGGCGCGTACGGGCATTGCAGCAGCATCACCCAAAGCACAAATCGTGCGGCCCATGATGTTCTCTGCCACGTTGTCCAGCAAGTCGATGTCCGCCTGACGGCCTTGACCGCCTTCAATGCGATCCACGACTTTAGACAGCCAGCCAGTTCCTTCACGGCACGGCGTGCATTGGCCGCAGGATTCATGGGCATAGAAATAGCTCAGGCGTTGCAGCGCCTTGACCATGCAACGGCTGTCATCAATCACGATCACCGCCCCCGAACCCAACATCGAACCAGCTTTGGAGATGGAGTCGTAATCCAACGTGCACTCCATGATGATGGAAGCGGGCAACACGTGCGAAGACGATCCGCCAGGGATCACCGCCTTCAACTGACGTCCAGCCCGTACTCCGCCCGCCAGTTCCAGCA
>Ga0228698_1000679_pt1 | contig 22189 bp, 22 predicted proteins | sample McNCre117_Aug_MG_FD_178015 | JGI IMG/M metagenome (GOLD analysis project Ga0228698, IMG submission 178015) | Freshwater microbial communities from McNutts Creek, Athens, Georgia, United States - 1-17_Aug_MG | ecosystem: Environmental > Aquatic > Freshwater > Creek | place: USA: Georgia...
AGGCCTGGCCGAGAGAATCTTGCGGCTGGTCGAGTTCGAACTCGCGGTGCAGCGCGCGCACGGCCAGCTCCATGTACTTCTCGTCGAGCACGACCGAGGTCTTGATCTCGGAAGTCGAGATCATCTGGATGTTGATGTTCTCGGTGCTCAGGGCGCGGAACATGCGGCTGGCGACGCCGACATGGCTGCGCATGCCGATGCCGACGATGCTGACCTTGCAGATGCGCGCGTCACCGACGACCTCGGTCGCGCCGAGCTTGGGCGCGATCTGGTCCTTGAGCAGCTCCAGGGTCTTGGCCAGGTCGTTGCGGTGCACGGTGAAGCTGAAGTCGGTCTTGCCATCCTTGCTGACGTTCTGGATGATGACATCGACCTCGATGTTGGCATCGGCCACCGCGCCCACGATCTGGTAGGCGATGCCGGGGGTGTCGGGCACGCCCAGGACCGAGACCTTGGCCTCGTCGCGGTTAAAGGCGATACCGGAAACGACGGCTTGTTCCATATCTTCGTTGTCCTCGAAAGTGATCAGGGTGCCCGAGCGGGCTTCTTCGTTCAGGTCGATGTCCCAGGGCGTGAAGCTGGAGAGCACGCGCATCGGCACGCGGTACTTGCCGGCGAACTCCACCGAGCGGATCTGCAGCACCTTGGAGCCCATGCTGGCCATCTCCAGCATTTCCTCGAAGCTCACGCGCTCCATGCGGCGGGCCTCGGGCACCACGCGCGGGTCGGTGGTGTAGACGCCATCGACGTCGGTGTAGATCAGGCACTCGTCGGCCTTGATCGCGGCCGCCACGGCCACGGCCGAGGTGTCGGAGCCGCCACGGCCCAGGGTCGTGACGTTGCCCTCGGGGTCGATGCCCTGGAAGCCGGTGATGATCACGACCTTGCCGGCATCAAGCTCGGCCTTGACGCGCGCATCCTCGATCGACTCGATGCGGGCCTTGGTGTAGCTGCTGTCGGTCTTGATCGGCACCTGCCAGCCCGAGAAGCTCACCGCCTCCAGGCCCTCGGCCTGCAGCGCGATCGCCAGCAGCGCCGACGAGGCCTGCTCGCCGGTCGCGGCGAGCTGGTCCAGCTCGCGACCGTAGGCCGTGCCCGGCCTGGCTGGGGCCAGTTCCTTGGCCAGACCCAGCAGGCGGTTGGTTTCGCCGCTCATGGCGCTGGGCACGACCACCATCTGGTGACCGGCGCGGTGCCACTTGGCGACACGCTTGGCGACGTTGCGGATGCGCTCGGTCGAGCCCATGCTGGTGCCGCCGTATTTGTGAACGATCAGTGCCATCGTGTGAATGTGTAAGGCCGTAAATGTGAAACTTCTGCTTTCGTTCGGCTACCGCAAGCAAAACCTTTCGATTATATCGAGGGCTGGTAATCCAGCTGCAGGCCGTCGCGCAGCAGATAGCCGCTGGCGAGCTTGAGCCGGATGCGATGGCCGCGCGTGGTGCAGGCCGCGATCTGGTCGAGCGCCTGATCCAGCTGGGCCTCGCTTGGGAGCGCCTGCCAGCGCGCGCGCAGCCAGCCACGCAGGACGTTGGCCTGGCGCGCGCGGCTCAAGGCTTGCAGCGCCCGGATGGCGGGCGGGTCGCCGACGGCGGCCAGGTCCTGAGCCGCCAGCTCGTCGAGCAGCTGCTGTGCCTGCGCGGCATGGCGCGCGCTGCGCGCCAGCGTCCGGGCATAGGACGGAAAGGCGGCGGCGAGCACCGGCAGCAGGCGCGCGCGGATGCGGTTGCGCGTGTAGCGCTCGTCGGCATTGGTCGGATCGACCACATAGGCAATGCCACGGGCGTCGAGCCAGTCGCGCAGCGCCTGGGCATCGACACCAAGCAGCGGGCGGCCGAAGCGCTGGCCGTGGCGCTCGAAGGCCTCGGCCATGCCGGCCAGGCCCGGCAGGCCGGCACCGCGACTCAGCGCCAGCAGCAGGGTCTCGGCCTGGTCCTGGGCGTGCTGGCCCAGCAGCACGCAGGCCGCGCCCGACGCCTGCGCGGCAGCGGCAAGCGCGCGATAGCGCGCCTGGCGCGCGGCGTCCTCGGGACTCTGGCCGGGCGCATGGCGCGCATCGACGTGCAACACGGAAAACGGCACGCCCAGGTACGCGCAGAACCCGCGCGCATGCCGCTCGAAGTCGTCGGCGGCAGCCTGCAGGCCATGATGGACATGCAGCGCCCGGACGCGACCGGGCCACAGCGCGTGCGCAGCCAGCAAGAGCGCGGTCGAATCGGCGCCACCGCTGTAGGCCACCGCCCAGGGCCGCGTGTCGCCGGGGACCGGAACGTGACGGACCGCCCAGGCGCGCAAGGCGCCCAGGCCGGGATTGTCAGCCGCGTCGTCCCTTGGCATCCGCCTTGGTGTCGGTGAAGCGGCCGTAGCTGTTGAGGCGCTCGTAGCGGCGCGCGACCAGCTCGTCGGTCGTGAGGTCGGACAGCTGGCGCCAGGCGTCGGCCAGCGCGCGCTTGAGGTAGCTCGCCATCTGCTTGTAGTCGCGGTGCGCGCCGCCGACCGGCTCGTTGACGATCTTGTCGATCAGCCCGAGCGCCTTGAGGCGGTGCGCGGTGATGCCAAGCGCCTCGGCCGCGTCGCTGGCGCGCTCGCTGGTCTTCCACAGGATCGAGGCGCAGCCCTCGGGGCTGATCACCGAATAGACCGAATACTGCAGCATCAGCACCTGGTCGGCGACCGAGATCGCCAGCGCGCCGCCCGAGCCGCCCTCGCCGATGATGGTCGAGATGATGGGCACTTCGAGCTGGGCCATCTCGAAGATGTTGCGACCGATGGCCTCGGACTGGCCACGCTCCTCGGCGTCGATGCCGGGGTAGGCGCCGGGCGTGTCGATGAAGGTGAAGACCGGCAGGCGGAACTTCTCGGCCAGCTTCATCAGGCGCAGCGCCTTGCGGTAGCCCTCGGGCTTGGTCATGCCGAAGTTGCGCGCGGCGCGCTCCTTGGTGTCGCGGCCCTTCTGGTGCCCGATCACCATGCAGGGCTGGCCGTTGAAGCGCGCCAGGCCGCCGACGATGGCGAGGTCGTCGGCGAAGTGGCGGTCGCCGTGCAGCTCGACGAAATGGGTGAAGATCTCGGACACGTAATCCAGCGTGTAGGGCCGGTCGCAGTGACGCGCGATCTTGGTGATCTGCCAGGGACTGAGCTGGCTGTAGATGTCCTTGGTCAGCCGCTGGCTCTTCTTGCTGAGCTGCTCGATCTCTTCCGAGATATCGACCGCCGATTCGGTCTGCACATAGCGCAGTTCTTCGATCTTGCCTTCGAGTTCGGCGATCGGCTGCTCGAAATCAAGGAAATTCTTTTTCGCCAAGGTGTACTCCTTTGGTCGGTTGTGGCGTGCGGGCGCGTCAGTACGAAACCGGCACCGGGTCCAACGAGCGCCAAATATACCAAGTCGCGACGCTGCAATAGGGCGACCAGGCGGCGGCGACCTCGCGCGCCTCGCTGCGGCTGACCGGCTCGCCCGAGAAATAGCTCTCGCTGATGCCCCGGATCAGACCCGCGTCATCAAGCGGCAGTACGTTCGGACGCAACAGGTAGAAGATCAGGAACATCTCGGCGGTCCAGCGGCCGATGCCACGGATCGCGACCAGTTCCTGGATGATAGCCTCGTCGCCCATGCCGTGCCAGGCATCGACATGCAGCGCGTCCGACTCGAAGTGGCGCGCCAGATCGGCCAGGTAGTCGATCTTGCGCGCGCTCAGGCCCGCGCCCTTCATGGCCTCGGGCGCGAGCGCGAGCACGCCGGCCGGCGTGAACTCGGGCAAGAGCTGCTCGAAGCGGCTCCAGACCGCCTGCGCCGCCTGGACCGAGATCTGCTGGCCGACCACGCTGCGCGCCAGCGTCGTGAACGGGTCACGGCGCGACTGCAGCATGGTGTGGGGGAACTGCGGGATGAGCTTCTTCATCACGCGGTCGCGCTTGATCAGGTGGCGGCAGGCCTCGGCCCAGTAGGCCGGCCGCAGCGGGAGCTGCGTGACCTCGGGCACGGCGCCCGCCAGGATGGCGGCTGCGTCCGGCAGCATCTTGCCCATCGCGCTCAGGCCCGTTCCCAGCTCGTTCCGGCCGCGCTGTCCTTGAGCACGATGCCCTGCTCCAGCAGTTCCTTGCGGATGCGGTCGGCCTCGGCCCAGTTCTTGGCTGCCTTGGCTGCCGCGCGCGCTTGAATCTGCGCCTGGATCGCGGCCTCGTCGAGGCCGGCGGCGCCGCTGCCGGCCTGCAGGAAGGCGCGCGGCTGTTCCTGCAGCAGGCCCAGGACCGCGCCCAGGGCCTTGAGCAGGCCGGCGCGCTCGGACGAATGGCTGCGGTTGACCTCGCCGGCCAGCTCGAACAGCACCGCGACCGCCTCGGGCGTGCCGAAGTCCTCGTTCATCGCGGCCTGGAAACGCGCCGCGTAGTCGTCGCTCCAGTCGATCTCGACCTCGGCGGCCGGCACGGCGTCGAGCGCGGTGTACAGGCGCTTGAGCGCGTGGCGCGCGTCGTCGAGGTGGGCGTCGCTGTAGTTCAGCGCGCTGCGGTAGTGCGCGCGCAGGATGAAGAAGCGCACGGTCTCGGCGTCGTACTTGGCCAGCACCTCGCGGATGGTGAAGAAGTTGCCCAGGCTCTTGGACATCTTCTCGTTATCGACGCGCACGAAGCCGTTGTGCATCCAGACCGTGGCCAGCGGCTGGCCGCTGGCGCCCTCGCTCTGGGCGATCTCGTTCTCGTGGTGCGGGAACTGCAGGTCGGCGCCGCCGCCGTGGATGTCGAAGCTCGCGCCGAGCATCTCGCAGCTCATGGCCGAGCACTCGATGTGCCAGCCCGGGCGGCCCAGGCCGTAGGGGCTGTCCCACTTGGCCTCGGCCGGCTCGCTGTCCTTGGCCGACTTCCACAGCACGAAATCGAGCGGATCGTGCTTGCCGTCATCGACCGCGACGCGCTCGCCCGCGCGCAGATCGTCCAGGCTCTTGCCCGAGAGCTTGCCGTAGCCGTCGAACTGGCGCACCGCGTAGTTGACGTCGCCGTTGCTGCCACGGTAGGCCAGGCCCTTGCGTTCGAGCTGGCCGATCAGGTCCAGCATCTGCGGCACGTACTCGGTCGCGCGCGGCTCGAAGGTCGGGCGCTCGATCTTGAGCGCGTCGGCGTCCTGGTGCAGCGCATCGACCATGCGGTCGGTCAGGCTGCGGATCGTCTCGCCGTTCTGGATCGCGCGCGCGATGATCTTGTCGTCGATGTCGGTCACGTTGCGCACATAGGTGACCCGCAAGCCGCTGGCCTTGAGCCAGCGCTGCACCACGTCGAAGGCGACCATGGAGCGGGCGTGGCCGAGGTGGCAGAGGTCGTACACCGTCATGCCGCAGACGTAGAGCCGCACATGGCCGGGCTCCAGGGGCGCGAAGTCATCGACGCGGCGCGTGAGGGAGTTGTAAATGCGCAAGGTCATCGGGAACAGTGGGGCTGGCGACCCCTCAGATACAATCTTTTGCAGTATATCGGCGCGGCATCCGGGGACTGTTCGCAGCCCCTTTGCAAGCCGTGCAAGGTCGCGTATTGTGCCTGTTTTGGCACGAGGCACGTCTGAACCCCTGTTCCACACCACCCTCCATGCCCTTCCTGCGCTCCGGATCCGCCCCCGCGACACCTGCTGCCGCCCTGGCCGTGCTGCTTGCTCTCGGCACGCTGCTCGCCGGCTCGCCGGCCCAGGCCCAGAGCGGACGCAGGGGCGACCCGAACAGCAGCACCCGGTACCAGGAAAGCGCCTACGACGAGATCGCGCGCCTGCTCGGCGCCGGCCTGCCGCAGGAAGCGCTCGACAAGCTCGCGCCCCGGCTGCAGGCCAGGCCGGCCGACCCGCAGCTGCGCTTCCTGGAGGGCGCGAGCCTGAGCCAGCTCGGTCGCGCCGACGAGGCCATCGTCATCTACACGGCGCTGACCCGGGACTACCCCGAGCTGCCCGAACCGCACAACAACCTCGCGGTGCTGCACGCGGCGCAGGGCCGTCTCGACGAGGCGCGCGCCGAACTCGAAACCGCACTGCGCCTGAGCCCGGGCTACGCGACCGCCTACCAGAACCTGGGCGATGTCCATGCCCAGCTCGCGGGCCGCGCCTGGACGCGCGCGCTCGAACTCGACCCCGCCAACCCCGCGCTGCGACCGCGCCTGCAGGCCCTGCGCCAGCTGCCGCTGGCACCGGCCGCACGCTGACCCCCTCGATACCACCATGCAAAGACGAACCCTGGCGACCCTGTTCGCCGCTGCAACAGCCCTGGCTGCCGCCCTGCCGCTGTGCGCCGCCCAGCCGGCACCGGCCGCTGCGACGCACCCGCATGTCCGGCTCCAAACCAGTCTCGGCGACATCGTGCTCGAACTCGATCCGCAGGCCGCGCCCAAGACCGTCGCCAACTTCACGCAGTACGTCAAGGACAAGCACTACGACGGCACCGTGTTCCACCGCGTGATCGACGGCTTCATGATCCAGGGCGGTGGCTTCACGCCCGAGATGCAGCAGAAGCCCACGCGCGCGCCGATCCCGAACGAGGCCAACAACGGCCTGAAGAACACGCCGCTGACGGTCGCGATGGCACGCACCAACGACCCGCATTCGGCGACCGCCCAATTCTTCATCAACGTCGCCGACAACCGCTCCCTGAATCACACCCAGCCGACGCTGAACGGCTGGGGCTACGCGGTATTCGGCAAGGTCGTCGCCGGCGCCGACGTGGTTGACAAGATCCGCAAGGTGCCGACCGGCAACCGTGGCATGTTCCAGGACGTGCCGACCACACCCGTCACCCTCATCAAAGCCATACTGGAGAACTGAACATGGCCAACCCCCAAGTCGAACTGCACATCAAGGACCTCGGCGTCATCACGATCGAGCTTGATGACGAGAAGGCGCCGATCTCGGCCGCCAACTTCCTCGAATACGTCAACAGCGGCCACTACGACAACACGATCTTCCATCGCGTGATCGACGGCTTCATGATCCAGGGCGGCGGCTTCGAGCCCGGCATGGAGCAAAAGCCGACCCGCGCCGAGATCCAGAACGAGGCCAACAACAAGGTCAAGAACGAGAAGTACACGCTCGCGATGGCGCGCACCAGCGCCCCGCACTCGGCCACGGCCCAGTTCTTCATCAACGTCGCCAACAACGAGTTCCTGAACTTCAAGAGCGAGACCCCGAGCGGCTGGGGCTACGCCGTGTTCGGCAAGGTGGTCAACGGCACCGAGATCGTCGACAAGATCCGTGGCGTCAAGACCGGCCGCAGCGGCTACCACCAGGACGTGCCGGTCACCGACGTGGTGATCGAAAAGGCCGTTGCACTCTGATTCCGGCCCCGCCCAGGGCTGGGGCCGGCTTGAGGCCCCGGCGCACTGGCGCAGCATAGACTTCATCGCCGACCTGCACCTGCAGGCCGGCGAGCCGGCCACAGCCGCCCTCTGGCGCGACTGGCTGCGGCGCAGCGACGCCGACGCGCTGTTCATCCTCGGCGACCTGTTCGAAGTCTGGATCGGCGACGACCTGCTCGCCGCCGATCCGCAGACCGACCCCGAATTCCCCTTCCTGTCCGATTGCTGCGCTACGCTGCGCGAGTTCGCCGCCACGCGCGCGCTCTACGTGCTGCGCGGCAACCGCGACTTCCTGCTCGGCGCGGGCTTTGCCGCCGCCAGCGGCGCGACATTGCTGGACGACCCGACCCTGCTGCACTGGGGCGAGCAGCGCCTGCTGCTGAGCCACGGCGATGCCTGGTGCCTGGACGACCGCGACTACCTGGACTTCCGGGCCCAGGTGCGCAGCCCGGCCTGGCAGGCCGCCTTCCTGGCCCGGCCCCTGACCGAGCGCTGCGCGATCGCGCGCGCGCTGCGGGCCCGGAGCGAGGCCCGCAAGCAGGAGGCACAAATGAACTGGGCCGATGTCGATCACGCGAGCGCTGCCGGCTGGCTGAGCGCCAGCGGCGCCACCACGCTGGTACACGGCCACACACACCGGCCGGGCCGGCATGACCTGGGCGCCGGCCTGCAACGGCTGGTGCTGAGCGACTGGGATGCCGGTGCCAACCCGCCGCGCGCCGAGGTGCTGCGCCTGCAGCGCCCGGGCGACTGGAACCGGCTGGCGCCGCTGGCCTGATCGAGACATGGCTGACACCGGATTCTGGGCCCGCGCCCGGCGCTGGCTGTCGGACCCGCTCGGGCGCGCCACGCCCGAGGCCATTCCCGAGGCGCTGTGGCGCCAGACGCTGCGACGCCTGCCGTTTCTCGCCGCGCTCGACGCCACCGAGCGCGCGCGGCTGCGAAGTTTAAGCGCGCGCTTCCTGAGGGCCAAGGAATTCCACGGCGCCCATGGCCTGGTGATCAGCGACGCGATCGCGCTCGGCATCGCGGCCCAGGCCTGCCTGCCGCTGCTGTACTGGGAGGAGGACGCGCTCGACTGGTACGACGATTTCGTCGGCATCGTGGTCCAGCCGGATGCGGTGCGGGCACGACGCAAAGCGGTCGATGCCACTGGCGTGGTCTACCACTGGTCAGAGCCGCTGATCGGCGAAGCGATGCAGGGTGGCCCCGTGATGCTGGCCTGGTCGCATGTGATGGGTGACGCCGCCGAGCTGCGGAGCGGCCACAACCTCGTGATCCACGAGTTCGCGCACAAGCTCGACCTGCACGGCAAGCCACATGGCACGCCGGCCGACGGCTGCCCGACGCTGCCAGCGGGTTTCATGGGATTGAATCGGTCCGCCGCGCGCCGGCTCTGGCAGGAGTGCTGGAACGCGGCCTGGCAAAACCTGCGCGAGCAGGTCGAGCTGGCGCAGCGCTTCGGCGAACCGCCACCCTGGCTGGATGCCTACGCGACGCAGGCACCGGCCGAATTCTTTGCCGTCGCCTGCGAGGCCTACTGGGTCGCGCGTGGTCGCTTCACGCACGAATTCCCGGAACTGGCGCCGCTGCTCGACGCCTTCTTCAGGCGCCCGCCGGCCTGAGCGGCCGACGGCACCGGGATGCCATCACTTGCGCAGCAGCACGCGCAGCACGCTCTGCAGGCGGCGCGCGGCGGCGGCATCGTAGCCGGCGCCGAGCACCTGAGCCACATCCTGGGCCCAGGTCTGGGCCGGTGCCGGATCATTGCGGCGCGTCAGCAGCTGGAGCTGGAGCGCGCGGCGCGCGTCCTGGTGCTCGGCCGGGGTCGGAACCTCGGCTGCCATTTCGAGGCGCAGCAGGCTGGTGCCGGCATCGGCGCCGGGCGCGCGACCGAGCGCCTGGGTCCAGGCGGCACGGGCGCTGCCGACACGGCCACCCAGGGCCTGGGCCGCCGGCATCGTGGCGGCATCGCGGGTTTCCCAGGCGCCCAGCAGCTGGGTCAGCACCTCGCCGTGGGCCTGGGCCGCGAGCTTGCGCAGCGCGGCCTCGGCGTGCTCGATCGCGTCACGCTGGGCCCGGAAGGCGCCATCGCCCAGGCGCGGACCACGCGGCTCGAAGCCGTCGCGATCGCCTCGCTCACCACGCTCGAAGCGCGGGCCACGCGCTGCGCCGCGCTCGTCGCGGCCACCGGCGCGCGGACCCCGGTCGCCCGGACGACCGGCGACGGCCTGAGTCGGCTTGACCATGCCGGGACGGTCATCGCCACGCATCGCGACCAGCTTCCTGGGCGCTGCGGCGGGCCTGCCCGAAGCCTCGGCAGCCGGCTCCTGCTCGCTGGCGGAGGCGGCTTCAGCAGCGGGTGCAGCCTCAGCGACTGCTGCGGCTGCGTCGGCCTGACCACGGATCGCGTCCTGCAGCGCCTGCATCGCGGCGCGGATCTGCTGTGCGTCGCCGCCGACATTGGCGGCTTCAAGCGCCTTGGCGGCTTCGAGCACGCGCTTGTCGTGCGCGCTGACGGAGGCGGCGGCCTTGTCGCGCTCGGCGCCCTTGCGCTCGAAGGCCTCGTCGATCGGCTTGCGGAAGGCTTCCCACAGCTTCTGTTCCTGCTTGCGCTCCAGCGGCACCGCGTGCGCTTCCTGCTGCCAGCGCTGCTGCAGCGCCTTGACCGCATCGATGCGCAGCATGGGCGCAGATCCCAGCGCCTGCGCCTCGGCGATCAGGGAGTGACGCCGCGCAACGCTGTCGGCCTGTGCCGCTTCGAGGCGGGCATGGGCGGCCTGGATCGCCTGCTTCCACAGCGGCTGCAGCTCGGTGAACAGCTTTTCGCTGACATGGCCGGACTGGCGCCAGCGTTCGGCGAAGCCGTGCAGCTCGCGCAGCTGCGCCTTCCAGTCGCTGCTGTCCGCATGGGCGGCAGTCCAGGCCTTGAGTTCATCGACCAGGCCCAGGCGCTGGGCGCGGATGGTTTCGTTCTGTTCCTTGAGCTTGCCGATCCAGGCCTCGACCAGCTTGTGCGCGGCGGTGCAGGCCTCGTCGAACTTCTTCCACAGCGCGTGGTTCGGCGTGCCACCCTGGTCGGTCGCCTTCCATTGCTCGCGCAGCGTGCGCAGCGTTTCCTGCATCTTGCGCCCGCCCAGGCGCTGGCCTTCGGGCGCCTGCGTCAGCGCGACCGCCTTGGCCAGCAGTTCCTCGCGCAGCTGGTCGGCGCGCCAGCGCTGCCAGCCTTCGAGTTCGCCGGCCTGGGCCAGCGCGGCCTGCACCTGGGCTTCCAGCTCGGCCGGCACGAAGCGCTCGTGCTCCTTGAGCACGGCCCGCAGCGCGGCGGCGAGCTTGGGCGTGGTCTTGGTGTGGCCCTCGCCGACGTTCTGGCGCAGCGCCTCGAACGCGGCGGCAACGGCCTGCGCGGCCTGGGCCTGCCGGGCGGCAAGCTCGACCGGATCGAGCGCCGCGACGGCGGCGGGCGGCTCGCCGCGGCCGGCACGCAGCTCATCGGCCCAGACCGGCACTGCGGGCAGCGGAGCCTCGGCGTTGTCGGCTGCGGCCACGGCCTGCTCCAGCGCGGCGCTGAACGCCTCCCAGACCTGCTGCAGCTGCTTGCGCGCGGCGTCGATCTGGGTCGGGAATTTGGGGTCGAGACTGTCCCAGGCGGCATCGGCATGGAGCTGCTGCGCGCCGTCCTGCCACTGCGCGACATCGGCACGCAGGCCTTCGATCACGGCCTGCGCCTCGCGCCAGGGCTTGGTCGAGAGCACCTCGATGCGCTGTGCCAGCAGCACTGCGGCCTCGCGCTCGACCTGCAGCCGGTGCTGCAGCTCCTCGACCGCCTTCATGCGCTCGGACAGCGCGGCCTTCAGGCCAGTCAGCGGCTCGCGCGACAGCGGCGCGCCGGCCTTGGCGGCATCGCGCTGCCAGGCCATCGCGTCGGCCAGGTTCAGGCGCGGCTGCTCGATCAGGGCCTGGGCCTTGGCGGCCCATTCCTCGGCGATAGCTTCCTGCGCCTTGGCGCGCTTGAGTTCGTCAAGCTTTTCCTTCAGCGCCTTGGCCGCGCCCTTGTCGCGGTGCGAGAGTTCGCGATAGACCTCGGCCATGTTCTCGACCGTGGGCTCGGTGGCCAGCCACTCGCGCAGGCGCGAGGCACGCTCGCCCGAAGTCGGTGCGGTGAAGGCGCCGCCGGTGAGGGCATCGAGTTGGGACAGGTCGGCGGGCTTGGCGGAAGGCTTGGAGGTATTCACGACGTGAAAATGGTTCAGGATTTCTTGCTGCCGGCGCGGCTCGCGCCCGGCATGGGTAATTCGCTATTGTCGCCTGTCTTTGCCAGGCTGCACAGCGAGGGCCGGATCGGCATCATCACGCCTGGTCGTCCGGCAGGAACAGCGCCTGCAGATCGCTCAGGAAATCGAAGCCGCGCTCGGTCGGTCGCACCATGTTCAGGTCACGCGCGATCCAGCCGCGCTGCTCGGCCTGGCGCAGCGCGGCCTCGATCCGGGCCGGCGGCAGGCCGGTGCGCTCGGGAAACAGCGACAGGGCGAAGCCTTCGCGCAGGCGCAGCGCGTTGAGCATGAACTCGAACGGCAGGTCGGTCGGCACGACTTCTTCCTCGCTCGCCAGCGGCTGACCCTGGAGCGCGTGCTCCATGTAGAGCTGGGGATCGCGCCAGCGCACCTGGCGCAGCACGCGGTGCGCGAAGCTGAGTTTGCCGTGCGCGCCGGCGCCGATGCCGAGGTAGTCGCCGAACTGCCAGTAGTTCCAGTTGTGGAAGCAGCGATGACCGGCGCGCGCGTAGGCCGAGACCTCGTAGCGCGCCAGTCCGGCCTGCGCGGTGCGCTCGGTGATGCGGTCCAGCATCGCGTAGGCCGTGTCCTCGTCCGGCACTTCGGGCGGGAACTTGGCGAAATAGGTGTTGGGCTCCAGCGTCAGGTGGTAGACCGACAGGTGTGGCGGGTTGAAGCCGAGCGCGACGTCGAGGTCGCGATCCAGATCGGCCAGGGTCTGGCCCGGCAGCGCGTACATCAGGTCGAGGTTGAAGGTCTCGAAATGACGCGCCGCCTCCTCCAGCGCCGCCCTGGCCTGGTCCGCGCCGTGGACCCGGCCCAAGGCCTTCAGGAAGCGGTCGTCGAAGCTCTGCACGCCCACGCTCAGGCGCGTGACGCCGGCCTCGCGGAAGCCCTTGAAGCGGTCGCGCTCGAAGGTGCCGGGATTGGCTTCGAGCGTGATCTCGGCGTCGGCCTCCAGCCGCAACAGCGAGCGGATGTCCGACAGCAGCCGGTCGATCGCGTCAGGCGAGAACAGGCTCGGCGTGCCGCCGCCGATGAAGACGCTGTGCACCGGGCGGCCCCAGACCAGCGGCAGGCTGGCTTCGAGGTCGGCGCGCAGCGCCTGCAGGTAGCGCTGCTCGGGAAACTCGCCGCGTGCCGCCTCGTGCGAGTTGAAATCGCAGTACGGGCACTTGCGCAGGCACCAGGGCAGGTGGACATAGAGCGTCAGCGGCGGCGGCGCGGCGAACTGCAGCTGGCCGGGGCGGTGCAGCTGGATGATGGACTGGCTCATGGCGGCGGGCGGCGAAGGGAAATCAGTCGGCGGCGAACCAGCGCTCGCGCATCAGCGCCAGCATCGCGCGCGCGGCGCGACCACGGTGGCTGTGGGCGTTCTTGATCTCGTTGGACAGCTGGGCGAAAGTCTGGCCGAACTCCGGGATGAACATCACCGGATCGAAGCCGAAGCCGTTGCTGCCGACCGGCTGCTCGGTGATCAGGCCGGCGACGCGCCCGCTGGCGACCAGCGGCTCGGGGTCGTCGGCGCTGCGCACCGCGACCAGGGTGCTGACCATGGCCGCGCGCCGGTTCGACTGGCCGCGCAGCTGTTCGAGCAGCGCGCGCACGTTGTTGGCGTCACTCTTTTCGTAGCCGAACTGGGTGCAGTAGTAGGCGGTATCGACGCCCGGCAGGCCGCCGAAGGCATCGACGCACAGGCCGGCGTCGTCGGCCATCGCCGGCAGGCCACTCAGGCTCGCCGCGTGACGCGCCTTGGCCAGCGCGTTCTCGATGAAGGTGCGATGCGGTTCGGGCGCCTCAGGGATGTCCAGATCACCCTGGCGCACCAGCTCGACCCCGAGCACCGAGAACAGCTGCTGCAGCTCGGCGAGCTTGCCCGCGTTGTTGCTCGCGAGCACCAGTTTCCTGCCGGTCATGTTCGTTCCTTTCAGTCGATCTCGGCGCCCGACAGCGCGGCCTGCTGCAGCGCGATCAGCTCGTTGATGCCGTTTTCGGCCAGCAGCAGCAGCTGGTTCATCTCCTCGCGGCTGAAGGCCACGCCCTCGGCCGTGCCCTGGACCTCGACGTAATGGCCGGCGCCGGTCATGACCACGTTCATGTCGGTGTCGCAGGCCGAATCCTCGATGTAGTTCAGATCCAGCACCGGCACGCCGTTGACGATGCCGACCGAGACCGCCGCGACCGGATGCAGCACCGGGTTCTGCTCCAGCTTGCCTTCGGCCAGCAGCTGGTGCACCGCGTCCTGGGCCGCGACGAAGGCGCCGGTGATCGCGGCCGTGCGCGTGCCGCCGTCAGCCTGCAGCACGTCGCAGTCGAGCGTGAGGGTGCGCTCGCCGAGCCGCTTGAGGTCGAACACCGCGCGCAGCGAACGGCCGATCAGGCGCTGGATCTCCTGCGTGCGCCCGGTCTGCTTGCCCTTGGCGGCCTCGCGGCTGCTGCGGGTATGGGTGGCGCGCGGCAGCATGCCGTACTCGGCCGTGACCCAGCCCTCGCCAGAGCCCTTCTTGTGCGGCGGCACACGCTCCTCGACCGAGGCGGTGCACAGCACCTTGGTATGGCCGAACTCGACCAGCACCGAGCCCTCGGCGTGCATGGTGTAGTGGCGGGTGATGCGCACCGGGCGCAGCGAGTCGGCATTGCGACCATCGGCGCGCACGGCCGGAGCAAAGGCGGAATGGGAGTCGGACATCGGATGAACGGTGAGGAAATGGGAGGCCAACGCCGGCAGGCCACGGGGCCGGCCCGGTCTTTGCCATAATCGAAGGATTTGCAACCTGAAGCCGTTGCACAGAACTGCGAGAGTTGAAATGCCAGTTTACAGCATGACCGGCTATGCCACGGCCCAGAGCCAGCCCCCCGGTCCAGACACCCCCGCCACAGGCCTGCCGACGCTGGGCCTGGAAATCCGCTCGGTCAACAGCCGCTTCCTCGATCTGGGCTTCCGGCTCTTGGACGAACTGCGCCCGGCCGAGCCGGCGCTGCGCGAACTGATCACGGCCCGCCTCAAGCGCGGCAAGGTCGAACTGCGGGCCTGGATCGAAGGCCGCAGCGACAACACCCTGCGCGTACCAGGGATGCTGGAGATGCAAAAACTGATCTCCATGCAGGATCAGGTGCTGAACTGGATGCCGCAGGCGCCCCAGCTTTCGGTACACGAGGCGCTGCAGGCACTTGGCCGCAGCGCGCCCGTGCCCGCCGGCCTGGGCGAGGCCCTGGTCGAACTGGCCCGCACCGCGCTCGACGAATTCACCGCCTCGCGCGAACGCGAGGGTGCCCGTCTGGGCATCATGCTGCTCGATCGCGTCGCTCAGCTGCGCGGCCTGGCCGCGCAGGCCGCGCCGATGGTGCCGCAGCTGGTCGAACTGCAGCGCCTGCGCTTCCTGGAGCGCTGGAACGAAGCCCTGGGCACGGCCCGGGCCGATGCCGCTGCCCAGGCCGCACAGGAGCGCGCGCTGGCCGAGGCCACCGCGTTCGCGATCCGCATCGACGTGGCCGAGGAACTGACCCGGCTGCAGTCGCACCTCGACGAGATCGAGCGCCTGATCCACAAGGGCGGCGAACTCGGCAAACGGCTGGACTTCTTCATCCAGGAACTGCACCGTGAGGCCAACACCCTGGGCAGCAAGTCCTCCAGCCTGGAGCTGACCCGGATCTCGGTGGACATGAAAGTGCTGATCGAGCAGATGCGCGAGCAGGTGCAGAACCTGGAATGAACCAATACAAGATGGATTACCCCGGAAACCTCTACGTCGTGGCCGCGCCCAGCGGCACCGGCAAGTCCAGCCTGGTCAAGGCCCTGCTGGAAGTCGATTCGCACATGGAGCTGTCGGTCTCGCACACCACGCGCGCGCCGCGCGGCCAGGAAGTGCATGGCCGCGAGTACTACTTCACGAGCCAGGACGAATTCGCCCGCATGGTCGCGGCCGACGCCTTCGTCGAGTGGGCCCAGGTCCACGGCAACCGCTACGGCACCTCGCGCAAGGCGATCGAGGACAAGATCGCCGCCGGCGCCGACATCGTGCTGGAGATCGACTTCCAGGGCGCGGTCCAGATCAAGGACAAGTTCCCGAACGCGGTGCTGATCTTCATCCTGCCGCCGAGCTGGCCCGAACTGCGCGCGCGCCTGATGCGCCGCAACGAGGACTCGGACGACACCATCGAGCTGCGCATGAGGAACGCCGCCGAGGAAGTCGCGCAGATCGACCAGTTCGACTTCGTTATAATCAATGAACTGTTCGAGCGCGCGCTGTTCGACCTCAAGGCGATCGCCCATGCGCAGCGGCTCAAGGTGGCCGCCCAGCGGCGCGCCCGCGCTGATACCTTCCGCGCGCTCAATATCCTTTGAATCACCGGCCTTAGCGCCATCACGGAGCCCAGTCATGGCACGCATCACCGTTGAAGACTGTCTGGAAAAGATCCCCAACCGCTTTCAGCTCGTGCTGGCCGCGACCTACCGCGCGCGCATGCTGAACCAGGGCCACACGGCCCGGATCGAGACCAAGAACAAGCCCTGCGTGACCGCGCTGCGCGAGATCGCCGAGGGCAAGGTCGGCCTCGAAATGCTCAAGAAGGTTCCGGTCTGACACCGTAGCCCCCGGGAAAAAGCACCGCCGTCGCGGTGCTTTTTTCTTTGTTGACACGCATTCCCAGTCAATCATCCAGGAAGAAACCCAATCCCGGCCATTCAAGCTAAAGTAAGCACATGAAGCAGGACGCACCCACGACACCGGCCCCCAGCCCCACCCAGGCTGCCGCCAGCGCCGCCGCCGCCAGCTTTGCGGCCCTGGAAGCCCGGTTGGACTACCTGGGCGAGAGCGACATCGAGCAGGTCAGGCGCGCCTACCGTTTTGCCGACGCGGCCCACCTGGGCCAGATGCGCAAGAACGGCGACCCCTACATCACGCACCCGATCGCGGTCGCGCAGCAATGCACCGAGTGGAAGCTCGACGCCCAGGCGCTGTCGGCGGCGCTGATGCACGACGTGATGGAGGACTGCGGCGTCACCAAGCTCGATCTGGTCGAACGCTTCGGCCCCCCGGTGGCAGAACTGGTCGATGGCCTGACCAAGCTTGAGAAGCTCGAATTCCACAGCCGCGAGCACAACCAGGCCGAATCGTTCCGCAAGATGCTGCTGGCGATGGCACGCGACGTGCGCGTGATCCTGATCAAGCTGGCCGACCGGACCCACAACATGCGCACCATGGGCGACATGCCGCGCAGCAAGTGGGCCCGGATCTCGCGCGAAACGCTGGAGATCTACGCGCCGATCGCGCACCGCCTCGGGCTCAACCACAGCTACCGCGAGTTGCAGGACCTGTCGTTCAAGCACCTGCACCCCTGGCGCCACGAGATCCTGGGCAAGGCGCTGACCAAGTCGCGCAGCCGCCGCAAGGACCTGATCGCGCGCGTGCGCGGCGAGCTTGAATCCGTCTTCGTGCAGCGCGGCATGGAAGTGCGCATACGCGGGCGCGAGAAGACGCTGTTCTCGGTCTATCGCAAGATGCGGCTCAAGCACCTGTCGTTCGCGCAGGTGACCGACATCTACGGTTTCCGCATCGTGCTGCCCGAGCTGATCGACTGCTACACCGCGCTCGGCGTGCTGCACCAGCTCTACAAGCCGCTGCCGGGCAAGTTCCGCGACTACATCGCCATCCCCAAGATCAACGGCTACCAGTCGCTGCACACGACGCTGGTCGGCCCGTTCGGCACCAACATCGAGTTCCAGCTGCGCACCACCAGCATGGACGTGGTGGCCGAGTCCGGCGTCGCCGCGCACTGGCTCTACAAGGCCAGCGCGCCCGACAGCCCGGCATCGCAGGACCTCAACACCCAGTGGCTGCAGTCGCTGCTCGACATCCAGCAGGAGACGCACGACGCGGCCGAGTTCTGGGACCATGTCAAGATCGACCTGTTCCCCGACGATGTGTATGTCTTCACGCCCAAGGGCCGCATCATGTCGATGCCGCGCGGGGCGACCGTAATCGACTTCGCCTACGCCATCCACAGCGACGTCGGCGACCGCGCGATCGGCGCCGTCGTCAATCAGGAGCACGCGGCGCTGCGCACCGAACTCAAGAACGGCGACGTGGTCGAAATCCTGACCTCGCCGCACGCCAAACCCAATCCGGCCTGGCTGAGCTTCGTGCGCACCGGACGTGCGCGCTCCAAGATCCGCCATCACCTCAAGACCATGGAAATCGCCGAGTCGCATGAACTCGGCGAGCGGCTGCTGCTGCAGGCGCTGCGCGCCGAGGGCATCGCCGCCCTGCCCGGCCCCGAACAGCACGGACTGTGGGACAAGCTGCTGCGCTTCACCGGCAATCGCCAGCGCGACGAGCTGCTCGGCGACATCGGCCTGGGCAAGCGCATCGCCAGCATGGTGGCGATCAAGCTCGCGGCGCTGCTGGCCGAGGCCGGCCACAAGCCCGACGCGCTGCTGCTGACCCAGGAACGCTACGCGACCCACCACGACCGTCCCAGCCAGGGCGTGCTCGCACTCGACGGCAGCGAAGGCGCTTCGGTGCAGTATGCCAACTGCTGCCACCCGATCCCGGGCGATGCCATCGTCGGCTACCTGGGACGCGGCGAGGGCCTGGTCGTGCACATCGACGACTGCCCCGTGATCCAGAAGCAGCTGCTGCGCGACAGCGAGCGCTTCACCGAGGTCGAATGGGCCGAGGAGCCGACCCGCCCGTTCGAGTCGGCGCTGCTGGTCACCATGAACAACGACAAGGGCGTGCTGGCCAAGGTCGCGGCGGCGCTGGCGGCGACCGAGGCCGACATCACCCATGTGCAGATGGGCGACGAACCGGCGCAGGCCCTGTTCGAGATCCGCTTCACGATCGCCGTGCGCGACCGCGTCCACCTGGCCCAGGTGCTGCGCCGCCTGCGCCGCACACCCTCGGTGCTGCGGGCCCAGCGCGAGCGCCCGGCCCGCAACGACCACCACCCGGCCTGAGCCGGCGGCGCGGGTGGCTCAGGCCGCCGGCGCCGGGTAGGCAACCGCCAGGATCTCCAGGCTTTCCCAGCCATGCGGGGTGCGAAGCCGCACCTCGTCGCCTTCGCGCGCCTTCAGCAGGGCCTGCGCCACCGGCGAGATCCAGCTGACCTGGCCCCGGGCGCTGTCGGCCTCGTCGATGCCGAGGATGGTGACCGTGGTCTCGCAGCCATCGGCGCGCGCAAAGGTGACGGTCGCGCCGAAGAACACCTGGTCCTTGCCGTGGTGCAGCGCCGGATCGACCACCACGGCGATGTCGAGGCGGCGGGTCAGGAAGCGGATGCGCCGGTCGATCTCGCGCAGGCGCTTCTTGCCGTAGAGGTAGTCACCGTTCTCCGAGCGGTCGCCGTTGCTCGCGGCCCAGTGCACGACCTCGACCACGCGCGGGCGCTCGACATCGATCAGCTGCAGCAGCTCGGCGCGCAGGCGGTCGTGGCCGGCGTGCGTGATGTAGTTCCTGCCACCGGCCGGCAGCCGGGGCATACCGTCAGCTTCGTCATCGTCGGCATCGGTTTCGCGGGTGAAGGCCTGGCTCATGTGGCGAGTGTATGCGTCCCGCAGATCAGATCGGCATGCATGCTTCCATCGTGTTCTCACTCTTCGGGAGCGGCCGCACACGCTGCTCCACGGCACAACAGATAAGTTCCCTTGTAGGCTTTCACCAGCTGGCCCAGGGCAGGCTGCGGAGTCCCCGCCAGGATGAAGCCATCCCGCATGTCCCTCGGCGCCATCTGCAGCGGCGGCCTGGGGGCAATCGCGACGTCCAGGACGGCCGTCACCGACAACCCGACCCAGGCATCATCGTTGGAATACAGGGGCTGACCGGCGGTGATGCGCTGCACGTCAGCTGCGATGGCTGCGATGTCCGGCCGGATCTTGTGGGTGTAGAAGGGCAAAGCCCAGGCGGCCATCACCGTCTTGAACACGATCGCGGCGACCACCCAGCGTGCCGCGCGGCCGCGCAACTCGGAAGAGGCATACAGCGGCGCAACCACCACCAGTGCCGCCACGCCATAGAGCGGCAACAGATAGCGGCCGCCACTTTGCGGCGCCAACCAGTACGGCAGGAAATTGACCAGAGTGATCCAGGCCGCCAGACGCACGCTGTCGTCCATGGCCCAGGCAGCGTTCCTGTTTCGATCCCGCCATGCCACCCACAGGGCCAGTGCCCCAAGCGGCAGCAGATTGCCAAGCAGGAGCAACGGAAAGGTCGTGACCTGCTGCAGGTAGGGCAGGAATCCCAATCCACCGAGCTTGTCGCCGATGTCCTTGACTATGCCGGCGCCTGCGGGTGAATGCAGTCGCCACCAGACGGGAGGAAGCAGCGCCACCAGATGCAGCAGCCAGCCCGGCGGCGACAAGGCAAAGCGCCATGCCTTCAGGTGCCACAGGCTGAGCAGCATGGCAACGCCGTAAAAGACATAGGATGTCAAGGCCTTGGTCATGAAGCCGGCACAGGCCCCCAGCAAGGCCAATGTCAGCCACGCCAGGCTGCGCTCGCGAACCGCCAGCCACGCGAACAGCATCCCGACCAGACAGCACAGGCCAAACAGCGCATCGCTGTACGCGAGCCAGCCATAGTAGCCCAGCACATCCCACAGCGAGATGAAGACCATGGCCGAAAAAGCCGCCCGCAACCTGTCATTCCATACCCGGCGGACGAACCACGCCAGCACCAGGCCGGAGCTTATCGTGGCCAGCGCGGACACCAGCCTCGCGGCCACCAGCACCTGCTCCCAGCCCAGCAGCCAGGAAAACGCCAGGATCAGCCAGTTGTAGAGCGCCGGCCGCTGGTAGGGCATGCCAAGCAGCACGGGCCCGGCATACTGGCCGTGATACCCCATCTCATAGGACTGCAGGGTATAGACGGCTTCCTCGCCGGTGTACTGGACGCTGAACAGGGTGATGGCATAGGTCAGTGCCGCCAGCCAGAACAGCCGCCAGTAGCGCCGCGCCTCCATCTGCTCGCTCATATCGCGTTCTCCCGGGTGCCGCCATATTGCCGGCGTACCAGATAGACCGGGCGCTGCTTGGTTTCCTCATATATCCGCCCCAGGTATTCACCCAGCACGCCGATGCCTATGAGCTGCACGCCACCAAAAAACAGGATGGCCACCATCAGCGATGGATAACCCTTGACCGGATTGCCCAGCACCAGGGTATCGATCACGATCTTGACCGCATACAGGAATGCCAGCAGCGATACCGAAAAACCCAGATAGGAAAAAAGCCTCAGCGGCACGCTGCTGAAAGAGGTGATTCCCTCCAGGGCGAAATTCCACAGCCGCCAGTAATTGAACTTGGTGGTTCCGGCATGACGCGGCAGGCGCCGGTAATACACCTCGGTGGTGCGAAAACCGACCCAGGCGAACAATCCCTTCATGAAGCGCCGCCGCTCCGGCAATCGCTTCAGGGCCTCCAGCGCGGGACGGGCAATCAGCCGGAAATCCCCGGTATCGGCGGGAATATCCACCTCGCTCATGCGATTGATGACCCGGTAGAAGGCGTGGGCCGTGGCGCGCTTGACCGCGCTTTCTCCCTCACGCACCTCGCGCACGGCATTCACCACCTCGTAACCCTCGCGCCACTTGTCCAACAGCACGGGAATCAGCTCGGGCGGGTCCTGCAGATCGGCATCGATCGGAATCGCAGCCGCGCCGCGAGCCGCATCGAGGCCCGCAGTCAGGGCGGCTTCTTTGCCGAAATTGCGCGCCAGATCTATGATTACCACGCGCGGATCTGCATGGTGCAGCTCCATCAGACGATCCAGGGTATCATCCCGGCTGCCATCATTGATGCAGACCAATTCCCAGGCATCACCCTGCAGATCCATTACGCTGCGTATGCGTTCATAGAGCACCCGGACGTTATCGCTCTCGTTGTGCATCGGAACAATCACGGACAAGACAGGTAATGACATAGAAGCAAGGAGCGATGGAAACAATCGATCAGTATAATGCGCTCGAAAATGAGTAATCCATTACACCGGCCGCCGACAAAATGAAGACTCTCCAGCGAGAAGTCATATTCTTCGCATTATCAGGCCTCACGGGTTTCGCGGTGGATGCCGGCCTCGTCGAACTGCTTCACCGCAGCATCGCGATGGACCTGATTCCGGCCAAGCTGCTGGCGTTCTCGGCGGCTGTCACAGTGACCTGGCTCATCAACCGGCGCTACACCTTTGCCGATCGCAAGAACAGCAGCCGTCTCCGGGAATGGCTGACCTATGTCTCGGCCAACAGCCTGGGCGGCATCGCCAACAACGCCGCCTATGCCTGGGCGATATTGAGCATCGAGCTGTTCGCCAGCCATCCGGTGCTGGCCGTGGCCCTGGGCTCGCTCGCCGGCATGACGCTGAACTTCAGCGCCTCGCGCTGGCTGGTCTTCCGCCACCGGCACCCGTGATCGCGGAAGAGCGGCAGATCATCGCCGGAAACAAAAAAAGCCTTGACGAATCAAGGCTTTTTTACTGGTGCGGCTGGCAGGATTCGAACCCACGACCCCTTGGTTCGTAGCCAAGTACTCTATCCAACTGAGCTACAGCCGCGAAACCGTAGTGCCCGAAGGCAAATTCTCTCAAACCGAAACCGCATCC
>Ga0228698_1000680_pt1 | contig 22154 bp, 21 predicted proteins | sample McNCre117_Aug_MG_FD_178015 | JGI IMG/M metagenome (GOLD analysis project Ga0228698, IMG submission 178015) | Freshwater microbial communities from McNutts Creek, Athens, Georgia, United States - 1-17_Aug_MG | ecosystem: Environmental > Aquatic > Freshwater > Creek | place: USA: Georgia...
GCGCGGGTGGCGCTGGCCCGGTCGAGCGCGAACAGGAACAGCGCCGAGGCCGAACCGGCCAGCAGCGCGACCACGCATGACAAGGGCAGCCACTTGGCGAGGGCGAGCAGCAGGGACGGTGGAACGGGTGAGCGGAGGGGCTTCATGGGTGGAGCGATCTTATCGACCGTGCATCGGGCTTCCTCGATCAGCCGATGTTGCTTAGACTGGATGGCATCGATTTCCTGTCCCAGAGTTTCCCTGTCGATGCGTTTCTTGAAGTTACTGTCTGCCGTGAGGGCGCTGCTGTCGCTGTCCGCGCTGGTCGTGACCGTGGCGGCATCGGCCCAGGACGGTGCCGCGCTGCGGGCCCGGCACGAGGCCTTGCAGGGTGAGTTGGCGGACAACGCCTTCCAGCGGCCCCTGGTGCTGGAATCGTCCCGGGAGGGCGATCGGGTCCGGGGTGATATCCACGCGGTCCTGCCTCATTCCTTCGGGGTTGTCGCAGCGGCGTTGCGCGACAGCGCGCACTGGTGCGACATCCTGATCCTGCATCTGAATGTCAAGTACTGTCGCGCGCGCGGTGCGGGTGCCGACAGCGCGCTCGACCTCGCGCTCGGGCGCAAGTTCGACCAGCCGCTGGAGCAGGCCTATCCGCTGGCCTTCGACTGGCGCGTGACGGCCGACCGCGCCGACTACCAGGCGCTGCTGCTGCTGGCCGAGTCCGGCCCGCTCGGCACCAGTGACTACCGGATCGCGGTCGAGACCGTGCCGCTCGATGCCGGTTCGACCTTCGTCCATATGTCGTATGCTTACCGCTACGGTCTGGCGGCGCGGCTCGCGCTGCGGGGCTATCTCGCAACGCTGGCGCGCGACAAGATCGGCTTCACGGTCGTCGGGCGTGATGACGAGGGGGAGCCGGTCCATGTCGGCGGCTTGCGTGGCGTGGTCGAGCGCAACGCGATGCGTTATTTCCTGGCGATCGATGTCTATCTCGATGCGACCGGCCTGCCAGCCGGTCAGCAGGCCGAGCGGCGCCTGGAGGGCTGGATCGATGCGGTCGAGCGCTATCCGCGCCAGCTGCACGAGCTGACGCGCGAGGACTATCTCGTGATGAAGCGCAAGGAACTGGAGCGCCAGCAGTCGGTGCTGCAGCGCGCGGACTGAAATCCGCAGCGACCAAGGAGGACCATGGGCAATTCGACGCATCGCATGTTCCTGGCCCTGTGGCCGGACGAGGCCGTGCGGGCCGCCCTGTGCGCCCGGACGGAGGATTGGGACTGGGGGGAGGGCGCGAGGCGCTATGCGGCGCCGGATCTGCACCTGACCCTGCATTTCCTCGGCACGGTGCCGGATGCGCGGCTGCCGGAGCTGCGCGAGGAATTCGCGCTGGCCTTCGAGCCGTTCGACTGGGCGCTCGATGCCCCGGGGCTCTGGCCGCACGGACTCGCGGTGCTCGGCTGCCAGGAGACACCGCCGCCTTTGCTGGAGCTGCAACGGCGCCTGGGCCTGGCGGTGCAGCGCTTGCACCTGCCGCTGGAGTTGCGCGGTTTCCGGCCCCATGTCACGCTGGCGCGCCATGCCCTGCATGCGTGCGCGCCCGCGACGATGGTGCCGGTCCGCTGGCGGGTGGAGGGCTATTGCCTGGCCCGATCGACCGGCAATCCAGCTGCGCGCTACGAGATCGTGCAGCGCTATCCCGGGTCTGCCACCGCATGAGGCGCTACGGTTCCAAGGTGCCGGTGGGCGGTGGTCACGCTGGTGCCTACCTCGCGGTCGCGGCGCTGCTGGCTGCCTGCGGCACGCCGGTCCCCGAAGGGCTGGCCAGCGCGGGCCAGCCAGCGGTCGAGCTGCCGGAACGGTGGTCGCGGGAGCTGACCACGGGACAGGAACAGCCCGATCTGGCCGCGCTGGCGCGCTGGTGGCAGCGCCTCGACGATCCGGTGCTGACCGGACTCATCGAGCACGCGCTGCGGGCCAACACCAGCGTGCGCGCGGCGCAGGCGGCGCTGCTGCAGGCACGTGCCTTGCGCGATGCCGCGCGCGCTGGTCTGTTGCCGGCGCTGGGCGCCAGCGGTTCGGCGCAGCGCAGCCGCCTTGGCGACGCGCCCGGCGCCGGCAGCTGGAGGGCCGGGCTCGACGCCTCCTGGGAGCCTGACGTGTTCGGGCGTCTGGGCAGCGCGGTGGCGGCCAGCGAGGCCGATCTGCAGGCTGCCGCTGCCAGTCTGGCCCAGGTTGGCGTCAGCCTGGCGGCCGAGGTGGCGCTGGCCTATGTCGATCTGCGCGGCCTGCAGGCGCGGCTCGCGATCGCGCGCGGCAACCTGGCGACGCAGCAGGAAACCTTGCAGATCACGGCCTGGCGCGTGCAGGCCGGGCTGGCGTCCTCGCTCGACCTGGAGCAGGCCCGGGCCGCCGCCGAGCAGACCCGCGCGCAGATTCCCGCCTTGCAGGCCAGCTTGGACAAGAGCGCGCATGCGCTCGCGGTGCTGGGTGCCCAGGCGCCCGCGTCCCAGGCGGCGCTGGCGGCGACGCCCCGGCCCCTGCCGCAGGTGCCGCGCACGCTGGCGCTGTCGTTCCCGGCCGACACGCTGCGCCAGCGGCCGGATCTGCGCGTGGCCGAGCAGCGCGTGCTGGCGGCGCTGGCGCGGGTGCGGCAAGCCGATGCGGCAAGCCGGCCCGGCTTCAGGCTGGCCGGCTCGCTCGGTCTGACGGCGGCGCGACCGGCCGAGCTGCTCGATGCCGCCGCGCTGACTCGCAGCCTGCTGGCCGGCTTCACGGCGCCGCTGTTCGATGGCGGCGCGCTGCGGGCGCAGCTGCGCGCCCAGCAGGCGCTGCTGGAGCAGTCCCGGGCCCAATACGAGGCGGCGCTGCTGGCGGCGCTGCAGGATGTCGAGGATGCGCTGTCGGCACTGGCCGGCGACCGCGAGCGGCTTGGCAGTCTGGAGGCCGCCGCCGAGGCGGCCGGCAATGCCGAACTGCTGGCGCGTCACCGCTACGCCAGCGGCCTGATCGACTTCCGCACCGTGCTCGACACCCAGCGCACGCTGCTGTCGGCGCAGAATGACCTCGAAACCACGCGCGCGAACCTGGTCGCCGACCATGTGCGTCTCTACAAGGCGCTCGGAGGCGGCTGGACGCCGCAAGCCGTCGCCGCCAACTGATCATCTCTTGCAATGAGCCAGAACGCCACCACCGATGCCGTCCGGGAACTGCTGGGCGCCGACCAGTCGCCAAGCGGGTGGCGCCGCCCGCTCTTGTGGGCGTTGGCCCTGCTGGTGCTGGCGCTGCTGGCCGGTGGCTACTGGCTGCGGGCGCGCCAGGCGCGCAATGGAATGCCGGCCTATGTGACCGAAGCGGTGCGCCGGGGCGACATCACGCTGACCGTGGCTGCCAATGGCACGCTGCAGCCGACGCGCTCGGTCAACATCGGCAGCGAACTGTCGGGAACGGTACGCAATGTGCGGGTCGATGTCAACGACCAGGTACGCGAGGGCCAGGTGCTGCTGGAACTCGACACCGCCAAGCTCAGGGACCAGGTGCTCAAGTCGCGTGCGGCGCTGGTCGCGGCGCGAGCGCAGCTGGCCGATGCGACCGCGACGCTCAAGGAGTCCCAGGCCAATCTGGCGCGGCTGGAGGAGGTCGCGCGTCTGTCGGGCGGCAAGGTGCCATCGGCAGCCGAGCTAGACAGCGGCCGGGCCACGGTCGGGCGCGCGCTGGCCGCCGAGGACAACGGGCGGGCCGCGATCGAGCAGGCCAAGGCGGCGCTATCGACTGACGAGACCAATCTCCAGAAGGCCTCGATCCGCTCGCCGATCAATGGCGTGGTGCTGGCGCGCACGGTCGAGCCCGGCAACGCGGTTGCGGCCTCGCTGCAGGCGGTCACGCTGCTGACGATCGCCGAGGACCTGCGCCACATGCGGGTCGAGGTCAGCGTGGACGAGGCCGATGTCGGCGCGGTGCGCGTCGGACAGCAGGCGCGCTTCACCGTCAGCGCCTACCCGACCCGGCAATACCCGGCCGAGGTCACGCGCGTCGCGTTCGGGCCGACCAAGACCGACAACGTGATCACCTACACCACCTACCTGGAGGTCAACAACGACGACCTGAGCCTGCGGCCCGGCATGACGGCGGTGGCCAACATCGTCGCGACCGAGCGCCGGGGCGTGCTGCTGGTGCCCAACACCGCGCTGCGCTTTTCTCCGGTCGAGGAGGGGACACGGCAGCAGGGCGGCGGCATCCTGTCGCGGCTGGTGCCGCACGGGCCACCGGGCGCGCGCAAGACTGCGCGTGCCGACGCCAAGACTGGCGGATCAAAGCAGATCTGGCTGCTGCGCGACGGCCAGCCGGTGCCCGTGGCCGTCAGCGCCGGCATCAGCGACGGCCGCATGACCGAGGTCGAGGCGGCCGGGCTCAAGGAGGGCGAAGCGGTCATCACCGACCAGCGCAGCAGCGGAGCACGGCAATGAGCGGGACGGAGGGGGCGCCGCTGATCCGGCTGCGCGGCATCACGCGCACCTATGGCCAGGGCGCGACCGCGTTCCAGGCGCTCAAGGGGGTCGATCTCGACATCGCGGCCGGAGAGTTCGTCGCCATCATGGGGCCGAGCGGCTCGGGCAAATCGACCGTGATGAACCTGCTCGGCTGCCTGGACCGGCCCAGCGGCGGCAGCTACGAGTTCCGGGGCGTCGAGCTGCAGTCGCTGACGCGCGACGAGCGCGCGCGGCTGCGCCGGCGCTATTTCGGCTTCGTGTTCCAGGGCTTCAACCTGCTGGCGCGCACCAGCGCGATTGAGAACGTCGAGCTGCCGCTGATTTATCGCGGCGAGCCGCGCGCGCGCCGCCATGAAGCCGCGCGCGCGGCGCTGGTTTCGGTCGGGCTGGAGGCCTGGGCCCGCCACACGCCGGCCGAACTTTCGGGCGGGCAGCAGCAGCGCGTGGCGATCGCGCGCGCGATCGTGACCGACCCCGAGGTGCTGCTGGCCGACGAGCCGACCGGCAACCTCGACAGCCAGCGCAGCCACGAGATCATGGCGCTGATCCAGCAGCTGAATCGCGAGCGCGGCATCACGGTGCTGATGGTGACGCACGAGCCCGACATCGCGGCCTGCGCCGGACGCATCGTGCGCTTTGTCGATGGCCGGGTCGAGAGCGACCGGCCGAACCCGCAGCCCGCCGGGCTGGCGGCGGAGGCGGCCTGAATGTTCTATACCACCCTGGTGCTGGCCTGGCGCTCGATCCGGCGCAACCTGCTGCGCAGCTTCCTGACCGTGCTCGGGATCGTGATCGGTGTCGCGGCCGTGATCACCATGGTCACGCTCGGCCAGGGCGCAACGCGCGCGATCCAGGACCAGATCGCCGGCCTCGGCAGCAACCTGCTGCAGGTGCGCCCGGGCCAGCGCCTGATGGGTCCGGCGGGTGGCGGCGCGTTCGCGCCCTCGTTCCGCGAGTCGGATGCCGAGGCGATCGCGGCCCAGATCGGCGGCGTGCGCACGGTCGCGGCCGAGGCGCGCGCGAACACCACGGTGGTCGCCAACGGCCGCAACTGGAGCACCAGCGTGCTCGGCAGCGGCAATGCCTGGCTCGATGTCGGCAACTGGCGGATCGCCGACGGGCGGCTGTTCAGCGCCGAGGAGTTGCGCGCCGGCGCCGCCGTCTGTCTGGTCGGCGCGACGATCCGGCGCGAGCTGTTCGGCGGCGCAGCCGTGGTCGGCGAGGAATTGCGCGTCAAGCAGATGTCGTGCCGCATCGTCGGCCTGCTGGCGTCCAAGGGGCAGGGTGCCTTCGGCAACGACCAGGACGACCTGGTGCTGCTGCCGCTGCGCACGCTGCAGCGGCGCGTGACCGGCAACATCCGGGTCCAGACCATCCTGGTTTCGATGCGCGAGGGCAGCGATGCCACGCGCGTGAGCGCCGGCATCACGCAGCTGCTGCGCGAGCGGCGCAAGCTCGCCGAGGGCGAGGACAACAACTTCAACGTGCTCGACACCAAGCAGCTGGCCGACACGCTTTCGGGCACGACCCAGGTCATGACCACGCTGCTCGGCGCGGTCGCGGCCGTCAGCCTGCTGGTCGGCGGCATCGGCATCATGAACATCATGCTGGTCAGCGTGACCGAGCGCACGCGCGAGATCGGCCTGCGGCTGGCGATCGGCGCGTTGGAGCGCGAGGTGCTGCTGCAGTTCCTGATCGAGGCCGTGGTGCTGGCCTGCCTCGGCGGCCTGATCGGCATGGCGCTGGCCGGTCTGGCCAGCCTGGGGCTGGCGCGCGTGATGGGCGTGCCCTTCGTCTTCAACCCCGGCATCAACCTGCTGGCCTTTTTGTTCTCGGCCGGCATCGGCGTGCTGTTCGGGTATTTTCCGGCCCGGCGCGCCGCGCGGCTCGACCCGATCGAGGCGCTGCGGCACGAGTGAGTGGCGCGGTGCGGTGGCGGTCGTGACCACCCGCCTACAATCGGAGCCGCAACGGAGTCACGCATGAGCATCAAGAGCGACAAATGGATACGGCGCATGGCCGAGCAGCACGGCATGATCGAGCCTTTCGAGCCGGGCCAGGTGCGCCAGGTCGATGGCAAGAAGGTCATCAGCTACGGCACCAGCAGCTACGGCTACGACATCCGCTGTGCGCCCGAGTTCAAGGTGTTCACGAACATCCACAGTACCGTGGTCGATCCGAAGAACTTCGACGAGAAGAGCTTTGTCGATTTCTACGGTGATTCCTGCATCATTCCACCCAACAGCTTCGCGCTCGCGCGCACGGTCGAGTACTTCCGCATCCCGCGCAACGTGCTGACGATCTGCCTGGGCAAGAGCACCTACGCGCGCTGCGGCATCATCGTCAACGTGACCCCGTTCGAGCCCGAGTGGGAAGGCTACGTGACGCTGGAATTCAGCAACACCACGCCGCTGCCGGCCCGGATCTACGCTGGCGAAGGCTGCGCCCAGGTGCTGTTCTTCGAGAGCGACGAGGTCTGCGAGACCAGCTACAAGGACCGTGGCGGCAAGTACCAGGGCCAGCACGGCGTCACGCTGCCGCGCGCCTGAGCGGAACCAACGATGGGCGCAGAGCAACTGCTGAGCTTCGGCCTGCCGCTTGACGGCACGCCCGGGCTGTCGCATCCGAAGCCGGAGCGCCTGCTGCGCGGCAACCCGCTGCGCGAGACCTGGAACGCGCTCGACGCGCCGCTGGCTGGCGCGAGCGAACTCAGCACCGGCGTCTGGCGCTGCGAGCCGGGTCAGTGGCGCATCGCCTGCGGTCCGACCGAGCAGGAGATCTTCACGGTGCTGGAGGGGCGTGCCCGCCTGCACCGAGACGGCGGCGGCTACGAGGAGGCCGGCCCGGGCCAGGCGATCCGGATTCCGCCCGGTTTCAGCGGCTCGTTCGAGGTGATCGAGCGCGTGACCAAGGTCTATGTGATCCTCAAGTGATCAGACCGCCATCGGCGCGGTCAGGTGGGCGTGGTGCTGGTAGCCTTCGAGGCTGAAGTCGCCCGGCTCGACCTGTTCGAGCCACTCGGGTTCGTAGCGGCCGGTGATGGCGTAATCGGGAATCCGGTCCGACAGCACGAGCCGTGGCGCCGGATAGGGCGTGCGCGCGAGTTGCTCCTGCAGCATAGTCACGTGGTTCTCGTAGATGTGGGCGTCGCCGATGAAGTAGCTGAACCATTTTGGCTTGAAACCCGTCAGGCGCCCGACGAGGTGCAGCAGCGCCGCGCCTTCGGTCAGGTTGAACGGCGTGCCGAGGCCGAGGTCGTTGCTGCGGATGTAGAGACAGAGCGAGATTTCGCGCGTGCTCGCGTTGGGCAGGAACTGGTACAGCAGGTGGCAGGGCGGAAGCGCCATCTCTTCGAGCTGGGCCCAGTTCCAGCCGTGGAAGATGATGCGGCGGTCGCTCGGGTTGTGGACGATGGTGTCCAGGCATTGCCGCAGCTGATCGACCGCCTTGTACAGCACGACCTGGCCGTCGGCGGTGTCCGCGATACGCATGTAGCCGCGCCCGAGCGCGTCCTCGATCTGGCCCGTGGCCGAGGCTGGCAGGGCCTTGAAGGCCGGCCAGTGGCGCCACTGCACGCCATAGACCGGACCCAGGTCGTCCTCGCCCGCGCGGTAGGGGTTGGCGAGCCAGGCGGCGTTCTCGTTCGCGTTCTGGTCCCAGACCTTGCAGCCGAGCGCGCGGAAGTCGGCCGCGCTGCGGTAGCCGCGCAGGAAGCCGACCAGCTCGCCGATGGCCGACTTGAACGCGAGCTTCTTGGTCGTGACCGCCGGGAAGCCCTGGCCGAGGTCGAGGCGCAGCGCGGCGCCTGGCAGGCTCAGCGTTCGGATGCCGGTGCGGTTGGTCTGCCAGCTGCCCTGCTCGAAGACGGTATGGACGAGATCAAGGTATTGCTGCACGGGCGTATCCAGGAAAAACCGGAGATTCTAGCTCCGGGCTAGATTCCTGGATTGGCGCAGGCTTTATGCCAGCACGCGCCCGGGATTCATGAGGTGGTGCGGGTCGAGCGCGGTCTTGATGCGGCGCATCAGCGTCAGCGCGACCGGGCTCTTGTAGTGCGTCAGGGTTTCGGCCTTCAGGCTGCCGATGCCGTGCTCGGCGCTGATCGAGCCGCCAAATCGCGTCACGGCGTCGAACACCAGCGTGTTGATGCGCGACTCGTGCTCGCGCAGGAAGGCCTTCGGGTCACCGTGCTCGGGCACCTGCACGTTGTAGTGCAGGTTGCCGTCGCCCAGATGGCCGAAGTTGACCAGTCGCACGCCGGGCACCTCGCGCTGCAGCAGCGCGTCGGTCTCGGCACAGAAGGCTGGAATGGCCGACACCGGCAGGCTGATGTCGTGCTTGATGTTCAGGCCTTCCTCGGCCTGGGCCAGCGAGATGCTCTCGCGGATGTGCCACAGGTTCCTGGCCTGGGCCAGGCTCCCGGCCACCACCGCGTCGCTGACGCAGCCCTGTTCCAGCGCCAGCTCCAGCAGGGCCTCGAAGCGCTCGCGCGCATGGGCCTCGCCCTCGTTGTCGGAATTCTCCAGCAGCACGCAATAGGGGTGATCCTGCCACAGCGGCACGCGCAGCTGCGGGTAGTGCTTGTCCACCAGGCCCAGTGCGAAGCGCCCCATCAGCTCGAAGCCGCTCAGGCCCGCGCCGAGGTGCTGGTGCGCCAGTCCCAGCAGTGCGACGGCGGCGTCGAGGTCGGGCACGGCGGCCCAGGCCGTCAGCTGCGCGCGCGGGCGCGGCTGGAGCTTGAGCGTGGCGGCGGTGATGATGCCGAGCGTGCCCTCGCTCCCGATGTAGAGCTGGCGCAGGTCGTAGCCGGTGTTGTCCTTGCGCAGGCCGCCCAGGCCGCTCCAGATCTCGCCCTGCGGCGTGACCACTTCCAGTCCGAGGCAGAGCTCGCGCGCGTTGCCGTAGCGCAGCACCTGGGTGCCGCCAGCGTTGCTGGCCAGGTTGCCGCCCACGGTGCAGCTGCCTTCCGCCGCCAGGCTCAGCGGCAGCAGCAGGCCGGCGGCGTCGGCTGCGTTCTGCGCCGCTTCCAGCACGCAGCCGGCATCCAGCGTCAGCGTCAGGTTGGCGGCGTCGAGGGTGCGGATGCGGTTCATGCGCCGCAGGCTCAGCAGCACCTGGGTGCCGCTGGCGTCGGGCACGCTGCCGACCACCAGGCCGGTGTTGCCGCCCTGGGGTACGATGGCCACGCTGGCCGCCGCGCAGGCACGCACGACGGCAGCGACTTCCTCGGTATTGCCCGGGCGCACCACGGCCAGCGCGCGGCCCCGGTGGCGGCGGCGCCAGTCCTGCTCGTAGGTGCTCAGGTCGGCGCCGGGGTCTTCGTGCGTCAGAACCTGGGCCGCGCCGAGCAGGGTGCGCAGGGTCTGCAGCAGCGGCATCGATTCGACCGGGTTCATGTCGGAGCTTCCGGGTTTGACGATTCCGGGGTCAGGGAGGCACGCGCGGCGCGCAGGCGCAGCCGGATGTGCGCGCTGCAGGCTGCGAACAGCACCACGCACAGCAGCACTTCGAGTGCCGCGAGCCAGGCCGACAGGCCATGGTCGCTGCCGACGCGCACCAGCCCCTCGGTCACGTAGAGCCAGACCAGCAGGCTGAGCCAGCGGTAGGTGTACATGCGGTTCTTGAGCAGGCCGGCCAGCGGCAGCGCCAGCGGCAGCACCTTGATCGCCCACCACGAGCCACCCGGGCGCAGCGGCGCGAGCCACAGCTCCCAGGCCAGGCCGAGCGCGATCAGCGCCAGCGTGCTCGCGACCGCGATGCGGCGCGCGGAGTCCACGCCGGCGGGCGTGGGAAGGACAAAGCCCGGAGGGGCGTCGGGCAGAGGGGCGGGGCGGGTCTTCTTCATGGTGCGGATGCGAGCGATGGCATGATACCGGCATGACCAGTCCCGCGCGCCCGAACGGCCGCCTGCATTTCATCGATTACCGCCTGGCCGACCTGCTGCAGGCGCTGCGGCGGTTTCCGTGGCGCACCACGGCACTGACGCTGCGCGAGCGTTTCCGCGAGGACCGGCTCGGCGTCACGGCCGGCAGCCTGACCTTCACGACCACGATCTCGCTGGTGCCGCTGTTCACCGTCGGCCTGGCGGTGTTCAGTGCCTTCCCGATGTTCGGGCGCATCGAGGCGCAGCTGCAGAAGTGGCTGATCCAGAGCCTGATCCCGGACTCGATCGCGCGCCAGGTCACTAGCTACCTGCTGCAGTTCTCCGAGAAGGCAGGTCAGATGGGCTGGGCCGGTGCGGTCCTGCTGCTGGTCACGGCGCTGGCGCTGATCCTGACCATGGACCGCAAGCTCAACGACATCTGGCGCGTGCGCCAGCAGCGGCCGCTGGCGCAGCGCGTGCTGGTGTACTGGGCGGTGCTCACGCTCGGGCCGCTGCTGCTCGGCGCCAGCCTGAGCCTCAGCTCCTACGCCGTGTCGGCGTCGCAAGGCTGGGTCCGCGCGATGCCGGGCGGCGTGCGCGTGGCGCTCGATGCGGTCGAGTTCCTGCTCGGCCTGTCCGGCATGGCGGCGCTGTACCGCTTCGTGCCGAACGCCCGGGTGCGCTGGTCGCACGCCTTTGCCGGCGCCTGGCTGGCCGCCATCAGCCTGGAGCTGGCCAAGCGCGGCCTGGGCTGGTATCTGACCCTGGTGCCGACCTATTCGGCCGTCTATGGCACTTTCGCGACCGTGCCGATCCTGCTGATCTGGCTCTATACCGCCTGGGTCATCGTGCTGCTGGGCGCGGTGATGACGGCCTATCTGCCGGTGCTGGTCGGCGGCGTCGAGCGCCATGCGCAGACGCCGGGCTGGGACTTCCTGCTCGCGCTCGAACTGCTGGAGCAGCTCGGGCTGGATCGTGACGCCATGCCCCGGGGCCGCAGCCTGGAGGCGCTGGCGCAGAAGCTGCGCGTCGATCCGCTGCAGCTGGAGAACGCGCTCGAAACCCTGCAGCAGCTCGACTGGGTGGGCCGGCTCGACGAAGCGGAGGCGCGCTACGTGCTGCTTGTCGATCCGGCCGCTACCCCGCTCGCGCCTCTGCTGCAGGCCTTGTTCCTGCCGCTGGAGGACGGCGTTCGCGCGTTCTGGCGCGCCAGCGGCTGGCAGCAGCTGCGCCTGGCCGATGCCTTGCCCGCAGGGAAAACGACCAAATCGGGCTGATCCCGTCCTGCATGGTGAAAAAGGCAGGATGCCGCGCAGCAGGCGACGAGTTTGTGGGCTATATTTGTCACACGGCGCAGTTGGCGGCGGTCGAGGAGAAAACCATCATGAAAGTCAGCGATATTCTGCGTGTCAAGGGGGGCACTCTCTATACGGTTTCCCCCGATGAAATGCTCACGCGTGCCATCGAGACCATGGCCGAGTTCGACATCGGCTCGCTCGCCGTGATGGACAACGGCGAACTGGCCGGCATGCTGACCTTCCGCGAGATCCTGATCACTTCGGCGCGCAACGGCGGCACCGTGGCCGGCAAGACCGTTGGCAAGGTGATGGATACCAAGCCAGCGACCTGCACGCCCGACACCGAGCTGGAGCAGGTCCGCCCCATGATGCTGGAGCGCCACACCCGCTACATGCCGGTGATGGAAGGCCGCATGCTGATGGGCGTGATCAGCTTCTATGACGTGGCCAAGGCCATCGTCGACAACCAGAACTTCGAGAACAAGATGCTCAAGGCCTATATCCGCGACTGGCCGCAGGAGGAAGAGGGCGCCAAGTCCTGAGTTTCCGAACCTGGGGTCTGATCCAGTCCTGCCAAGCCCGCCGGCCTTGCCTGCGGGCTTTTCGCTTTGGCGGACCTGACCGTGGCGGCGGGACAGCCGACAAGGCCGCGTCGCCGGCTCACTTTCAGTTGCCCGTGACCTTCACGGCATTCCAGGCCGCTTCGACCGCCTGGCGCTCCGTCACGGAAGGATTGGTCCCGGTTTCGAAGAGGTCCTTGGCCGCCTGGACCGTCGCGGTGCGCGCGGCGGCGTAATTGGTGTTGGAGGTCATGTAGACCGTCAGTGCCCGATACCAGATCTTGGCCGCCTTGTCGTTGCCGATGCCGCTCAGGCTGGCGCTGCCGCTGGCAACCCGGGTATCGCCGGCCTGACAGGTCGGGCTGCCCTGGGTCGTGCCCTCGGACAGCAGGTGGAAGAAATGGTTGCCCACCCCCGAGCTGTAATGCACGTCGAGGCTGCCGACGCCCGAGTACCAGCAGTCGGCCGAGCGGCCGTCGGCGCTGGGACGGATCATGGAGCGGATCGCCATCGTGCCGTTGCCGTTCTTGAACAGCTTTTCCCCGATCAGGTAGTCACCTTGATCATTGGCATTTTTGGCGTAGAACTCGACCATGGTGCCGAAGATGTCGCTGGTGGACTCGTTCAGGCCGCCCGACTCGCCCGAGTAGATCAGGCCGGCGGTGCGGCTGGTCACGCCGTGGCTCATCTCGTGGCCGGCGACATCCAGGCTGGTGAAGGGGTTGAAGGTCGTGCCGTCGCCGTCGCCATAGGTCATGCAGAAGCAGCCGTCGGACCAGAAGGCGTTGTTGTAGCGGTTGCCGTAATGGACCCGGTTGTAGGCGCCCTTGCCGTTGTTGGCGATGCCGGTGCGGCCATGGACGTTCTTGAAGTAGTCCCAGGTCATGGCCGTCCCGTACTGGGCATCGACGCCGATCGTCTGGGCATTGCTCAGCGTGCCGTCGCCCCAGATGTTGTCGGCATCGGTGAACAGGGAGCCGTTGCCGCTGGTCCGGTTGTTCATGTTGGTGGTGTACTGGCTGCCACGGCTGGGGTCACGCAACTCGAAGCTGTTCGTTTTGACCTGGTTGGTGGTCAGCACGACCGAGCCGTCGAAGAAGCCGCTCCCGCTGCCCGCCGCCGCGCCGGTCTCGATATCGTCCCAGGCGTCGAGCACGCGGCCATTGCGGGCATCGACGATCACATGCTTCTCGATCGGCGTGCCGTCGGCTTGCTCGCCATAGACGCGCACGTCCCAGGCCAGCGCTGGCAGGTCGCCGCGCGCGTGGATCACCAGCGTGGGCGGCAGGCCCCGGGTCTGGCCGGGCTGGGCGTCGAGCGCGGCGCGCGTCGCGCTGGCGGCGCTGACGCCGGGCTGGACCGGCATGTCGATCAGGCGCTTGAGGCTCTGGGACGCATCCTGGAAACGGCCACCACGGCCCGAATGCACGATCAGGTCGCCGCCGATCACGCGCAGGCCCTTGTAGAGCCGCTCGAAGCGCACATGCTCGGTGCCGTCGGTGTCGATGACCACGTTGCCGGGCTGGTAGCTGTGTCCGCTGCCATGCAGTGTGCGGCCGGGAAAATCGGTCAGATGACGCTGGGCGCGCGTGATTGCGGCATCCTGGGCGTCGGCGTGCGCCGCAGGGGCAAGCGAAATGCTGGCCAGAGCCGCCGCGAGGGCCAGCAGGGAGATCTTGGGGGGGATGGGGTTCATGGCTTGACTCCTCGGTGAAGCGGATATCGCGTGACCAGCCGTGGTAGGAGGGTCCTGTAGCACTCGGCGCCGTTATCCATAGTAGATATCTGGATTGACAGTGTAGTTCCGCTCGGGGGACGCGGCAATCACGCCGTGGTCCGGCGCTCTGGGCTCTGGGATAATCGTCGCCATGAGCGGCAACACCTTCGGCAAACTCTTCACTGTCACCAATTTCGGCGAATCGCACGGTCCGGCCATCGGCTGCGTGATCGACGGCTGCCCGCCGGGCCTGGAACTGTCCGAGGCGGACATCCAGCACGATCTGGACCGGCGCCGGCCCGGCACCAGCAAGTTCGTGACCCAGCGCAACGAGCCGGATCAGGTTCGCATCCTCAGCGGCGTCTACGAGGGCCGGACCACCGGCACCCCGATCGCGCTGCTGATCGAGAACACCGACCAGCGCAGCAAGGACTACGGCAACATCCTGCAGAGCTTCCGTCCCGGCCACGCCGATTACGCCTACTGGCACAAGTATGGCATCCGCGACCCGCGCGGCGGCGGACGCTCCTCGGCGCGCCTGACGGCGCCGACGGTCGCGGCCGGCGCGGTGGCCAAGAAGTGGCTGAAGGAGAAGTACGGCACCACCTTCCAGGGCTGCATGACCGCGATCGGCGAGGTCGAGATCGGATTCGAGAGCTGGGACCATGTGCCGAGCAACCCGTTCTTCGCGCCGGTGGCCGACGTGAGCGCGCTCGAAGCCTATATGAACGGGCTGCGCAAGTCGGGCGACTCCTGCGGCGCGCGCCTGCGTGTGACCGCCAGCGGCGTGCCGGTCGGCCTCGGCGAGCCGCTCTATGACAAGCTCGATGCCGATATCGCCTACGCGATGATGGGCCTCAACGCGGTCAAGGGGGTCGAGATCGGCGCCGGCTTCGCCAGCGTCGCGCAGCGCGGCAGCACGCACGGCGACTCGCTGACGCCGGGCGGCTTCGTCGGCAACAACGCCGGCGGCATCCTGGGCGGCATCAGCACCGGCCAGGACATCGAGGTCTCGATTGCGATCAAGCCGACCAGCTCGATCCTGATTCCGCGCGACACGATCGATGTCGAGGGCCAGCCGACCGAGGTCATCACCAAGGGGCGCCACGACCCCTGCGTCGGCATCCGCGCCACGCCGATTGCCGAGGCGCTGCTGGCGCTGGTGCTGATCGACCATGCGCTGCGCCATCGCGCCCAGTGCGGCGACGTGCGCGTGGCCACGCCCGACATCGCGGCGGCGCGCTGATCTGCCTGGCCGGCATCGCTGCCGGCCCACCGGACACCGCGCGCGGCACCTCAGACCAGCGGCACGCTGATGCGCTCGATCATCGCGCGCGTGGCCGGGCGCACGCCGCGCCACCAGGCGAAGGCCTCGGCCGCCTGTTCGACCAGCATGCCGACGCCATCGGCCAGATGGCGCACGCCGGTCTGCTGTGCCAGCCGCAGGAAAGGCGTCAGGCCCTTGCCGTAGACCATGTCGTAGGCCAGGCCGTCGGCGACGAAGGCCGAGGCCGGCAGCGCCGGGGTTTCGGCGCTCAGGCTGGCCGAGGTCGCATTGATGATGACGTCGAAGGCCTGCGCGCCGATGTCGTCCAGGCCGCCACCCTGCAGCGTCGCGCTCGCGCCGTTGGCGTGGAAGCCACGCACCAGCTCGCGGGCCCTGGCCACGGTGCGGTTGGCGACGAACAGGCAGGCCGGCTTCTGGTTCAGGATCGGCAGGATGGCGCCACGGCTGGCGCCACCGGCGCCGAGCAGCAGCACGCGCCGGCCTTGCAGCGCGTGGCCGAGGTTGTGCGTGATGTCGCGTACCAGGCCGATGCCGTCGAAGTTCTGGGCCCAGACCCGGTCGCCCTCGAACTTCAGCGCGTTGGCGGCGCCGGCGGCGCGCGCGTCCTCGGACAGGTTGGTCGCGTAGGCGCAGGCGTCGAGCTTGAACGGCAGCGTCACGTTCAGGCCCCGGCCGCCCTCGGCGCGGAAGGTGTCCACCGTCTCGGCGAAGCGCCCGAGCGGACCCTCGATCGCGGTGTAGACCATGTTTTGCCCGCTCTCCTGGGCAAATTGGGTATGGATCAATGGCGACTTGCTCTGGCTGATGGGGTGGCCGATGACGGCGTAACGGTCGGGGCTGGACATGGCGGAGTCGAAGAAACTTGAACGGGTGATGAGGATCGGGCTGATTGTCTCTCATGCCGAAGCTGCAGTTTTTTTGAATGCTGTCTCGGTCCGGTGCGAATGCCCGCGCCCAGGGGCGGCGCTACAGTCTGGGTTCAGGGGCGATAGCCCCGTTTCCGAGATCGATTGCCATGAATGCCTCCCGCCTTCCCGTTCTCTTCGTGTCGCACGGCTCGCCGATGTGGGCGCTCGACCCGGGCCAGACCGGCCCGTTGCTGCAGCGCTGGGGCGCGCAGTTGCAGGCCCGTGGCGGCCTGCGCGGCGTGCTCGTGATGTCGCCGCACTGGATGGCGCAGGGCGTCGAGGTCATGAGCCAGGCCCGGCCCGAGACCTGGCATGACTTCGGTGGCTTTCCCGAGCCGCTCTACCGCCTGCAGTATCCCGCGCCCGGCTCGCCCGAGCTGGCAGCCGAGGTGCTGGCGCGGCTGCGCGGCGCCGGCATCGAGGCGGCGGCCGACACCGAGCGGCCGTTCGACCATGGCGCCTGGGTGCCGCTGCTGCACCTGCTGCCTCGCGCCGATGTGCCGCTGGTCCAGTTGTCCCTGCCGGCGCATGCCGGGCCGCGCGAGCTTTATGCCCTGGGCCAGGCTCTGGCCGGCCTGCGCGAGCAGGGCATCCTGATCGTGGCCAGTGGCAGCATGACGCACAACCTGCGCGAGTTCTTCATGGGCCGCCCGGAGCAGGACGCGCCGGCCGCGCCCTATGTGCAGGAGTTCGCGCGCTGGATCGAGGCCGCGCTGGTGGCGCAAGACCGCGAGCGCCTGTTCGACTACCGGCGCCAGGCGCCGCACGCGCAGCGCGCGCACCCGAGCGACGAGCACTACCTGACGCTGTATTTCGCGCTCGGCGCCGCCGGCTGGGGCGAGCCGGGTGCGGCGCAGCCCGAGTACCTGAGCCGCGAGATCATGTACAGCTACCTCGCGATGGACGCGATCGCGTTTGCCTGAAGGCGCGCGGGCGGCACGGCGCTCAGCACTCGACGATGTTGACCGCCAGGCCGCCGCGCGCGGTTTCCTTGTACTTGACCTTCATGTCGGCGCCGGTCTCGCGCATGGTCTTGATCACCTGGTCCAGGCTCACGAAGTGGCTGCCGTCGCCGCGCAGCGCCATGCGCGCGGCGTTGAGCGCCTGGACCGCGGCGATCGCGTTGCGCTCGATGCAGGGGATCTGCACCAGGCCGCCGACCGGATCACAGGTTAGGCCGAGGTGGTGCTCCATGCCGATCTCGGCCGCGTTTTCGACCTGGGCTGGCGTGCCGCCGAGCACGGCGCACAGCGCGCCGGCGGCCATCGAGCAGGCGACGCCGACCTCGCCCTGGCAGCCGACCTCGGCGCCCGAGATGCTGGCGTTCTCCTTGTAGAGGATGCCGATCGCGGCCGCCGTCAGCAGGAAGTCGATCACGCCGGCGTCGCTGGCGCCGGCGATGAAGCGCGCGTAATAGTGCAGCACGGCCGGCACGATGCCGGCTGCGCCGTTGGTCGGCGCCGTCACGACGCGCCCGCCGGCGGCGTTCTCCTCGTTGACCGCCAGCGCGTACAGGTTGACCCAGTCGAGCACCGCAAGCGCGTCGCGCAGCGTCGCTTCCGGGCGCTCGGTCAGCGAGCGGTACAGCGCGGCGGCGCGGCGCCTGACCTTGAAGCCGCCCGGCAGCACGCCCTCGGTGCGGCAGCCGCGCCGCACGCAGTCCTGCATCACCTGCCAGATGCGCAGCAGGCCGACGTCGATCCCGGTGTCGTCGCGCCAGTGGCGCTCGTTGCGGCGCATGACCTCGGCGATGCTCAGGTTCTCGCGCCGCGCGATCGCGAGCAGCTCGGCGCCGCTGCGAAACGGCAGCGGCAGCACGGTGGCGTCGGGCGCGATCACCTTCTGCCGGCTGCCGTCGGCCGCGACCTCGTCGCTGACGATGAAGCCGCCGCCGACCGAGTAGTAGCAGCGGTTTTCGAGTTCCTGGCCCTGGTCGTCGTAGGCGACCAGCCGCATGCCGTTGGCGTGGAACGGCAGGCTCTCGCGGCGCATGAAGACCAGATCCTCGCGCTCGCTGAACGCGATCTCGTGCGCGCCGAGCAGCGTGACGCGGCCGCTGGCGCGGATCGCCTGCAGCAGCGCCGGCACGGCATCTACTTCCACCGTGTCGGGCTCGTGGCCGGCCAGGCCGAGCAGCACGGCGGTGTCGCTGCCATGGCCCTTGCCGGTCGCGCCGAGCGAGCCGTGGAGCCAGCAGCGCACGCGCGCGGTCTGTGCCAGCACGCCGGCCGATTGCAGCCGCAGCGTGAACAGGCGCGCGGCGCGCATCGGCCCGACGGTGTGCGAGCTGCTCGGTCCGATGCCGATCTTGAACAGGTCGAAAACGCTGATGGCCATCTGGTGCCCTTTCTGCTTTCAGTTCCGAATCGGCCTTGGACGGACCGCCGGCGCGCTCAGGCGGACAGGAAGCGCTCGGTCAGGCTGACCCAGTAGGCCGCGCCGATCGCGATGTTGCCATCATCGAAATCATAGTTCGGGTTGTGCACCATGCAGGCGCCATGGCCGCCCGTTGCCTCGTCGCCGTTGCCGATGAACAGGTAGCTGCCCGGCACCTGCTCCAGCATGAAGGCGAAGTCCTCGCTGCCGGTCAGCGGATCGGTCTGCAGTTCGACCTGGCCGGCGCCGAGCAGGTCGAGCGCGACCTGACGCGCGAACTCGGTTTCGGCCCGGGTGTTGACCAGCACCGGATAGCCGCCCCGGAACTCGATGCGGGCCTGGCAGCCGTAGCTGCGGGCCTGGGCCTCGACCAGTTCGCGGATGCGGCGATTCAGCAGCTGGCGCACCTCGCGGTCGAGCGAGCGCACGCTGAGCTTGAGCGTGGCGGTCTGCGGGATCACGTTGTTGGCCTCGCCGGCCTGGAAGGCGCCGACCGTGATCACCGCCATCTGCAGCGGCGGCACGTTGCGCGCGACAATGGTCTGCAGGCCCAGCACGATCGCCGCACCCGCCACCACCGGATCGACCGCGACATGCGGCATCGCGCCGTGGCCGCCCTGGCCTTCGAGCGTGATAACGATGTTCTCGCTCGACGCCATGGTTGCTCCCTCGCGCAGCAGCAGCCGGCCGCGCGGGTGGCCCGGCATGTTGTGCATCGCGAAGATCGCGTCGCACGGGAAGCGCTCGAACAGGCCGTCGTCCATCATCTTCCTGGCGCCGCCCAGGCCTTCCTCGGCCGGCTGGAAGATCAGGTTCAGCGTGCCGTCGAAGTCGCCGCGCTCGGCCAGGTGCCTGGCCGCGGCCAGCAGCGTCGCGGTGTGGCCGTCATGGCCGCAGGCATGCATCAGGCCCGCGTGGCAGCTCGCGTGCGGCAGCCCGGTCGCTTCCTGGATCGGCAGCGCGTCCATGTCGGCGCGCAGGCCCAGGCGCCTGGCACCCGAGCCGCGCACCAGCTGGCCGACGACGCCCGTGCCGCCGAGGCCGCGCGTGACCTGATAGCCCCAGGAGGCCAGGCGCTCGGCGACCAGCTCGCTGGTGCGGAACTCCTGGTAGCCGAGTTCGGGGTGGCGGTGGATGTCGCGGCGCAGCGCCGTGAACTCGTCCGATAGCGCTTGCAGCGCGGTCAGCGTGTCGGACATGGTGCTCACTGGGCCTGCAGGTTGATCGACTTGGCGATGGCGCGGAACTGGGCCGTGCCATCGGCATAGGCCTTGCCGACGGCGGCCAGCGGCAGCGGCTTGGCGGTCAGCTGGCTGTTGGCCTCCAGGCCGGCGTGGACGGCCGGGTCGCCCAGCGTGTCGGTGATGGCCTTGTGCAGCGCCTGCACGATGGGCTCGGGCGTGTCCTTGCGCACGAAGTAGCCGGTCCAGATGTTGAAGGTGAAGTCCTTGAGCTGGCGGCTCTCGCTGATCAGCGGGTACTGCTTGGTGCCTTCCTCGCGCTTGTCGTTGAGCATGGCCAGGATCTTGATCTTGCCGTCCTTCTGCAGGCTGTCGTACATCTTGCCGTAGGGCGCCAGGAAGATATCGACCTGGCCGCCGATCAGGTCCTGGTTGGCCGGCGCCGCGCCCTTGTACGGCACGTGCGTCATCGGGATGCCGGTGGTCTTGGCCAGGTGCTCGCCGAGGATGTGATAGAAGGAGCCGGGGCCGACCGAGGCGAAGGTGACGGGCTTGCCCTCCTTGGCCATCCTGCGCGCGTAGTCGAGAAATTCATCGACGCTGTTGACCGGCAGATCCTTGCGCGCCAGGAAGGCGATCTGCGCGGTCGCGATCATCTGCACCAGCCGGAAGTCCTCGCTCCTGAACTTGATGGCCGACAGCGCCAGCGGGGCCAGGATCAGCTCGTTGGGCGAGCCCTGGAAGATCAGGTGGCCGTCGGCCGGCGCGTTGAGCGCCTTGGTTGCCGCGATCGAGCCGCTGGCGCCGCCGAGGTTCTCGACGATCACCGGCTGGCCGAGCTGCTTGCCGAGCGCGCTGTTGACGGTGCGCGCGATCACGTCCGACAGGCCGCCGGCCGGGTAGGGCACCAGCAGCGTGACGGGCTTGGTGGGAAAGGTCTGAGCCAGGGCGCCGGCCGCCAGGCTCAGGCCGGCGAGCAAGGTGGCGGCACGCTTGAGGGTCAGACGCTTGCAGATGTCCATGTCGGTCTCCGGTGGGGTGTGGTTTATCGGGTCATCCTAGGGCTGGAGATTGAATGTGTCCAATGCATTGTTTTGATTATGATGATTCGTTTTCAGAATCAAACCGCATGAATATCAAGCATCTGGAGCATCTGCTCGCGCTGGCCGAGACCGGCTCGTTCAGCCGCGCGGCCGAGCAGTGTTTCATCACCCAGTCGGCGCTGAGCCGCAGCATCCAGAACCTGGAGGACGAGCTGGGCGGCCGGCTGCTCGACCGCATCGGCAAGCGCAACGAGCTGACCCCGCTGGGCCGCGAGGTGGTCGTGCGCGCGCGCCGCATCGCGCTCGAAGCCGCCGAGCTGCGGCGCAGCGCCGAGCTGCTGCAGCAGGGCAGCGGCGGCACGATCCGCGTCGGCCTCGGATCGGGGCCGGGCGCCTTGCTGACGACGCCGCTGCTGTGCCACGCGGCCGAGCACCATCCCGATCTGCGGGTGTCGATCACGCGCGGGCCGACCGAGCTGCAGCTGCTGCAGCTGCGCGCGCGCCAGCTCGACGCGCTGGTGGTCGATGTCTACCGGGTCGCGCCGGCGCCCGACCTGCGGATCGAGTCGCTGGGCTACCAGGCGGCCGGCTTCGTCTGCCGTGCCGGCCATCCCCTGCTGGATTTACCCACGCTCGGGCTGGCGCAGCTGCTGCGCTACCCCGTGGCGTCCACGCCGCTGTCGGACGAGGTGGCGCGGATGCTGGTCGAGCAGTACGGCCCGGCGGCCGATCCGCAGTCCATGGTCACGCTGCAGGGCGAGGAGCTTGACAGCCTGATCGCGACGGTCGAGCGCTCGCAGGCGGTCTATCTCGGCATCCTGGCGGCGGCGCGTGCCGGCCTGGAGGCCGGCCGGCTGGTCGAGCTGCCGGTCGAGCCGCCCTTGCGCTCGCAGGCGCGCTTTGCCTATGTGACGCTGCAGGGCCGGACCGAGGCGCCGGCGATGGGCTGGTTCCGGCGCTTCGTGGCCAGCATCTTCGCCGCCTGACGGCACGCGCCAGCCAGCAGAAAGCCCGCACGCGGCGGGCTTTCTGGTTCAGCGTCGAGTCAGCTTACTCGGCGTTGCCTACCGGCAGGCAGCTGCAGAACAGGTTGCGGTCGCCATAGACGTTATCGACGCGGCCGATCGAGGGCCAGTACTTGACCTGCTGGCCGGTGCGCAGCATGGCGCCGACCTCGCGCGGGTAGGCGTGGTTCCACTCGGCGCCCAGCAGGCTGGCGGCGGTGTGCGGCGCGTGCTTGAGCGGGTTGTCGTCGCGCGGCCACTGGCCGGCCTCGATGCGGCGGACCTCGTTGCGGATCGCGATCATCGCGTCGATGAAGCGGTCGAGTTCCTCGCGCGTCTCGCTCTCGGTCGGCTCGACCATCAGCGTGTTGGCTACGGGGAAGCTCAGCGTCGGCGCGTGGAAGCCGTAGTCCATCAGGCGCTTGGCGACGTCCTCGGCCATCACGC
>Ga0228698_1000681_pt1 | contig 22116 bp, 20 predicted proteins | sample McNCre117_Aug_MG_FD_178015 | JGI IMG/M metagenome (GOLD analysis project Ga0228698, IMG submission 178015) | Freshwater microbial communities from McNutts Creek, Athens, Georgia, United States - 1-17_Aug_MG | ecosystem: Environmental > Aquatic > Freshwater > Creek | place: USA: Georgia...
CGTGGTTTCTGGCAACCTGCCAAGCGCCGATGGCACGTACAGCCTGTACTGCGCCGTGATTGTGAAGCGTGTTGACGCCCAAACCCGTGCCAAAACGTCGCTGAACGACCTGCTGCGCGACTAATCAACGCTGCTGCGCTTGCATTGAACACCATGTCCAGCCCCCCTTCCAGCGGAACGCTTGAGCGCATCTTGCGCCTCATGAGCGAGAAAAAAGCATCTGACGTGTTCTTGTCGGCGCACGCCCCGGCGTTGATCAAAATTAACGGCCAGTGCGTTCCGGTTAATACGCAGTTGCTGCCCGTGGATGCGCCCAAGCACCTGCTGGCAGAAATCTTGCCGGCCCAGCAAATGGCCCAACTCGAAGCAACCGGTGAACTCAATGTTGGATTTCCATTGCCAGGGGTTGGCCGCTTCCGGGTCAGTGCACTGCGCCAACGCGGCACGATTGCCGCCGTTATCCGCTACATCTCAATGGATGTGCCGCCCTTGGGAGACCTGTGCTTGCCCCCCATTCTCGGCGACATGGTGATGGAAAAACGCGGTTTGATCTTGATGGTAGGCGCAACCGGCGCCGGCAAGAGCACCACGCTGGCCTCCATGCTGGATTACCGCAACAGCAATGCCACAGGCCACATCCTGACTATCGAAGATCCGATTGAATATCTTTTCCGGAACCGGAAATCCATCGTTAATCAGAGGGAAATTGGGACGGACACGGCCAGCATGGAAATCGCCCTGAAAAACGCGTTGCGGCAGGCTCCGGACGTCATCATGATTGGCGAAATTCGCGACCGGGATTCCATGTCTGACGCCATTTCCTATGCCCAGTCTGGTCACTTGTGCCTGGCAACATTGCACGCAAACAACAGCTACCAGGCGTTGAACCGGGTGTTGGGTTTTTACCCGATTGAAGTGCGTGGGGCCATGCTGGGCGATTTGGCGTCGTCGCTGCGTGCGATTATTTCGCAACGCCTGTTGCGCACCATCAGCGGCATACGTATTCCGGCCGTCGAAGTGCTGCAAAACACCAAACTGATTAGCGAACTGATTGAAAAAGGCGACTTTTCCGGCGTCCGGGACGCCATGGAAAAATCCATGGCCGAAGGCTCACAAACGTTCGAACAAGAAATTGCCCGACTGATCACCGATGGCATGGTTGATCGCCGTGAGGGCCTCGCACACTCCGATTCGCCGACCAATTTATTGTGGCGCATGCAAAACGACTTTGATATCAAAGTGCCGGTTGCTGCGCCGGTTGATGAACCCGAAACAGCCACTTTCACTGAATTCACTTTGGACGTTAAAAACTAATGCACCGTACGCTGTCACTGACAGAAGAACTGATTGCGCGCCCCTCTGTCACGCCCGACGACCAGGGTTGCCAGCAATTGATTGCCGAGCGCTTGGCCCCACTGGGTTTTATCGCCGAGTGGATACGCCAAGGACCAGCAGGCGCCGAAGTATGCAACCTGTGGGCAAAGCGCGCCGGAGCCGGACCGCGCACACTGGTCTTTGCCGGTCACACCGATGTCGTCCCCACCGGCCCCTTGTCCCAGTGGAGTAGCCCGCCTTTTGTCCCGACCCATCGGGACGGCAAACTGTTTGGACGTGGCGCCAGTGATATGAAAACATCGCTGGCCGCCTTCGTCGTTGCCATCGAAGACTTTCTGGCCCACACACCGACGCCCGAATTGGGTTTGGCATTGTTGTTGACCAGCGATGAAGAAGGTCCGGCGCGCGATGGCACCGTGGCGGTTTGCGCGCGACTACAAGCCCGCAATGAATCGTTTGACTACTGCATCGTGGGTGAACCAACGTCGGTGGAGCGCACGGGCGACATGATCAAAAATGGCCGGCGCGGTTCGATGAGCGGCAAGCTCACGGTCAAAGGCATACAAGGTCACATTGCCTACCCCCACCTGGCTAAAAATCCGATTCACTTGGCGGCGCCCGCGCTGGCCGAGCTGGTTGCGACCGATTGGGACAACGGCAATGAGTACTTCCCGCCGACCACATGGCAGGTCAGCAATATGCACAGTGGGACCGGCGCTAGCAACGTCATTCCGGGTGAGGCCGTCATCGATTTCAATTTTCGATTCAGCACCGAGTCCACACCGGAATCGCTGCAATCGCGCGTCCAGGCGCTGCTGGACCGCCATGGACTGACCTACCAGCTCGACTGGAGCATCAGCGGCCTGCCGTTTCTGACACCGCGCGGAACGTTGGTGAATGCCGTATGCGATGCGATTCACAGCGTCACCGGGCTGCACACCGAACTGTCCACCAGCGGCGGCACCAGCGACGGCAGATTCATTGCGCAAATGTGTCCCCAGGTCGTTGAACTGGGCCCACCGAACGCCACCATTCACAAAATAGACGAGCATATTTCCTTGGACGATATCGCCCCCCTGAGCGCCATTTACACCGATGTTCTCCACCGCATGAACGTGGCGGTGACCGCATGAAATTGCGCGCACTGATAGATGAATCGGCAGCGCGCCTGACCCAGGCCGGCGTGTCTTTTGGCCACGGTACCAGCAACGCCCTGGACGAAGCTGCCTGGCTGGTTCTCTGGCGCTTGCACCTGCCTTTGGACACGGCGCTGGACGGCCCAAGCGACATCCATGTCGACACCGAACACATTGCCCTGTGCCGTGCGCTCATCGGCGAGCGCATCGCCAGCCGCAAACCGGCCGCCTACCTGACCCATGAAGCCTGGTTGCAAGGCGTGGCGTTTTATGTCGACGAACGTGTCATCGTTCCACGCTCCCTGATTGCCGAACTGTTGGTGGACGGCGGCTTTGACTATTGGCTGCACGAAGGCACCCACGCCGTGCTGGACCTGTGCACCGGCAACGGCAGCTTGGCAATTATTGCAGCCCAGCAATTCCCGGACATCGTGGTCGACGCGGTGGACATTTCCAGCGAAGCCCTTTCGGTGGCCGCCATCAATGTAGAGCGCCACACGCTGCAGGATCGCATCCGTCTGATGGTCGGTGATGGACTGAACGGTCTGACATCGGCTTACGACTTGATTATTTGCAACCCACCCTACGTCAGTGCCCACAGCATGGGCGCCCTGCCGCCAGAATACCGGGCCGAACCGGCCTTGGCACTCGATGGCAACACCAGCGGCGCAGAAGACGGTATGGATTTCGTCCGCCCACTGCTTGCCGGACTTTCGCGGCATCTGAACCCGGGCGGCGTATTGGTGCTCGAAATCGGCAACGAACGCGCATTTTTTGAAGCTGCATTCCCGTCGCTGGACGTGGTTTGGCTTCCCACCAGTGCCGGTGAAGACCAGGTGCTACTGATTGCGCGCGAAGCGCTGACCGCATGATTACCTTAAAAAATATCAGCCTGCGCCGTGGTGCCAAGCTGCTGCTGGACGGCGCCACCGTCAACCTGAACCCGGGCGAAAAAGTCGGTTTAGTGGGGCGCAACGGCGCAGGCAAGTCTTCGCTATTTGCACTGCTTAATGGCAATCTGCATGAAGACGGCGGGGAATTCAGCATTCCACCCCAATGGCGCATGGGACAGGTTGCGCAGGACATGCCTGAGACCGACCAAAGTGCCACCGAATTTGTAGTAGAAGGCGACACCGTGCTCAAGGCAGCGCGCGAGGAAGTGGCTGCCGCGGAAGCCACAGACGACTACGATCGCATGGCCCACGCGTACATGGCGCTGCACGATGCCGGCGAGCATGACGCTGCATCCCGTGCCCAGGCTCTGATTCTCGGCCTGGGCTTCCGAACCGCCGAGCTCGACCACCCCGTGAACAGTTTCTCGGGTGGCTGGCGTATGCGCCTGCAATTGGCGCGTGCCCTGATGTGCCCGTCTGACCTCTTGTTACTGGACGAGCCGACGAACCACTTGGACTTGGATGCGCTGGTGTGGTTGGAAGCCTGGCTGAAGAAATACGAAGGCACGATGGTGGTAATCAGCCACGACCGGGAATTTCTGGATGCCGTAACCAACGTCACATTGCACATCGACGCCGGCAAACTGGTGCGCTATGGCGGCAACTACAGCAAATTTGAAGACATGCGCGCCGAGCAAATGGAGCTGCAACAGGCGGCGTTTTCCAAACAACAAGACAAAATTGCCCACCTGCAAAAGTTCATTGCGCGTTTTAAAGCCAAGGCCAGCAAAGCCAAACAGGCACAGAGTCGCGTCAAGGCCCTGGACCGCATGGAAAAAATCGCACCTTTGTTGTCTGAGGCCGATTTCACTTTTGAATTCAACGCGCCCGCGAATTTGCCCAACCCGATGCTTTCGATGCAAGGCATCAGCGTCGGCTACCCACCACCGCCACAGGCCGCCGAAGGTACGCCGCCGACCGTGATCGTGCGCAACATCAGTAAATCGGTGCTGGCCGGACAACGCATTGGCATTCTGGGTGCCAACGGCCAGGGTAAATCAACCTTGGTCAAAACCATTGCCCGTGACCTCGCCCCTTTGGGCGGTGAAGTTACCGAGGGCCGCGGTTTGAATATTGGCTACTTCGCACAGCAAGAACTGGACGTATTGCGACCAGCAGACAATCCGCTGGAGCACATGATTGCGCTGGTTAAGAGCATGACAGCGGCAGGCAAGATCAGCGGCCAGAATACCCGCGAACAAGACCTGCGCAGTTTCTTGGGTACCTTTAATTTCAGCGGTGACATGGTGAAGCAAGCCGTCGGCAGCATGAGCGGTGGCGAAAAGGCCCGTCTGGTGCTGTGCATGCTGGTGTGGCAACGCCCCAACTTGCTGCTGATGGACGAACCAACCAACCACCTTGACTTGGCAACGCGTGAAGCGCTGTCCATGGCACTCAACGAATTTGAAGGCACCGTGATGTTGGTAAGCCACGACCGCGCCCTGCTGCGCGCCGTGTGTGATGAATTCTGGATGGTCTCGCGCGGCGGCGTTGAACCCTTCGACGGCGACCTGGACGACTACCAACGCTATTTGCTGGACGAAGCAAAGCGCCAACGCGAAGCCGCCAAAGAACAAGCCCGCGCCGCGGCGGCAGTGCCGGCTGCCGCTGCACCGATTGCCACGCCACAACGCGGTGGCAACAATGCGTCACAAGAAAAGCGCAAAAAATTGCAAAAAACACTGCAAAGCCTGGAGGCAACCATGGAGAAACTGCAGGCAGACAAACTGTCACTTGAAACGACACTGTCTGAGAATCCCCTACCCACGGTGATTGCAGAATCGGGCAAGCGCCTAAAAGCAGTCACCGAAGAACTCGACACGCTCGAAGCGCAATGGCTGGAACTGACCAGCGAATTGGAGACGCAGCCACACTAGCTGCCTGATTTACCCGCACATTCCACGCTATACGTTCTATACGGTTTATTTTGGAGAACCCCATGCCGAACAACACGATCCACTTTATACGCGCCACGTGCATCTGTCTTAGCAGCGCAGCGCTTCTCTCCGGTTGTGCCAGCAACCTGGTTGCGCAGCGCGCCGGGTCTGACACGGTTGCGATGCTGGATGCCAATCAAGTTAGCCAATGCAAAAGCAAAGGAAGCATTAACGTGAGCGTGGTGTCGGAAGTCGGGCCGTTCACGCGCAGTGCCGACGCCGTTGAGGGAAATCTGCTCCAGCTAGCGCGCAACGGCGCCGTTGACGCAGGGGCAGACACCGTTGTAAAGGGCAACTCCATGGCCTACGGCAAGCGTGCATACGATTTGTATAAATGCCGTTGACCAGCGTAAGTCCTCGGCTTGATCATTTGTTTACCCGGGCTTTACAGTCACTTTACCAGCGGCGTTTACAGTTGCCCTGGGCTTAAAGCCTCCGCGTTCTCTCTCCCCTGGCGCGGCCATCTCTGGATGGTTGGCCCGGCATTTGCCGGGCCCTCTTTTTCAATACGCCACGAAATTACCCGCCACTGGATTGCGCGCAAGCGATGCAGTTAGCCGCGGTGGCGCGCTGCGGCGTTCTACCGCAACCGGCTCCTGCCGTTTGCGCACAGCGGGTGTAGCAACCCCAGCGGCGCCGCTTTCAGCGCCGGTTTTAAAGAACGCCACACTGCGCTGCAAATGCTCGGCCTGTGCGGACAACTCCTCGCTGGTTGCGGCCAACTCTTCCGACGCTGCCGCATTCTGCTGAGTCGCATTCGACAGCTGCCCCATCGCATTGCCAATGCTCACCACAGAGTCGCTCTGCTCAGCGCTCGAGGCTGCAATCTCTTGCACCAGCTCAGAGGTTTTTTGAATGCTGGGTACGATTTCATCAAGCAAGCGTCCCGCACGCTCCGCTGTGGTCACGCTGCTACCGGCCAGTTCGCCAATTTCCTTGGCCGCTTCCTGGCTGCGTTCGGCCAATTTGCGGACCTCGGCAGCCACCACGGCAAAGCCCTTGCCGTGCTCACCAGCGCGCGCCGCTTCAATGGCCGCATTCAATGCAAGCAAATTGGTTTGGTAGGCGATATCATCCACAATGCCAATCTTGGCAGCGATCTGCTTCATGGCGGTCACCGTCTGGTTTACTGCGGTGCCACCTTGTGTTGCCTCTTGGCTGGTTTTCGTTGCCATGCCATCCGTCACCTTGGCGTTATCGCTGTTCTGGCTGATGCTGGCAGCCATGGTGTCCATCTGGCTGCTGGTTTCCTCCACGCTAGCGGCCTGCTGGCTGGCGGCCTGACTCAGCGACTGTGCCGTGGCGCTGACCTGATTGGCGGCACCAGACAAAGCGTCTGCAGCATCACGCACTTCCGCCATGACGCGGGTCAAGTTGTCGCTGGACGTGTTGAAACTGTCTTTGACCCGGCCAAACAAACCTTGGTAATCGGCCGTTATGCGTTGTGTGAGATCACCCTCGGCAACCGCCAACAAGGCCCCAGCCAGGTCTTCGAGGTTGCTCTCGTTGGTCTCCATCAGCTGGTTCATCCCATTCGAAATTTTGGCGTAAAAACCGGTCTTGTTGTCCAGACGCAGGCGGCCACTGAAGTCGCCCTGGGTTGCGGCCTCCACCAGTGCATCCAGTTCGTTTTCCGAAGCCAGCTCGTCGGTACGGTCAAACCACTGCGTGATACGGCCAATCGAGGTGCCGCCAGCGTCACGCACCGGCCGTGTTAAGAGCTGCAATTTACGTCCAGCCACCTCCATGTCGATACTCTGTCCGGTGCGCACCGCTTCATCGAAGCGCGTTGCGTGGTCCGGACTGGAGAACAAAGTAGAGAGCTTGTTGCCATAAAAAGCATCGGTATCAAACGATGGACCACCAAACAATTTCAGCGTTTCTTTGGCATTCGGCGTCGCATGGACCAACTGCGCGTTGGCATTGGACACGGTAACGCTAACTGGCAAACTGTCCAGACTCAGGCGAATCCGTTCGTTGAATGCGGCCGCGTCGGCTGCCGCTTGCATGGCGCTCTGAACCTGGTCCATGGCATCGCTGACACGCGCCTTCTGGCCCGGCAGCCGCACCATCCGCACGGTCAATTTGCCATCGCTGTAACCCTGAACCACTTCAACCACTTGCTGCGTCACGCCAATATGCGAAGCCACCAAACTATTGATTGACTGGGCGATATTGCGATAACTGCCCTCCAGTTGATCGGCAGGAATGCGGTACTCCAGCATGCCCAAATCGTGTTGACGCTCCATTTCCGCCTGCGCTTCGCCAAACACGCGCATGGTTTGCTGCATCTTGGCCAATGGCGCCAACAAACGGCCAACTTCTGAGGCATCAACCTCAATTTGCGCATTCAAATTGCCTGCAGCCACGTCCTGCGCAACGGCAAGCGCCCGCTCCAAGGGACGGGTAATACTGCGGATTACCAGCCATGCCACCAGCGCAGCAAGCAGTACTGCGGCAATAACAATCAACTTTCCAATTTCCCCTACCTGTTCGGTGGCAGCAGCGGACGCTGCCAAATCGGTTTTCATCTGGGCAACTTGTGCGCTCACAAAGGGGACCAACTCCTTTTGCAGCTCATCGCTGGCGGCGTCAAAGCCCCCCATGAGTTTGTTGCCGGAAGCGGGGCCCCCCTCAACATAGGCCTTTGCCATGTTGTTGCCGACCGAGAAATAAGCGGCCGCACCGGCTTTCAAGGTTTGCACCTTCTTCACAGAAACACTGTCACCAACGTCTGAAAAATGCTTCTCAAAGCGGGCCAGGCCGGTATTCAAAGCTTCAAAATTGGTTTGCGCATCTTTGAAACCATCGTCCAATCCGTCTTTTGCCTGGGTGGCTGAGACGTCAGACAAAAACTGCTGAATTTGCACCACATTTTTATCCAGTGCCGTGGCCAGAAGCGCGTACTCCACGCTCTCTCCCGATACCTTTGCTAGGCTTTGCTTCACATCCAGCAATTGCGACGAAAGCCACACAATGAATGCCACAAACATCACGATGGGAAGCGCCACTGCCGCTAACACCCGCGTTTTGATTGAAAAATTTTGCAAGTTCATATGAAAACTTCACCTATCTGGAAAATTTCAACTGGAATAAGTTAACGCAAGCACAGTATGGCACGACAAATATGCCATTCATAAGACGTCACACCCTCGCATTCGAGAAAATTCCAGTATCTGCCGATTACTTCGGGCCGCACCCCAAGGCGAGACAGAAATTACCGCATCTATCGTGCCCTGCCCCGCCAATGACAAATCCCTTTTGTTTATAACTGTATATCCCCGGACCATAGACTGCGCCTCCCGCCTCATTCGCACTGCGAACCCATTGGCAAACGCTGCGGGGGCTTATCCGAGAAAGGCAGAAAGAATATGCAAAGAGGGAAATTTTGACTACCACTCCACCCAAAAATGGCTGGCCTTCGGGCTTCGGTGCCAATACATACACGCGGCACCTTCACGCATTAACGCAAATACTTAGCAACCGCCTGGGCGTGCTACTGGCATTTACGGCGGGCGCCATCAACGCCGGTGGATTTGTGGCCGCTGGGCGTTATTCATCTCATATGACCGGCATTCTCTCCAGTACCGCCGACGCTTTGGTGGTTGGAAAGGTCGGTTTATTGGTGGGCGGACTGTTCTCCTTATTGGCATTTATTGCGGGCGCCATCACCTCAACGATGCAAATCAGCTGGGCTCGCCGCACGCAATTGCACGCAGAACATGCTTGGTCCTTGGTAATGGAAGCCACGTTGCTGGTAGTTGCAGGTTTCTACGGCGAACTGCTGGTTGACGACGAACAAATTTTGGTTCCCGCCATCATTTTGCTTCTGTGTTTCACCATGGGCATTCAAAACGCAATCATCGTAAAAATATCTTCTACCGAAGTACGCACCACCCACATGACCGGCATAGTGACCGATTTGGGCATTGAACTCGGAAGGCTTTTCTACTGGAATCGGAACAAAGACATTACCAAAACACTCAGCGTATTGGCGGACCGAACCAAGCTAAAAGTGCGTCTACAAATGATCGTGAGCTTCCTGACCGGCGCGGTATGTGGCGCCCATGCCTTTGCGTCTATGGGCTTCGCTGCCAGCATTCTATTTGCCACACTTTTGTACGCCGTTGCGCTGCCGGCTATCGTGTTGGACGCCCAAAGACAGATTGGGGAGAAATTCAAATAAACCGGCAGTCCGATATCCGTAGAATTTCAGAAAAGAAAAAAGCCACCGGGATTAGCGGTGGCTTTTAAAGTAAGCCGTTGATTTTCAACGACTTCGTTTTGGTGGGTTCTGACAGGCTCGAACTGTCGACCTACGGATTAAGAGTCCGCTGCTCTACCAACTGAGCTAAGAACCCCAAACTCTTGGTGGGACGTGCGGGAGTCGAACCCACGACAAACGGATTAAAAGTCCGCTGCTCTACCAACTGAGCTAACGTCCCATCGCCCCTCAAACACATTGTTTATTTTGCTTTTCAGCAACATAAACTTCGTTGTTTGCGAAGCCTCAGATTATAGCGTCATTTTTCAATTCTTTCCAGACGGAGAAGAAATTTTATCCAGAACCCAGGAAACGGCGCTAAATCCAAAAGTCGCAGTAACGCCAACCACTGACCCATATCCATGGCAATTCAAGCTACCGTCAGTCTGCCCTGCCGCGTTGCCGCCCTGGCCGCCCGCCGTGTCACAAGTGGCCTGGCTTTGAACCACCGCTTCCCGACTGTAGACACACGGCACGCCGATGGCCTTGCCGTCCTTGGGCGCACCAAAATTGCGTCGCAGCTGATAACGCACTTGTGCCAACAAGGGGTCATGGGTCACCCGGGCCACATCTTCTATATGGACCAAATGGGCGTGGCGCTTCCCACCGGCCGCTCCGACCATCAATAAAAGGCGCCGGGTGCGCCGCGCCCAATCCGCCATCAGCGCTTTAACGCGCACCTGGTCACAGGCGTCTATTACGGCATCTACATCGCCGGGCAGGACGCCAGGCCAGTTGCCAACCTCTACAAATGCATCGACAGTCTGTACCACACATGCAGGGTTAATCAGCGTGATACGTTGGCGCATGGCGTCCACTTTTGCCATGCCCAGCGTATGGCTGGTCGCATGCACCTGCCGATTGATATTTGATTCGGCCACATGGTCCATATCAATCAGGGTCAACCGCCCTACGCCGCTGCGGGCCAGTCCTTCGGCGATCCAGGAACCAACCCCACCCACCCCGACAACAGCAACGTGGGCAGCCCGGATACGGGCAGCGCCATCATCGCCATAAAGGCGTGCAAGGCCACCAAAACGCCGATCCAAATCGGGTGCTGGTACCGCAATATTGTCGGCAAGTTGCATATTGGGCGACAAATGCGGCCGCCTTACTTGAAACGCGACAAACGATCCTTGGCGGCGGTTGCCGCGTCGGTGTTGGGAAACGCGGCCATCAAATCCTCCAGGGTTTTGCGACCACCTTTGGTATCTTTTGCCTCCAATTGGCAGTTGGCAATGGAAAGCAGCGCTTCTGGCACGCGCATATGGTCCGGCGCCACGCTGACCAAATTTCGAAAGTTGCTGGTCGCGCTCTTGCAGTCCTTGGTTGCGTATTGAGCGGTTCCAAGCCAGAACAAGGCAGAGGGGCGGTAACCTGACATCGGATTGCGGGTCAGAAAATCGACAAAAGAATTCGCTGAATTGGCAAAATCGCCTTTGCGAAACAAAGCCAAACTGGCCTCGAAATCACGCTTCTCACCAGGATCGGCTTTGAACTCTACACCGTCGACAGTGACCTTAGAAGGCTCCAACGCCTTGATTCTGTCGTCCAGCGGTTGCACGATGTCTTTTTGACGTCGCTGGGTATCCGACAGGTCTTTTGCAAGCTGCTCATTCTGTCCGCGCAAACGCGCAAGATCACCCCGAAGGGTTTCCAGCTGATTTTGCAAATCCAGAATACCCATGCGCAACTGCATGGCCTCGTCACTGGCGCGCTTGGTCTCAGACTCTACCAATTTCGTATTTTCTGTCTTATCAACTTCACTTTTTTGGCGCAAATCCAAAATGGCGCGGCGTGCTTCTTCGTCATCAAAGAGCCCCGCATGACCGCCCAAAGAGACGCCCAGCAGCGCGGCAGCCATTAGGCCCCGGAATATCACTCGATTCATTTGCGATGCTCTCACTGTCATTGGTCTGAAATTTCAACGCGGCGATTTTTTTGCATGGCCTCATCCGAAGTCCCTGCCACAGCCGGCTTCTCTTTGCCGAAGCTCACGGCTTCCATCTGCGTGTCGGGCACCCCCAACAATGCGAGGGCACGTCGCACCGCCTCGGCACGTTTTTGACCCAATGCCAGGTTGTATTCGCGCCCGCCGCGATCGTCTGTATGGCCCTCCAGCGTCACCTTGCGCGCGCTATTGGCCAACAACTTGCGTGCGTTGTACTCAACCACCGGCTGATAGGCCGGCAAAATAGAGTAACTGTCGTAGTCAAAATAGAGAACACGGGATTGGGCATCGACACCCCCCGCTTGTGCGCCCGCCGGATTACCCGCGCTTGCTGCGGCTCCAGGCAAAGACACCGACGCAACAGAGCCGTTGGACACGGGGTTGCCCGAACCGACGGCATCGGCATTGGCACCAGGATTGGCACCTGCTGCGGCGGCAGCCGCAGAGACCGTGGACCGGTCTTCAACCGGCGGCTTGTCCAGCCGAACGGACGAACCACAGCCCGCCAACACCAACGATATACCCCAACCGAGCACAAGCGTTAAACGCTTCATATTTGTTCCCATCGCTTATTCGTTATTTCTGAAAAGGACCCCAATTGGGCTCCCGGATATCTCCGGTTTGCCCACTCAGCCGCGCCTTGATCTTGCCATCCAAGGTGGTCGTCATGAGGGCTTCTTTGCCTTGTTCCTGGGTTGCATAAATAATCAGGCGTCCATTCGGCGAGAAGCTCGGCTTTTCATCCGATCCGGTGTCGGTAATGGCGTTTGCGACGCCACTGGACATGTCCATGACAAACAACTTGAACGCGCCATTCACTCTGGATATGTATGCCAGCCAGCGCCCATCGGGACTGAGCGCCGGGGAAATGTTGTAAGTGCCCGAGAAAGTCACACGCTCTGGATTACCACCGGCGACGGGCAATCGGTAAATTTGGGGGGAACCGCCACGATCACTTACAAAATAGATATTCTTTCCATCGACGGTAAAAATGGGTTCGGTATCGATCGAGCTGGATTGGGTCAAGCGCCTAGGCTCAGAGCCAGGCGTCAATAAATCGAGCAAAAACAGTTGTGATCCGCCTTCACGGCTGAGCGTGACGGCCAGATAACGGCCATCCGGGGACCACGCGGGGGCGCTGTTGGATCCTTTGAAATTGGCAACCAAACGCCGTTTGCCAGTCGCAACCTCATGCACATATATGGTTGGCTTGCGCGCTTCAAAAGACACGTAAGCCAGGCGATTGCCATTGGGCGACCAAGCCGGTGAAATAATCGGCTCAGCGCTGTTGAGGGCGCTCTGTGCGTTTTCGCCATCGGCGTCAGCAACCCATAAATTGAAATTTTGGCCGCGCTTGGTCACGTAAGCAAGGCGTGTCGAGAAGACGCCCTTGTCACCCGTGAGCTTCTCGTAGACATAGTCCGCAATGTGGTGAGCGGCCAATCGCAAATCAGCAGCAACCACAATATTGCCAAAGGCGCCCAAGTCTTGGCCCCGAACCACGTCCCACAAGTGCACCCGCACGTCGTAGCGACCGTCGGCCAGTCGGTTCACACTACCCGACAGCAACGCATCCGAATTTTTCTGACGCCACACCGAAAAGTCGGGTTGTGTCACTTCGTCATAGGCAAACCCTGTACTGTCAATGCCCCGAAACTGGCCGCTGCGTTCCAAGTCGGCGAGCACAATCGCCGACACCTTCTGCTTTCCCGCGTCTTCGCCCTTGAACGGCACAATCGCCACGGGCACCTGGGTGAGCCCGACTCCGGTCACCTCAATGCGAAATTGTGCAAACGCAAGGCAGTGCGCAAACGCAAACAAAAATCCAACAATTAGTCTCATCATTCTGCTGATTATCCCCAAGTACTTACCACCACCGCCCCTGCATTCACGTTGTCGCTGTAACCAGTTGTGGGCAAAAACGCCCCCGTTTGCATTCTCTCCCGCACCCGCTGTGCATTGCGAGACGCGTGCGCACGGACGGCCTGCGGGTGCCACAAGTGGTACACCTCGGTCGCCCAGTAACCATTAATCCTGCGAATCCCTTTATTGTGCAGTCGCAGGACAAAATCCGCATCTTCATGCCCCCAACCAACGAATGACTCATCGAAACCGTTGACGTCGATATAGTCTTGGCGCCATACCGCCATATTGCAGCTGCGAATGCGTTTCCAGTAAAAATAAGCAATTTGGCGTCGCGGCCACCACCTGGGCAAGCGCCACAGCCCCGTCAATTTACTGACCTGGCCAGACAGGCGCTGCACTGCCCAGAAACCGGCGCCTTGCGCTGGCAGATCCACACGCTGGGCCAAGACCTCGGCCGTTAGCGCAGGCGCTAGCAGCACGCGGCTGCCATTCACGAAGCAGCCCGGTCGCGCCAAGTCACGGTGCCGGCGAACGAAGTCAGGCGCCAGCACACAATCACCATCCAGCAGAACAATATAGTCTCCCCGGGCCGCGGCGACCCCCAAATTGCGAACTTGGGCAGCGGTAAACCCGACGTCCGGGTGCCAAACGCAGGTGGCGCGCAAACCCAAACGCTGTACGGCGGCACATACCGCATCTTGATGGGCGGATGTGGAGCCATCGTCGGCGATGACAATTTCAAAATCATGGTCATCTTGCGACGCCAGCGACGCCAGGACCACCGCCAGGGCGTCGCTGCGGTTGTAGGTGGTGATAACCAGCGAGATCAGGTGAGGTTGGGACATTTTTAGAATAGACTAGGGCGCCGCATTCAGGCCCCTTGAGGTCGTTTTTTGATCGTATCACTTTAGATGTCCCAGGTTTCCGTCTACATCATTGCCTTTAATGAATCCGAAAAGGTCCGCGCCACGATTGAAAGCGTCCAATGGGCCGATGAAATTGTAGTGGTGGATTCGCACAGCACCGACGACACCGCTGCAATCGCCGAGTCACTCGGTGCGCGGGTCGTCCAAGTTGCGTTCAAGGGTTTCGGAGATCTGCGCAATCAGGCCATTGCGGCCTGCAAGCACCCTTGGATATTCAGTGTGGACGCCGATGAACGCTGCACCCCGGAAGCGGCTGCCGAGGTCCGCTCCATTATGGCGGCCCCCGATGCCGTGGATGTTTATTGGACGCCACGCCGAAACTATTTCATGGGACGCTGGATCAAACATTCTGGCTGGTATCCCAATTACCGCCAACCCCAGCTCTTCCGCAACGGCAGCATGCGTTACGACGCGAAGCCGGTGCACGAGGGTTATGAACTGCTCAGCAATAAGCCGATTGGTCACATGAAAAATGCCATTTGGCAGTTTCCATTCAAAAATATGGCCGAAGTCATGCACAAGGCTAACCGTTACTCGAGCTTGGGAGCGGAAAAAATAAAGCACAAGCAAATTTCAATGGGTTCTGCCCTGCTCCACGCCAAATGGGCGTTCTGGAAGCATTACCTTTTCAAACTCGGATTCCTGGATGGCTGGGCTGGCTTCGTGATTGCGCTCGGCAATTTTGAAGGCACCTTCTACCGTTATGTCAAGGCACTGGAAATTCAAAAAGGGGACGCTTGGAAAGCCCCTAAAAAAACGACTGGAGATTGAAGTTGCAAGCTAATGACCGCGATCTGTATATCAGGTTGTTGCAATATGTACGCCCATACTGGCGCGCCTTCGCACTGGCCATTATCGGGATGGTTGGAACGGCAATGACAGAGCCGGTATTTCCGGCAATCATGAAGTTTTTGTTAGACAACGGATTCAAAACAGATAACCGAACTTATATCTGGCTGATCCCTTGCGGAATCATTGCGCTGTACGTAATCAGAGGGGTGCTGTCTTTCGCCACAGCCTACCTGATGACATGGGTTTCCACACATTTGGTCTGCGATCTGCGAAACCAATTATTTTCAAAATTACTCTTACTGCCAACCCAAACCTTTAACGACAACTCATCGGGTCAAATGATTTCACGCGTACTGTACGACGTGGACAACGTAAACCAGGCTGCAACCAGTGTGTTGGTAGTCGCCTGCAAAGAGTCGCTGACTGCGGTCGCACTAACGGTTTATTTACTGTATTTGGACTGGAAGATGACCCTGTTAACACTGTTAATAGGCCCGATCATTGCCGTCATTATTCAAAGTTTTGGAAAACGTATTCGTGCTGCCAGTCGGTCCAGCTTTGAGCTGATGAGAACCATTGCACACACTATTGAAGAAACCACACGCGCAGACAAAGTTATTAAAATTTATGGTGCGCAAGGCCCACAACGTGCACGCTTTTTCAACAATACAGAACGCTTCCGTCGCTCCATGATGCGTGAGGCGATACCCGCTTCTGCACTGACGCCCATCACACACATAACGGCATCCATCGCAATTGCCATCATCACTTTCCTCGCACTGACGCAAAGCGTTGGACAAGCAGGTACTTCGGCTGGCGGCTTCGTCTCCTTCATAACCACGTTGTTACTGCTGATTTCACCAATCAAACAACTCACCACCGTAAGTCCGCTGATGCAGCGCGGCCTTGCCGCATGTGAAAGTGTATTTAAATTACTGGACAGTCCCCCAGAACTTGATGACGCGAAACGCACATTGGGCCGGGCGCGCGGACAGATCACATTCAACAACGTCAGCTTTCGCTATCCGGGCGCGGAACGCAATGCTTTAAGCGACATCAATTTCTCGGTTGCACCAGGTCAAACTGTTGCATTGGTGGGTGCATCAGGGGGGGGGAAAACAACCGTTGGAGCCTTGATTCCACGCTTTTACAACCTCGAGTTTGGCGCTATAGAAATCGACGGAGAAAATATTAGTCAAGTGAGCCTCGCGAGCTTGCGAAGCAATATTGCGCTGGTGAGTCAGGACATCGTGTTGCTCAATGACAGCATCGCATTGAATATTGCATTTGGAAGTGATTCGATAGACCGAGAGCGTGTGCTGCAGGCAGCAATTGCCGCTAATGCCATGGACTTTATCGACCGCTTACCGCTGGGTATAGACACCTTAATCGGGGAAAACGGCGCCAAACTCTCGGGAGGGCAACGCCAGCGCATAGCGATTGCCCGGGCCCTGTACAAAGATGCCCCGATCTTGATACTCGATGAAGCCACGTCTGCACTGGACTCGGAATCCGAAAGACTGGTGCAATCCGCGCTGGCCAAACTGATGGACAACCGCACCACGCTGGTGATAGCGCACCGCTTAAGCACAATTGAGCACGCTGATTTAATATTGGTATTGGATCAAGGCCGAATTGCGCAATCTGGAACCCACGCCGCTTTGCTTGCCGAAGACGGGATATACCAAAATCTTCAAGCCCTGCAATCGTGACTATTCCTATTTTGATGTATCACCAGATTGAGGAACCACCTCCGCGTGGCGCAACGATGCGTGCGTTGATTGTGGCCCCATCCTCCTTTGCGCGCCAGATGACGCTGCTGCGGCTCATGGGGTATCGGGGGCTCTCTATGCGTGATCTGATGCCGTATTTGCGTGGAGAAAAGCATGGCAAGGTGGTCGGCATAACCTTTGATGACGGGTATCAAAATAACCTCATCAATGCGTTACCGGTACTCTTAAAGAACCGATTCACTGCCACGTGCTACGGCGTCAGTCGACAGGTCGGCGGATCCAATTACTGGGATGCCGCACTGGGAATTGCCAATAAACCGTTAATGACGGCAAGCGAATGGCGCCAATGGTATGCCAGCGGAATGGAGGTTGGCTCGCACACTTGTGATCATGTCGACTTACGGCAATGCGATGACGCACAAGCGCGCGAACAAATCCTGGCGTCTCGGACGGAGTTGGAACAAATCATCGGCGGCGACGTGAACCAGTTTTGCTATCCCTACGGTTGGTATACCGATACACACAGGGTCATGGTTGTGGAGGCTGGGTATGCAGCAGCAACCACAACCCAACGCGGTCGGGTCGTGGTGGGAGATGACGTATTCACACTCAAGCGCATCAAAATAGCAAGGGCTACAACTTTGCCGGTGTTTGCCGCAAAAATAGTGACGGCCTATGAGGATAAAAGCGCGTGAGTTCATTGGCTATTTATTGCAAAAGCTACTCAACCGACCTGTTGCGACTGGTTAGATTGGCGCAATCGGTATCAAAGTTCAATCGCGAGAAAATACCATTTCATGTGTCTGTTCCAGCGCTTGAATATGACTTGTTCAGCGAACATTTGCGTGGTCTCGATGTTCAGTTGCATTGTGACGAAGACATACTGCGTGCATCGGGGTTAACTGACCTGGAGCGATTTAACCAATTACACGGCGCAATTGGCCAGCAAATTGTGAAATCCAGTTTCTGGAAATTGCTACCCTGTGAAGCCTATGTTTGCCTGGATTCAGACGCAATTTTTATACGTCCATTTGGTGTTGCAGATTTCATAGCACCAGACGGTGTGCCCTATACGGTAATCGACGAAGCGCATGAATTGCTGGACGATGCGCGCAATCAAGGCAAATTTCGGGTCATCGATGCGCATTACCAAGAAGCGCAACGGTTTCAGTCAATATTCGCCAGGAATGGGCGTGCCTACAGTTTCGGGCCATTCCCATTGGTCTGGCATCGGTTGGTGTGGGAAAGCCTAGAGACCGAATACCTCAATCCACGCAATATGCATCTGATAGATGCAATTGAATCAGCACCGATTGAATCGCGTTGGTATGGCGAAGCATTATTGAAATATCAGGCGATACCTTTGCGACCATGTCAGGCTTTATTTAAGGTGTACCACTATGCTTGGCAATTCGATCAAGAGCGCGGTAACAGGCGCGCGAACGATCAGTTGGCCAATAGTTACCTCGGGGTAATTTACCAGTCGGCTTGGGAACGCAATATGGATTGGCCCAAAGAGGGGGGATCCATTTTCTCCCGGTTCGGCCGCCGGTTGCGCCGTCTGCTGGGACGAATTTAAGCTATTGCCGTGCGACGACTCCATGGATTTGCCACTTTAACTTGTGCAAACCCATCTGACATTGACATAACGCACTCCCCATACGCGCCTCGGACCTTATTGACAAAATCGCTCCAATGAAAAATAGCATAAATATAGCTACGATAGGCGTACCCGATGATTATAAGAATTCGTTAACGCCATTAATAATCAAAAGCCTTGGTTACACCATAAACTGGTGTAACCCAAATAGTGCAGACATCATAATTTATGGGCCATTCCCACCCAAAAATCGCTCATTACGCCGATTTATACCTAAACCGTTGCGTCCAATTACACAGCATTTCTATCCAGAATCAAGCAGGCAATACGCTGCAATAAGTATTTTCCAAACGAGTGAAAATTTACGCCACAACCATATTACTTCCGACTTTTCAATCAGTTTTGATATCGGCCTCGATAACCAGAAACATTGTCGAATGCCGTATTGGATGGAGCAGGTAGATTGGGCGCACGAGGGCATTGTGGGCAATAGCAATCCGAGATTCGGACAACTACTCAAACTTGAAAGACTTATGCAACCGCTTGGGAACAGCTTTCTCAAACGCCCAATGAAGGCAGCATTTTTCAGCAGTCACCTGCGTGAGCCACGAGGAACGCTTTACCAAGCTTTAAATCATGTTATGCCTGTAACAGGATTCGGTCCGTATTTTGACACTGCAATTGAGAACCACTTAAGCAGCAGCTTTCAAAAATACAGTGTTTTACAAGACTACGGCTACAATCTGTGCCCTGAAAACAGCATGTATCCGGGCTATTACACGGAAAAAATTCCCGAGGCGTTTCAAGCGGGTTGTTTGCCAATATCGTGGGCTGACCCCAATTTATGCTTGGATTTCAACCCCGACGCACTCATTAATCTTGCACCAATGACACACAATAATTTCATAGAACTGGGAAACTTGTTTTCTTCAAAAGCAAGATTAAGCGATTTTTCCGAGCAGGCGCTAATAATAAAAAAACCAAGCATCGAGCCACAAAAATATTTTATAAAAAATATTATAGAACTTACAAAATAAAACCATATAAATAGCAATATAAAATATATGGAATACACTTATAAAGATAAAAAAATATCACTTGTACTACTCTGTGGAGCGGTATTGTTGTTCATTTGGCCATTTCCGGGAAGTATGGCACTGAGGTACCTTGCTCTGGTAGCTGGCGCCATTGCATTTTTAGCATCTCATCCTTGGGGGGGAATAAAAGCACAATCTCACGCTGACTTTCACAAGTACTTGCTGCCAATACTATTTCTCTGGATTGCATTTCAATCCACTGCCATTGCACCAGCGGGCGCAGAAAGCCTGCAAGACATAGCCACAGTGTGGCTCCGATCTTTTCTGGCAATGATCGTTGGATGGGGAAGCGGACTGGCGTTATCCGTAAAGACCAACAAAGCGGTAGAAGTTGACGACAAATGGATTAACCATAAAATATTCTATGTCGGACTGAGCGGTACTTTTATAATTTATTATTTAATATACATACAGCACTCTATTGTTTCTGGAGAAATAATACAAAGAGATTTTTATGCAAAAACCTTTATAAACAAACCTCCGATCGTTGTCTTTATTGGCGTGCTTATACCCGTATTTCTGATCTCACTCAGGTCCAGGGTAAGCAAAAATTCATTCTTCGTAAAACGAAGCCTTGCAGCGATTGGCCTTATAGCGAGTGTGTTGGCGCTTTACACATCGGGCTCCAAGAACGGCATTGCAATTTTTGTTTTTATATTATTGATATTTTTATCTCAAATAGCCTGGCAAGGTGAGCTAAAAATAAAGACAAAGAAAGATCTGGGTGTCGCAATAATCGCCTCGATTGCCTTGGTAGTAATTCTTTTTGTACACGTCAGCGAAAAGCCCGCATGGAAAAATTTAATTGCTGACGCAAAAATTGGTTTTGATATTAATGGGCAAGTGCATTGGAAAGATTTTGAACAAACTCCAATCCCCCAAAACGCCCTCCTGACCCCAGTAAATGACAGCACTTATCTGAGAACGGCGTGGGCGATTGCGGGCTTGCATTTGGCCGTTGACCACCCATTGGGGTACGGCTCACTTCGTAAATCTTTTGTTGATTTGGCCCGTGCCAAGTGGCCAGATTTTTACCCGCATGATGCAAGCTACCGGAATACACATTCCGGATGGATCGATATCACTCTGGCCATTGGCATTCCCGGGACTCTGCTTATGCTGGCGGCACTCTGGTGGCCAGCACTGCAATCCACACGGGACCTGAACTTTGATTCGTACAAAATCCTTGCTGCGGCGACAATTACCTGTGCTTATCTCTTCAGTGAAATTGCAATGGATTATTTTATAGAATTCTATATATTTCTAGCAGCACTTTTTTCAACTAAGAAATAAAGCGTACGTCAACGACGCTTCGGTATTATTTTTCTCTTAATTCTATAGAGAAAATTTGCTTCTTTGGGCGCCTTAGAACGCGTATGCTCTATTATCTGACCATAAGCAGAATTAACATACTCATCAAGGCGCGGCGTCCCCCACTGAGAAGGGTCACGGAATGCCTGGAGTTTGTGCAGCTTGGTCAGCAAACTAAAAATAGACTGATCATGTCGATGCTCGGAGAAATCTGGGAAATTGTCGAGACCACAGACATTAGGATTGTCTGTAACTATCCGTGGATCGGAACAATAGGCAAGATACTGGTCGATAAAATCAACGCTAAATTGCGATTTTTTTATAACAATAAAAGAAGCAAGTCGCTGCCTGGTTTGCTCAAAACCAAGTCCCTCGCATCCCATATAGTAAAATGCATCCCGCTTGCACCAAGCCCCCTCCATTAACTCAAGCTCAAATGGAATAACATCTTGCTTGTAGTTATCCGCCAACGCAGCAAGCGGCAAAATGGATTTGCAAAAAAATGAACCACTGTCCGCATAGATTAAAGTGTCACCATCATTAATTTTTTGCAAATATTTTTTAATGAAGTACAGTTTCCAAAGCCAGTATCCGGCACCACGCTTTTGACTCAATATCTCCTGATGCTTTGCATAGAAATCTTCGTCAATTTGCTTGGGATTGCATTCAAAAACAACATCGACGCCACCAACTTTTAGTGCAGTCTTCTTGTTGTATTTCTGTGCGGCTTTAAATTGCTCGTCTGCATAATTAACGAGATAAATCACATGACACCTTCGTAAGAAATTAAGGCGGATTTACATCCATCAAGCTTTTTTGAGTATGCAGATCTTGTAGACAAGACCACGACCCTTAGCGTGGAAACCATGGTTTTTTCGAAAGCTGCCGGTCTACCTCGCGCAACACCGAGCGTATTATTTTTCGATAACCTTTTACCGATATCCGGTCTGGTCGATCCGTAATAGTCGAAGTCGCACGGCTAGGATCCACCACACTAACAGGATAGGGTAATAGGGCAAGCATTCTAAGACCGTGTTTTTCATAATGCTCAACATAATGATCCAGCGGTTCGTAAATTTCTTCTGATTCCGCAAGCAAACGGCCGGCAGCAAATGGCTGCATGATGTAGGCCGTTGCCCCCAGTGGATCACTCACGTTTTGCACCAATTGCATGTCACCGAAATGTGTGAGCGTCTGATAAGGACTGGCACACAA
>Ga0228698_1000682_pt1 | contig 22090 bp, 33 predicted proteins | sample McNCre117_Aug_MG_FD_178015 | JGI IMG/M metagenome (GOLD analysis project Ga0228698, IMG submission 178015) | Freshwater microbial communities from McNutts Creek, Athens, Georgia, United States - 1-17_Aug_MG | ecosystem: Environmental > Aquatic > Freshwater > Creek | place: USA: Georgia...
CTATTACAGAACCCAAGCTGTCCATTAGCGCCCAACTGCAAAAGTCCAGCACCCATCACGATGCGCGAGAAACTTGAATGAATGATGATCAGGTTTCCGTTCGTGTCTAAGCCAAGTCCGTTTGTATTTGTCTGGTTTACAAGGTTGTTCTGGAGTCCAAAAAACGGTACGGTGTTTGACCTTTTCGCTGTGACCAAAATGGTTCCAGACACCATTGACCTGCGCCCGCTTCTTGGCGAAGGAGAAAACCCCGACTGCAATCCAGATGGAAGTTCAGTAGTCAACTTGCTCCCCAGTGATGTATAGGTTCTTGCTGGCCGTCACCGCCGACGTGATGACGCAAGCGTACAGCTTCTCTGGCGTGCCACCGTTCGCGCTCATCATCAGTACTGGTTTACCAGTCTCATCCAAACTTAGTCCCGTGATAGTTGCGTTTCCGAGCACGTCCACGTTGATCAGTGTTGCAGCGCCAGACAGAGCGGCAATGACGGTGATTCCAATGAGGTACTTGGTCGTGCCGCCGTCGGGCGATTTCCACCATTGGATGGTAGCTGCTGACGTGTCAGTGCTGGCGACTGTAAGGCGTTTGATGATGGAATCGTTCGCCCCAGCCGTAGTCACCAAGATCGTGTTTGTCGGCGCAGTGCCCGGGTTCGCCGCAGTAAACGAGGTCGCGTTTACAATCGTCGCGTTGATCGGCGTGATGTTCTGAGGAAATGGAATCGTGTTGGTCTTAGCCATAAATGGAAGCGATGGTTCCGAGTTGGATCATTGGTGCGGTGGTGGCTTTTCCAAACGACGTGAGGCTGGATGTGACCACGGTTGAGTTGAGCGTAGTTCCTGTCAGCGTTCCAGCAGCAGCAGTCACAGTGATGTCAGCCGTTCCGTTGAACGAAACTCCGTTGATGTTACGAGCGGTTTGAAGCGCAGTAGCCGTGGCGGCGTTACCAGCGATGTTTGTTTGGTCGCCAGTGTTAGTTCCACTGACCGAAGCCGTGCCAGCTACGGTCAACGTGTAGCTAGCCAACGTCAACGTTCCAGTGCCGGAAGTGATCGTGTTTCCGTTTACTGACGATGGAGTAATCGCCCCAAGCGTCAGTGAGATTGCCGGCGTAGTCGTCGCTGTAGCAACTGTTCCGCTGACTCCGTTTGCCGTCGTTACGCTTACCGACGTGACGGAACCTGTTCCAGCATCCCCCTGAAGCAACACGTACTTAGCCGAAGTGCCGTCGTAGAAAATGGGGCGGTTGCCGGTGGTAGAAACGGCGAAGTCACCAAGAATATTTCCGCCTTGTACTGCTGAAAACTCAGAGTCCGAAAGTTGTTTAAGCTGGATTCCCGGGTAATTTGTTCCTGAAAAGGAAATTCCAGCCCCACCTAATCTAAGCTGATCAGGAAAAATTCCAGAAGGAAAAGTAATGTTTGAGCCATCAGCCATTACTCCGCCAGATGTAGTAAAAACTGAATAATAGTTTGATGACCCTGAATTCCAATACCTAAGAGTTCCAGTAAAAGTATCCCAAAAAAAAGAGTGGTCAGGTGGCGGAGTTACAATCGTTGATGAATCAATTTCTGCATAATTGAAAAACCCCGTCATCGGCCTCGACCCATCGCGAGGCAACAGCGCGTCAAGGTCAGGTGTTGGAAAAGCCTGTTCTGTAACTCCGGTCGCCCGCCCATATTGATCGACCGTCAGGATTGTGTAATGAGTCGAGTCACCATACGTTCCCGGCGTAACCCCGGTCGGACCAAGTCCAATGTCCGCCGGGGTTAATACAACTACGCCGGTTTGTCCATTGACGGACGTAACACCACCGCCGCTCGGGTGCCTTTGAAGCTCCCGGATCATCGTTTCTAGGACTTGTCGGCGGAGAGGCATCTTAGGGTTTCAGGCCAGACGCGACACCAGAGGCGACCGCTTCTGCAAGTTTGGTCGCATCGGACACGTAGCCCTTAACAACCATAGTCCCGTTGGTTTCAACCCGGAGTTCTGAGAAGGTCTTCTGGAACCCAAAGTTGCTGTACTTCCACCCAGTCGGACTTTGTACGGTTGTGCAACCAACGAATACAAACGTCAGCGGGAGGAACATTGCGATCTTGACGAGGTGTTTCATCGTTTTGGGAGATTAATTTTCGGCCGGGTTTTTGGAGCAATTCGCGCCGTCGGCACAATGGGAGGCGGAGGCTGGGGCGGATTGGTCGGCGGAAGTTGATCGAGCGGCCGCGGACTGGGACTCGGACTTGGCGACGACTGGATCAACTCGCGTGTGACTTTCGCCCCGGTGAACTTCTCCCGCGCGTACTTTTTGTACGCCGGCTTGACTACGCGGGTGATGTTGCGCTTACTCGCTGAAGACATAGGCTTCTCCTCCAAAGGTGTTAGTTGGTGAATGGTAGGTGATACCAAGTTTGTTTTCGATCACTTTGACTCGGGACTTGAGGGACAAGATGTCGTCCTTAGTTCCCTTAACGTTGACAAAGATTGCAATCCCAATCACAAAAGAGGCAAGTGATATTAGGAACAGCAATGGCCTGTACGCTGCGGATCCGATAGCTTTAATGCTAAAGCCCATAGGTCCTGTTAGTTCAAATGAGGTTTCTGTTGGTCTCGGCGGCATTCAAATCAGCTTTCTCCCCCGTTGGTTTGTTTGCCAAAATTAGTTAGTGTTCACAGTCCACCCTCGGCCTTGTAGGGTGGTTTTCGCCGTAGCTCCTGCCCCTGTCGGGGCAGCGGAGGTTCCGCCATCAATGATGCAAGTACCATTGCTAAGTCCATTTGCAGCCAACGTGGTCAGAATGCTATTGACCGTCGCGACATTGAACGCGCAGCCGCTGGCGGATATCGTTAACAGTAGAGTACAAGGAGCAATGGACAGATTGACCAGCGCGTTGTTGGTCAACGTCAGCAATGTCAACGCCGTATCGCCGGTCAGGTCCAGCGTGGTCAGGCCGGGGTCGCCGCTGCTCTCAAGGATCAGCGCCTGCAACACACCCATGTTGGTGCAGGTGATCCCGGCGAGCGAACCGGTTTCATTGCATTCAAAGTGGGTTAGTGACTCCGCGAGACCAGTCAGATCGAACGTACCATTCGGGACATTCGGCGACCCGCCGGTGATGATCGAGACGATCGGGTCAATGGTGGACACCTGCACACCATTGTAAATCATCAATCCGCCAGACACCGTCCACTCGAGAATCCACACGAACGACCCGCCCGAGTACACTACAGTCGGGACAAGCAACCCGGCATTGCGGCCAGTGATAATTTCCCAATTTGACGTGTCGTAAGGCGCCTCTAGTCCGTAGGCAAATCCGGACTGTGTGATCAGCGCGGAGGAGAAACCATCAATGAGTCCAGAGGTCGGGACGATTGTGACCGTGTTAGTCGTGCTGTCAACTTTCTTGACAAACACAATGTTCGGGTTAGTCTCGTACGGAGGCAACGTAATCGTCACCGGCCCACCAGACGCATCGACGAATACGGTCTGTAGCGTGTGATTGGTCAGCGCGGTGTCATCAGACACTGTTGAGATCACCGGCAAGAATCCCGAACCACCACCGCCAAGCCCACTGACGATCGACCAGAGTTGTGACAAGGCATTGCCAAGCTGATCCTCGCGCTGTTCAAGGCGCTCAATTCGCTTGATGATTTCCGGGGTTCTGATCATGTGATTGGACCTTTAAGGATCTGAAAGGACCCCGCTAGTGTTGGCCAGCGGGGTCGTGTTCAAACACTTAATTCGGCAGCGTCTTGCTGTTCAGGTTATACAACCCAGCACCAACAGACTTGACCTGCAAGCCGTAGGTGAAGCCCAGCGGATTGAGCGGGGTGATCGTCGCGGTGCCATTCGCAGGCACATACAACTGATAAACCCGCCGGGCCTCGTTGGTCGCCGCGGGAACGGTGACATCAACGTAGGCCAGCGCGGCGTTGGTGTAGCTCTGGACGACCCCGGTGAAGTTCGTGAACGTGGTCACGATGTTCGTGGAGTAAACGGTCCGCGAGTTGTATGCCGCAGTGATGCGGTTGGTCAGCGTCGCGGAGTCGTTGTCGTACAGAATGACGATGTGATTGGTACCGGAGGTATCAATCAGCGTCATCGAGGTCAACAGCGTCGGGTCCGCAGAGAGCAGACTGACGCCATTCGTGATCACGCCAGCAGTGTAGTTCTGCGCGGCGCCGGTCAAGGCGATCGCAAGGACCGCCCACAGTGAGAGAAGAAACTTCTTCATGTTATTGATTACTGGACGTTGAGGCTCGGGGTGAGATTGCGCCGATACAGGACCGGCAGGCAATAGCGGTTGGTGTTGGCGATGATGCCCAGCGTCACGTAGCTGATCAGCTGAAGGAACTCACCGTACTTGTTCGTGTCGGTGATGCCGTTGCCGTAGTCGATGAGGATGTCGTCGATCATTCGGACTTCGCCATTCCACTGGAGGCTGTTGAACTTCTCCACGGAGATCGACTTGCCCGCGAACTCCTTGGGCGGCGGGCCAATGTCGATGGTCTCGTAGGAGTTGTAGCCCTCGAAGAACGCCCAGCCAGCGACCGCGCCGACGTAGGGAGGATTCGGGACAGTCTCGTAGCGGAAGTTGCTGCCGTACGTGAGCGCAGGCAACTGGAGTTCGACCTCCGGCCCGGGGAACGTGCCGTCGTCGGCCATCAGCAGCGGGTAGCGCTCGGCCATGAAGGCGATGTTACCGGAGATGATGCCCGAGAACTCGCTGTTCAGCAGGTCGCGCGGCAGGTCGCGAGTGTTGAGGACGTGAATGTCGAAGGTCAGCGCCTCATACAGCGAAGGCTCGCCGGTGAGGATATACTTGCCCTTGACCGTCTCGTTCTCGCCCGGGTTCGCCTTCATGCCTTCCCACGGCGGCATCAGGATGGTGTTGCGAGCAATCGCCCGGATCGCACACATCTGACGGAAGTCGAGGTAACCGGCATCGCCAGCACCGATCTGGCTGATGTAGCTGACCATCTCGGCCGTCCCCTTCGGGCTGGACGTGTCGGTGGCCTCACCGTAGGCAACCGCGGTGTACGGCTGGGTCGCACCGCAGATGTAGATGTACGGCGACTGCTGGAGAATCTGCCAGCGGACGAAGTCATCGTACGCCATGCCGATCTGGCGCGACAGGTCGTCCGAGGCAAACTTCAGCTGCTTGTCCCGGAAGTCCCGGAAGCTGGGCAGGAAGTGGAACTGAGGCGACTCGAACTTGTGATGCTTGATCCGCGCGGTGTTCGAACGCTCGTAGTGAGCCACGACGGTCTTGAGAGCGACCTCCGTAATGTTCCGCGGGGTGAACGACTGCACCGTCTTCGGGGACGGCTCAGCCATGATCCCTTGCAGGATATCGCCCATGTTGGGCTCCCACTTGATCGTGGCATACTTCTGCTTCCAGCGACTCCAATACGGGATTCGCTGCGTCTGCTGCTTGGCCATCCAGACCGGGAGCCGATTGAACTGCTCGACGTTCTGCTGGTCGAAGATTCCCGTAGGATACGGGACATTCCATTGAACTGGCATGATTGGATTTGGTCTAAGTTACTGGCGTACAAAAACAAAAACGGCCAATGACATTCGGTTCGAGGATTTTACTCCAAGCTCCGAGTAGCCATTGGCCGCTCTTTGCGGTCCCGATCTTGCCGGGACTAGGTCGTCACTGGTCGCTGGTGTCCAGCGCCTTCGGATGACTGCACAGCATAATGCGTGCCAAGAGAGATATTCTTGGAGCAGGCGGGGCAGCGCAGTTGATAGTCAGGGGTCATTTGTGCGGTAGTGTTGGCAACTGTCCCACCGCGCTGAAGAACCTGCTTGACCTCGCGGTCCTCGAACGAAACGACCGCCTTGCAGTGTTCGCACGTCGCTTCGTGAAACACAGGATCACCGGGTCGACGAATGATGCGAGACATAGGATTAGCTTTCGAACTCCTCGAAGTTCACGACCTCGGGCTCCTTGCCCACCGACCCGGGCCGGGGATTGGTGCCCGCGAGCGACTTCGCGGTTTTGATTTTGGTGTGCTTCTCTAGTTCAGCGAGCGTTGCCTTGTGCGCGTTGAACAGGCGCATGTAGCCGACGAACATCTTCTTTGAGAAGCGCGTCATCGGGTGATCCTTGAACACAGCCGGGACGAGTTCGTCGGCCTTGGCCCACGCACTCTTGTCTTCGGGAGTGAATGTGTCCTCTTTGATCTTATCGAACACCTTTGACTCCAGCGCAGTCAATTCGCCAAGCGCACCTTCCCGGCGGGACTTGTAGGACTGGGCGAGTTGGCTGACTTGGTTCTGAGCTTGGGCGCGGAGTTGGGAGATTTGGGACAACGCCTGTGTCAGTTGAATCTCCGCCCGCACGTCCTTGATGCCATTCTCGGGCGCGTTGTGGATCTTATATTGCGGCCGCATGTTCGCGTCGTAGTGGGTGATTTCAGCCCACGGTTCACCACTCTTGATCTTCTCAAGCTGATCGACGTAATGCTGCTCCTCGAAGGACGCCTGCTGCGCTTGCGTGGTCAGTTGGCGATACTGCGGATCGAGCACGTAGGCATCCGCCGACTCGTACATGAACTTCGGCCCGGAGTCCTTGAGCTTGGCTTCGAGTTCATCGACGCGCTTAGCCTTCTCGGCGATCGCCGGGAACAACTGCATCGCCAGCGCGAACTCCTTGTTCGGAAGCTTCTTGGCGATAGGCAGGAACTCCGGCGGGACTTTGGAGTAGTCGCGCTTTGACGCGGGCTGTTCACCAGCGGCCGGGGCTTCTGGCTCATCGGCCGGGGTTTCCTTCTTGGCCAGTGCGTCGACATCGAACGGATTGTCGTCGGGTTTGGCTTCGGGCTCGGGCTTGGTTTCAGTTTCCTCGACCACGGCGTCACCAGCTTTAGACTCTTTCGCCTTCCGCGTAGTTCCGCGCCGCACGTCCTTGGGGTCTGGAGTACCGAGACCATCAGTGTCTCCCTCGACCTCGATGTCATCGGGTTCTTCATCGCGACGATTGAGCTTCGCAGCATCGAGCGGCGCGGGACGTTCCGGGCGATCGCTGTCAACCTTGGTTGCCTTCGGCGGCAACGGCGCGGCGTAGTTGTTGCGGCCGGCAGTCTGCGACGGCTTAGCGACCGGCGCTGGCCGGGCTGTGGGTGCGGAGGTCAACGGCGTCGAGGGCGGCCGCGGAACAGTCATCTGCGCGGGAGCCGCCGACGTTGTCGGTGCGGCAGGGGTTGGAATCATAGGCTTGTGCGATTACGGATGTGGTCGATTACGGTTGTGATAAATGCTGCGTGTTGTACGTGTGTCAACGCCAGTGCAGCATTGGGACTGGCTTTGAGAGATTCTTGCTCCGCAAGGCCTTGGTAGGCAGCGCGGGCTTTGGTGAGGTTGGAGAGCAACTCCTGAACAGGGAGTGATTGCACCCACTGATCATAGTTGGCTTTGGTACGTTGGAGGGTTTCGACCTCCTCAGCCGACAGCGGCTTGATTCCCAACAGGTGGTTTAGGCGCGACATATGCTTGAACTTGCTGCGCGAGTTGTTGCAGTTGTGATGCAGACCCGGCGAACTCCGGGCGAAGTTGCCCGTGCTCGTCAGTCACCGCGTGTTGCAGGATCTGGGCCAAGTTGGCCACGAGTTGCTTGCCCTGTTGCATCTGCTGAGCTTGGCCGCTGTTGATCTCGGCGATGTACGCCAACGCCCGATCCGGATAACGGAGCCGAAGATAGTCCTGCGCGAACAGGCTGGCGATCGGGGTTTGGGCGATCATTGGCCAATCCTGCTGCATGGACTGGAGACGATTGGCTCGCTCGATGTAGTCAACGTCACCCGCGGGTTTGATCGTATAGTCGGCTTTGATCAGCGCGGCGTTGTTGGTCCCGTCAGGCAGCGGACAGAACACGATGAGGTTCTGTAGCGCCTGCGACTGGATGATGCGCCAACACGACTCGAACACGGCCCGGAGACAGATGGAGAAGTTTAGCACTGTCGCCCCGGAGAGCTGTGCGTTTTCCTTCTGTGCCGCAGCGACTTCGGTCGCAGTCTTGCGGGAGTCAACACGGTTGTTGACCGCGTAGGCAACATTAGCGTTGGCATCAGCGTTTCGAGTGTCAAGCATCTCCAACGACCGGGGCATCGACGGATCAGGCCACGGGGAGTTGAATGATTCCATCTTGCGGTCCCAGATCGCGTTATGCCTGATCGTGAAATCAAGCTGCTTCGGTGCCGCCGCGGCTGTATCGTAGGTATCGCCCGCGGGCGCCCACATCGTGTTCGAGGCGGTGACACATCCGTTGACGTACGCTGACCACAGCGAACAGGCAGCGTCCTGCTGGTAGTATTCGTCGTCCGCACGGCCGGTCACCTTGGAGATATCGTCGGCCTCGGTGACCTTGTAGTACAATGGGGTGAACGGATATTGAGTTTCGGCAACAGGTTCCCATTTGGTCGTGGGAACTGGTTCAAGTTGGCCAGCGACGACTTCGAGAGTTGTGACTTCTTTGTCAACACCGACATAGAACAGCGACGGCTGTTTGAGCCACTTCTTGGCGTCCTTTGCATACCATCCGTGTGACACGACGCCGTTATCGTCCTTAAGATAGTAGTGATAGATCTTGACCGTCGACTGCCCGCGGGTGGTATCGACATCAGTGATCCCGGAGGACGCTGTCTCTTTAATCTTCGCGAGGAGATCATTGACCACTGACTGGTCGAAGTTGTTGGCTTTGGCAAGCCGGCGGAGATTGACCGCGGTCAGCGCGTAGACGCGAGCGATGATCTGGGAGTCTTGGATATCAGTCACCCGGCGATCGAACAACAGAGCGTCCTGCGCGACAGCTTCGACTGCGAAGTTGCCCGGCTTGTCGGGGTCGTAGCGAGTCTCGACCCACGCGTAGCCAAGAAGCTCCGAGCCGTCGATGAGCTTGATGTACGCATCTTCCCACCCGGGATAGGTCGAGACACGCCAAAATTCGTTCTCCAGTTCTTGGATGTTGGTATTGAGTTCCGTCTCCCGGCGGTTCTGCGGCTCGAAGATCGCGAGCCGGTTGGCGGACTTGAGGTAAGCAAGCCGGGCTGGCATTGCACGAGCAATGTTCTCGTCAATGACTCGAACAGAGATATATGTCTCGTTGGCGTTTAGCAGTCCGCGAGAACGCAGTGCTTCGACATCAACGCGAGCCCGGCGAAGTCGGCGAGAGTCAATGGCGCGACGCTCCACATCTGTGAAGCTCACGATCATCTTGTCGAACTCAGCCTGAAAGTGACTAAACTTGAAATACTGATCCGCACTCGTTTCAGGCTTGGGCGGAACAGGGCGCTGTGGGCGCTGGACAGGAATGGGGATCATGATCGTTCAGGGCATCTCAGAGGCCTTGGTCGTCCGGGGAGACTCGCGAAGGGCAGCTTCTTCGGAGTCGTCGAAGGGAACCATCTGCTCACCGTCTTCGGACTCGCCGGCGCGGGAGATCAGCTGCTCCTTGAGAAATTCGATCTCGTCCTTGTCGAGGGTGTCGAGAAAGTCAGTGATGTGCTGAAAGTCAGTTTCCTCCTGCGCGGAGGATTCGGCCTGATCGTCGCCGACTTCGGCGGTCGAGGGCTGAGGAGATGTACGGCCCTGTTCAATGCCGCCGCCAACGGGGCTGCCTTTGGAATAGTTAATCATGTTGAGAGGAGGTCGAAGTGTCTGCTGCGTGGAACGTCTACGTAACGCTGCGTGGGTTGTTTGTCGAGCCCGCGAGGGGCGTAGTTTCTGCGGTCGTAAAACTCAACGAGAGCTTCACGGGAAATGGGTTTGGGCGTGGGGTTGTCTGACGGAACGTCGAAGAACTGAGTGATCGGAACGTCAGCGAACACCAACGCAAGTGCGTCTGCGCGGTTGGGCGACGAGAGCCCACGGGCGCGCATGTCGGCTTTCTTTTCGAGGGCGATCTTACCGTTGGTGATCTCGTATCGGCGCATCGTGAGTTCGCCGATCAGCTTAGTATCCTCGGCCTCTGCGCCGTGGGCTAGGGTTGGGAGGATGAGATATTTCTCCTCAATGAGTCGCTTGATCCGGCACCAGTTCTCTGCGCCGCGATTGAGATAGTCTTTCTTGTTTAGCGGCGGACCCTCGTTGTTGATCGTCCGGATCGGCCATCCGGCTTCCCAAATGCGCTGCACGATCGGCTTGCCTATGCCACCGAAGTCCGCGATGATATTGTCCGCGTGCAGTCCGTACTTGGCAAACAAGCGTAAAAGGATGTGGTGCAACATCGCTTGGTCACCAACAGAGAAAGCTTCGATACCAACACGCTGATTACCTTCCCACACATCGAGAACAGTTTCATCGCCGCCGAGACCAATGTCCAGTCCAGCTTTTCTCGGCAGCCCAAAGTCCCGCGGGTTGGGCCGGGGATAGATGATGGCCGTCGAAGGGATTAAGGTAAGCTCATCTGCAAGCGAAAACTCCGCGAGGATCGAAGACTTGTACAGCGGTGAGTTGATTCCGTGCTCTTGCTGAATGAGCTTGAGCCGGACGGGGTCCATCAAGTGAGGACATTCGAACGCGGTGACTTTGCGAAGGTAGATTTCCCCGAGCGTCGGGATCGCCGGCCACGTTGCCCGCGCGGACATTGAGCGTCGGTAGAAGTGTCCGGACATTCCGCCGGGGCTGGAGATTTCGATCCAGTAGTTCCACCCCGTGTAGCGCATGAACGCGGAGTGGATGTCGTCGTCAATGGACTTGGCCTCGTTGACAATCACCGCGAACTCACCACCGAACTCCGCGTGCTGACCTTCGACCTTGCCGGGGTCATCTGATCTAACCAGCTTGATTGAGGACTTTGTGCGCTTGCATGTGATCAGGAACTCGATGATGTCGAACACCTTCTCGCCAAGGTCGCTGTTGATCTTCTCACAAAGCTCGACGAGATACTTGAAAGTTTGCCCCTTTAGCTGATCGTGCGAGGACGAAGTGATGACGACCTTCGAGCGGACCTTCGTGCAGCAGAACCACGCCGCGAACGGCGCGATGATTGTCTTGTCCTTGCCGGATCCATTTGCCGCGACGAAGTTAAACAGGAAGGGCTTGTCACGCGTGGGTTGGGTTTTTTCAGCGCTGCGCGGGTTTAGGTTGCCTGCAAGTTGAACGAGGGTCTGCACCTGCCACGGGTGCAGCGCGACCTCGGGTGTGAAGTACAGGAACAAGTCCGCAGCGTCTGCAAACTTTAGCGGATCAGGTTTCCAACTCAGGTCCTCAAGCTGAACGGGTTGGGCCGGGCTCGGGCTTGGGCTCGGGGCGGGAGAGGGTGGAGCGGCCGGGACGGGTTGGGGAGCGGGCGCGGGTTTCTTCTTGAAGGTCCCGGGATCAATTCCCATCGCCTTCAATTCGTCCGGCGTAGCTTTGCGCGCTTTGACCATTACGGTTGGGCCGGGAGTTCTATGGGTTGGGCCGGGCTCTCGAGGGCTGCCTGCTTACGCGAGACCACAGAGGACAGCTTCTCGTTGAGAATCAGGATATTCATGTTCGCTGCGACCTGTCCGACCTTGGCATCGTTGCGACCCTTCTTCTCATTCCACAGGAATTTAAGCATCTGCGCGCGCAAGAAAGCGGCTTGATCTTTGTCAAAGGCGATTTGCTTCGTGGCTTCCTTGACTGCCTCGAACTCCGCATCCGTCACATCAGCTTTGGCGTCCGTCGCGGTGTACTTCTCTGACGAGCCTTTGAGTACGAGCCTCACAACGGACGGGTGGACGCCAAGAGACTCTGCGATCTCCTCGGGCGTCAGCTCGCTGTCCTCGTACAGCGCCTTGATCGTCTCCGCGTCGTTGCTAATCCGGCTCATAGGTCAGTTGAGAGTCGTGAGTTCGACCGCCAGCGTCTCGCGGGTGACCGCCTCGACCTCTCCGGAGATCAAATGTGTGTACGTTATCGTTAACGTGGTCCACCGGACGCTTCTCATATGCCCCGCGGGTAGCTTAAAGCGTGCCAATCACTATAAATCTATGCCAATCTGTACGTATAAGCCCACAAATGTATCTATTTGACCCTGAATTTGTAAAAAATTTTGTCTGGTGTCTATGTTTCCGGGAGACAACCCCTTCTGGTCCCTCCCCGGTAGGCTCGACATGTGTGGAGACATGTCTAGTTGTCTAGTGGGGATGTGGAGATTAGGGCGGCGCGGGACAGGATGGCGATTTGTCTAGTGGATTTGTAGGCTTTTGGCTTGTCCGGCGAAGGCTTTGTCTACTTATCCACTAGGGAAGTGGGCTTTATGGGGTTCGCGAGTCGCTTTGCAACACAAAGTATGCCATTTGTGGGCTATTTGGGTGGAAAGTAGCCAAACTTATGCCAAAAAGGGCTTAATTTGGGTATGTAACTACTTGGGGGTGAGGTAGTTAAGTGTCTTTTATTTAACTCTTTATATTACTTAAATATATTAAACCAATGGGTATAGCCCCCTTGCTTCTAAACTAGTTATGGTAAACCATTCATATTCAACCAGTTGCGCGTCCATTAGCGCGCCTTATGGGGCTTTATTAGGCGCGCTTGTACCAAAGTTGGACCGGCGGATGCTGGCGTTACGTGTAACGTTATAACGGTGATTGGAAACGGCGCGAGCCGGTTGGCATCGCACTTTTGAGAAGTGACAGTGTGACTTGGCACAGTAGGACAAGGTGGCGCGGGTTGACACAGTAGGGATTTGACGGAGCGTTGATTATCAACGAGTTACGCAAGTTGGCACGTTGGCATTGGTCATGCTACTTGCTACTTGCCCGGGCGAGCTAACCCTCCGGCCGGGCAACTCAGGCACCCTTGTGTGTTGGCGAGCATCTCCGCTTGGAGAGCATCTGCCACCAAAGGATTGACGGGGCGAGTCATGAAATCATGGACGCTACCGCCGTGTCGAAAAACGGGTGATTGGAAGGAAACATGAGTGGACAAACGATGAACGAAAACGCGAAGCCCGGGGCAGTGCTCCCGGGAGGCGCCGTGGACTTGGAACGCATCAAGGCGATTGCCAAGGCGAAGGCCGCGACCAAGGCGGGCGGGGCGCGGTTTCAACCCGCGAAGCTCAAAGACCTTGTGCGGGCGGAAGTCCGCTCCTTGCTCTCCCTTGGGTCTAAGGACAAGGTGCCCGCGGATGTGAACGCCGCGCTTTGCGAAGTCTGCGACGGTCTCGCGGACGCTTGGCTCGCTGAACAGCGGGCGGACGGCTACGTCATGGAACGCGTTAGCGGCGCCCGGGTGACGATTAAGAGCCGGACCGACGACGACACCGGCGAGACGCATTACACCGTCGGCCGGCAAAAGACGGCGACGCTTGGCAAGCGGCTCTCTTTGAAGCACCAAATCGACGACGCCCGCGTGAAGCTCGCGGCAATCAACGAAGAACTTCGCAAAATGGACGATGGGCAGGCTGCCAACGGCAATCCCATGACGGACAAGCAACATGAAAACGCCCCGGCGCGGCGGGAGCGGCTGGAACGCGACAAAGACAAGTGGACGTGCGCCATTGCTCAGTGCGAGGCGGCAATCGAAGCCCACAAGGAAGCGGTGAAGTAACCGCCCGGCAAAGCACGGACGGCGAGAAAGCCACTCGCCTTCCCTCTTTGCTTGGCAGTGAACACCAAAACAGGAAAGTATCATGTACGTTCAATGGTTGTTTGACCGGTCCGGGAATCGCGTTGACGTTGCTTGCGTCATGTTTTACCAAGGATGCACTGAGGAAACCTTTCGCAAAGTCTGTACCGAAAAGGAATGGACAATTGACAACTCTCACTGGCTTGCGGGCAAGGATTTGACTGCCGCGCTCGCCATGCTTCACCTTTAACACCCAACAATAAAGTATCATGTACGCAACACAACTCGCGCAAATCGCCGAAGCCGCGGACCAATACAAACGCGGTTGCCTTACCAAAGGCGAATACCTTATCACCATCGGGCGGATTCACAACTTTGCGGAAACGCTCATTTGGCATAAGCACAAGGATTCAGACTTGAACGCTTATACTGCCGCCGTTCGCGATTGGGAAACTCAAGCGGCAGCGGTTGAAGCGTAGGCAAAGCCACTAGGCTCCCGCGTGGAGCCTAGCACTTTGCCCACAAGGAACGGCCGTAGACGGTCCTTGTGATTGCCAACCTACGGTTTACATAGTAGCCCACAATCAAAGACGGCACAAACCGTCTGCGAGGTCTCGCCGAAAGGTTACGTCTAGAACGCTTGAACGTTCCGCTGCTTAGCAGGCTGGGATAAAAGCAATCGACGGGGACAGCTTGCCAGATTCGCGCCACTCGCGAACAAGGCAACTAGGCTATAAACTCGCCAACGTCAAAGACTGGCCAAACAGGCTACGGGACAACCGTATCCTAGACAAGCTAACCACTTGCCCGATGGACCACTCATTTAGGTAGTAGGCCCGTGAGCCGAACCACTAAGTGGAGCGTCAATCCCCGTCGCTGGTTTTTGAACTAGGCAACTTCTCGCGAAGTAAAAGACACCCACTCGCTGGCCAGTCGTGAAAACACTACGACTGACTGCCAGCGAGTGGGCTTTTGTGCCTATGCTGGGACACCCAACGTAGGTTCAAGGGCCCATCTTATGCGAACAAAAGACCTTCTCTTAATCGCCATTACGTTAGCTTCCCTATCACCCATCCTCGAAGACCTCGATTCAGTGAGGTCAACTGTTGCCTACGCTTGGCACGCGGGCGATTTGAGTGACGAGGACGAGGTTTCGCTCACGGAGTTGATTGACAAGCTTTCTCCCTCGGACGAGTCCCTCGCCGACAAGGCCACGATGGCTTCGTACTACGACCAATTTGGCACGCGGTAAGCTACTCAACCTTTGCTGGCCTGAATCTAGTAAAGGACTCGTAATCCTCCAACGAGACAGACAACCAGTAAGTGCATAGCAGCGCGGAATGTGAACGCGCGGAGGAGGTCGACAATTACAGTGCTGAAAACGGTGTGGATCCTCGCAGCACAAGAGCCGGACTAACAATCGGCCTATGCACTCCAATTTCTTCTTATGATTACTCCAATCAATCGTCGCCGCGAACCTAGCTTCGTCGGCGAAGTCCTTTACCACCTCCTCTGGCGCGTCGTCCCGGCGCTTGTTGTGCTGGGGATGTGGGCGGTGATTATTTACAAACTCGCCGCGCCTTAATCTTTCCGTAGTAAACCACAATAACACAAATCCAAGACATGAAAGTGATCATCACTATTCCCGAAGCCAAGGAGATCATCTGCCGGCATCTCAATGACAAGCTGCCCGGCAACATCGTGATCAGACAGGATGAACTGTCGATCGAAACGGGCGACACCACTCCTCCGGTCGCGCCTCAGCTTACCAACGAGACCAACGAGAAGTTGGTCGGCGTCCTTAACGGGTGGCGAGATGGTTTCTACACCAGCCCGACTGGCGTGAAGAACAAGATCGCCTTCATCAAAGCCCTTCGTGAGGCTGTCCCCGGGCTGGGACTGTGCGCCGCCAAGCTCATCGCCGAAGTCAATACGTAAACCATTCCCTCCCCTTAGCCTAGCTAGCTTAACCTAGCCGGTTGAGGGGAGTGGATGGTCTATGTTAGGCAGGCCACATTGCTATGACAAACAAAATTCAAATAGTCGCATTGCCCGGTGGCATGTGGAAACTCCGCACCGAAACAGATTCGTCGCATCCTGCGCGATATGAGCAGCCTATCTTGTGGACTGATATCACTACTGGGCGTAGTTACTACGCCCACACACTATACTTCGGCGAAGAAGTCGTGCTTGCCGTAACTATTCACGGCAAGGAATCTCACGATACTATTGACGAATCTATTTAACCCTCCAACATACCACCGTGGCGGAATGGCAGACGCGATAGACTTAGGATCTATCAGGCTAATAACCTATGCAGGTTCAAGTCCTGCCGGTGGTACCACTTTCTTTATGAGCAAACACATCACTTGCAAATCCTGTAAAGGCACAGGGCTTGACCCGGACGATTCACCTTGCTTCTCCTGTTCAGGCTTCGGAGTTATACCGGAACAAGTCCTTACCTACTATTTCCGCAACCTCCCTGTTCAGCTAGCCCTCGGGTCATTCTGGTCCTTGGTCAAAGAGTTCCTCGACATCTCGCCCGAGTTTAGTGTGGTCGTTAAGCCGGCGACTAAGTAACCTATGAAACCCAAACCTCCCTCCATCCTCACCGATCTCCGTAGTATCTATTACCATAGTATCTATGGATCTTTTCACGGCATCCCTCGCCTTCGAGTCCTTTGCCTCTGCCGCCTAGGCTACGTCGTCAACGACGGGTCATGGGACAGTTGGAAACTCACGGCCGCTGGGTTGTGTAAGAACTGTGACCCTTCTCAGTTCAAGCAAGCTAGAGCCACTCGGGTAATAGCCAATGAGTTTTATCGGACGGCCAGCGACATCCTCGAACGGTACTATACTGCCGAGCGGCAGTGGTATAGTGTACTAAATCGTATGTCTCCGCCGTCATGGGCAGTCACATGGCCCAAGGACATGGGCAAGGTGACGAGAAAGGTTAAGGGATGAGCACACTAAACTATACCACACAAGCTGCGATATACAAAGACCTGATGGGTCGTCACACAAAGTACAAACCTCTAACCAAAGAACAAGCCATCGAGAAAATAAATCAATTCAAGGACTTGTTTCCCGAAGTTGCTCAAGCTTTACGTGAGGCGAGGTCTCCATCTCAGATCATCTGGGTCAGTGAAACAACCGGCTCTACTGGTACATCTCTACAGCCATGCCCCTCATCACCCTCACAAACGCCGTCGTCACGGCTTACTGTTGCTGCCATACTTGTTGCGGTCCATCTGCGAAAGGGATCACCGCCAGCGGGGTCAAGCCACAAGAGGGTATCACCATCGCCGCGCCACGGTCAGTCCCGTTCAACACCGTGGTCTTTGTAACTGTCCCGGGATGGATGACCAATCGTCCATTCCTCGCACAAGACCGCTTGTCTAAACGCTTCCCAAAAAGATGGGACATCTACCTAACCACTCACGCCCGGGCTAGACAGTTCGGGCTGCAACATGCAACGATTGTATGGACCTCACACTAACCCGCGCTGAACTGCTAGATATATTCTTTCAACTTTGGAGAACTGATCCAAAGCATCCAACAACACTAGCGATGAAAAAATATATCGCAAATAACTGGAGAAAGCACAAATGAGATACAACACCGCAACTAACACCGCCGCCAACGCGGGCAACCTCGGAGACCTTAAACATGGACTCGCACAGAAATTCCGTTTCAGCGACATCAATAAACGCTTCAAGGAACTCCGCGAGGCTGGGCGGCTGGCTTCGACGAGTGCTCCGTCGCGTCCTCGAATCCCCTAAGCTGGCACGCCGTAAGCTCATATCCTTTCGTCAACAACTACACAACATCATCTCAGCGTTCGATTCACTACCATGAAAACCCTCGCGATCATTGAGCATCCATACGGTGACAAGCAACCGGAGTTCTGCTTGCTCGACGGTGACTATCAGTACCTCGACGGCCTCTATATCAACGGCGACGACATGAAGCCCGATGAAGAAAAACTTCTCCTCGACATCATCGGTGGCAAGGGCCACATCCTTTATCCCGTTCCTCCCAAGGAGTGGGACTTCTGCATCAACATCGGGTTCATCTACTAACAAAATGAAAACACAGACTATCATCCTCACCGCAGCCGTTCTCGCCGCCCTCGGTTCATCCCGAGCGTTTGCCCAGAGCGAAACCTACTCAACCGTTCATCGAGCCATCGGCATCGACAACAACGACCACGGCCATATCCCTTCGGAGTCCCTCATGGATCCCGACTACGCGCCCATCCCGCAGTTCAACACTGCCGGCGGTCGCGTGCTCGACAGTGTGGACGTGCAGTTCGGCATCGCTCCGCAGATTGTGTACGTGGCGCCTGCTGGGCTGGATCTTGAGTACCGGGCCAAGTTGTCCGGTGACGCCAGTATCACGGCGACGGCTACGGGCTACCTCGCGGGTCCGGGCAACTGGACGATGAACGGCGGGGCGACGCGCACGTACACCTCAAGCCTCAGCCGGTTCAAGGGCACGGGTGTTTTGGAGTTCTCGGCGTCGGCGGATCACACGCGGTCAACTCGGGACTCCGATTGGGCCAATGACTTCGCGCCGTTCTCGGATTTCCTCAGCTACGCCGCCTTCGCCGGCGACTTGTCGCTGGGCTCGCTGTACGCATTGAGCATCAACTACGGTGTGACGGTGACGTACAACTACCACGTCGTCTCGCCGAGCGGGCCGCGGCATTGAAAGGAGGTGAGCGCCATGAAGACTCTTGAACCCAGCACTTACGCGAAGGCGTAACGACAATCACGGCCACCCACTCGCCGGGAAGAGTGGGCATTCAATGGAGCCGGATGTCCCTTGGGTAAACCAAGGATGGTACGGAAGTTGTACGAAAAAGTGCTGTACCTGCGAGCGCCGAGGTCACAAGACAACGGCCGACGAATTAGTACAACGGGCAGCCGGTTCCATTGAGTGTGCGGCGGTAGGATAGGTCAGGACTGAAAAAGTACTCGCTATTGGGTATGGAATCCTGCCCGCACACTCTTCACTTTATGACACCCGAACAAATCACCGAACACTGTATGGAGTATGCAGATGCTAACACAGCACCCATACACGGAAGAGGTAGTCTACTGTGGTGGGAACACTTCGACTTCTCACTTACCAACTATACCCTACGCTGCTCTCCCCGGAGACAAGCTGTCCGTAACCTTGCCCGCGAGGCCATCGCGCGGGAGGCGGAGCAGGCACAGGCCGCAGCTATTAAGAGGCAGCAGGAGGAGGGAGTATGAAACCCAACCCAACCGCCATCCACGCAAGCGTCTGTGCCTTGATCTTCCTAATCACACTGGAGATCATGCTATACACAGGCAAGGCCACGCCATTCTTACTTGGCAATACCATCTTGTTCTTCGTTCTCACTATCGCATACAGCCTACCTGACGAGGACTAACACTATGACCCACGTAATGCGACAAGGTGATACCTACTTGGTAACAAGTACATTCAAAGCTGACGAACTGGACATCTATCTACAAGATGCCGCGTCAGTTGTTCGTGGTATTCGTGAAGACATCGAAGACCGTGAACTCTACGGAGGCATCAGCCGTTGCATTACAGTGCAACTTCCCGACGGCAGGTTTGAAACCACTTCCAATCCCGAACACCCACTAAACAAGAAAGACTAACATGACCCACACCGAAACTCAAATCCAAAAGTACGAACACGCCATCGAGGTGATGGAGACATTTCCCAAAATTGGAATATGTGAAAACGCTGGCTCCTACTACAGGCAAATTAACGACCTAGCCGAACTCAACCGCCGCCTCGATCTGATGAAGTCGTGGCGGCCGGGGCAGAGATGGGAATTTAAGCACAACGACTGCGATTGCCATTGGCAGCCCATCAACAACTTGAACAATGTGGTGTTCGACTGGAGATACTTTTATTATCGCCCCGCACCCATGCCCGAGGTGCCGAAGGAGGTGTGGCTTCGATTCCAGAATGGACCTGAAGATCACCCCACACACTGGAAATCCATGAAGCCAAACGAGGACGGCTGGACCTGCTACGTGCCGAAGGGAGGGACGACGTGAAACCGGAACAAGCCGTAGACCTGTGGTTGATTCTCGCCCTCATAGGGCTGATGGTTGTTGTGATCCATCTCGCAGCCAGGATCAGCGACCTATCCATGCGAATCGTGATCCTCGAAATCCAAAACAAGGAACTGACCAAATACATCCAAGGAAAGCCATGACCACCAAACCAAAGGCCCTCAAGTGCGTGTGGAGGAAAAAGCAGACAAATAAGTACGACATAATTTACATGTCTAAGCAATGCAACGAACAAGACCCGGTGTTTGGGCCGTGTGCAACCTGGACCTTCTGCCCCAACTGCGGTCGGAAAATTGAGAGGAGGGGGAAGTGAGAGTCATAATCGCAGGGTCACGCGACATCAGTCCATCAATCGAACAAATTGACAAGGTTGTGGCTGAACTTGGATGGATCATCACGACGGTTTTGTGCGGTGCTGCTCGCGGAGCTGATACTGCCGGCCGAGTGTGGGCTGAATACAAATCCATTCCAGTTGCCATGTATCCCGCTGATTGGAGCAGGCATGGGAAATCCGCTGGTTACAAGCGAAACGAGAACATGGCTTTTAACGCTGACGCGCTAATCGCATTTTGGGACGGCCAATCGAAAGGAACTCAGCACATGATCAACATTGCAACGCGAATGAACTTGAAAGTGAAGGTGGTACAATGACCCCACCCACCCTAATACCCATCTCTACGCCTCCGGACAAGTGGCCGGTGGTGGGGTACTCCGTAAACCCTAGCGGATTTTTAATATGCCAAGGAAATGTAAACGCAGAGGTAGCTAAAGCGTGGAACGTCATTTACTACCACCCCATGCCCGTGCTGCCGGAGCCGAGGGTGGCGTGGATTCGCGCAGTGCCGTGCTCCGATGGAACGAAATGCCCATCGACGGAAGTTTACATCAATCAAACCCGCCCACCCGGCGAAGGGTGGACACGATGGGAGGAGAAGGTATGAATCCCGAACTCAAGATCGACCTGTATCGCATCGCATGGCTGGCCTGCACGCCGTTGTACTTGGTGCTTATCCTTGGAGGAATTGCACTGGCAATCATTGCATGTCCACTATGGCTCATCGGACTTGACTACATCAGCGATGCAATCATTGAGCCTGTCAATATGCTGGACAGATTCTTGCATAACCTAAAACAGAAAGGCACACTATGACCCTCCCCGACAAGGACTGCATGGTGGCGGTGCGGCTGATGCCGGACGGGCCGTGGATTCCTGGACGATTCTTCGTTGAAAGCGGATTATTCGACGTTGCCGGCGACGACATTCCTTACGAACATTGCGACGTTGAAGAGTGGCGCATCCTCGTATTCGCGGATGAGGTGGCAATGATGTTGGAAGGGGCATTGTCATTGAAGCACGAGAAATTCTCTTACGCGGTGGCAGATGCGTTCACTGAGGGGGTCGGACGTGGAATGGAATATCGCTTGGGAGATCCAGCCCCCGAGCAATACTCTGACAACTGCTGGTCCAACAGCCACGCAAAGCGCGTGGCGGAGGGAGGGGTGTGAACGATCCATGGGAAGAACGCCGCGCTCAGCGCGAACAGGATCAACGCGATTATCAGTCCGAGGTGTCGTATCAAGTGTGGCGGGCCGGCGGAAATCCGGACGCCATTGACTACGAGCGAGTCCGCGATGGATTTTACGATTGCCAAAACGCCGATGACACAGCACGAAGAGAACTGAGGGATCAAATGCCAAAACAGAATCCTGAGGAAGAGTATTACGAAGAGCCGCCTACTGAACCAACACCATGACCACCACACAAATCAACCAGGCGATTGCGGAGTTGTGCGGGTGGGAACACTACCCAGCTAAAAGCGTTTACTCTAAGCGCTTCGGAAAGTCGTTCGACATTGACGAGAAATGGAAGGCGCCAGACTCAACCGAGCACGATGAACTTCGGTTTACCACCAGTCTCGACGCCTGCGCGGAGTTTGAGGGGAAGATGGATGATGTAGCAGAAGAAAACTATACCATCCAATTGAACCGTCTGATCCAACGTGACAATCCTAACCGTCGCGGGCCGGGTGTGATCATGTTCCTTATGGCCACCGCCACCCCGCTTCAACGCTGCGAGGCTTATCTAAGGATGAAAGGAAAGTGGGTATGAAGAAGAAACAGAAGAACAAAGTTCATTATTCAATGTGCCCAGCCGGATGTCTTACAACAAAAGGAAAACAAATGGTCGGGCACTTATGTCCAAAATGTGGAGAACGCGACATGGTTTACGTGGGATATGCAAGTTTGCCGCCAAAGCTTACAGTAGATGAAACCTATTAAACCATGGCAATCATCCCGCATGACGTGCAACAAGTGCGGTTACGAATGGGCCGCAGTGCATCCCGTAACCTGTGAGTACCTTGAATGTCCAGTATGTCACCACATGAACCCTGCGCCATACATTGAGGAGGAAGAATGACCTTCACCCCAGCGCGCTTCCCGTCTAGGCGCGAGCAGATTAGGCG
>Ga0228698_1000683_pt1 | contig 22007 bp, 18 predicted proteins | sample McNCre117_Aug_MG_FD_178015 | JGI IMG/M metagenome (GOLD analysis project Ga0228698, IMG submission 178015) | Freshwater microbial communities from McNutts Creek, Athens, Georgia, United States - 1-17_Aug_MG | ecosystem: Environmental > Aquatic > Freshwater > Creek | place: USA: Georgia...
AAATTATGTGTACCGTCCAAAGGACTGTAGCAAGATTAAAGTTCTCCTCAAAAACTACAAACTCTCGGACGACGTGGCGTTCCGGTTTGGTAATCAAGGCTGGGCGAGTTATCCGCTGTCTGCTGATACGTTTGCGAGTTGGATTCATAAACACCATGGTAATGGTGAGACCGTGAACTTGTTTATGGACTACGAGACGTTCGGTGAGCATCAGTGGGAAGACACCGGTATTTTCGAATTTCTCCGTGCCTTGCCACGCACTGTTCTCGCGCATCCGGACACTAGTTTCAAAACGCCAACTGAAACGGTTATGGCCTACGAACCAACGGGCGAGTATGACGTACCTGACGTCCTCACGTGGGCGGATACCGACCGTGACCTCACCGCCTGGACCGGGAACGACATTCAGCGTGATGCGCTGGCGAAAATGTACGCAATGGAAAACGACATTATGGAACTCGGAGACGAAGACTTGATTGAAACGTGGCGGAAGCTCCAGACGTCTGACCACTTCTACTACATGTGTACGAAATGGTCGGCTGACGGTGACGTGCATGCGTACTTCAGTCCGTACCAATCCCCATATGATGCGTATATCGCTTTCATGAATGCCTTTAGTGATTTACAATTACGAGTACAGTATGCCAAAGTTGCGCGTGCTGAAGCAAAGGCCTTGGCTGCGAAACGTGCGGAAGCTCGTGCACTCGCAAAAGCCAAGCGAGCCGAAGAGGCTGCGGTACGTGCGAACGTCGCCCCCGAGCCGGTTGCGCCTGGTCTCATACCAGTCACCCTACAGGTGACGACCGGTATGAAGATAAAGGCCTGGTGGCTCCGCATGATTGGCAGTTCGCGGATTGGTAGGTGGTTTACTAGTCGTTCGAAGTAGTTTTGTTCTTAGTTCTTCACGTATGAAAATAACTTCACTCAAAAAAATAATCTCGCGAGACGAAGTGGCGACACCGGTCGCATCAGTTAAAAAGGTAGCAGCAAAAAAGGCTGCTGTGAAAAAAGTAGCAACCAAAGTTGCCAAAGCTCCTGCACCGAAAAAAGCTCCTGCCAAGAAAACTGTCGCAAAAAAAGCTACTCACAAGCGCCTCGTAGTTGCGTCAGATTCCGAATCATTTTGGGTAACAAATGGTCATATTTTAAATAGTCTCGTGGCGCTCGAGACGGCTTTTGCAGATATGTCAAAAGCGGTCTACGAATATCACATTTCACAAACCGGCAGCGACTTTGCTGACTGGGTTGAGGCAGTGTTGTTAGACCAGGATTGCGCGTCAGAACTCCGAAAAGCAAAAACTGCCAAGGCAGCACATATAGTTGTGGTAAAATTCCTTAAACAGTACGAGCTGTAATTTTCTATGGCACGCGCAATTACGGTCGGAAATGGAAACCTGCTCGTCGGGTTAGATTATCGAGGTCAGGTACGTGACCTCTATTTTCCGTACGTGGGATTGCAGAACCACGTGAGTGGCGCAAGTGGCAGCTACGTGCATCGTATCGGTGTCTTTACCGAAGGTCGAACGGTGTGGCTCGATGACCCGAGTTGGGATATTCATATTGGTGCTGACGCCGGGTGTGCGATTGGGAATATGGTGGCGACAAACGCCGAACTCGGTCTCCGTCTCGAGAGTTTTGACGGCGTCCACAATGAACAAAATGTTTTTATTCGTCGCTTCACACTGACCGACATTTCGGGCAAGCCACGAACGGTGAAACTGTTTCTCGCCCAGCAATTCCGTATTGCGGAATCACGACGTGGCGACACCGCGTTCTACGACCCACGTGTCAAAGCAATCATCCACTACAAAGACAAAGACACCTTTTTAATCAATGCAACCAAAGACGGCGTGCAGTTTTCTGAATTTAATATTGGACTGTTTGGTATCGAAGGGAAAGAGGGAACGTACCATGACGCAAACGACGGCATCCTCGAGAAAAATCCGATTGAACACGGATCGGTTGATTCGGTACTCGGCTTCACGTGTGAACTGGCTGCAAACGCGTCCGCTGTCATGTACTACTGGATTGCCTGCGGTGATTCAATTCCGTCGGTCCACACGCTTGATGAACTCGTGCTCGCTGAAACCCCTGAACGTCTCTTGGTCTCTACGAACGCCTACTGGGACGCCTGGCTCCGCAAAGAGGGGACGGATACGAGTGCCCTCACACCCGCTCTCCGCACGCTCTACGAGCGCTCCCTCATTACCATGCGTGTTCACGCGGACAATCGCGGCGGCATCATTGCGAGTAGTGACACGGATATGCTCCACCATGGTCGCGACACGTACAGCTACGTCTGGCCCCGTGACGGTGCTCTTATTGCACACGCCTTTGACGCAACCGGCTACACTGATGTCGCACAGCGTTTCTTTACCTTTGCTGCGGGCTGCCAAGAACCCGGTGGCTACCTCATGCACAAATACCTGACTGACGGCGCCCTCGGCAGTTCGTGGCACCCATGGCTCCAGCAGGGGAAACCGTATTTGCCGATTCAAGAAGACGAAACCGCGAGTGTGATTTTCATGATGTGGAAACATTACGAAATCAATCGTGATATCGAATTTGTCGAGAGTCACTACAATTCATTTATCGAACCAGCTGCCCAGTTTATGGTCGAGTACATCGAACCAGTGACGGGATTGCCACAGGCATCATTTGATTTGTGGGAAGAAAAATACGGCACGTCGACCTACACTGCTGCGAGCGTGTACGCAGGCCTCATGGCCTCCGCTCGATTCGCAAGTCTCCTCGGTAAAGACAATGACGCCCGCACCTACCAGGCAGTTGCGCAGCGACTCCAACAAGCAATTTTGCAATACCTCTACGACCCGGAACTCAAAATGTTTGTCAAACACGTTCGTCATAACGACGATGGGGAACTCGAGTATGACCGAACGATTGATACGAGCAGCTTCCACGGCATCGTCTACTTCGACGTCCTCGATCTCGATGATGCGCGTGTCAAAGACTCGATGAAGACTATCGAGAAAACCCTCCAGGTCGACAGCAGTAGCAAAGGTTTCATCCGCTACACAAATGACACCTACTACACGATGCAAGACGCCGGCTCCCCAAACCCATGGGTGATTTGTACCCTCTGGATTGCCCAGTACTATATTAAAATGGCACAGAAGCCCGCCGATTTGAAACGCGCCCTCGAACTCCTCGAATGGACCGCATCACACGCAACCGAGGCAGGAACATTGGCCGAACAGATGCATCCGCATACGAGAGAACATACGTCAGCAGCGCCCTTGATTTGGAGTCATGCGGAGTATGTTTTGTCAGTTGATATGTATCTCGAGAAAGTAGAGTCTTTCAAGAAGAAGTAGTGGACCCGTTCCAGAACTTTTGCCTAGGCAGGGCAAAAGTTGGAACTAAGTAAAATCATACTCGCTTCCGCTCGTTGTTTTACTTAACCGTACAGTCGTACGGCTCACACAATTTTTCTTGTCCGCCTAGCATCTAAAGTATTTTTGAAACGCCGATCGGTGATTTAGAGTTTGAAAGGAATTGTCTTTGCGAGGAGTGTGGAGTATGTGAAATGAAGTAGTAGTCCAGAGCTCTTAAATAATACACAAAAAATTCTAGTGAGAGGTATAGTGCTGAACATGTGGCGTTCGTTATATGTTTAGGAGCATTTGTGTTTTGAATTGTAAACTTGTAACGAAATGGCAATTTCGTTACATTGATATAATGAAGTGCATGTGTACTTCGCTTTAGGCATAATCTCTCAAAGTCATTTATGAAATATTTCAATTTTTTACTCGCTGTTGTGCTTATGTTTGGCTGCGTTGCGCCAGTCAAGTACGTATCTGCACGTGATTACGATTACTCTCATAATCAAAATAGTACACAAAACGATGATGATGACGAAAATAAAAATGAAGTTGATGATAGTGATAAAGATTGGAGTATCAAAGGAAATTCATTAAATCAAGGGATTGTAAGTGAAACCACATCTACCCGCATTAAACTGTTGCAAGATTTGATTGCCCTCCTTACGTTACTCCTTGAACAATATAAGAGTAGTAATACAACCAGTACTGTTACCACTACTCCTGTTGCATCGTCTACACCTCAGATGTATACCGTAGCGCTGGTTGCTGCTCATAACAGAGCTTCTGATTGTTGGTCAATTGTTAATTCCAAAGTATACAATCTGACTAGCTACGTACAGCGTCACCCAGGTGGTGCACAAAATATCATAGGTATTTGCGGTAAGGACGGAACTTCAGCCTTTGCTGGACAGCATGGGGGTGATCCGAAGCCTGAGAACATCCTTTCGGGATTTTATCTCGGAGAAATAGGGACGGGTGTAAAATAAACTTAAAATCTGGGTTGGAATTTTTAAATCTACACGAGAATTAAAATTATTATAGATGTCCTATCATTTTCTGTATCGGTAGATTGAACCCTGAAGTGCAACACTCGTTAACTCATAGAATACCTGATATGGCGTCTTTCCGTCAAAAGTTGGGGATGGGGGTGGGAATGTCTAGGTAATGACTCTAGAACTTCGAGTGATGACATAGTCTGGACATACTGACTTATGGATAGTATAGTCTTTTTCAGACACCGCAGTCGGAGGACGCAAATGGCATATAGAGACAACGTATCACAACTCGCAAGAGAAATGAGAGTTTCGAACGATCCAAAATTGGATGAAAAAGATCTGACCATCTTAAGTCCCCGTTTCTTCAGTAGCGACGGACGCGAAACGGTCATAGACGCAACGGATATGAATCGTGGTGGTCGTCTGTTTATTCAGGCGATGGCTACCATAACGGTGGATAGAATCCCCTGTGTGAAAATTCCATGCGATGAACATTTACGAACCCATGCGGCCAAATATTTTGCTGAGCTCTGGGAGGAAAGTACTGAACCGGGTAAGCGGCCGTTACTCAACGCGATACGTCATTATGACTTCATTGCAATCACCTACAAGTGAGACGCTCACTAAATCAACTCACTGACGAGAACCCGCTTCGGTGGGTTTTCTGTTTTTATATTGGTGTCTAATTAAAACCCCTCCGAGCATGAACTAAAACCGTTTCCGCCAAAAGTTGGGGATGGGGGTGTAAAGTGATTAAAATCTAATTCCATTGAATATCTGGTAGTATAGTAAGATGAAAAAAGTAATAATGTTTTTTGGGTAAATGCGTCTGTGTTGGCATTTTAGGGTATGTATACTTCGTGGGATTTATATTTGGTGCATTAGCAGGAGATAGTTGTGGGACTGCGTATGCAGCACATCTTTGCGCGAATTTAGAAGCAATCTGGTACACCTACGGAGCTTTCCTGCTGGTTGCTTTTTGTTTGAATACTTTCTTTATTTTTAGTTCGAGAGAGGTTAATCGTAAATCAATTTTTTTTAAGTTATTTTGCACCCCCATCTCGATACCAGTTGGATTTGTTTTGTTTTGTATTGCGCTAAGTATTTTTTAATACGTATGATTGAAAAAATCAGGGGTAGAGAGCGTGAACTAAAACCGTTTTTGCCAAAGTTTGGGGCAAGTAAGGTGCGTATTTTTGTACACAACTCAAACCTGTATAACTTTCGTTGCTTCTCGGGGTTGAACATGTTTTAATATGAGCCGTCAAAAAATAATCCAGGGGATAGAGACGTGGAAATAAGAATTGCAGTGTTGTTGGGTGTGTGTGCAGGTTTCGTTGCTGGTTTGCCATTAGGCTATAAAAGTGGAGCTGTACTCAGCTTCCCACTTGTTATGCCACTGAGCAGTGTTGGTGATTGTGGTGCTGAAAAGAGCCCCGCTAAACCACTCATTGATGTGTCGATGTTTACCATCAATGGTAAACCAATTGCAAAGTTGGAGGATTGTTCTTCGAAGAAATAATGCACGCTGGTGCACAAGAAACTGCCTGCTTCTCGCAAGAGAGCAGGCTTTTGTATTGTGGTGTCCGTCGATATGCTGTGGGGTGTTATAGCACTACCTTGGATTGCTTCATACTTCGCAATGACGGAGTGAGTTATTTTCGCAGAAATTAAAACTGTGTGCGCCAAAAGCCTCCTATGATTGGGAGGGATTGGTAGTGGCCGATGTGGGTGCGGTGGATATGGTAGGCAAGTCCCGATGTGCTACAGTTTTTTGCGATGACTTCACAGAGGGTGCGCATGTAGGTGCCACTACTGGCTATACAAGAGAAAGTGGCGATGGTGAACGTGTCCTCGGTGTGGCCAGTTTGAGAGAAGTGTTTCCAGTCGGCGCGGACGTCAGCGCGGCGGAAGTCGTTGCCGAGGGCTTTGCTCTCGTCGGTTACTGTCGGGATAGTTTCAATCTTGGTACTGACTTCGGCATAGATTTCAGCTCGAGTTTTCGTTTCGAGTTTCGTGGGTTTGATTTTAAAAATAGTTGAGCGTTTTGTCGGAATCGTAATTTCGTTGAGACGACCTTCGAGGGTCCAGACATGGAGGGGTTTGCCGTTAATTGTTTTTGACGAGAAATGCGGGTAGGGGAGCTCGACGTCGCCTTCGAGCTGCGTGTAGATGTTTTGTAGTTGTGGGAGGGTGGGCGAGGGGATAGTGTCTGCGAATTGTAGACGACCGAGCACGTCCGCGGTATCTGAACTCACGCCGAACAAAATCGAAAATTCATACTGTTTATCGAGCCCGTGATACTTCTCTTGCACCTTACACTCGTCACCAATGAGTACGAGTAATTTCCCCGACGCCATTGGATCGAGTCTCCCGGCGTAGGCGAGTGGAACACCGAACAGTTCCGGTTTATCCGCCCGCCACAATTCCGCACAGGCCAAAGGAGTTTGTCCGACTGCTTTTTCTAATACAACGTATTTCGGGAGTGACATATAAAAACTACTCTACCATATAAAGAAAAAGGCGACCCAGGGGGCCGCCTCGAAATCCTCATGGGTCAGGTTCGTTGCTGACGGCCGTGTAGATCTTTTCGGGATAGAACGTGTCGCCTTCAAGTTGTTTCTTAAGATCATCGAGACCCCATTCGTCCTCCCCATAATAGAATGCCGCTTCGTCGATTGGGGTGTCGAATTCGGTCGGTCGTACGACGACAAAGAACGCTTCGGGATTGTCGGCTTTTGTCAGGTCAAAACCCAGCTTCACGTCTTCGATGTTCCAGGTGACGTCTATCAGTTGGGATTCGGGGACTATGTTCCCTTTAAGATCCGTGAAGAAGACACCTTTGGGCGTGTCGGCACACACTGAGCCAAAAATCAGCTCCAACAACAAGAGAAGAATTACTGCAAGTCCCCGCTTCATTTTGGACCTCCATGTCCATATAAGGCCGGCTGTTAACCTCCGGTCCTTATAAAAATAATACCATAGAATAGTCAATAAATCAATATCTTGTGAATTATTTCAGCGTATTTTGGTTTTGGTCGTACACTCCAATTAATTGGAGTGTACGACACTATTGTTATTCGTTTTCATCGTCATCTTCGTCATTAATTTCGGTTTGGATGATTTCTTCGATGATGTCTTCAAGTGAGAGGACGCCAACTGCTTCACCTGATTTATTTTGAACAATGGCAAGATGCTGTTTTCGCTTTAGCATGTTGGATAACACAACGTCGAGGAAGGTGCTCGGACGGATGCGCATGATGTGTTCTTCAAAGGCGTCCTCGGTTTGTTTGATGGAAATTTCTTCGTCTTCGGTTAAGAGGTCTTTGGCAAAGAGGATACCAACAATATTGGTTTTGTTGCCGCTGTAAATAGGAAAGCGAGAGTAGCCAGCTTCACCGACTTCGTTGAAAAAGTGATCGTTTAATTTCTGGTTCTCGTCGAACATAATCACGTCTTCAATTGGCGTCATGACTTCACGGACACGACGGTGTGAGAATTGGAGAGCGCCATGGACAATGCGTTCTTCGTCCGCGTCGATGTCACTATGCTCGGATTCTTCATGTTCCGAGACAATTTGCATCAGTTCGCGGTGTGAGTACATTTCTGGTGTGGCGTGACCAAGGAGACGGTCGAGTGTGTACGAAACCGGAAAGGCAATCGGGTACGTAATAATCACGAGGACGCGGGTGAGGGGGGCGAGACGACTCGCAAACCACATCGCGTGACGTGAGAACAACGCCTGTGGCCCAATTTCACCAAAGAGAAAAATGAGCGTCGTTGAAACGAGACTTGCAACTACACCATCTGCTTCGGTCCCGAGGTAGACCGAGAGTATACTGTTCACCGATACGTTCCCGAGGAGAAGTGTTGTGAGGAGGAGGTGTCCCTTGTTCCGGAGGTGATACACAGCTATTGCGTCGCGGTCGCCTGCTTCGGCTTTGCGTTTGAGCGAATGCAGATCAAGCGAGAAAAACGCCAACGTCAGTCCCGCAAATATTGCTGAACACCCAATCAGAAAAATAGTAAATAAGTAAATCACGATACAGAATTAGAGCGGATGTCCACCCAGAAAGGCGTTGACGATAAGTAAGAGGATAAATCCAAGTATTACCAAAATGAGGAATTGCATATATTATGCAGCATGCGCAGTATACCACACTTTTTCGAACATGCGAAACAAAACAAACCCCGGCAAAGCCGGAGTTTGTTTTGTTAATTTTAAACCTTGTTGCTCAATGAGACTTTCAAAATTGGATGCAGCGCTAGGCGCGGAAGAAAAATTTGATGAGACGTACAAGCGTACGTTGAGTCTAATTTTTTGCACCGCAACAACGCGATGCGCCAATTTTGGAAGTCTTTGTTACTTCGTAACGAAGGTTAGAGCCTGACCTCGCTTATCAGCCCGTCCAGTTCGTCCAATGCGGTGCACGTAATCTTCGTACGCGTTCGGGAGGTCGTAGTTGATGACGTGAGACACATCGTCAACGTGGATACCGCGAGCGGCAACGTCAGTTGCGACGAGTACCTGCACACGACCAGTCTTGAAATTCTGGAGAGCACGCTGGCGTTGTGGGTGACTCTTGTTACCGTGGATAGCGTCGGCTTTGATACCGGCACGGGTGAGCTCTTGTGAGAGTTTCTCCACACTGTGCTTCATAGCGCCGAAAATAATCACGCGAGTGAAGTCAGCTTTCTTTAAGAGAGCCGTGAGGGTATCGAACTTGGTGTGTGGTTCGTAGTACACCACGTCCTGCGTGATACTGCCGGTAATGTCCTTTTTACGAACAGACACCATAACAGGATCATTCATGAACTCATGAATGAGACCCTTCACACTGTCAGACATCGTTGCTGAGAAGAAGAGGGTTTCGTGAGGATCGGGCACGTCTTTCAGAATCTTGCGCATGTCGTGGATGAATCCCATGTCGAGCATACGGTCAGCTTCGTCGAGAATGATGGTTGAGAAACCAGCTGGCTTGATGTGACCACGGTCGATAAGGTCCTGTACACGACCCGGTGTTCCGATAATGAAATGATTTTGGCGACGGAGCCCCTGAATCTGGGGACGAATGTTCATACCACCCACACATACCGTTGAGAAGATTTTCATCTTTTCAGTCAAACGCTTGAGTTCCTGTTCTACCTGAATCGCGAGTTCGCGAGTTGGCGCGAGGATGAGGGTCTGACGATTGTATTGCTTGAGTGTCTTGTTAATAGTTGGCACGAGGAAGGCTGCTGTTTTACCAGTACCGGTTTGCGCGAGTCCAACGACGTCACGACCATCCAAGATATGCGGAATGATTTGGTCCTGAATCGGTGACGGAGTAATGAGACCCATGTTCGTGATAGTTGTCACGAGTGGCTGTTCGAGACCAAAGGTCTTGAACGTATGTTTTGCCTCGTAGACTTCTTCTGGAGTTGTGTCTACTGGGTTCAGGTTAATGTAACGAGAGACGTCGAAGGTCTGCATTTTGCGACCACCACGGGCGCCGCCTCGACTGCCACCACGAGAACCACCTCGTGATCCGCCACCAAAACTGCGTCCTCCACCAAATGATGAAGAAGGGCGACTAAAACTACGTGAGCCTTCGCCCCGGTCACTACTACTAAATGCGCGACGTGGACCACGAGACGATGTCGGAGCACTCTGGCGAGCACCACTACGGTCGCCAAAGCGACTACTACCGCCCGCACTCGCAGGACGAGGCCGACTACTAAAAGCTGGTTTCCGACTAGGTCGGTTTGTTGATGAATCCATTTATTTAATTGTTATTGATGTTTGGTATCAGAGTGATACTAAACGGGCTGTGCAGGTTATAAAACCAATCGAAGGTGGCAGAGTGCCACAAAAATCTCCTACTGCCACTCAAGAGCCCTACACGAGAATCTTAAGGTGAATTGATAATAGCATGGAATAATTAAATAGTCAATTGTTACGCGAGGGAAAGTCAAAAAGTGAGGAAAGTGTCACCCCTTTTCGTGCAGCAAAATAAAGATAGGGAATAATGTCAAAAATGAAGTGGGGTAAACTGTAAAGCACATATGAACGAGTCACGTTACCAGTATCGATGTGGGCGTGAACAAGCTTGCCCTGTTTTAGTACATGAATGTGCTTCCAAATGTGGCGTGAACGAAAACTTTCTTCAGGATGCAGAAGGTTCATTTCAGCTTTAAAATAGTGGGTAATTGGCGTGAAGTCTGACGCGCGTATCCAAATGAATTCTCGATCAAACGGAATGCATGTATGTACTTGTTTTGATTTAAAATAATCCCAAAGTTCGTCGGTTGTCATTTCCTTAGTATACTAGAGACATTATGGAATCAGGTTCATCGCTGAAAGATGCGTTGTTTAATAAAAAGCGGGTTGCGTACCTGGCGGGGTTGTTTGTAGTTGCTGATACAACGTTTGATACTAAAGGATTTGTAAGGGAGGTGGTAAAGAAATTTCCTGAGCTTGAACTCAAAGCCCGGATTGCTTGGATAGCGGAGGTGCTCGAGCGGTATCTGCCAAGCGACCCGGCTGTGTCAATGAAGCTGATTGTGCGGGCACTCCCACCACCGCTTGATCCGACATTGCGAGACGACGACTTTGGTGAATTTATTTTGGCACCACTCGGGGAATATGTGGTGCGGAATGGGCTCTCGAAAAAGTATCTGAAACAGTCGCTCACGACACTGCGCGAAATCACGATGCGGTTTTCGATGGAGGATGCGATGCGGTCGTTTTTGAATACGTTTCCGGACGAAACCCTCGCAGCCTACGATACGTGGGTAAGTGACAAACATTACCATGTGCGCCGGCTCGTAAGCGAAAGTACGCGGCCATTGCTACCCTGGTCACGGCGACTTGTGCTCGATTACCATTTGCCGGTTCGGTATCTCGATGTTTTATATGCTGATACGACACGTTTTGTGACCCGGTCGGTCGCGAATCATTTGAATGATGTGAGTAAACGAGATCCCGAGCTGGTGCTTGAAACGTTAGCGAGGTGGAAGCGTGAAGGGGAGCAGCGTACGAAAGAACTCGAGTGGATGACGCGGCACGCGCTCCGTACCTTAACGAAAAAAGGACACCAAAAAGCCCTCGCGAGTATCGGGTACCTAGACAATCACAAGATTCGTGTTATTGACTTTTCACACAACGCAGTGTCTGGGTGTATCTCTCTAGGAGAGCGGCTGCAATTACACGTATCGCTGAAATCAGAAACAGAGTGCCTGCTTCGTATTGATTACGTCATTGAGTTTGTGAAAGCAAACGGCAAAACAAAACCAAAAGTATTTGCTTGGAAAAAAGTCGCTGCTACTGCCGGCGAAACCATCAGTCTGACAAAAAACCATCATTTCAAAGCCGACGCCACCACGTTCCGTCTCTATCCCGGTATGCATAAAATTACGCTCCAGATCAACGGCAAACCATATGGGTCGTTTTCAATGCAACTTGAGTAAATCTTAGGGATGGCATCCCTAAGATTTACAGTTCGGAGAAGTCGTAGAAAATTTCTTCGAAATCTTGGATGTAGCCTTTTTCGTTTAGTGTGATACCTTCGCGTTTATAACGCTGTAAGCGTTCTTTTTCGTATTCGGGTGCCATCCAGATTTTTCCGCCGGCGTACACGATTCGGTGCCAGGGAATGGCCTTTGGATTCGGGGCTTTTGATAAGATGCTGGTGATACTGCGAGATGCCATTGTTCCGCCACCGGCAGCTTTGGCAATGGTACCATAGGTAGTCACTCGACCCTCTGGAATACTAAGAGCTAAATCGTACACGCGCTGACTAAATTCTCGAGCCATAAAAGAAATTACTCATGTGCGCTTGTTAATAAAGGGTTTTCTAGCCCGGCAAGAAACGAAAGAATATTTGTGATGTGTTCGTCGAGGGTAATACCGAGCCCCTCAACAGCTTTTTGAATGTGCTCGCGATTAATACCGGGTGCAAATTTTGGTTCGTTAAAACGCTTCTTGATTGAGGAAACTTTGATGTCAGAAAAGGGAATGGGGTTCAGTTTTTGGTAGGCGTAGATGAGTCCGCAAATTTCGTCGCAGGCGAGGAGTGTGCGTGCGAGGAGAGTTTCGGGTTTGGTCGTGAATCCATTAAACCCATCAGCATGAGCTTCAACTGCATGGATGAGTTCTGTGGGGTATTCCCACTCGGTAAACCACTCTAGTGACGGTCCGGGGTGCTCGTTTGGGTGTTGCTCGTAGTCGATATCATGAAGGTAGCCGGTGGTCCAAAATAGCTCGACATCCTCTCCAAATGTTGCCGCGTAACCAGCCATAACTGCACCAATCATCGTGGCATGAAATTGCTGGTAAGCATCGTGCACGTGTGCGGTGAGTAATGTGCGAGCGTCAGAGCGATTTGGCATTGTCATAGAGCCAAAGTTTAGCACAAATGTGGGGATTAAAAATAGGTCTTTTCACCTCCTTAACATGCTAAAATAATGCGTAATGAAGCCGTGGAAATTGAGAAGTGTGCTTCTCGTATTTTTGGGGGTATGGATGGCACTTGTGCCTGCTTTTTCGTGTGCGGCGAATACGAGTTTTTTGAGTGATTCATTTTGGTGTGAGTACCTGGGAATATTCGTCCGGCCATTTGGTGGATGTGTGGTGTTGGCGCCGAGTGAGGTTCCTGTGCATACATCCGTTGCTACTCCTGCAACAACAACGACACGTCTCGTCATTGTGCCACATCTCAGTGAACCGCAGGTGCTGGGTGCTTCTACAGTAGCGAATGAGCCTGTGTCACAGTCGCGAGCTATTGATACTCGTTTGGTGTCTACATCAGCGCCACACGTTGATCCGACTGCTCTTGCTCAGGTTGTTGCGCTGCAACAGCAAGTGCTGTGGCGATACGATGTACTTTCGCAGCTGCGTTTTGATTCGCTCGCACGTCACCTCGAACGACAGAGTGCGCGAGATAGTGATCAGTTTGGCAGTGGCATACAACGACTGAATTCGGCGATATCTGACATGCTGAACGGTACGACTGATTTTAACGAGCTGTCCGTCAATGGCTCGTTCCGTGATGGTGCCGGATCTGGTGGTGCTGTAGGATATGTGCTCCAGAGTTCTGGTGCTGGTGTGCGGTGGGTAGCGACGTCGACGCTCGGTATAGCGTCGGGTGGAAGTAGTACGGGGACAGTCTCGAGTGTTGCATTATCGGCTCCGGCCGGTTTTGTCGTTTCAGGGTCACCGGTGACATCGAGTGGAGTACTCAGTTTTGGGTTTGCATCAGGATACGAAGCACTCCTCTCCGCGTCATCAACCAGCTGGAATAATTTTTATACGACACCGAGTGCTCGTATTGCTGCTGGCTCGGGTCTTGGTTGGATAGGTAATACCCTCACGCTTGATACGACCGGTAACTGGTCTGGTACGTTCGGTGGGCAAACGGGTGCGTACTACCTCGACCGAGTCAATCATACGGGGACGCAATCTACATCGACTATTACTGGGGTGTTTGATGTTGCGCATGGCGGTACTGGCGCGACGTCGTCTGCGGCAGCACGTACGAATCTCGGTGCAACAACCGTTGGTGCGAGTCTCTTCACCCTTGGTGATCCAGGTGCAACGAGCTTCCTTCGTATCAATGCGGACAACTCTGTTTCGGCACTCGATGCGGGAAGTTTCCTTGCTGCGATTGGAGCTGGTGCTGGTAGTGGTACGGTTTCGAGTGTTGGTCTCACTGCTCCTGCTGGCTTCACGGTGTCTGGTTCACCAGTGACGTCTGCTGGTACACTGGCACTTTCTTATGCGGCAGGCTATGGTCCGGTCCTTACTGCCTCATCAACGATTTGGAATAATTTCTACAACACCCCGAGTGGCCGTATCGGAGCGGGAACTGGACTCGTATGGAGTGGTAATACACTTTCGATCAATACAGCGGGCGACTGGACTGGTACTTTTGATGGACTTGAAGGCGCTGCCTACCTCGACCGCGCCAACCACACTGGCACGCAAGCGACTTCGACCATAGCTGGTGTGTTCGGGACAGTACATGGCGGTACTGGTCTGTCTTCAATTGTGCAAAATCAACTCTTGATTGGCGGCGCAGGAAATACCTGGTCACAGATGGCGACAAGTTCACTCGGACTCTCAGCTGCGTTTACTAACTCAGCTGAGCTGGCAGCTCTCATATCTGATGAGGTAGGGACAGGGAATGTGGTGTTTTCGGATTCGCCGTCGTTTACGGGCAATGTGGGGATTGGTACCAGTACACCGGGCGCTAGCTTGACTGTCGCGGGTAATCAGATTACAACCGGCTATCTCTCAGTCGGTAGTACCGCTCCAGTGAATACAACTGCAGGTGATTTTACCGCCAATCGTGTATTTATTGGTAATGCAACACCACTCACAACAAACGTTACTCCTGGGTTCCAAGTAGTTGGTAATTCAGCAGCCACATCTCAAATCCTATCAGCTCGATTTAGTAATGATGTAAACCCACCTGGTTTTCAGTCAGCCAAGGCACGAGGCACCGCTGCGAGTCCGTCTGAATTGTTGGTAGGTGACTCACTCTATTCTCTCTCCGGATACGGGTACGTGAGTTCAGGAGTGTTTGCGCAGGGTAGTACGATTATTGCAGCAGTAGATAAAACACCAACCACAACTGCAATCCCTACTGCGTTACTTTTCGCTACTGCCAGTTCTACTATTCCACTGGAGCGCATGAGAATTTCATCAAATGGTAATGTGGGAATTGGTTCCTCGACACCATCAGCTTCACTTGCCGTCGTATCGTCAGGGTCAACCGTTATTCCGTTGATACTCTCGGTGAATGGTGGTACGACGTTTGCACAGTTTTATAACGCTGCCGGTACGCTCCGAGCCCAGATCGGGGATGGATCTTTTTCAGCTGGTACTGGATCTCTCACTAACGTGGCCTTTGGTAGTCTGAGTGATAACAATAATGGTATTTACTTCCCAGCCGCTGATAACACCGCGATTGTGACAAATGGTGCAGAACGTTTTCGAGTTGATTCTTCGGGGAATGTCGGTGTTGGCACCTCGACACCAGCCACAAAGCTTGATGTTAATGGTTCAGTTCAGCTTGAAGGTACAAGCTCACTTCTGACCATTAATCCATATGGTGCGATTTCAGATACCAACGCTATCAGCTTTACGGCCAATCGGGGCAATGTTGGATATGACGGAGCCTACAGTTCGCTCGTACTACAATCTGGTGTAAGTAAGGATATTCGTTTTGTAACGAATAATACTGGCAGCCTCAGTGGTGCTAATCCAGTTATGATAATTGGAGGAGGAAACTCAGCAATGGCAGGTTATGTCGGTATTGGGACAACGACTCCTAGTTACCCCTTAGATGTAAATGGTTCAGTGGCTTTTGGTGCTAGTATCAATAGTGGTAATGGTTCTAATGTTGGTGATGTCAATCTTGAACTCGGTAGCCTGCGTACTGCAAGTGGTAACGCGTATGTAGACTTACACTCAACTGCGGGTAGTGATTTTGATTTTAGAATTATCCGTTCAGCCGGACTTAATGGAAATGCGTTACTATCTAATGCTGGTGCCGGCACATTTTCGCTTAGTGCCAATGGTGTCTCTCGACTCACAATAGATGGAGCTAGTGGTAATGTCGGTATTGGCACAACAACACCTACCACGAAGCTCGAAGTGTTTGCTTCAGGTGAAGCGATGCGAATTGGCGATGATACAAATGCGAATACATATCTCGGTATGGCTCAAATTACCGGCAATGGTCCACGTGCATTTTTTGGGTATAACGCAACAGCTTATGGTTCTGATTCTGGGTACGCGGTAATTCAAGGCGGTCCTAGTAAGGGTATTGGTTTTTCGGTAGGTAACGGCTACACGTTCGGAGGTGCTCCTTCCTTATATATAACAGGTAGTAGCTCTGTTGGTATTGGTACCACTAGCCCATCAGGAAAATTAACAGTAGCTTCGACATCTCGGTCTAGTTATGCAGTTAATATGCTTGATACTGATGGAAGTAATTCTGGAGGTCTCTACTTGAGTGTGTCTGGTGCCGGTGTGGTGTTATTAAATGATGATACTGGTGCTACAAAAGTCCAAATTCATGGAAATGGCAGCTCTGTTCTCAATGGAGGTAACCTAGGTATCGGCACCAGTTCACCCGCAGCCAAGCTCGACCTCTACGGTACCGCTGGCTCTGCTGATATCTTCGCAATCTCATCGTCGTCAAATTCAAGACTCTTGACCGTAGCAGCCAATGGAAATGTGGGGATTGGTACTACGACACCAACCCCGGTTACAGCAGGAAGGTTGGCGTTTCAGATTGTGAGTTCAGCTGGTATTGAAAGTTTGCTGAACGTAAATTCAGTTGTGTCTCGTTGGTTTAATAATGGATTAAGCTCTGGCATCGGTAATCAAAGTGCAAGCGACTTTATCGTATTTACGAGCGGAACCACTCGTCTCACGGTAAATGGTGCAGGTGACGTTGGTATTGGTACAACCACCCCTGCAGCCAAACTCGACCTCTACGGTACTGCTGGGTCGGCTGATATTTTCGCAATCTCGTCATCATCAAACGCTCGCTTGTTGACCGTGGCAGCGAATGGGAATGTGGGGATTGGTAGCAGTTCTCCAGCTGGTATGCTATCTGTTGTTTCTGCTTCATCATCGGTAGTTCCGCTAATCGTGCAGTCAAATAACGGTACCGTATTTACTCAATTTTATAATGCGGCAGGCGTGTTGAGAATGCAAATTAATGACTCTGCTTTCTCAGCGGGTACAGGTTCATTAAATACCACAGCATTTAATTCGCTTTCTGACTATAATAATGGTATTTATTTTCCCGCACCCGACAATACGGCTATTGTGACAAATGGTGTCGAACGTTTTCGTGTTAACCAGGTCGGAAATATTGGAATTGGTACTACGAGTCCGACGGCACTTCTTGATGTTGTTGGCACTACAACCACCTCGGATCTGTTTGCAGTTTCTTCGTCATCAGGCTCACGACTGCTGACCGTAGCAGCCAATGGAAATGTGGGGATTGGGACAATTTCACCAACTGCACTCTTTCAGGTGGTAGGATCGCTCGGAAATATATCAGTTGGCAACACTGGTGACGTGCTTACTTTTACCCGAGCAGCAACGAATTATATTACGGCAAATAATGCCAGTGGCGGGTTATCATTCCAAACAGGTGGCGCGAATGATCGGTTGGTGATTAATTCGTCAGGTAATGTCAGTGTTGGTACTACAACAGCACCAGATAAATTAAATGTAGCTGGAAATATCGCATTAATGGCTGCGAATGCTCTTATTCATACACGTAACGGTGATGCAAATACAACACTGAGTTTTGATTTCCCTGAAGTCGTAACTGCTACACCAGCTGCTCGCTTCTTTAGAAACACGAGTACGACTGCGACTGCGATTGTACAAATCTTTTCAGGAGACGGTACATCAAACATTCAGACCCAATTGGGTGCTCGTAACAATTCCTTTTTGAATGTGCTTAGTGGTAATGTCGGTATTGGTACATCTACTCCGTCAGCCAAACTCGATATTACAGGCACAGCGGGTGCAGGTGATATATTTGCAATGTCGTCTTCTTCAGGTGCGCGGATAATGACAGTTGCTGCAAGTGGCAATATAGGGATTGGCACCCTTAATCCAACCCTGCCGTTCATTGTAGATGCTGCGAGCGGGAATATTCCAGCGTCTTTTATAACTCATACCGGAACGTCAAAAATATTGCTTAATAATGGTACGAATAATGCATATATTTCAAATGATTCTGCCAAAATATCTTTCGGCTTTAGTTCGAACGATACGTTAAATAGTCTCTTTATTACTGCAAGTGGTAATGTTGGTGTTGGTACGATCAATCCAACCAATAAATTTGAAGTTGCTGGTAATAGTTATTTCGGTGGCAACCTCACGGCGACTGGTACGCTCACTATATCTGGCGTCTCGACACTTGCAACTACAACAATTTCAAACCTCACCCTCACTCAAGTCCTCGCTGGCACAAACGGCGGCACTGGACTCTCGACTATTACTCCAAACCAACTCCTCATCGGTGGAGCAGGGAATACGTGGACACAAATGGCGACGAGTGCGCTTGCAATTAATCTGGCTGATACCACGGGCACTCTCTCGTTCTCACGTCTCGTGAACTTTGGTGGTACCAACAATATCTTGTACACATCTGCTGCTAATACTTTGGCGACATCGAGTGCGTTTACGTTTGATGGTGCAACACTGTCTACGCCTGCGCTCACGGTAGCTGGTATAACAACGCTCGCGACGACGAGTCTCACCGGAACGCTGACACTTGGGACAACTGCTATTTTTGAAGCTAATGGAAACGTGGGAATCGGTACAACAACACCATCAGCACAGTTCCAATTATTGGCAAATAATAACCTAACCAATACCGCTATTCACCTCATCCAGCAATCAGGTTCAGGTGATGCCGCTACGCGCTACTCACTCACGGGTGGCAACGCGTTTACCATTGGTGTCGACAATAGTGATAACGATAGCTTCAAAATGTCGTACAGTAGTACGAGTGCAACCGGTATGGGTACAGGAGACTATTTTACCCTGACAACTGCAGGCAACTTTGGTCTTGGTACGACGTCGCCATCAGCACAACTTAATGTGTACGCAAGCAATACCAATACCAACACTGCAATGGTGTCTATTCAGCAAGCCGGCTCTGGTGATTCGTCACTGCGGTTTAACTTAGTAAATGGTGTGGCCTACACCATGGGTATTGATAATACCGACTCTGATAGTTTCAAAATTTCCTATAATGCTACCAACGGCGTATCGATGGGTTCAGGTGACTACTTTACGGTGACGAATGGCGGCAATATTGGTATTGGCACAACCACTCCTGCGCAGCGTCTCGACGTGCTTGGTGCAGCGATACTCGTAGGCGGGGATCATGCTACGTGGACCGCACGAACGCCAGCGACTGATAAATCCGGCTATTTACTATCACCACATTATTCGAGTCCAACGCCAGTGGTATTCTTGCGTAGTTTCAGTAATGTAAACTCGAATACTATATCTTTTGGTGGTGGTACAACAATTGGAAATTCAGCGACAGCACTGGAGTTTTATACTGCTACAAACACGACGACAACGGTCGGCCAAGTGCGGATGAATATTAATTCAGTTGGTAATGTCGGTATTGGTACCACCTCACCAAATTCTTTATTGTCAGTAGCTGGTGACGGCTACTTTGGTGGTAATCTCACTGCAACGGGCACACTGACAGTTTCTGGTGCAGCTACACTCGCATCTACCAGTATTTCTAATCTGGTGCTTGCACAGGCGCTTACAGGTGCAAGTGGTGGTACTGGTCTCTCTACTATTACTCAAAACCAGCTCCTTATTGGCGGGGCAGGTAATACGTGGGTGCAGATGGCGACGAGTTCACTCGGGCTTTCGGCGGCATTTGCAAATTCCGCACAATTGGCCGGCTTACTCTCTGACGAAACGGGGACGGGGAATGTGGTGTTCTCAGCTTCGCCGACTCTCACGGGCACAACCAATATTGCAACAACCAGTATGAGTGGTGCGCTCATGATGGGTTCGCAATATATAGGAAACGATGGTGGGGTAGAAGGTCTGTCATTTGATACTTCGGGGCGTGCTAAATTACTATCGACATCGGGTGCTGTCACGGCTGGTCTTACTATTAGTAACGGATCAGCTGCGGTCAACAGTGGTGCGAGTCTGGAATTTGAAACGGGTGGTACTCTCACGCAGGGTCGTATTTCGACAGCGATTGAAGGGGCTTCGAGTGCAAGTAATATGGCATTTTATACACGTGGTAGCGGTGTTACTTCAGAGCGTATGCGTATTTCCAGTAACGGTAATGTAGGTATCGGTACGACGTCATCGAGTAGTCTCCTGACAGTTGCAGGTACGCTCACAGTGACCGGTACTTCAACGTTTGCAGGTAACGTTGGTATTGGCACAACAACCCCAGCAGCCCAGCTGAGTGTGGTAGGAGCAGCTGGTATTGATGCACTTGCTGTCTCGTCGTCGACCGCCAATAAGAAAATGTTTGTGATTGATAGTAATGGTAAGGTGGGTATCGGTACTGATTCGCCATCATTTGATTTGGAAGTGGTGAACTCAGCCGCGAATGCAACCTTTATTATTGATTCAAAAAATGCCAGCGATGCGGTATTCCGTTTCCGTGAAGGTGGATCAAGTCGCTTTGTACTCGGTAATGAGGGTAGTAGTGATTCCTTTAGAATTGCGACGGGTACCACACTCGCCAATGGGTCAAATGTGGCACTTACGGTGGTTATGAGCGGTAACGTCGGTATTGGTACTACAACGCCAACAGCCCAATTGACGACTGCAGGTTCAGTACGATTCGCCAACTTTGGCGCTGGTACACTGTCGACAGATGCGGATGGTAACTTGTCAGTATCTTCTGACGAACGATTGAAGGATATTCAGGGTAACTACACCGCTGGCCTCCCTGAAATCCTTGGTATTAATCCAATTCTCTTTAAATGGAATGCGACGAGTGGTCTCGAGCGTAATACGGTCTATGCCGGATTCAGTGCGCAGAATGTCAAAGCCTTTTTGCCTGATGCGGTGGGGCAAGATAAGCGAGGATTCCTGACGTTGTCTGATCGTTCTATTTTAGCGGCTGTCGTCAATGCTATTCATGGTCTGTGGGATACAGTGCAGGGGATTGATACTCGTACCACCGAAAACGCAGCGGCGATTGACGCACTCAAAAAGGAAAATGAGGCTCTCAAGGCGCGACTTGATGCGATTGAGTCAAAGTCGCAAGCGTCTGCACCTGCTACCTCACCTGCTCCGATTGCACCGGCACAGCCAGTCGGTACGACTACCTCCGTTGTAGGTGAGACTGCAACATCAACACCAGACACGCCTGTGGTACCGGACACACCGCCAACCTCAGCGTCGGCTGCGTCGGAACCTGCTGGAGTTGTACCACCTTCTACCACCTCAACAACGTCAACTCCCTAATGCGTACGTAATACGGGCCTGATTCACCGTAGATGGTGAATCAGGCCCGTTTTCTTTTTCTGCAGTGTGTTAGCTCGAAGCGTCCGCAATGCGGAACTGGTATTGTGATACTTTGGGCTCCCAGCAGTCCTGGCTTGTTGCCCAAGGATCGGTGCCGGACTCCTCGTACATCTCACGTGCATATGCGAGATTCCCGGCGAGGGTCGTGATGTCTGTGTCGGGGTTGTCTGCCCAGTCGGCTTTGTGTTTGCTATACAGAATCTGGGCGGCACCAGTGGCGCTCGAACCCGGTACGGCACTCACGAGGAGTCGTCCGTCTGACTCGTATTGCCGAAAGCCAGACTCACACTCAACAATCGCAATCATGACAGGGATGTCATAAAAGTATGTCTCGGTGTAAATCTTTACAAACGCAGGGTCAACCGCCGAATCGGTTGCCGAGACTGCGTACAGGTGAGACAGTTTTTTATCCGCTATAGCAGGATTCGCACTACATGCGATTCCTAGTAGACACAAAACTATCAGAATGTAACTTCGCAACGTTCTCTTCCTTCTTTGGTTTCAGAACAAATGGTCACTCTGACCTCCTTCCAACCCCTATGACGGGTGAAGGGTAAAAATCTTACACACACCGGCGGTGTCTCAGATACATAGTATGTATAGATGTACTACCGAGTTTCA
>Ga0228698_1000684_pt1 | contig 21986 bp, 18 predicted proteins | sample McNCre117_Aug_MG_FD_178015 | JGI IMG/M metagenome (GOLD analysis project Ga0228698, IMG submission 178015) | Freshwater microbial communities from McNutts Creek, Athens, Georgia, United States - 1-17_Aug_MG | ecosystem: Environmental > Aquatic > Freshwater > Creek | place: USA: Georgia...
CACCGAGACCGCGGGATATTTTGTCGGATACAACGACTATGCCCCCGGCAGTTTCGACCGCGCGTCGCTCTATGAGCGGGTGATCAAGGGGGTGGCGGAGAGCGTGCAAGGCAACGTCCGCTCGAGGAACGACCACCAACTCGGCGACGTGAGCGGCCGGGAATACCTCATCGACATCGCCAAGGGGAACCAGGTGGCGCGCGTACGTTGCTATCTCGTGGGTGACCGTCTTTACCAGGTCATGTACCTCGGTCCCGCGGGGTCTGAGGGCCGGGACGAGGTGCTGCAATTTTTCAACTCCTTCCACCTGCTGCGTTAGCGTGATTCTGCTGTTTCTTCACGGCCCCGCCGCCGCGGGCAAATACACCGTCGCCCGTGAACTTGCCGCGCTCACCGGGTTCGAGCTCTACCACAATCACCTCGTAGTGGACGAGGTGCTGCGGCAGCACCCGTTCGGCACGCCGGGCTTCGTGACCCTGCGTGACCGGCGGTGGCGCGAATTCTTCGCGCGGTTTCCCGCCCCGGGCCGCGACCGCATCATCTTCACCTTCAACCCCGAGAACACCGTCCCGCCGGCGTTTATTGACTGGCTGTTCGCCGAGATGCCGCGGCGCGAGGTCAAGCTGCACTCAATCGCGCTCACGGCCAGCGAGACCGTCATCGAAGGGCGGATCGGTTCGCCGCAGCGCCGCCAATTCAAAAAACTGGCTGACGTCGCGCTCTATCGACAGTTACGCGACAGCGGCGCCTTTGCCGCGCCCGCGATACCGCGCACCGATCTGCGCATCGATACCGGACCCAACCCGCCGGTTGAATCGGCCCGGGCCATCATCCGGCATTTCGCGCTGTCCTAGGGGGTCACGCCGGCGGGAGCCCGAAGCAACAGCCGGACCGGTCCCAACAGCCCTGATTCCGGCAGCACCGGAGCCGGGCCGCGTCCGCCACCCGGACCCGCCGCGGCATCGCCGAGCACCCTCTTCTCGGCCGGCAGGGCCCGGTCCCCAATCAACCGGTTGGTCCACTGGTTGGTGACTTTGATTTCCAACAGATTGTCGCCCGGTTGCAGCGCGCCCGTGACCTCCACCTCGTAGGGCGCATGCCAGAGCACGCCGAGCGCGCGGCCGTTGAGCGATACTTCCGCCAGGTCCCCCACCCGGCCGAGATCGAGCAGGAGGCCGGCGCCGGGGCGGAACCAGTCGCGCGGGGCCGTGACATGCCTGGTGTAGGTTGCCGTGCCGGAGAAATATTTCACCCCGTCGTCCGCCTGCGAAGTCCACGCAGCCAGAACCGGCAGCCGGAGGCTGGCGGGCGCGCCGAGATCCGCGGGAAAGCGGATGTCCCACTCCCGGTCCATGGTCGCGAGCGTTTCCGTGGCCGCCAGCGCGGTCGCCGCCCGCCCGGATCCGGCCGCCGCCTTGCGGAACACCACGAACACCGATTCGCGCGCGGCCAGGCGCAGCGGCACGGTCGTGCGGTCGCCGGCGATACTGTAGCCGGCCGGTTCGATCTGGCCCGTATCCGGATGCCATAACTCAGCCGCCTTGCCCGCCACCCGGAACCGGGCCGCGAAGTCCGCGGCGCTGTCCGTGGTGTTGGCGACAAAGTAGAGGTCCGCCCCGGGGGTCCGCCGGTGCAGCCAGGCGACGTCGGCATCGAGGCCGCGGGCATACTCGAAATCCCGCGCGATGTTCAGTGCGGCCAGCGTCTCGGCCAGCGAACGTCCCCAGACCACGCGCCCCTGGCCGAAATACCGGATGGTGCGGCTCGCACCGTCGAGATCACCCCACAGCTCGTCGGCGAGTGCCTGCACCGCGCGGTCCGCCTCGGGAAAATGCGCCAGGCTCGGCGACAGCCGCGGCCTGCGCCCGACGATGGTGGCGCCGCCGGCCACGAGTGTGCGCAGCTTGGCGAGCAGCTCCGGGCGCATGCGGTCGGTTTCCGGCAGCACCAAGACACGGTAACTCATGCCGTCGGGCAGCACGAGGCGGCCGTCCGCGGCGACCGCCAGGCGGTTGAGCAGCACGTCGGCGTTGACGAAGTCGTAGTCATAACCCTCCGGCGGCGCCGGCTGGGTGCCCGCGCCCCAGATGGGCGGAGTGGACGGTGCCCCTTCGTTGAGCAGGTAGGCCAGGTCCGCCACGAACTTCCCCTGCTGCAACAGGTGGCTTGCGCGGGCGAAATACAGCATGAGCGGCTGCGCCTGCTCCGCCCAGGTGATGTTCCGGTTGAGGTGCGTGCCGACCATCGTGTTGCCGGGCTTGGTGTCGAGCGGCTGGTGCGCGGAAGTGTGGAAGACGAGACGGTTGACGCCCTGCGCCAGCCAGTAGTCCGCCACCCGCTTGAGTGTGGCCGGCGACTCGTAGCCGCCGCCGGTGAACGCCTCCGCCGCCGCCAGCGGTTTGCCGTAGGCGTGCGCCGCCGAGGCCGCGCCGCGGACATCCTGGAAATACATCAGCCGCGGATGCAGGTCGCGCACCCAGAACTCCCCCATCGGGATCTCGACCTTGCTCTTGTTGAGCAGGGTGTCCTCCGGCATCTCGAGTGAAACTCCGGCCGCCTCGGCGTAGATGCCGATGCCGTGCTCGTGCAGCTTGCCGGCCATCGTGCCATAGTGCGCCTCGGCCCACAGGTCCGCCAGCGTCCGGCGGAAATCCCACAGGAAGCGGTCGCTCCGGTCGGCATCGCCCACCACCCGGCCGGCCAGTGCCGGCAGCCACGGCGCCGGGTCGTAGCCCCGGCGGGCCTTGAACTGGGCGGACATCTCGTCGGTCCAGTTGTTCGTCCCCGCCTCCCAGCTGTCCATCATCACATAGCGCAGGCTTTTCCCGAACAGCGGGCCGAGCGCCTTCTGCAGGGGGTTAAAATAGCCGTGGTAATAGGCCTCCATGTGCCGGGAACTTAATTTGTCCGCCTCGAAACCCGATCCCGCCGGCGTGGCCGGGCGGTTCTTGGCGCCGGTCAGGGAATAACCAAGCCGGAGCACCGTCCAGTTGCCCGCCGGAATCTCCCAGTCGAGCGCGCCGTCGGGTTTCATCCTGTCGGTGAGATCGATCATCCCGCCGGGCTCCAGGGTGGTTTCTGGCGGCACCGCGGGCGATGGCACGGAGTCGTATTCAAACAGGAAGCTGAAACCGGCCTTCTCCTCCCAGCGGTTGATGCGGGCGCCGCTGTGCAGCACCGCCTCGCTCAGCACGTATTCCGCCGCCGGCTGCGCCGGGGCCTGGCTCATTGTGACGGCCGGGCCGAGCGGCGCCCCCGTCATTTCAATCCGGTAGTATTTTGCCGTGACCGGCGGGAACGAAAACGTCCGCACCATGCCCTGGCGATAGAGTTGCGCCCCGGGCAAAGTGACGAGCGTGCGGAAATTCATCCCGTCATCGCTGGCGAGGACCCGGCCGACCGGAATGCCGTTGGCGCTGCCGCCCTTCCCGCCCAGGGTGATGGCGCGGGCGGTGAAGGGTTTTTCAAATTCATATTGCACCCAGGCGGCGCCGCCATCCTTGGGCGCGGCCACCGTCAGCAGGGTGCTGAGCTGGTCGTCGAGCAACGGCGTGCCGTCGACCGGGCCGTTGTTGGTGGTGACCGTCGGGTTCGCGGCGCGTGCCTCCATCTCGCCGGCCGGCGTGCGGTAGGCCACGACCGCACTGTCGGCGTAATAGGGCGCGTCCTTCGAGTCGCTGGCGTAGTAGCTGGCGCCGGTGTTGCGGATCTGCCCGATGTTCGGCGGCGGCGCGACCAGCTTGCCGGAGAACTTTCCCGAACCGACGGCCGTCGTTTCGCTCCAGACGAGTTTCTTCATCGCCTGCTCCGGCTTCACCCAGGGCCCGCCGGTTTCGCTCCAGCCGGGCGAGCTGAAGATCGCCATCTCCAATCCCAGCCGGTCTGCTTCCGCCGCGGCGTGGCGGACGGCCTCGAACCACGCCGGTGTGCCGAACGGCGTCTTCGGTTCCACCGACTGGCCCCGGCCGGCATTGACGTCGGCCAGCATGAAGCCGCCGAGGCCCGCGCGTTTCATCCATTCGAGATCCTTGGTGATGCCCTCCTTCGTGACATTGCTCATCGTCCAGTGCCACCAGGTGCGCGGCTTGGCCGCCTCGGGCGGGTTGAGGAAACCCGCTTCAAGTGAATCCGGATCCTGGGCCGGGCCGGACAAAACCAAGCCGGCAAGCAAGGACGTGACGACGACTCCTAGGCGATAGGCTGGATTCATGGGGCGGGATCCCGGGGCAATCCAGGCCACAGCGCGCGGGATTCGCCGCAAGGTCGCCCTGGGAAGCCTTGTTTTGTCCGCATCAGGCACCGGGCACAAGCCGGATGCATGCTGGCGGGAAGGCTTCCGGTTGACGCCCAAATCCCAACCCGTAGGTTCCGCCAATGCTCCCCGACTTCGAGCCACGCCTCCGCGCCTTCGCCGAGGTCATTGTGCGGGTGGGCCTGAACCTGCAGCGCGGCCAGCGCCTGCTCATTGCGGAGCCCTACGAGCTGCAGGGCGTGGCCCGCAGCGCCGAGGTGATTGTCGAGGCCGTGGTCAAGGCCGCCGCGACCGACGTCGAGGTCATCTGGGGCGACGGGACGCAGTTGCGCGGGTTTGCCGAGCAGGCCGACTGGCGCGGCTTCGCGCGGTTGACCGGGCACAACGCCCGCCGCATGGCCGACCAGGTCCGCCGCGGGGACGCCCTGCTCTTCCTGCAGGGCAGCCAGCCCAAGCTGCTTGACGGCCTGCCGGCGGAACGCATCGCCGAGCTGCGCCGCATCGGTTGGGAGCATTTCGGCCCGGTGGCGCAGCAATTGGTCCAGGGAGCGACCAACTGGACCATCGCTCCCGCCCCCGGCCCCGCCTGGGCCCAGGCGGTCTACGCCGACCTGCCGTCCCGGCAGCAGCTCGCGGCCCTGTGGCAGGAGGTGTTCACTGCCACGCGGGTGAACGAGCCCGCCGCGCTGGCCGCCTGGCAGATCCACCTGCGCCTGCTCCGGCAGCGCCGGGATGAGCTGAACGCCCGGCAGCTTACGGGGCTGCGCTACAAGGGCGAAGGCACCGACCTGACGGTCGCGTTGCCGCCGGAGCATGTGTGGCGGACCGCCCAGCTCACCACCAAGTCCGGCCTGTCTTTCGTCGCCAACCTGCCCACCGAGGAAGTGTTCACCGTTCCCCACCGCGCCTCGGCCGAGGGCACGGTGCAGGTTTCGCGTCCGGTCAGTTACGGCGGGGCCGTGATCGCCGGCATCCAACTCGAGTTCAAGCGCGGCCGGGTCGTCGCGGCGCAGGCCCGCACCGGGGCGGATCTGCTCCAGCGGCTGCTCGACACCGACGAGGGCGCGCGCCATCTGGGCGAAGTTGCAGTGGTGGCCGAAAACACCTCGCTCGCGCGGGCGGGCCGTCTCTTTTACCATCCTTTGCTCGACGAAAACGCGCAGAGCCATGTCGCCCTCGGCGACGCCTACGAATTCTGCCTGCGCCGGCCGAATCCCGTGGCGCTTAACCGCAGCCTCATCCATGTGGACCTGCCGTTCGACGCCAGCCTGATCCTGCCCGGGACGGAACCGTCCTGAGTTCCACCCTGTCTGCCTCACCCGTGCCCAACACCCTGCCGCCCCACCCCGAGCCCGACCCCGACTTGTTGCGCCGCGCACAATCGGGCGACGAGGCGGCCTTTGGCAGCCTCATGCGCAGCCACTACGAAAGGATCTTCCGGCTCGTCTATGCGATCGTCCGCCACGAGGCCGATGCCCGGGATGTGTGCCAGGAGATCTGGCTCACCGTCTGGCGCGAACTGCCGCGATTCCGGGGCGAAGCCAAATTCAGCACGTGGCTGCACCCCATCGCCACGCGCCGGGCGCTCGACCACCTGCGCAAGCGCCGCCGCTGGTTCGACCGCTTCCTGCCGTTCGACACGGACGACGACGCCGTCGAGACGGCACCGGAGCCCGCCACCACCCACGACGCCGGCAAGGAGGCCGAGGGCAAGGAAAGGCACGCCGCCCTCGAGGCCGCCCTCGCCGCCCTGCCGCCGAAGCTGCGGGCCGTGCTTGCCTTGCGCGAGGTCGAGGGGCTTTCTTACGAGCAGATCGCGCAGGCCGTTTCCATCCCCGCCGGCACCGTCATGTCCCGACTTTATCACGCGCGCCGTTTGCTGGCGCAAAAACTAGGAGCCAAACCATGAAAACCATCCGCCTCATCCTCCTGCTCACCGGCCTGGCCGGGCTGGTCACCGCCGCCCGCGCCGGCGAAGCCGTCACCGTGAAGGGTATCCTCATCTCCGCCTCGAATGAGAGCGGCGAGTCCGACCGCCGCCTCGCCGCCTACGTGCCGAATCTCAAGCGCATCCTCCGCTTCGAGAGCTTTCACTTCCTTGGCGAGGATTCGGCTTCCCTGGCTGTGCCGGCCAGGGGCTCGCTGTCGTTGGGCGAAGGCCAGGAAGTGGAGCTCGCCACGGAAAGCTCCGACGGGAAAACGGTCCTGCTGAAAGTGCGCTGGGGCTCGGTCCGGCACGAATATGTGCTGCAACGGGGCAGCACCACCGTGCTGGGCGGCTCCTCGACGGGCCGAAAAGGCGAGGTCTACGCCGTGATTCTGGTCGGCCGCTGATGCTGAGCATCAACAGGTTAAATCAATCTGCCGATAATTGAATAAACGAGCGGCGAGTTTCGTCCCAAGGAATGAACCCAACCTTGGAGGACTTATGAAAACCAAAATCACCGCTCTCGCCCTCTCCGCCGTCACCGCCCTCTCCCTCATGCCCCAGCCGGCCAAGGCCGGGGACAAGGAGTGGGCCCTCGTGGGCGGCCTAGTCGGTGGACTGATCATCGGCTCCGCGCTCAATGACAGCCATCGTGCCGATTACCCGACCCGTTCCACCACCGTCATCGTCAACGACCGCAATGATCGTTGCGCTGACCGCGACGAGCGTTGCGACGACGGCTACTGGCGGGAGATCAGCGTGCGGGTCTGGGTGCCCGGCTGCTGGGTCGTCGAACGCGCCCGGTACAGCCACGGCTGCGAATACCGGCGCTATGTCGGCGGCCACTACGAATTCCGCACCGACCGTGTCTGGGTCGCCTATGAGAATCGCGGCCGGCATGATCGTCACGACGACCGTCGCTCCGACTACGGTCGCGGCCGCTGAATCTTCGACCGGAATCCGCCATGAACTGCCGCGACATCGAGCCCCTGCTCCTGGCTGAACGGGACGGCGTGCTGACTCCCAAGCAGCACGCCGCGCTCGCGACGCATGTCGCCGGCTGTCCGGCCTGCCAGCAGTTGCGCGCCGTCACCGGCGAGGCGGTGAGTTTCCTGAAAACCGACGCCGCGAACGTCCCCGTGCCCGATGCGGACAAGGAATGGCGCATCCTGCGCGCCGAACTCCACGGGGAGACCGCCAAGCCGGCCAGGCGGCGTCCCTTGGCGCCGGTCATCTGGTTCGGCGCGCCACTCGCCGCCGCCGCGGCCATCGCGATCGCCTTTGTGGTGTCCCGCCCGCCAGCGACGCAACCGGTCCCGCTGCAGGCGGCCAAGCGCATCGAGACTGGCGGCACCAGCTCGCCGACCATCGCCTATGTCGACAAGGACAGCGGCTGGCTCGTCGTCTGGGCGACGGAGGGCGAGGCTACAGTCAAGGGCTGATCAACCGGCGCTCACGGCAGCCAGGGGAATCTTTCCGCCTTCGGCCGCCGCTTTTCCTTCTGGGCGGTCATGAACTCCTTCGCCTCCTCGGTCATGTAGTAGAGCATGGTGGCGTTGCCGGCGAGTTCCTGGATGCCGCTCTGGCCGTCGAGCTCGGCGTTGAACGCGGCCTTGAGGCAACGGATGGCCAGCGGGCTGCGCTGCATGATCTCCTTCGCCCACGCCACGCCCTCGGCCTCGAGGTCCTGCACCGGCACGACCTTGTTCACGAGCCCCATCGCCAGGGCCTCGGCGGCGTTGTATTGGCGGCAGAGGAACCAGATTTCGCGGGCCTTCTTCTGCCCGACCATGCGGGCGAGGTAGCTGGAGCCGAATCCCCCGTCGAAACTGCCCATCTTCGGGCCCACCTGGCCGAAGATGGCGTTGTCCGCCGCGATGGTGAGGTCGCACATCACGTGCAGCACGTGGCCGCCGCCGATCGCATAGCCGGCCACGAGGGCGATGACGACCTTGGGCATGGAACGGATGAGCTTCTGCACCTCGAGGACGTTGAGCCGGGGCACGCCCTGCCCGTCGATGTAGCCGCCATGACCGCGCACCGACTGGTCGCCGCCGGCGCAAAAGGCGTATTTGCCGTCCTTGGCCGGGCCGGCCCCGGTCAGGAAGACGACCCCGATGGACTGATCCTCGCGGGCATCCAGCAGCGCCTCGTGCATCTCCGCCACGGTCTGGGGCCGGAAGGCGTTGCGCTTGTCCGGCCGGTTGATCGTGATCCGGGCCATGCCGGCGGCCTTGTGGTAGAGGATGTCGTCGAATTTCCTGGCGGCTTTCCACGCGGTAGACATGGCGGCTAGACTGGGTCAAAAGCCTTGGGCGGCAACCGTTTTGCGGCCGGGACGGTTTTTACCAAAGAGGGTCAAGGTAATTTCCGGTTGCGGCCGAAAACTGCTGGCTCACCCGCCCCCCCGCCCCAACATTCCCCCCTTCATGCAAGATTCGGGAACCCCTGGAAAAGCCGCCGTCGGCGCCGGACTCACGCTGGGCGCCCTCGGGGTCGTCTTCGGCGACATCGGCACCAGCCCGCTTTACGCCCTGCGCGAATGCCTGAATTACCTGCCGTCCGTCGAGCGGGCCACGGGGGTGCTGGGCGCACTGTCACTTGTCTTCTGGGCCATGATCCTGGTGGTGGTGGTGAAATACCTGCTCGTCATCACCCGGGCGGACAACCGCGGGGAAGGCGGCATCTTCGCCCTGCTGGCCCTGAGCCATTCCGACCGCACCCGGCAGACCATGGGTGTCCTCACCATTGTGATCCTGTTCGGGGCCGCCCTGCTCTATGGCGATGGCGTGATCACCCCGGCCATCTCCGTACTGGGCGCGGTGGAGGGCCTCAACACCTTCAATCCCGGCTTCAGCCGCTATGTCCCGGCCTTGTCGGCGGTCATTCTCGGCGTGCTCTTTGCGGTGCAGTTCAATGGCACGAAGAGCATCGGCCGCGTCTTCGGTCCGGCGATGCTGCTGTGGTTCATCGTCATTGGCGGACTCGGCTTGTGGCACATCATCGAGCACCCGCAGGTCTTCGCGGCGCTGAATCCAATGCTCGGCCTCAATCTGCTGGTCTCCCACCCCGCCCAGGCCGGCGCGCTGCTCGGGTCCGTCGTCCTGGCCATCACGGGAGCCGAGGCGCTTTACGCGGACATGGGGCATTTTGGCCGGGGGCACATCACCCGGGCTTGGTATCTGTGCGCGTTCCCGGCCCTCGTCCTGAACTATTTCGGCCAGGGCGCGCGGGTGCTGGCCAACCCGGGCGACACGTCCCATCCGTTCTTTGCCTTGGTGCCCGAGGGTGCGCCCCGGCTGGCGCTCACCCTGCTGTCGATCGTCGCCGCCGTCATCGCCAGCCAGGCGATGATCACCGGCACCTTCTCGCTGACGCGCCAGGCCATCCAGCTCGGCTATTTCCCGCGCCTGAAGATCACCTACACCAACCCCGACCAGTCCGGCCAGATCTACCTGCCGCTCGTCAACGGCCTGCTGGCCTGCGGCTCGATTTACGTCGTGCTGGCCTTCGGCTCCAGCGACCGGCTCGCCGCGGCCTACGGCATCGCCGTGACCGGCACCATGGTGGTCACCACCCTCGCGTTCTACACGGTGCTCCGCCGGCGCTGGCGCTGGTCGGTGGGCGCCGCCGGGCTGCTCTGCGGGTTGTTCCTCCTGGTGGACCTGCCCCTCTTCGCCTCGAACATCCACAAGTTTGCCGACGGGGGCTGGTTCCCCATCTTCATCGCGCTGGGGGTCATCGCGGTCATGCACACCTGGAAGCGGGGCAAGGACGAGATCTTCCGCCGCATCTACGCGAACGAGATCACGGAGGACGAGCTGTGCAATGTGGCCGGCTCCGACCGCATCGTCCGGGTGCGCGGCACCGCCGTGTTCATGGCGGGCAATCCCACCGGGACGCCGTTGGTCCTGCTCCATCACGTGAAGGCCAACAAGGTGCTGCACGAGACCGTGGTCCTGCTCAGCGTCGTGACCGACGAGGTGCCGGCGGTGCCCGCGGACGAACGCCTGGAGGTGCGCGAGATCGGTTCCGGCAACGGCGTGTGGCGCGCCATCGCCCGCTACGGCTACATGGAATCGCCCGACGTCGAGCACCTCATGGAGCAGGTGCGCGCGGCCGGCGTGCCGGTGAAGCTCAACGAGGCCACCTACTACTTCAACCGCGAGATGGTCATCACCGGCGGCGACACCCGGATGTGGCACTGGCAGAAGCGGCTGTACTCCCTGCTGAGCCGCAATGCCCGCCCGGTGCGCGACTATTACCGGCTGCCGCCGATGCAGATCATCGAGGTCGGCCTGCCGATCCAACTCTAGCGGCTTGCACGCCACCGGGCGGGCTGCCTAGCTAGGGCCACATGGCCCTGGATGTTCGCTCGCACCGCTTCATCAGCCACTTTCCCGCCGCGCAGGGGGTGAAGCTGGCGCAGCAGGTGCGCATCGTGCGCTTTCCCCACGAGGCGGTGATCTTCGCGGAGAACAGCGTGTCCGACTGCATCTACCTGGTGCTCACGGGGCGCGTCGCCCTCACCAAGCAGACCCCCGGCGGCACCCGACAGGTCATCGCCTACAAGGGGCCGGACGACTACTTTGGCGAGCTGGGCGTGCTGGACGGCTCCACCCGCAGCACGGCGGCCATCGCCGACGGCCCGGTCCAGCTCGGGCGCATCGCGATGAAGCCGTTCCTGCGCCTGCTCTCCCAGGCCTCGTGGCACACCGTCCTGCGCCTGTTCAGCCACATCAGTGAAAATCTCCGCGCCACCAACGACCGCTTCGTCTCCGAGGTCGTGCGCAAGGAGAAGATCACCCTTATCGGGGAGATGGCCAACAGCATGGTCCACGACTTCCGCGGCCCCTTCTCCACCATCAAGCTCGCGACCGAGCTGCTGGCCAAGCGCGACCACAAGCCCGAGACCCAGGAATTGTGCGCCATGATCCTGCGGCAGGTCAGCCGGCTGGGCGGCATGGTGGAGGAGGTGCTTGATTTCGCCCGCGGCGAGACGCACCTGCGCCTCAAGACCACCCCGCTGGCGGATGTCCTGGCCCAGCTGGAGGAGAACAACGTCATTCCGCTCGGCCGGGCCGGCGTCAAGCTGTCGATCAAGTCCGCCGGCCTGGAGCTGCCGCTCGACTCCGACCGGCTCCTGCGCGTCCTGCAGAACCTGGTCAACAATGCCCGCGAGGCGATCGGCCAGCGGCGGGGCGGCCGCATCATCGTGACGGCGCGCCGGGAAAAAACCCAGTGCGTCATCACGGTGGCCGACAACGGCCCGGGGGTGCCGCGGGAAATCCGGGCCACCCTTTTCGAGCCCTTCGTCAGCCATGGCAAGACCGGCGGCACCGGCCTCGGGCTCTCCATCGCCAAGGCCGTCGTCGAGGCGCACCGCGGCGCCATTGACTTTACCAGCACGCGCAACGGCACCACCTTCACCATCCACCTGCCGCTGGAATCCTAGGCGGAAAGCTTCGCGAAGATCCGCCGGCGCGTCGCGGCATCACGCTTCCGGTCCGTCCGCAGCTCGAGCACCCGCACCCCGCGCGCCGGCCGCCGCGCCAGCAGGGCGGCGAAATGCTTCCAGTCCCGCACCGCCACGTGCGGGCAGCCGTGGGCGGCGCACAGCTGGCGGAAGTCGGCCCGCTGGGGTGTCGCGAAAAACTCCTCGAACGGCGGGTCGAACTGCGCCACCGGCAGGTGCCCGAAGATCCCGCCGCCCTCATTGTTGATGAGCACGATGGTCAGGCTGCCCCTGAACCTGGGTACCGACAGGAACCCGTTCGTGTCATGCAGCAGCGCGAGGTCGCCCGTCAGCAGCACGGCCGGCCGGTTGCCATGGGCGAGGCCCAGCGCGGTCGAGAGCGTGCCGTCGATGCCGTTGGCCCCGCGGTTGCAATGCACGGCCAGGCCGCGGTTGTTCGCGGGGCAGAAATACTCGAGGTCGCGCACCGGCATGCTGTTCGCCACGAACAGCGGCGTGCCCTTGGGCAGCAGCCCCGGGAGCAACGCACTCGCCCGGCCTTCGAACAGCCCCTCGGTCGCGGCCAGCTCCCGGGCGAGCCGGCGCGCCAGCTTCCGGTCCGCATCCAGCCACCCGGCCAGCCAGCCCCGGGATTTAGCCCCGGCCTGCACTGCTCCGGCGAGCGGCTCCACGGGGCAGCGCATCAACCGGGAACGGCTGTGCAACGCGTCCGGATTCTGCAGGTGGGAGCTGACAAGGGTGATCGTGACATCATCGGCCCCCAGCCACTGCCGCAGCGCCTTGCTGGTCGGCCAGTCGTGCAGGCACAGCACGTGATCGGGCCGCAACTGTCTGCCCAGTGACGCCGAACGGGCGACGAGATCGTAGGTCGTGACCAAGTGAGGTACCAGGTGCGCCTGATGGCGCAGCGGTGACAGGGCATCCGCCAGCACCGGCCAGCCGAGTTTCCGGCTGATTGCACCCACCGCCCGGGCATAGGCCGCCGGATCGGCCGGCCGCACCTGTCCGGCGATGATGACGCCGCGGCCTCCCAGCCGCAGCCGGCCCGGGGGCGTTGTCTCCATCGGGGCCGGCGGCCGGAGGGCGGCGAAGAATTTCTTCTCGCTGAGTTCACCGCGCACCGCCGCGGTCTGGCCGTCCTCGATGGGCGGCAACGGGTCGCGGAACGGGGCGTTCAGGTGCACCGGGCCGGACACCGGCCATTGCGTGCGCTCCCACGCCTGCGCCAGGATCTGCCGCAGGTAGCGCAGCAGCGGGAGGGACGCCTGCGGCACGGCGCACTCGTGGTGGAAATTCACGTGGCCGCCGAACAGTTTCTGCTGGTCGATGGTCTGCCCGGAACGGCAGTCGCGCATTTCGGGCGGCCGGTCGGCGGTGATGACCAGCAACGGCACGCCGCTCTCCTGCGCCTCGATGACCGCCGGGAAATAATTGGCGCCCGCCGTGCCGCTGGTGCACAGCAGCGCCACCGGCCGGTGATGCTGCCGCGCCAGGCCCAGCGCGAAAAACGCCGCGGAGCGCTCGTCCAGCACCGGGATCGCCTCGATGCCCGGATGCCGGGCGAACGCCATGGTCAGCGGCGTGGAGCGCGAACCGGGCGAGATCACCACCTCGCGCAGGCCCAGCCGGTGCAGTGTCTCGGCCAGCACGCTGCCCCACAGGCTGTTCGTGTTGCGGTAGTCGAGTCGGCTGGCGGTTGGGCGGCTCATGAGTTGGTCAGGGCTTCGACGAGAGCTTTGAACTTCAGCTCGGTTTCGGCAAATTCCTTCTCCGGGGAGGATCCGGCCACAATGCCGGCGCCGGCGTAGACCATGGCCGTCCGCCCGTCGACGAGCGCCGAGCGGATGCCGACGAAAAACTCGCCGCCCCCCCGGTGGTCGACCCAGCCCTGCGGGCCGGCGTAAAGCCCGCGGGCGAAGGGCTCGAGCCGGGTGATGGCGGCAACGGCCGGTTCGCGCGGCGTGCCGCCCACCGCGGGTGTCGGATGCAACCGCGCCACGAGGTCGAGGATGTGGACTCCGGCCGGCAGCGTGGCGCTGATGGGCAGGTGCAGGTGCTGCACGTTGGCGAGGCCCAGCACCCGCGGCTGCCCGGCATGCTCCAGCCGGAGGCCGAGGTCGGCCACGCGGCGGGCGATCGACTGCAGCACCAGCCGGTGTTCGCGCTGGTCCTTTTCGCTCTGCAGCAGGCCGCGCGCAAAGGCCGCGTCCTCGCTGGCCGAGTCGCCACGCGGCGCCGAGCCGGCGAGGGCCTCGGTGTGCATGCGGCCGCCGGCCACGCGCACCAGCCGCTCGGGGCTGGCGCCGATGAAGCTCGCCCCGCGACCGTTCGCGATCGAGAACGCGTAGCAGGCCGGGTAGTGCTGCCGCAGGTGGTTGAGCACGCCGAGCGGATGAAACTCCTCGGTGGTCGTGAGCCGCCGGGCCCGGGCGAGCACGACCTTGTGGTAGTCGCCCCGCACGATCTCCTGCAGCGCCTGCGTCACCCCGCGCTGGTAGCTGCCCTCGCCGCCAATCTCCTCGGCGTGCTTGGGCGCCGACGGGCGGTCCTTGCGTTGCGCGCTGCGGTAGTCGAAGGCGCGGAACTTGGCATGCGCCTTCCAGACCTTGGCCGCGATCAGCTCGACCGGCGCGCCGGCCGCGATGAGCAGGTTCGCCACGGCCACGGTGCTGTCGCCCATCCGCGCCACCTGCCAGCGCGGCACGAACAGCCGCAGGGCGGGGAACGGGGCGGCGGCCGGCGCCTCGGGCGCAAAGCTGTTGGCGAAAAAGAAATGCGGGCCGGCAAACGGCTCTTCCAACGGGCCGACCGCGATCGTGTCGGCCAGCACCCGGGCGATATGGTCGCGGGCCGCGGTGAAACGACCCGGTCCGCTCGCCGTGAACTCCAGCACCGCCTCCGCCCCGGCGACCGCGAAACCCTGGGCCGGGCGCTCGGCGTAGAAGTGGAGCTCCGATGGTTCGAAGATGGACTCCAGCACGGCCAGCGGATCGAGGTGGTCGACCGCAAGGCTGATGCTGACGAGCTGCGGCCGGTCGGCCTCCTTCGCCAGCGCGCAGCACTGTTCCAGGAACGCCCGGAGCGAATCGGGCGTGACGTTCTCGGTCGGATTGACCGGGAGAACCTTCACGGCTTGGCGGGCGGGGCCGGACGCGGGAAGAGCACCAGGGCCGGGGCGACCTTTGCGCCGTTGAGCTTCGTCCCCCAGTTCAGCTCCTCGCGCCACCCGAGGCCCGGCTGGTAGCCGAGCACGGCGTTGATTTTCTCCGTGGTGGCGGGGGTGATGTGCTGGATGAGAGCAACGGCGAGCCGCAGCGCCTCGGCCATCGTGGCGAGGGAGGTGCGGAGCAGCGCCTGGTCCTTCGGGTCGGCGGACTTGCCGAGCTTCCACGGCGCGCGCTTCTCGATGTAGGCGTTGGTCTCGGTCAGGAAGACCATGGCGCGCTCCAGCGCGGTGTGAAACTGGTGGCCCTCGCAGAGCGGGATGAACTCGTCGCGGGTCTTCGCCCAAAGGTCGTGCAGGTGCTTTTCGAGGTCCGCGGCGCCTTCGGCCGCGGGCAGCACGCCGCCCGCGAAGCGGGTCGTCATGTTGAGCGTGCGGTTGACGAGGTTGCCGAGGTTGTTCGCGAGCTCGCTGTTGTAGCGGACCAGGAACTGCTCGCGGGTGAAGTCGCTGTCCTGGCCGACGTTCATCTCGCGGATGAGGAAATAGCGGAACGCGTCGGTGCCGAACTCCGCGACGAGGTCGAGCGGGTTGAGGGCGTTGCCCGTGCTTTTCGACATCTTGGCGCCGCGCTGCAGCCACCAGCCGTGGGCGATGATGCCCCGCGGCAGCGGCAGGCCCGCGGCGTGCAGCATGATCGGCCAGTAGACGGCGTGCGGCGGCACGAGGATATCCTTGCCGATGACGTGGTGCGCCTCGCGCCAGATCTCCGGCCGGTCCACGACCGCCGAGTAGTAGTTGAGGAGCGCGTCGAACCACACGTAGGTGACGTAGCCCTCGTCGAAGGGCAGCGGGATGCCCCACTCCAAGCGCTCCTTCGGGCGCGAGATGCAGAGGTCGTTCAGGGGTTCCTTGAGGAACTCGACGACCTGCTTCTGCCGGTAGGCCGGGAAGATGAAGTTGGGGTTGTCGGTGAGAAACTTCACCAGCCACTCCTGATACTGCGCGAGCTTGAAGAAGTAGTTCGCCTCCACGATCTCGGTCACCTCGCCGAAAATTTCCGGCCAGGTGCCGTCGGGGTTGCGGTCCTTGTCCTGCAGGAACTGCTCCTGCCGCGTCGAGTAGAAGCCCTGGTATTCCGCCTTGTAGATCTCGCCCTTGTCGAAGAGCTGCTGGAGGATGGCGCGCACGACCTGCTTGTGGCGCGGCTCAGTCGTGCGGATGAAGTCGTCGTTCGAGATGTTGAGCTTCGGCAGCAGGGCGCGAAACTCGGCGCTGACCTCGTCGACGAACTGCTGCGGCGCGATGCCGCGCTTCTTGGCGCTGGCCTGCACCTTCTGCCCGTGTTCGTCGACGCCCGTCAGGAAATGCACCTGGTCCCCCATCTGCCGCCGGAAGCGCGCCATCACGTCCGCCAGCACCTTTTCGTAGGCATGGCCGAGGTGGGGCGACCCGTTCACATAGTCGATGGCGGTCGTGATGTAGAAGGACGGCATAAAAGGGTCAAAAACCTAGCTACCGCCCGGCGTTTGTCGAAGGTTTTGACGCGCTCGCCTCCGCGCCTCTATTCTGCACCCTGTAGCCGCCACCATGAACCTCACCACGCGCTCGCTGGGCCTGGCCCTGCTCCTCCTGCTGCTCTTCCTGGGCTCGACCGTGACGCTGCAGTGGTGGTTGCGCCGCGAGACCCAGCAGCTGCAGGGCGTGGCCCTGGAGGAGGCGCGCGAGCGTTTCAACCGGGCCCTGGCCATGAGCGGCCGGCCGCCGGAAAAATGGGATGCCGGGTTTCAGCATGACCTCGGCGCCTTGCTGGGTGGCACCGTCGAGCTTTTCCGGGCGGCGGCTCCCCCGCCCGCCGGGCCCGTCGTCGCCGGGTTCGCCTTCACCCAGGAGATCGCCGGCGCGCCCGGCTGGCAGGCCCGGGTCGTCCTCACTCCGCCCGCCCTGCTGAAGGTCCAGGTGCTGCACCAGCGCGTGCTGGTCACGATGATCCTGCTGTCACTGCTCTTCGCCCTCGTGCCGCTCCTGATCGTCATCCTGTCGGCCCGCCGGGGCCTCCCGGCCGACGCCGGTTCCCGCACCCCGTGGGCCGCCGAGCGGGCCCAGGCGGTCGGGCTGGAACATTTCGCCAAGATCTCCAACGAGCGGGGCGCGGCCCTGGCCCAGGAGCACGGCGCCCGGGTGCGCGCCGAGGAGGACCTGCAGGTCAATCGCACGCTGCTCGGCCACTCGGTGGCCGAGCGCGTCCGCCTGGGCCGCGAGCTGCACGACAACATCTGCCAGACCCTTTATGCCGTGTGCCTGACGCTGGAGAGCGTCCAGAAAAAATCCGCCCTCGCCCCGGAGCTGCAAAAGCGGGTCGACCAATGCATGGTCGAGCTGCGGCGCCTCAACCAGGAGGTGCGCGCCTACCTGGCGGAACTGGAGCCGGCCCGGGTCACCGGCCAGTCCTTCGCCGGGGCGTTGAACGACCTGATCGGCTCGTTCGCCGCCGGGCAGGAGGTTCGCATCGAGCAGCGGCTGGATGACGAGGCCGTCGCGCTGATCGCCCCGGTGCACATCGCCGAGATCATGAACATCCTGCGCGAGGCCGTGAGCAACAGCCTGCGGCACGGCCGGGCCCGGCACATCACGCTGCTCGCCGGCCGGAGCGACCAGGCGGTGGCGCTGGCCGTGCAGGACGACGGCTGCGGTTTCACCCCAGCGGGACCGGCGCGGAACGGCCACGGCCTGGGCAACATGCAGGCGCGCGCCGCGGCCCTCGGCGGCAGCCTGCACATCGAGTCCGCGGCGGGAAAAGGGACTCGCGTTTTGCTGACCCTCCCCGTTGCTTCACCCGCATGAACCTCCCGGGCAAGGCCGGCATCATCCGGGTGCTGTTGATCGACGACAGCCCGCTCATCCGGCTCGGCCTGCGGAGCGCGCTGGAGGACTGCCCCGACATCGTGATCGTGGCCGAGGCCGGTTCCGCGACCGAGGGCCTGGCCGCGGTGGCCAAGCACACGCCCGACATCGTCCTGCTGGACCTCCACCTGCCGGACAAGTCCGGGCTGCAGGTTTGCCGGGAACTGATCAAGGCGCGCCCCCAGGCCAAGGTCCTGATCCTCACCTCCAGCAGCAACGAGCGCAACGTGCAGGAGGCCCTGAGCGCCGGGGCCCTGGGCTACCTGCTCAAGGACAACGACGGGGCGGCGCTGGTGGGCGCGCTGCGCACCATCGCCGGCGGCCAGGCGGTGCTCGACCCCTCGATGGCGAGCAAGGTGCTCAACCTCGTGAAGCACCGCGGGGAACCTTCGGCGGCCGCGAAGCTGGGCCAGCTCTCCGCGCAGGAACGCCGCGTCGTCGCCTTCCTGGCGGAGGGCCTGACGAACAAGGAAATCGGCGACCGCCTGGGCCTGACCGAGAAGACGGTCAAGAACTACCTGGCCACGATCTTCAGCAAGCTGAACATCGCCCGGCGCACGCAGGCCGCGGCCCTCTTCGTCGAGGCCAACGCCAACAGCGCGCCGTAGCCGCCCGCCGGCCGGCTGCTACGCGGGCAAACGCGGCAGGAACTCCGCCAGGGCCCGCCACGCCCGGCCCCGGTGGCTGACCAGGTTCTTTTCCGCGTCCGTCAGCTCGGCATAGGTGCGGTCAAATCCCGCGGGCAGGAACAGCGGATCGTAGCCGAAGCCGCCGCCACCGGCCGGCTCGCGGCGCAACCGTCCGGCACAGCGCCCTTCGCACAACCGCTCGCTCCCGTCCGGCCCGAGCAGCACGAGCACGCAGACAAACTGCGCCGCGCGCCTGTCGTCCGGGACCGGGCGCATCACCGCCACCAGCTTGGCAAGGTTGGCGGCGCTGTCCCCGCCGGGCCCGGCGTAATACGCCGATTCGACGCCCGGCGCGCCGTCCAGGGCGTCCACGCACAGCCCGCTGTCATCGGCCAGCACCCACGCCGCCGGCGGCAGCACGGCCTGCAGCGCCGCGGCCTTCTTGCGCGCATTGCCGGCAAAGGTGCCGGTGTCCTCGGCCACCGCGGGCATCCGGGCCGCCGCGACGATCCGCACCGCCCGGCCCGAGGCATCCGCGAGCGCCTGCATTTCCCGCGCCTTGTGCGCGTTGCCCGTCGCCAGGTGGATGGTCCTCACTCGCCGTAAAGCTTCCGCGTGAAGGTGGCCTCGTCCACGAACATCTTCTCCGGGTAATGCACGAAGCCGCGCATCAGCGTGTCGTCGCCGTGCACCTCGTGGCGCACGTGGGTGAGCCGGATGGCGTTCTCCAGCGACTCCGTGCGCAGCCCGCGGAGGATGCTCTTGCCCTTGTCGTCGGCGAACAGCACGGGGGCGTGGTAGGTGAAGAGATAATCCAGTTCCCGGGCCTGCAGCAGTTCGCTGAGGAGCTGGGCCCCGCCCTCGAAGAACACCGCCGCAATGCCCTCATCGAGGCAGCGCCGGCGGAAATCGGCGAAATTCACCTTCGGCGACTGCCCCGGCAGCACCCAGGTCTTGACGCCCATGGCGGCGAGCTTGCGGACATAGCCCATGCCGCCGTGCGGCGTCGTCACCACGATGGTGCGTTCGCGGAATTCATCGGTGTAGACGTTCGGCATGGACTTGTCGGTCACGGTGCGCAGCAGTCCGTCAAAGACAAAGCGCCAGGGGCACCACTCCTTGCCGTCCACCCGCGCCGTGAGGCGGGGGTTGTCCGCGCGCACCGTGCCGGCGCCGACCGCGATGGCCGGGAACAGCCGCCGCCAGCGGTGGCCGTCGGCGCGCGACTGCTCGCCGGTGATCCACTTGGAGTCGCCGGTCCGGGTGGCGACCTTGCCGTCCAGCGTCACGCCGGACTTGGCGGCGAAGAGCGGCCGCCCGTGCCCGATCCAGTGGTTGAAGATCAGGTTCAGGTCGGCGCACTCGTCGGCCAGCACGCCCGCGACCACCTCGGCGCCCGCGGCCCGCAGCACCTCAAACCCCCGGCCGGCGTGCGCCGGATTCGGGTCGGTCGCCCCCACGACCACGCGGGTGAGGCCCGCATCCGCGATGGCGTCGCAGCACGGCGGGGTGCGGCCGTGCGTGGAGCACGGCTCGAGGGTGACGTAAAGCGTGGCGCCGGGCGCCGGTTTCCGGCCCAGCGCCTTCAGGGCGTTGACCTCGGCGTGCGGCTCGCCCGCCCGCGCGTGATGGCCCTCGGCCACCACCTCGCCGTTCTCCACGACGAGCGCGCCCACGAGGGGATTCGGGTGCGTGTCACCCCAGCCCCGCCGGGCCACCGCCAGGGCGCGGCGCATGAAAGCTTCGTGCGGGGACGGGTTCATCGGGCGATTGCGGCGACGTAGGGGTTGCCGTCCTTCTCCGCCCCCACCGTCGTGCGCGGGCCGTGACCGGGAAAGACGATGGTGTCATCGGGCAGCGTATAAATCTGTTCGCGGATCGACTGCGCGAGGGTCTCGAAATCCCCGCCGGGCAAATCCCAGCGCCCGACGCCGGCCTTGAACAGCGCGTCACCGACGAACGCCGTCTTCGCCGCCGCCTGGTAAAACAGGACGTTGCCCGGGCAATGGCCCGGCACGTGGCGCACCTCGAACTCCCGGCCGAGCGCCGCCAGCCGTTCGCCCGGCACCGTCCACGCGTCGATCTTCAGGGGCTCCAGGCCCAGCTTGCGCCCCATCCGCTCCTCCATGATTTCCGGCGTTTCAAAGAGGATCCGGTCGGCCGCGTGGCCGCGCACCACGGCCTTGGTCTCGCGCACGACCTTGGCGGCGTCCTGCGTGTGGTCCCAATGGCCGTGCGTCAGCCACAGCTCCTTCAGCGTGCAGCCGGACCCGGCCAGCAGTGGCCGGATCTTTTCCATGATGCCGCCGGGCGCATCCACCAGCACGGCTTCGCCCAAGGCGGTCTCGGTCAGCAGGTAACCGATGGTCTGGATCGGGCCGGAGGGCAGGACATGGATCTTCACGCCGTCTAGATGCGCGCACCCGGCCCGGGCCGCAAACGTAAATTCCTGTTCTTGCTTTCCCCCCGTCTGTCCTGTGACTTTCGACTGTCCTCCGCCGCTTTCCACCGGGAAGCTGCCCTTCCCTCAACCGTCTTCATGACCTCCGCCGCCATCCGCCAGTCGTTCCTCGATTTCTTCAAGTCGAAGCAGCACGCCATCGTCCCGTCGTCCTCGCTCATGCCGACGGCCCCCAACCTGCTGTTCACGAACGCCGGCATGAACCAGTTCGTGCCCTTCTTCCTCGGCGACCAGGCCGCCCCGTGGAAGCGCGTCGCCGACACCCAGAAGTGCATCCGCGCCGGCGGCAAGCACAACGACCTCGAGGACGTCGGCTTCGACACCTACCACCACACGATGTTCGAGATGCTGGGCAACTGGTCCTTCGGCGACTACTTCAAGAAGGACTCGCTGACCTGGGGCTGGGAACTGCTCACCAAGGTCTGGGGCATCCCACCGAAGCGCCTCTTCGCCACGGTCTACTCGCCCGACAAGTCCAAGGGCGACCCGTCCGACTTCGACCAGGAGGCCTACGACATCTGGGCCGGCATCTTCGTGGCCGCCGGGCTCGATCCCGCCGTCCACATCGTCAACGGCAACAAGAAGGACAATTTCTGGATGATGGGCGACACCGGCCCCTGCGGCCCGTGCTCCGAGGTTCATTTCAACCTGCTGCCGTCCGACGACGAGGCTGCCGGGCGCCAGCTCGTCAACTCGAGTTCGCCGCGCTGCATCGAGATCTGGAACCACGTCTTCATCCAGTTCAACGCGAACGCCGACGGCACCTTCGCCCCGCTCGCCGCCAAGCACGTCGACACCGGCATGGGCTTCGAGCGCGTCGCCGGCATCCACGCCACGACGAAGGGCTTCAAGGACTTCGCCGCCGAGCCGTCGAACTACAATGCCGACGTCTTCAAGCCGACCTTCGACAAGATCGCCGCCCTCTCCGGCAAGACCTACACCGGCACCGTGCCGGCCGACCGCACCGGCCTCAGCGAGCAACAGACGGTCGATGTCACCTTCCGCGTCCTCGCCGACCACGCCCGCTGCGTGTCCTGTGCCATTGCCGACGGCATCCTCCCCGGCAACGAGGGCCGCAACTACGTCATCCGCCGTATCCTCCGCCGCGGCATCATGTATGGGCAGAAGAACCTCGGCCTGAAGACCGGTGACTTCTCGGCGCTCGTCGCGCCCG
>Ga0228698_1000685_pt1 | contig 21978 bp, 20 predicted proteins | sample McNCre117_Aug_MG_FD_178015 | JGI IMG/M metagenome (GOLD analysis project Ga0228698, IMG submission 178015) | Freshwater microbial communities from McNutts Creek, Athens, Georgia, United States - 1-17_Aug_MG | ecosystem: Environmental > Aquatic > Freshwater > Creek | place: USA: Georgia...
AATTGGGACAACTCGGCATTCAGATCAAAGTCCTCTGCCTGAATGCGAACCCGTGCCGGCGTTTGCATGGTGTCAGCCACCGGTTACGGGAGGAAAAAAGGCCACTTCACAGTTGTCCAGCAAGGCCGCGCTGTCAGGCTGCATGGTCTGGTTGAGTGCCACCCGCACGGCCCGGCCAGGTGCCAGCGCATCGGACCACACCGCATTGCGGGCCTGCAATTCGTGGCGCAATGCAGCAATCGTGGGGGCCTGTGTTTCCAGCACTTCGGCATCCGTCCCGAGCGCCTCGCGAATCGAAGCGAAGAATCGCAATCGAACCTTCACGCCAAGTACTCCGATAAAGGAATATAGCGAACCATATCGCCCGCCCGAATACCATTGCCGGGCGGGTTGTCCAGCAGCCCATCTGCCCACACAGTGGAGGTCAACACACCCGAACTTTGGTTGGGAAACAGGTCGAGGCCCCCAGCCGCGTTGCGGCGCACCCGCAAAAACTCCTGGCGTTTGTCTGGCCGTGGCCAATCAAAGTGCGCTGGCAATTGCAGTGCCGGCAATGGCCGATCGTCGAGGCCTTGCAGACGCAGCACGAAGGGCCGCACCAACAACAAAAAGGTGACCAAACTGGACACCGGGTTGCCTGGCAACCCCATGAAATGACAGTCGGCAATACGCCCATAAGCAAACGGCTTACCGGGCTTGATGGCAATTTGCCAGAGGTCCAATGTACCCAAGGACTGCACGGACGGCTTTATGTGGTCTTCTTCGCCCACCGATACGCCACCGCTGGTCAGTATCAAATCGTGGGACTGTGCTGCCTGTGCGAGGGCGGCCACAGTGGCTTCGCGCTGGTCTGGAACGATGCCCAGATCGGTGACTTCACAGCCCAGGCGACGCAACAAGGCAGAAAGGAAAAACCGGTTGGAGTTGTAAATGGCGCCGGGGCGCATGTGCTCTGGCGCAACTTCACCGGGCATCACCAACTCGTCCCCGGTTGAAAAAAGCGCAACTTTGGGGCGTCGCACCACGGCTAAGGTAGACTGTCCTACACTGGCCGCCAAACCCAAATGGGCGGGGCCCAGGCGGCAACCTTTTGGCATGACCTCAGCGCCCCGATGGACATCTTCACCGGCACGGCGAATCCATTGGCCCTGACGCGGCAGCTGGTTAATTTGTACGCCATCGGCAAGTGCAGTGCAGTCTTCCTGCATCAAAATTGCGTCGGCCCCCGGCGGCACCGTTGCGCCCGTAAAAATGCGCGCGGCGGAGCCCGGCTGCAGCGGCTGTGCGGCAGCACCCGCCGGTATGCGCTGGGACACGGGCAGTGGCTGACCGCCCAACACCACATCGGCACACCGCACAGCGTAACCGTCCATGGCACTGCAGTCGGCCGGAGGCACTTGCAATGCCGACACAATCGACTCCGCCAATACACGACCATCCGCTGCCAACACGGGCACCACTTCGGCCGGCAAGACCGGGGCCGCCGCAGCCAACAGCCGGGCCAGCGCTTCGGACAAAGGCGTCAGTGGCGCGCGGTTGGCGCTGAGAGGGTTTGACAATGTTGTCGAAGTTGACGCCATGGGTTTGGGTACCTGCAAAATCGGTGGGTTGCCGGCCGTTTTAGTCGTGGGCGCAGGTTTGCGCAATCAGCTGTTTCAGCGCGACCACATCGGGCGCCATAACCTGCACGCGCTTGGGCAAGTTTTCAATGCCATCGAATGCCGGAGGCCGCTCAGGCTCGCGCCCCAGGGCCTCGACGATGGTGGCAGCAAACTTGATGGGCAAAGCGGTTTCCAATACCACCATCGGCACCCCGGGGTCACGCTGCTCTTGGGCAACCTTCAGGCCATCGGCGGTGTGCGTGTCGATCATAAAACCATGGCGCTCCCAGGTGTCGCGGATCGTATTGAGGCGGTCGGTGTGGATGCTTTTGCCACTGACGAAACCAAACGCAGCAGCGGCTTTTGCAAACTCCGGGGCGGCATGCAAATCGAACTGACCGGTTTGTGCCAATGCATCGCTGAACAGTGCTTTGACGCGGGCCCCATCGCGGCCGAGCAAATCAAAAACAAATCGCTCGAAATTACTGGCCTTGGATATATCCATCGAGGGGCTGGAGGTTTCGTGGGTATCGGCACTGCCGCGCACGCGGTACACACCGGTACGGAAAAACTCGTCGAGCACATCGTTTTCGTTTGTAGCGACCACCAGCTTGGCAATCGGCAAGCCCATCATGCGGGCCACATGCCCAGCACATACATTGCCAAAATTGCCACTGGGAACGCTGAACGACACGCGCTGGGCATTGTCAGTCGTGGCCTGAATGTATCCTGCAAAGTAGTAAACCACCTGGGCCAGCAAACGGGCCCAGTTGATCGAATTCACTGTGCCAATTTTGTACTGGCGCTTGAACACCAGGTCGTTGCTGACGGCCTTGACCATGTCCTGGCAATCGTCAAAAACACCGTGCACGGCCAAATTGAAAATATTCTCATCCTGCAAGCTGAACATCTGGGCTTGCTGAAACGGACTCATGCGCCCGTGCGGGCTGGTCATGAAAACCCGCACACCTTTTTTACCGCGCATGGCGTACTCAGCTGCACTGCCGGTATCGCCACTGGTGGCACCCAGAATATTCAGCGACTCACCGCGGCGTGCCAACTCGTATTCAAACAAGTTGCCCAACAGTTGCATCGCCATGTCCTTGAAGGCCAAGGTGGGGCCATTCGACAGGGCTTCTATCCAGAGGCCCTCTTCGACGTGCCGCAAAGGCACAATTTCGCCGGTACCGAAGACCTCGGCGGTATAGGTTTTGGTACATAGCTGGCGCAGGTCATCGGCTGGAATGTCGTCAATGTAAAGCGACAAAATTTCAAATGCCAGCTCGGCATAACCTTGCGCGTGGTAGACGTCGCGCCAGCGTGTGAGGGTGGCATCGTCAACCTGTGGGTAATGCACAGGCATGTACAAACCACCGTCTGGCGCCAGGCCTTCGAGCAAAATTTCACAAAAACGTTTGCGCTCGGACACGTCGGCGCCGAGGGGGGCACGGGTGCTGATGTATTGCATTAGGCCAACTCTTCTTTGCGAATACGGGTAATCGGCTCGAGCACGGTGGGCAAAGCCTGCATCTGGGCCAACGCATCGTCCATGCGCGCTTCTGTGCACTCGTGGGTCAAAATAATCACATCGGTCTGGTGGGTGTCGGCGCCACCGACTTCGGCTGCCTCACGCTGCAGTACGGCGTCAATGCTGATACCCCGATCGGCCAAAATACCGGTCACACGGGCCAGCACACCGGCCTGGTCGGCCACCCGCAGGCGCAGGTAGTAGCTGGTTACAACCTCGGCCATCGGCAAAATCGGGGTGTCATTCATGGCTTCCGGCTGGAACGCCAGATACGGCACGCGCTGGGCTGCATCGGCGCTGTGCAGGCGGGCAATGTCGACCAAATCGGCGATCACGGCACTGGCGGTGGGCTCGGCCCCCGCGCCCTTGCCGTAATACAAGGTGGTGCCCACGGCATCACCCTGCACCACCACCGCATTCATGGCGCCCTCCACATTGGCAATCAGGCGCTTGGACGGCACCAGGCTGGGGTGCACACGCAGCTCAATACCGGTTTCGCGGCGCTTGGCAATGCCCAGCAGCTTGATGCGGTAGCCGAGTTGCTCGGCATACTGAATGTCGCGTGCGGACAGCTTGGTAATGCCTTCTACATAGGCTTGCGAAAACTGCACCGGAATGCCAAACGCAATCGATGCCATCAGGGTTGCCTTGTGCGCAGCGTCAATCCCTTCAATGTCAAAAGTCGGATCGGCCTCGGCATAGCCCAGGCGCTGTGCTTCTTGCAGCACCACACCAAAATCCAGGCCCTTGGAACGCATTTCCGACAATATAAAGTTGGTGGTGCCGTTGATGATGCCGGCAATCCATTGAATGCGATTGGCAGTCAGCCCCTCACGCAGGGCCTTGATGATCGGAATCCCACCCGCTACCGCAGCCTCAAAAGCCACCATCACACCCTTGGCAGACGCCGCTGCAAAAATTTCGGTACCGTGCACCGCCAGCAATGCCTTGTTTGCCGTGACCACGTGCTTGCCTGCAGCAATCGCTTCCAACACCAGGGTGCGGGCGATGCCATAACCGCCAATCAACTCAATCACGATATCAATTTCGGGGTTGGCAATGATGGTGCGGGCATCGCTAACCACCGTCACGTTCGGGCCCACAACAGCACGGGCGCGCTCGACGTTCAAATCGGCCACCATGGTAATTTCAATGGAACGACCGGCGCGGCCCTGGATTTCCTGCTGATTGCGTTTCAAAACTTCAAACGTGCCGCCACCGACAACGCCTATACCCAACAGACCGACTTGAATTGGTTTCATACAAATTTACCGTTAAAAATAATGTGCCTGCAGCACTCAAACCGCCGCTGCCACGACACTGTCCGTGCGATGACGCAATCGATAGCTTTCCAGGAATTTTGCCACCCGTCCTATGGCCTCCCGCAAATCGTCCTCGTGGGGCAAAAATACGATTCGGAAGTGATCGGGCTCGGCCCAGTTAAAGCCGGTTCCTTGTACCAGCATGACCCGCGTGTCTTGCAACAGCTCCATGAAAAACTGCTGATCATCCTGAATCGGATACACCTTCGGATCCAGGCGCGGAAACATATACAGGGCCGCGCGCGGCTTCACACACGTGACACCTGGAATGGCCGTAATAAGCGAATAGGCCAAATCGCGTTGGCGTCGCAAACGACCGCCTTCACCGACCAGCTCATTGATACTTTGATGCCCGCCCAAGGCCGTCTGAATCGCCCACTGACCCGGTACATTTGCGCATAAACGCATATTCGAGAGCATATTCAAGCCCTCGATGTAATCGGCGGCATTGCGCTTGTCGCCAGAAACCACCAGCCAGCCGGCCCGGTAACCACACGAACGGTAGCTTTTGGACAAGGAATTGAAAGTCAGCGTCAACACGTCTTCACTGAGCGATGCGATCGCGGTGTGCTCAACGTCGTCATACAAGACCTTGTCATAAACTTCATCAGCAAAAATCACCAGCCCGTGCTCACGCGCAATCGCAATGATTTCTCTCAGCAACTCCGGGGTGTACAAGGCACCCGTTGGGTTATTCGGGTTGATCACCACAATACCCTTGGTTCTGCTTGTTATTTTGGCGCGAATATCGTCCAAATTGGGCATCCAGCCATTGGCCTCGTCGCACAAATAGTGCACGGGCGTACCGCCAGATAAACTCGCCGCCGCCGTCCACAAAGGGTAATCAGGTGCCGGCAACAGCACCTCATCGCCATTGTCCAGAAGGGCATTGGTGGCCATCACAATTAACTCAGACGCACCATTGCCAAGGTAAATATCATCCAGCGTAACGCCCTTCACACCCTGGCGCTGGGTTTCGTGCATTACCGCTTTGCGCGCAGCAAAAATCCCCTTGCTGTCGGAATAGCCTGCCGAGCGCGGCAAGTTGCGAATCATGTCCTGCTGAATTTCTTCAGGCGAATCAAAGCCGAATACCGCCAAATTGCCGATATTCAGCTTAATGATCTTCTGGCCTTCTTCTTCCATCTGGCGCGCTCGGTCCATGATGGGACCGCGGATGTCATAACAAACATTGGCCAGCTTGGCAGATTTGCGTACAGTTTTCAAAGTCACCTCAAAGCATGTTTACAGGGCGAAACCTATAATTTGACCACAGATCTGTGCGGCGATAACACGCACACAGATGAAGCCGGCACCCGTTGGCTTGCGTTTTTCGACACCAGACGTTTAGCCATGAAACTTTCCCCCGACGCAATCCGCGGCCCCCACATCACCAGCTACGGCCCGGAATGGATTGCCGTAAACGGTCAGCAACACACCGGAAACCTGCTGGTCGACTCGCACGGAGGGGCCGAAAAATGGGACTGCACAGGCTTTTCAGACCTCGAGATAGTCCATTTCGACACTATTTTGGCGCTCCGTCCCGAATTGGTTTTGTTCGGCAGCGGCGCAAAAATTCAGTTTCCCGCGCCCCGACTTCTGCAAAATTTGTACGCACAACGGATTGGCGTGGAGGTCATGGACACTCCGGCAGCATGCCGCACATTCAATTTTCTGGCCGGTGAAGGCCGCAAGGTAGTAGCTGCCCTGCTGCTCTGATGTGCGCGCCCGGGCGGAAGCGATTCCATTTCAGAGTAAAATCCCGGGTTGCGGTTGAGGGCCGGGCGGTAGACCAGTGAATCGCCCTCCTCTTTGACTGATCCCTGCACCTGCACGCGAGACTGAAACACCTTATGGCGATTGTTGTCAATAAACCCCTTCCCGAGTTCGAAGCCAACGCCACCGGAGGCATCAAGGTATCTAACACAAGCCATGTCGGGCAAACTTTGGTTCTGTACTTCTACCCCAAGGACAATACACCGGGTTGCACCACCGAAGCAATGCAATTTCGCGACAAATACAAAGATTTTGTCAAGGCAGGCGCTACCGTTTTCGGCGTCTCCCGGGACAATATGAAGTCGCACGATGAATTCAAAGCCAAACTTGAGCTGCCCTTTGAGTTGATTGCCGACACTGAGGAAAAAATGTGCCACATGTTTGGTGTTGTCAAAAACAAAATCATGTACGGAAAGAAGGTGAAGGGCATTGAGCGCAGCACCTTTCTGATCGGCGCCGATGGCTTGGTAAAGGAAGAGTGGCGCGGACTGAAAGTGCCAGGACACGTAGATGAAGTTTTGAAATCGGTCAAAGCCCTGAAAAAATCTGCATAAAACATGCGCCCGTTTTGCGGGCGCCCGCACGCACTGACTGCAAAAGATTCATGGGTGTTTTTCGGCATTTGAATTTGCAGCCACAAAGCTTATGCATAATGGCTGCATGCCGTTGATTTCCGAATACGTACACGCACCAGCGCCCACGAACACAAGCCGCCTTGGCCCAAGGCGGCTTTTTCGTTTGTGCGGTCGTTCACGCGGTATCGCTCGGATTCGGCCATCGACCTCCATTGCTTTTTAACGAAAAACACCAATGCCCCTGCCTTCCGCCCCCTCCAAGCGTGCCGACCGCCTCACGGCCAAAGACTTCGAAGCATCTGCACGCGGTGCCAGCAGCCGAACACGCCCACCCGCGATAGCGGCAAAAGAAGAGAAACTGGCGGAGACCGAAGCGCTGGCAAAGCCAGGCAAAGCAAAGGCGGTGGCCACGCCCAAGGCCGCCACCAAAACCGGCGTTACAGCGGAGAAAAAAAGCAGCGGCGGCAAGACCAGCCCGGCGGCGCGTGCCCCCAAAGCCGATCCCGTCAGCGCTCCGGCGGCGGTCGCTGTGCCGACGACAAGCAAGGCCAGCCCGGTGGCCTCGGTACGGCCGAGCAAACGCATCACCAGCACCGGCCCGGCCAAGCTGTTCGTACTGGACACCAACGTCTTATTGCACGACCCAATGTGCTTGTTCCGCTTTGAGGAACACGATATTTTCTTGCCCATGATTGTGCTGGAGGAGCTGGACGGCCACAAAAAGGGCATGACGGAAGTCGCCCGCAACGCGCGCCAAACCAGCCGCACGCTGGATGCACTGGCGGCCGCACCCGGCGCCGATATCACCGCCGGCTTTGCCTTGGACAGCACCGGTCACGGCGAGGCACGCGGCAAACTGCTGTTTCAAACCCAGCCACTGAACTACGCTTTGCCCACCAGCCTGCCCCAAGGCAAAGCAGACAACCAGATCTTGGGCGTGGTGGAGGCGCTGCGATCGGCGCATGCCCCGCGTGAAGTGGTTTTGGTGTCCAAAGACATCAATATGCGCGTCAAGGCACGGGCCTTGGGCTTGGGTTGTGACGACTACCAAAACGACAAAACACTGGAAGACGGCGATTTGCTGTACTCCGGGTCCCTTGCCTTGCCCACGGACTTCTGGGCAACCCATGGGCAAAGCGTGGAGAGCTGGCAGCAAGGCCCGCACACTTTCTACAAAGTGGATGGTCCGGTCGTGCCCAATATGCTAATTAATCAGTTCGTCTACTTTGAGTCGCCGGGTGAACCCAGCCTGTACGCACGCGTGACCGAAATACGTGGCACGACCGCGGTGTTAAAGACACTGAAAGATTTCAACCATCTGAAAAATGCGGTCTGGGGCATTACCACACGCAATCGCGAGCAGAACTTCGCCATGAATCTGCTCACCGACCCCGAGGTCGATTTCGTGACACTGACCGGTACCGCAGGCACCGGCAAAACCCTGATGGCACTGGCTGCCGGTTTGACCCAGGTACTGGACGACCGCCGCTATACCGAAATTATTGTTACCCGCGCGACCGTCAGCGTAGGCGAAGACATCGGTTTTCTGCCTGGTACCGAAGAGGAAAAGATGGGCCCCTGGATGGGAGCACTCGACGACAACCTCGAAGTATTGGGGAAAACCGATACCAGCGCCGGTGAATGGGGCCGTGCTGCCACCAGTGAATTGATCCGCAGCCGGGTAAAAATCAAAAGCATGAATTTCATGCGGGGTCGCACCTTCCTCAACAAATACGTGATCATTGACGAAGCGCAGAACCTCACGCCCAAGCAGATCAAAACCCTGATTACGCGGGCAGGCCCTGGCACCAAAATCGTCTGCATGGGTAATTTGGCGCAAATTGACACGCCCTACCTCACCGAAGGCTCGTCTGGCCTGACGTTTGCGGTCGACCGCTTCAAGGGCTGGCCACATGGAGGCCATATCACCTTGGCACGGGGCGAGCGCTCGCGCCTGGCGGACTTCGCCAGTGAAGTGCTTTAGCCCTGTACCACGCCGCGCTTAATAATCGCCACCGGCGCCACTTGCCAAGCTTTCGAACTTGGTAATCTGGCGCATAAAGGCCAGCTTGACGGTCCCGGTGGGGCCGTTACGCTGCTTGGCAATAATGACCTCGGCGACACCCGGCTCCTTGCAGGCCTCTTTGGTGTAGTACTCGTCCCGGTAAATGAACATGATGATGTCCGCATCCTGCTCAATCGCTCCGGATTCACGCAGATCGCTCATCATCGGGCGCTTGTCAGGACGCTGCTCTACGCTTCGATTCAGCTGCGAAAGTGCAATGACCGGGCATTTCAGCTCCCGCGCCAGCATCTTCAGTCCCCGGGAAATCTCGCCCAGCTCGGTGGCGCGGTTTTCGCCGTCGCCGCTGGTGCCACTCATGAGTTGCAGGTAATCGACAACAATCAGGCCCAGTTGGCCGCATTGGCGCGACAGACGGCGTGCATTGGCACGCAGTTCACTGGAATTCAGGCCAGCGCTTTCGTCAATGTGCAAAGAAATGGTGCGCAACTTTTCAATTGCCTCGGACAAGCGCGGCCACTCTTCATCGGTCAGTCGCCCGGTGCGCAAATGGCCTTGGTCAATCCGGCCAATCGAACCCACGATACGCACTGCCAGTTGAGCCGCACCCATTTCCATCGAAAAAACGGCAACCGGCAAACCTTCATTGAGCGCCACGTGCTCGGCAATATTGATGGCCAAGGCGGTCTTACCCATAGACGGGCGGGCGGCCAAAACAATCAGATCACCCGGTTGCAAACCCGCTGTCATGCGGTCGAGGTCGTAAAACCCGCTGGGCACACCGGTCACTTCATTCGGATTGTCCGCCATGTCTTGTACGCGGTCGAGCAAGTCGACCACCAAAGAATCCATGGCCTGAAAACCTTGTTTGTTGCGCTTACCCTGCTCGCCTATATTAAAAATCTTTTGTTCAGATTCATCCACTATCTGCGAAACCGCTTTGCCTTGGGGATTAAATGCATTGGTCGCAATTTCATCGCTGGCGGTTACCAGTTTGCGCAAGATAGAACGATCCCGCACGATTTCAGCATAGCGTCGGATATTGCTGGCGCTGGGCACATATTGGGCCAGGGAGTTCAGATATGCCAACCCCCCCACCTCTTCAGCACGGCCCTGGCTTTGCAAATGCTCAAAAACAGTGATGACGTCGGCCGGTTTGCTGCCGTTCACCAGCGTTCCAATCGCGGCATAAATCAGACGGTGTTCATAGCGGTAGAAGTCGTTATCCTGTAACAGATCGCCAACCCGGTCCCACGCTTCGTTGTCTAGTAACAAACCACCCAAAACACTGGATTCTCCTTCGATTGAATGGGGTGGCACCCGAAGTTGTGCGATTTGGCGGTCCTGCCCTTGCTCATCTGTGACTGGAAATGCGGCTGACATGAATATTCCTAATTTCTACCGATGCTACGGCCCCGTAGCGGCAAAGTCGAGGGAAATGCTGGGCACAAGCTGTGGATTACTCTGTGCAAAATAAGTGAATACCAGTGGACAACTTGACCCAATAGACACCGTGAAGCGAATAAAAAAAGCCGCCGGAATTACCCTGCGGCTTTTTTATGTCTTGCTTTTACTGCCCTGCAGCGTGCGCAGGGCCCGCGAAGCGCAATGCTTAAGCGGTTTCGCCGTAAACAGACACAGTGATGTCAACCACGACATCGGTGTGCAGTGCAACGCTCACGCTGCTGTCACCGATGGTCTTGATCGGACCATTGGGCATGCGCACATTGGCTTTGGCAACCTTGTAACCATTTTTGCCGAGTTCTTCAGCAATGTCATAGTTGGTTACGGAACCGAACAGACGGCCGTCGACGCCCGCCTTCTGGGTCAGCTTGATGGTGGTACCAGACAGCTTCTCACCCAGGCCTTGGGCTTCAACCAACTTGGCAGCAGCCGCTTTTTCGAGCTCAGCACGCTTGGCTTCGAATTCAGCCTTGGCCGCTTCTGTTGCGCGGCGTGCACGACCGCTGGGGATCAGGAAATTGCGGGCATAACCGTCTTTTACCTTAACGATTTCACCCAGATTACCCAGGTTCACGACCTTATCGAGCAGAATAATTTGCATGGTCGGACTCCTTAGATCTTGTGCTGGTCGCTATAGGGCAGCAGCGCGAGGAAACGTGCGCGCTTGATAGCGGTGTTGAGTTGGCGCTGGAAAATTGCGCGGGTACCGGTCAGGCGTGCGGGGATGATTTTGCCGTTTTCAGCAATGAAATCACGCAGCGTGTCGATGTCTTTGTAATCAATCTCTTCAACGCCGGTCACGGTGAAGCGGCAGAAGCGCTTGCGCTTGAACAGCAGAGATTGGGTGTTGCGCTTGGGGCGCTTGTCTTTATTGAAACGTTTCGGTCCGGGCATGATGGACTCCTAAAAATTAATTTTGCACAAATTCTTGAATATGAAAAACCACTGATTTACCACGGCGCGCATCAGCGAGAAAACCCTTGAAACTCCATTCGCTGCCGACTGCTTGTTTGATCAAACGTTCCGCATGGGATCCAAAGGCAACCGCATTGATACCCAAATTCACTTCGCGTACGCCACCCAATTCTTGGGCTTGCGAGGCATGGCTCAAAACCATTTCCAGAACCGGCACGCCGGCTGGGGTGTAGCGCATCGCTTGCAGCGAGGCGATACAGGCGGTCAGGTGCAGTGAATTAAGGGACACACTCCAGGAATCAGCAATGCATTACCCAGCTTAAGCTTGGTATTCAGCCTGTTGGGCTTTGCGAGTTTCTTCGCGTTCAACAGTTTTCATCATGGAAGAAGGACCGGTTTCGGCTTTCTTCTTCAATACGGTCAGGTGGCGCAGAACGGCGTCATTGAACTTGAATGCATGCTCCAGTTCAGCCATTACGGCCTGATCGGCTTCAATGTTGATGCACAGGTAGTGGGCTTTGGCCAGCTTGTTGATCATGTAAACCATCTGACGACGGCCCCAATCCTCAACACGGTGCACCTTGCCACCGCCAGCGGTGATCATGCCCTTGTAACGCTCCAGCATGGCCGGAACTTGTTCGCTCTGATCCGGATGGATCATGAGAATGATTTCATAGTGACGCATTAAAACTCCTTGTGGATGGCCCGGCTGCACTAACGTTTGCGTACAAGCATCGTGTTAGCCTGAGCAGGAAAAGCTACCCACAGCGTCTATCAGTGAGTAGCAAGGCGAAGCCCATGAGTATAGCCTAAGAATTGAGGCTGCGTCCAGCGTCTGCTGGCACCGGCCCCATCCAGCTGACCAGCACCGTCATAAGCAACCCGGACGCAACGCCAAAAACGCCTGCAGAAACCGGCTGAATGCCGAACCACAGACCGTCGCTACCCCAAGAAAAATACTGCCGCACAGCGGGCGCGTTCAACAGCATATAAAGTAGCGTCACGCCCAAACCGGTCAGCATGCCGGCGACCGCTCCATAGCGCGTTGCGCCCCGCCAAAAAATACCCAGCACCATAGATGGCACAAATGCCGCACCGGCAAGTGAAAACGACGCTGCGACCAGATACAAGATTCCCGCTGGCCGCTGCGCGGCGACATAGGCGGCAATCAACGCAACCACCAACAAGGCAAATTTGGAGAACATCACCCGGCGCATGGCCTGGGCCTTATTGCCATCGCCTTCAAAATACGCATCGTGCGCCAAGGCGTTACCGATGGTTAGCAGCAAGCCATCGGCCGTTGACAATGCCGCCGCCAAACCGCCCCCCGCCACCAGCACCGAAATAACGAATGGCAGACCACCAATCTCGGCCGACGCCAGCATGACCAGATCGGGGGCCATTCGGAGTTCAGAAAACTGCAAAATACCGTCGCCATTGACATCGCTGTAGCTCAGCAGCGACGGATCCTTGGCCCATTGCGCCATCCAGGTCGGCAAGGCATCAAAGGGCTGCCCCACGATATGCGCCATCACCTCGTATTTCACAAACACCGCCAAAGCAGGCGCCGATGCATACAACAAACCGATGAAAACCAAGGACCAGGCAACCGACCAGCGGGTCTCCGCCACCGTGGGGGTGGTGTAATAGCGTGTCAACAAATGGGGCAAACCGGCGGTTCCGACCATTAAACTGAACATCAGGGCCAAAAAATTCAAGCGCGATGTCTGGAAATCGGCGCGCTCTGCGGGGCTTCCATTGGGGTCGCCAGCGAACGCCTGAGCGTGGCGCGCAATGCCACCCAATGGCAATGCACGCTCTTTGTATTCGGCTGACTGCCGCAGCCAGCGCTCGCGTGCCGACGTGACATCGCGCGGCAACATCGCCAACGCGTGGCGCAATTGGTTGGCGCGGGCATCTTCTGCGCCACTCCCGCCCAATCCATTCAATTGATCGCGCAAGGCTTGGCGTTGCACTTGCAGCGACTGCTCCACATTTTGCAACTGGGCATCGAGTATTTGCGCGCGGTGTGCAAATTCAGCACGCACCGCCTGCTCTTGGGGCGACGCAATGATGGCGTCTTCCATGCGGGTAATTTTTTCCAATTGCTGCCCATAGGCCAACGGTGCCAGAAAGCTCCCCACTTGCTTGTACGAAAGCCACGACACGGGAATTAGAAAAGCCAGGATCATGACCCAATACTGAATAGCCTGGGTCCAGGTTACGGCCCGCATGCCGCCCAGGAATGAGCAAATCAACACGCCCCCCAAGCCCAGCAAAATACCGATTTCAAAGTTAACCCCGGCCACCTGGGAGCTGATCAGCCCGACCCCGTAAATCTGCGCAACGACGTAGGTAAATGACACCAACACCGCCGACAAAGCGGCCAGCAAACGCGGCCAGCGGCCACCGTAACGCACGGCAAAATAATCGGGCACGGTGAATAAATTCATGCGCCGCAAATAAGGCGCCACCAACAATGCGACCAGGCAAAACCCGCCAGTCCATCCCAGGATATAAGCAAAGCCACCGGGTTGCTTCCCAACGCCCGAAAAGCCCTGCATGTAAAGGCCACCCGCCAAGCTGATGAAGGAGGCCGCACTCATCCAGTCGGCAGCGGTCGCCATACCGTTATAAAAACCCGGTATGCGACGGCCTGCAACATAGTATTCAGATGCTTCTGCGGTGCGCCCGAGTACCCCAACAACGGAATACACAAGCAGCGTAAGGCCAAGAAATACGGCCGCCAGCCAGACGCGTGGCAGGCCCATTCTCTCGGCGACCACCAGCGACGCCAAGGTCACACCCAGCCCCAGCAGCAGCAGGAGAAAGCGCCGGTGGTACCTCCGGGTTTGACGCGAAAATATCAGGGTATCAAAACCCGGATCGGGTGCTTCAGCGCGATTTTTGGTGTATGCGAAATACACCACAATCGCCACAAAAACCAGCAAAGCGCCCTGGGCAGCAAACCAAAATGCCAGAGGCCATCCGGCCACGGTTTGCTGCAAATCACGGGCAAAAAAAACAACGCCAAATGAGGCCAAAAACCAGGCCAGCAATAGCCCGGCATGCAAACCCCACTTTCGCGGCGTTGCCTTTTTCGTCATTTAACGGCGAGTTGCTGCCAGGTTTCGATGACCGAGTCTGGATTCAGGGAAATCGACGAAATCCCCTGGGCTTCCAGCCACAATGCAAAGTCCGGATGGTCGCTGGGGCCTTGACCGCAAATGCCAACGTACTTGCCTTGTGCGCGGCAAGCCGAAATAGCCATCGAGATCAATGCTTTCACAGCACCATCACGCTCATCAAAGTCGGCCGCCAGCAACTCCAGCCCCGAGTCCCGGTCCAGCCCCAGGGTCAGCTGGGTCAAATCGTTGGAGCCAATGGAGAAACCATCGAAATAGGCCAGGAACTGCTCGGCCAGAATGGCGTTGCTGGGAATCTCGCACATCATGATGAGCTTCAAGCCATCTTCACCGCGCCGCAGACCCTGCTTGGCCAGCAGTTCGGTCACTTTGCGGGCCTGCTCCAGGGTTCGCACAAACGGGACCATGACTTGCACATTGCGCAAACCCATGTCGTTGCGAACGCGCTTCAGGGCTTCGCACTCCATGGCAAAGGCCTCGCCAAAATCGGCGCTGACGTAGCGCGCAGCGCCCCGGAATCCCAGCATTGGGTTCTCTTCTTCCGGCTCATAGCGACTGCCGCCAATCAACTTGCGGTATTCATTGCTCTTGAAATCCGACAAGCGAACAATCACCGGCTTGGGCCAGAACGCAGCGGCAATGGTGGCAACGCCTTCTGCCACGCGATCGATATAAAACGCGCGGGGCGACGCATGGCCGCGGGCCACCGATTCAACCGCCTTTTTCAGATCGGCATCGATATTCGGATAGTCGAGAATTGCCTTAGGGTGCACACCGATATTGTTGTTGATAATGAATTCAAGGCGCGCCAGGCCAACGCCTTCATTGGGCAGCTGGCAGAAGTCAAAGGCCAATTGTGGGTTGCCCACATTCATCATGACCTTAACCACTGTCTCTGGCATGACGCCACGCTGGACTTCCGAAACTTCGGTTTCCAGCAGGCCGTCATAGATGTAGCCGGTGTCACCTTCGGCACAGCTCACCGTCACCAGCATGCCATCTTTGAGGGTATCGGTTGCACTGCCGCATCCCACCACCGCCGGAATACCGAGTTCACGGGCAATGATGGCAGCGTGGCAGGTGCGTCCGCCACGGTTTGTCACGATCGCCGATGCACGCTTCATGACCGGCTCCCAGTTGGGATCGGTCATATCGGTTACCAGAATGTCGCCAGGCTGCACGGTGTCCATCTCGGAGATACTGTGGACAATGCGCACGGGACCGGTGCCGATTTTCTGCCCAATAGCGCGACCTTCGGTCAAAACCACGCCCTTGCCCATCAGTTTGTAGCGGTATTCCACCTTATCGCCAGCCTGGCTTTTCACCGTTTCTGGACGTGCCTGCAAAATGTACAGCTGGCCGTCCACGCCGTCTTTGCCCCATTCGATGTCCATCGGACGACCATAGTGGGCCTCGATCAGCAGCGCATAGCGCGCCAGCTGCTCGACGTCGGCGTCTGACAAGGAATAGCGATTGCGCAGTTCGGTCGGCACATCCGTGGTGCGCACCAACTTGCCATCGCGCGCTTTTTCTTCCGGCGTGGCAAACTCCATCTGAATCAGCTTGGAGCCCAATGAGCGGCGAATCAGGGCGCGCTTGCCGGCCCGCAGCATGGGCTTGTGTACATAAAACTCGTCAGGATTGACGGCGCCCTGCACCACAGTTTCCCCAAGGCCGTAGCTGGACGTAATGAAGACCACATCCTGGAAGCCCGACTCGGTGTCCATCGTGAACATCACGCCGGCAGCGCCCTTGTCTGAGCGCACCATGCGCTGTACGCCCACGCTCAGGGCCACGATGTCATGCGCAAACCCCTTGTGCACGCGGTAGCTGATAGCACGGTCGTTGTAGAGAGACGCGAACACTTCGCGCATTTTGTGCAGGATGTCGTCAATACCAACGACGTTCAAAAACGTTTCCTGCTGTCCTGCGAAGGAGGCATCAGGCAAGTCTTCGGCAGTGGCCGACGAGCGCACTGCAAACGAAGCATCGGCGCGGCCGCCGCTCAATGTTGCAAACGCCGAGCGAACCGCAGCTTCCAGTTCTGGCGGAAATGGCTGGGCCTCGATCCAGCCGCGAATTTCGCCACCCGCTTGCGCCAAAGCGCGCACATCTTCAGTGTCGAGCGTGGCCAAGCGGCGGCTGATGCGGCCGGACAAATCGGCAAATTTGAGAAATTCGCGGAATGCGTGCGCGGTGGTGGCAAAGCCGGTAGGGACCTTCACACCATCGGGCAAACCGGAAATCATTTCCCCAAGGCTGGCATTTTTGCCGCCGACCAACTCGACGTCGGTCATTCGCAATTTTTCAAATGGCACCACAAGGTCCGTGGCGTTGAACAGGTTAGACATAGCAATACTCCAGAGTTTAAAAACCGGGTTGCAGTTGCCGTGCCGCGTGTTCTTGCTTTATTTGTTGCTGCGGCGGGGAACTCGCAATTAAATGCGTTAAATTGGAGCTATTGTAGGGGCCAAAATCCCACCTCTTGCTTACACACCCTATGGCACAGCGATCTGTATTCTTCGTTTCTGACGGCACCGGAATTACGGCCGAAACCTTTGGCAACGCCATATTGGCGCAGTTTGAAACCAAGGCACAGCATATTCGCCTGCCATTTACCGATACCGTCGATAAAGCGCACCAGGCCGTGCGTCAAATCAATCACAGCGCCGATACCGACGGTTGCCGCCCGATCGTATTTACCACGCTGGTAAATATGGAAGTATTGGCCGTATTGCAAGCCAATTGCAACGGCATGTTGCTGGACATGTTTGGCATGTTCGTCCAACCATTGGAGAAAGAGCTGGGCCTGAAATCAAACCACCGAATTGGGCGGTTCAGTGATGTCAGCAAAAGCAAGGAATACCACGATCGGATTGAGGCAATCAACTTTTCGCTGGCCCACGACGACGGGCAATCGAACCGCGATTTGGAACAATCCGATGTGATATTGGTGGGTGTAAGTCGCAGCGGAAAAACGCCAACATCGTTGTATTTGGCAATGCAGTACGGCCTTAAGGCTTCCAACTATCCCCTGATTCCTGAAGACTTCGACCGCCGTCAGTTGCCCGCTGCATTGACACCCCACAAGGCCAAAATTTTCGGATTAACCATTCAACCAGAGCGTTTGAGCGAAATTCGCAACGAGCGCCGACCGAATTCACGCTACGCAGCCCTCGAAAACTGCCGCCAGGAAGTGGCAGAAGCCGAGGCAATGATGCGCCGCGCCGGCATTCGCTGGTTGTCGACAACAACCAAATCGATCGAGGAAATTTCCACCACCATATTGCAGGAAATTCACCCCGGCCGCCTCACCTACTGACTACTGAGGGTGCTGCGCAGGCAGCGCCTTGGCATGCGCCAGGCGTCCCGGCCTTGCGAATTCAGAGACCAATCGCAGCAATGCCTGCCTTGGCAACTTGCGCGTCTTCATTGGACTTCACACCGCTGACGCCGACCGCACCCAGGCACTGACCGTCTTTGATAATGGCTACGCCGCCTTCGAGCATGCCTTCCAAATTCGGGGCGCTGAGGAACGAGACCCGGCCACCGTTGATTACATCTTCGTAAAACTTGCTTTCGCGGCGCCCCAAGGCAGCCGTACGGGCTTTGCCAGGTGCAATGTGCGAGGAAATGGGCGCGGCGCCGTCCAGGCGACTGAAATACAACAGGTGACCGCCGTCGTCCACGATACAAATGCTCACAGCCCAAGCATTTTTCTGGGCTTCGGCTTCGGCCGCGGCGGCAATGGCCTTCACATCACTGGCTTCAAGTACGTGTTTTGTTTGCATAAAGTCCTCTTCAAAAAAACAATACCCCGAGCATAACCAATGACCGATGCCCCAAGCCCCATGGCAACCGAGGCACTAGAAAATATGGCCGAAATAACACTTAATTGATTGATGCCCTTGATAAATCATAGAATGGCACCAATTGAGTAGCAGGTTTTTTCCTAGGAGGATCAGAATGACCGATCGCATCAACGACATTGGCTTTGGCTATGCCGCTGGAACGCAACAACGCAACCGGGTTTTGCGCAACACCTATTGGCTCCTGTCTTTGAGCCTGATTCCAACGGTGCTGGGCGCGTGGTTTGGTGTAGCTTCCGGCATTGGCATGGCGTTCACAGGCGGATTGGGCTTTATTTTGGCATTCGCTGTGATGATGGGATTTATTTTCGCCATTGAAAAGAACAAAAACTCGGCTGCTGGCGTACCCATCTTGCTGGGTTTTACTTTCTTCATGGGTATCATGATGTCGCGCTTGATCGCCATGACATTGGGCTTTCGCAATGGCCCCGAACTCATCATGACGGCATTCGGTGGCACAGCCGGCGTATTCCTTGCCATGGCCACGCTCTCCAGCGTAATCAAGCGCGACCTGTCGGGCATGCAGCAGTGGCTGTTCGTCGGCGTTTTGGTCTTGCTGTTCGGCAGCGTAATCAATATGTTTGTGGGCTCGGGTACCGGCATGTTGGTACTGTCTATGTTGTCGATCGGCATCTTCAGTGCATACATGTTGTTTGACCTGAAGCGCATTGTCGACGGCGGTGAAACCAACTACATCACGGCCACTCTGGCGATCTACTTGGACATCATTAACATATTCCAAAGTCTGCTGATGATTCTGACGAGCTTGGCTGGCGATCGAAAGTAAAGTGATACACAAGCGCCCGCCGTGTATGCACAACTCAAGAGGCCCTTCGGGGCCTTTTGTTCGTCTACAGCCCAGGAAATAACTGCCGATATCAATATATGAAAGCCATAACCTTTGCGTTACTTCCCCGATTGCTGCTGGTGTGCCTGACCGTGGGTTTGGCAGGTTGCGATTTAGAGGCCCTGCTGGCCGATCCCAAGGTTGTACAAAAAGAGGCCGACTCACGTGCCATTGGCGGCGCATGCCGCCACGGCTTGCGCAGCATTGAAGATTGCTACAGCATGAATGAGAAAGCTTCAAAAGCAGCCATATTCGCTGGCTGGAAGGACATGGATCAGTACATGCGGGACAACAAAATAGACGGTATCGAGCCCAAAGGCCTGAAACCACCTGCACCCGCAGCATCCACCCCCACCGGTGAGAATGCTGGGGCATCCGAGCCAGCCAGCGACAATAAAGCAGAAGCAACTGCGCCGAAAGACAACGCAAAAGCCAGCTCCAAATCGAAAACGGCCAAAAAACCCGCGGCATAAAGATGCCACCGGGTTGCGCGCCAAATGCCTAGGCAATGATCCGTTCAAACACCGCAATGCTCTCGACGTGCGCAGTGTGCGGAAACATATTCACCACACCCGCAGAAACGCAACGGTAGCCGGCGTCGTTCACCAACACGCCCGCATCCCGTGCCAGCGTTGCCGGGTTGCAACTGACATACACAATGCGCCGCGGTGCCGACCAGGCTTGTTTGTCTGCGTCAAGCGCACGCGCCCGAACACCGCCCTCGCGGACCAAATCCGCGAGTGCCTGAACCAAGGCAAAAGCACCTTCGCGGGGCGGATCAATCAGCCAACGGTCTGCCGCGCCGTCCCGGTGCAACAATTCGGGCGTCATCTCGAACAAATTTCGAGCGACAAAACTGGTAGGTGCCAACGGTGTTATGCCCGCCATCCGCTGTTTTTGGTTCGCTGCGTAATTTTCACGTGAACGCGCGACCAGGCTCTCTGCTCCCTCCACGCCCAGAACCGATGCTGCCTGGGTGGCCAGGGGCAAGGTAAAGTTGCCCAAACCACAAAACCAGTCAATGACACGTTCGGATTTTTGAACTTGCAATAATTGCAAGGCACGAGAAACCAGCACGCGATTGATATGCGGGTTCACCTGGGTGAAGTCAGTCGGGCGAAACGGCATCGTGATGCCAAACGCGGGCAACTGGTAGGCCAATTGCCCGGTTTCGGCGCCAGGCAACGCTTCCAAGCGGTGAATGGTTTCCGGCCCCTTGGGTTGCAACCACCATTGCAGCCCCGGGTGCCCGGCGGCAAAGGCTGCCAAACGCTGCACATCGGCCTGACTCAGTGGCTCGAGGTGACGCAATACCAGGGCCATCACGTCGGCCTGCTGCCCCGCCAACGCCATATCGCCCATCGCCAACTCAATTTGCGGCAAGGTTTCAATGGCATCCATGCTTTCAATCAAGGCGCGCAACGGCAGCAACAAAGCGCTGACTTTGGGAGACAGTACGTGGCACTCACGCATATCCGCCACGTAGCGGCTCTTGCGCTCATGAAAGCCAATCAGCACTGCGCCCTTTTTACGCACATAACGCACGGAGAGCCGAGCGCGGTACCGATAACCCCAGGTTGGTCCCTCAATCGGGCGCAAAATATTGTTCGATTTGACTTTACCGATGTGCTGCAAATTGTCTTCAAGCACACGCTGCTTCACGGCAACTTGTGCGCTGGCATGCAAGTGCTGCATTTTGCAACCGCCACAGGCCCCCTCGTGCAACCCAAAATGCGGGCATGCAGGCCGTACGCGTTGCGACGACTCGCGGTGAATTTCGGTTAGCGTACCCTTTTCGAAGCTGTTTTTACTCCGATGGATTTGCGCTGAAACGATCTCAAATGGAAGCGCCCCATCAATGAACACAACCTTTCCGTCGGGCTTGTGCGCAACGCCCTGGGCCTCCAGATCAAGGGATTTCACACGCAACCAACCATCCGGCAGCGGTGCCTCTTGCACAGGCAAAGGCGCTTTTTCAATTTCGGTCATAGCCCTTTGTCTCAATTATTTGTTCGGCAAATATTTTTGTGGATCCACCGGCTTGCCCTGGCGCCGAATTTCAAAATGGAGCTTTACGCGATCGGTATCGCTGCTGCCCATTTCGGCGATTTTTTGGCCTTTTTTCACCGTCTGATCTTCTTTCACCAACAATGCTTGATTGTGCGCATAAGCGCTCAGATACGTGTTGTTGTGCTTGAGAATAATCAGGTTGCCATAGCCACGCAAACCGGCCCCGGCGTATACCACTTTGCCATCGGCCGCGGCGACCACGGTATCGCCCGCGTTACCGGCGATGTCCACGCCCTTGTTCTTGCTTTCACTGAATTCGGCAATTACAGCCCCTTTGCCAGGCCAGATCCAGGGCAATTCGTCTTCACCGCTTGCCGCATTACCCGCCCCGGGAGTGGCCGTTGCAACCTGTACCGCACTCGCTGCGGTGGCACTACCGGCCGCTGGGCTTGCGGCGGCCGCAGCAGCGGCACCACCGGAACTCGCGGCAGTTGCCGGAGCTGCAGCGGCCGACGCCGCAGGCACTGCTGCCACGGCGGTTGCAGCTGCTTTGGTGGGCGCCGCCGCAGCGGGGCTGCTTCCCGACAACGGCGTCGAAACCACGTTGCCGCTGGCGACCGGTTTGGCAACCGCCACGGCACTGGGGTCCCCTGGCGCAGGAGGTACCACACGCAAGACCTGCCCTACCTCAATTTTGTTGGGGTTGTCTATGCTATTCCAACGTGCCAAATCTTTGTGGCTTTGACCATTCTCCAGGCCAATGCGAATCAGCGTGTCACCGGGCTTTACCGTGTAGTAGCCAGGGCGACCCGCATTCTCGAAGCCCGCGGGCTGCTTGACGCCCGCAATGGGGGTCGATGCTGCAACCGAAGCGGCGCTGCGCGGCTGTGTCGATGTGCGGG
>Ga0228698_1000686_pt1 | contig 21953 bp, 29 predicted proteins | sample McNCre117_Aug_MG_FD_178015 | JGI IMG/M metagenome (GOLD analysis project Ga0228698, IMG submission 178015) | Freshwater microbial communities from McNutts Creek, Athens, Georgia, United States - 1-17_Aug_MG | ecosystem: Environmental > Aquatic > Freshwater > Creek | place: USA: Georgia...
CGCGGCCGAATGTGGCCCCGCTCACGCAGGACGAGACCAAAAAGGGTCAGCCGGGGACGAAGGTTGAGATGGGGGAGCATCAGAATGCTGTGATGACAAGTGGGCGTAACGTTTGGGAAAATGGTGAGTTTCGTAGGTCTGAAACTCGTACAACTCCCCGCCCCGACCTCCTCTTCAAAAACCCCGACGGCACCCCGAAGACCAAGTCGACTGGGGTCATGTATGACATCAGCAAGCCCGCGGAGCGCCGGGCCGCTGGGGAGCCGTTCAGCTACACGGGTCGGAAGTATCAGGACATCCCCGAACCCGGCCTAGCCGCGGCAGCTAAGCGCTCGCCGGATGAGTACGAAACCCGTTCGCCTCGTCGCACGTACGATATCCTCGCGTCCCAAACTGATCGCCTCAGGTCCGCAGGGGACAATGCACGCAAGTTCCTCGCGGACAAATTCGAGCAATTCTCGCAACTCCATAAGGAGATGTTCGGTCGCGGACAGTCGGGCGTCCGCGGGATCTACGACGCGAAGCCGGCAGATGTGAAGGCAGTTTACAACACGCTGTTGAATGAGGAACGCACCGGCAAGCTCCAGCGCGGCTCGTTGCGCGATGACCTTCTCCCACTGTATGACCAGATGCGTGGGACCTACAAGGCACTCCGCGAGGAACAGATCGCCGCGGGGCACATGCTCCGTTCGGGGAAGACGCCCGGGATTGATCCGACTGGCTTCTTCACGATGCCCGACGCCGCGGTGCTCGCGACGCTGACACAGAAAAATCACACGCCCGTGTGGAATAAGCTCCGCGAGGACTTCATCGCCGAGCAGACCCGGCGGGGCATGAAGCCCGCGGCGGCAGAGAAAGCATTCGCGAGCTATGTGGGCAAGATCGCCGACCCGGGCAATGTTAATGACGCGTTCAGCTTTAAGGCCGTGGACGTTCCCGAGGGCATTAAGCTCCCGGTGAGTTGGGTTGAGCCTGATCCGATTAAGGCGTGGAACAAGTATCTCGATCGGTTCGCGAAAGCTCGCGCGTGGCATGATACGATCGTGAAGGACCCGGCGGCGTACAGTCTTCTCGGGGGTGTGGATGGGAAGACGCCGGACAACATTAGCGGGGATCCGGACGTTAAGAACATCTTGCAATCCATCGCCGGCGGCGCTAACCACGCGGGGTTCGCGGGCTCGGTTGGCCGGCTGGTGAATGCGCTATTGCTCACTGGACCTCGAACCCGAGTGACTGACTTGCTCACGACGCCGATCAAAGGATTGGCTTATGTGAGACCAAGTGCGATTCCGGCGTACGTCGCCGCGATGCGTAATGTCCGGGCGGGTTACGAGCACGCGTTTGAGAGCGGCCGACTCCGCCGGGGCGATTCGACGTTCGTGCACGATGTGCTCGGCGCGGGCGCGAAAGCGTCCGGGAAGCTGGATCAGTTGACTGAGGGGATCGTCAAGTACAGTGGCGCGGAGCTTACCGAGAAGGTGGCCCGCGGGCTGGCGCAGACAATTGGGGAGTTCGTGGGTGAGCATCAACGCGCGCTCGCGAAAGCTGGTGACAAGCACGCGATTGAGTTCCTCCGCAAACTGCATGTCACCCCGGAGACCTCGCCAGTCGAGATCGGGGCGCGGGTTGGTGAACTGTTCCAAGGTTCGTATGATTATACGAAACTTCCGCACTGGATCACCAACAGTCCCGCGGCGCCGTTCTTCTCGATGATGAAGTGGAATGTCGAGCAGTGGAACAACTTCCGCCACTTCGCACTGGAGCCCGCGATGAAGGGCAACCTGACCCCGGCGCTGGCGACGGTGTTTGGTGGGGTGCTCGGTGGTCTCGGGCTGAACGAGTTCCGCTCGTGGCTGTCCGGGCGCAAGGACTATCACGCGACGTTCGATGAGATCGCGAAGGCGCCCGACAAGTCGCGGGCGTATCAGGAACTCACGTCCAAGTTGGCTGCGGCGGCGCAGGTCACGGGGACGATGGGTGTCATGTCGGAGATGACCTCACAGTTTCTCGACGTGGCGCAAGGCAAGAAGGCGCAGGGGTTCCGTTACCCGGCGTACTCGGTGATCTCGGACTTCGTGAATCGTCTCGCGGGCGGAGTCAAGGGCGTGGCGGACGGCGAGGATTGGCAGGCTGTCCTTGGAGCAGTCTCTAAAGACTTCCTCAAGACTAACGTGCAGCTTGCCGACCTCGCGACCAGCATCGCGGCCCGGGCCGGCCTTGACCCCGAGGGCGCACAGGAACTGGAAAACAGAAATGCCAAGCGGGACCTCACTGAGTATCGCCGCTTGGCTGGTTATCCGGGGCAGCCGCTGGCTGCGTCTATTCCGAGTTATTCTAACCTTGCTGCCCGGGAGTTCTCGCGGGAGCAGGATACGTCACGGCTTGCTGAAGAAGCTCAGGCCCTAACCCGGCGGGCAATTGACCAGAGTAAGGGTAACCCCGAAATTCTGCGTCAGCGGCTTGCGACAGCTCGGCCTCAGTCGCCGACGTATGTGCCTTCGCTGACGACGAATCCGATGCAGTTTGCACAGTATCTGGATTTTGTGGGTCAGACGCAGGGCGCGGAAGCTCGTCAAGGTCTACTCGCCAAATACGTACGCGAGGCAAGTCTCCAGCAGGCGAAACGGAGTCTACTGCCGCGCTTTTAACTGCGAGCGGCTTGGGCATCAGCATCGCCCGCATCTCATTCCAATCCCCGTCGAGGCCAATTTCGACGGGGATTTTTGCGTCCAGCGCGAGCCACAATTCCCACAGCCGGGCGTGCTGGAGATTGACCACGGTGACGTAGGCCCACAGGTCCAGCGCCTCCATGATCGCCTCCGCGGCGCAGTCCTTTTGGAAGATCGGTGTGCGATAGGTCTTGTTGCCCGCGCGGAACTTGGCGTCGAACTTAGCTTTGAAGCTTTCCAAAGCATACTCGCGGATTTGGTCGTCGGTCATGCTGTGATCGGTTCGAGTTTAGCACGCACGGCCATAGAGTAGATGATTTCGCTATCGTCTGGCCGGATCACGTCGAGCGTCCCGGTGAAGATGTTGAACGAGTAGCAGAACAATGTCCCTTCTTTCTTGTAGTGGCCGTTTATTGTGAAGCCGTCGAAGTCATCGACAGTATGCTCGGCGTGGTGGCCGAGGATTTGAGTTAGTAGGTTTTCTGGTTTCACTTGAATACTTCTCCTGTATTGATTTTGTAGCTGCTGCCATTGACCGGTTTCACGCGCCCGGCGGCGATGAGGTCGGTCATAAGATCCTTGAACTCGTTGATGCTCATATCATCGACGTAGGGTGAATAGAGCCTCACAAGAGAAGCCTCGTTCCCCGCGAGGCTGAGGCGCTTAATGACCTCGCGTTTGACGGAGGCGAACTCGTCCTTGCCACCGCTGTATGCGTGGTGGGCGGTTAGCTCCCAGCCTTCGAGCATCTTCTTCGCTTCGAGCAAGGTATCGAGTTCAATGACCATGCTGTCCACCGTCTCGCCGAAGTGCAGCGCGGTCGCCACCTTCAGCAAGTGCATGTTCTGTGACGTGTAGTAGTCGGCGAGCTTGGGGCTGTCATTGACCCGATAGCGGCCCGGGGTTTCCCACCAACTCACGTACCACTCCATCGCCTCCGCGGACAGTCGCACGGGGCCGTAAAGCCGGGTGACCTCGTTGATGTGCTTGATGATGTCCGCGTACGCGGCAAGCTGGACCGGACTCTGTGGCGGGATCAGCGCGCGCTCGAAGCGATTGTGCGGGGCATAGATGATAATTGTCCGGCGGGTGAATCCGGAGGAGATCAGGTCGACTGCGTTGATCTTGGAGAACTTGTCGGGCTGCGTGCCGCCGAGGAGATTGATGCACAGATTCTTGCACGTATCGTTCCCGCGTACGATGCCACTGTGGCGGTGTGTCTCTTTGCAGTTCCATCCCGAGAGGAGAAAGGACACCATCTTCTCAGCTTCTTTGTGGAAGATTGACGTGGCCTCGTCGAGCACGAAGGTCATGCTCATGTGCGTGTAGATGCCTTTGGGCGTCTTGATCGTCCGCGGGTTGGAACACGTTTCGCGGACGAATGCCTCGTAGGAGGTGGAGTCGGCGGCGATTGGGATACGCAGCTTGGGCTCCGCGTTGGAGGTTACTCCTAGTGACGATGCATCGTCCTCGGGCGCGGTCTCGATGGAACGCAGCTTGTACGTGCGCAGAACCTTCACCACCTCGTCAGTCACCAGCGACTTGCCGACGCCCGGCGGGGCGACGAACAGCATGTAGTGGTTGGGATAGATCGGCTTCCCGGAGTCAACCCACACGCGACGTTGCAGTGCGGCGCCGACGAGCGCAACCCAGCCGGCGTCCACGAACTGATCCGCAGTCGCGTACTCTGAGCAGTAGAGCCGCCAGCGGTTGAGGTTTTTCATTTGACGACATACGCAACCGCGGGCTTCTTGAGTTCGTCGACCTCGTAAACGGTCATGCCCGCGAGGACGATCGGCCCGGACCCGACGGTCAGGTCGAACAGTTCGTCGTAGTCGTCCGCGGGCACTAGCGCGACGTTCGGCGTCAGCCCGGTGGTGGTGATATACACCGCGCGTAGGTGGATTAGGGTTTGTGAGATCATAGCTTAAACTTCTTCATGCCCGCGGGGTTCTTGGGCGACGCCGGTTTCCAGTTCTTGCCGACCTGAACCTCGCTTCGCATGGTGAAGGGTGTGTTGTCCCTACCAAGCAGGTCTTGGGCCATCCATTCGGTCGAGAGTCGGGCGGCTTGCGGCACATGGTCGTCGGGGACTTCGAGCAAGAAGCTATCGTGCTTGTTGTTGAGAAGGTTCCACGGGAGACGGTTGGCCTCGATGTATAGCTGCGCGGCAATGATCGCCTTGTGGGTGATGACGCCGACAGTGGATTGCGGAATCCAACTAATTGCCTCGCGGAGATACGAGTCGGTGAAGATGCGGTTAAATGCCCGCGGGTAGCCTTGGAGATTAACTAGCTCTCGACGCGCGCGGACAGTCAGGCGGATCTCATCTTGCCACTCGATGACCTCCGGGAACAGACGCTCGAAGGTTTTGAGCAGCGCGGAGCACGTGGACAACGACAGCGCAAGCGCGCCGCCGGAGTCCTTGAGAATGCTCATTTGAAGTGTCCTAGCTCCCATGTCGTAGCTCTTGCCGTGGGCTAGCTTCTTGCCGATGTAATACGGGCGGTCGTCGTCATTGTCCGACTCCTTGATTGCTTCGTCTAGGGCTTTCCAGCCCGGGGCTTTGGCTAGCTCAGTTACTGGCAAGGCGAGGTATTCCTCAAGTGGGATCTCATAAGGCCAATGACCCTTGCGCTGCTCGCCGAAGATGTGCAGTGCGAGGAATGTGTGAGGTTTGATGCCCGCGAGGAACAAGTCGCGATAGGAGCCCGGGCGCGTCAGGTAGGCGACGACTAGTGCTTCGGCTCCCGACTGGTCTGGTTGGACCAGTGAATGGCCGTCGCGGGCAATGTGGAAATCGATCGTGTCTTTGCTAGGGTTTTGCATGTTGCCGCCGTAGCGGCCGAACATCTCACCGCAGGCGAGACGAAACGACCGCGTGCCCGCGGGGCGGAACATGCCGGTAATGCGGGGTTCGAGAGGAGGGATTGTCATTTCCGCTTTCTCCTATTCCACGCCTCCCACACGCACGACCCGATCGCGAACACGAACGTGCCGGTCGCGAGGATGATTCCGCAGATCATGCCGGCGATAGTTGTGATACGATATAGCAGATTCACGGGACCTCCACGCACATGAAGCTGGGGTTCTGCGGCACGCCTGCGTCAGACAGTGTGATGTACTGCACCTTGATCTTCGCGGGCGGGCTCAGCAGCCACTCAACGCGCTGCTCGCGGGTGTAGCCGGAGCCGACGTTGAAGCGCTGGCCGTTTGGATGCAGACAAACTAAAGCACCAAGGACGCCTTTGCAATCCTTTTCACCCTCGACCGCACCGACCACGGGGAACTCGCCGTCGAGCCACGCTTTGCGCTTGAGGAGGTTGCGCGATGGGCCTCCACAGTAGGGGCTCATGAGCGCTCGGTAGATAATACCTTCCTTGCCCTGCGCGCGGATGGTCTCGAACACCGCGTCAGCCTCCGCACGGTTGTTGACGATCGTGTATGGCACAATCTCGATGTTCTCGCCGATCACGTGCTGCATGACCTTGAGCCGATCGCGGGCGATCATATCCAGCGCGAGGTCGAACACGTAGGCCTTGACTTTTTCGAATCCCGGGCCGGGTTTGTAGCGGGCAATGCCGACGGCGCTGTTGATTTCCTGCAAGGACATGTCCGGACAATAGAGTTCGCAGTCCACCGGGGCGGCATTGAATGCTTCCTTGCCCGTGCGGAGCAACGGGGTCTCGATGTGGGCGAGAACGTCCGCGCTCCACAAGATACCATCGCGCGAGTACCAACCGCGGCCGGGAAAGTAGCGGGCGCGGAGGCCATTTAGCTTTTCGGTTATAATTTGTGGAAAGGGTACGCATGGCGCGGTCGCGTACTCGGTGGCGATCATGAACTGCGAGGCGATTTGGCGGTCTTTGGTGAGGAGGCTCATAGTATTAGACACCCTTACGCTTTTTGGTGATGGTGGCAAGAGCAGTCGGAGGGCGAATAATCCCTCGACGCTTTAGTTCAAGCATAACATTTTCCAGATTTTGGAGAACGTCAATCTTGTACTGTTGCAGTTGTTCGAGTGTGAGGTCTTTAAGTTCTTTGGGTGTCATATTATTGTCTGGAGGTTGGACGAACGTAGCGTTCGAAGTGTAGCATTGAAAGCTGTTTGGCGTAGTCGCGGTACGCGAGGATAGCGTCGATTGCGATGTTCTTTGGGTACTTGAGCTTGAGTCGGTAGAGTACATCCCCGCCGGTCGATGGTGCGCCGGTTTCGGTCTTTTCGAGGATCGGATAGCCCATCTTGTCGTGGAAGTACGACGACACTTGTACTGGCGAGCCGGGGTTGAGTTCGAGCCCGGTGAGGACTTGGACGATTTTGAGCAGCAGGTCCACTTTTCTCGATAGACTGGTTTTGTGATACGCAATCCGCGCGGTGTCCAGCTTGATGCCGGTCAACGCCATCAGAGCGTAGGGATAAATCGAGGCGGACACTTGATCCACACTGTCCCGTAGGCCCCGGTGCGCGGATTGTAGCGCGTCTCGCTGCGCCATCCAGATAGCCCGGAGGGTTGCAACGTCCTTGGCGTTATAGGCGAGGAGCTGGTCGAACTGCTGCCGTGACCGCGGGGTAAAAGAACCGCCCTCGTCTTTGTGGTATGGGGCGTTGATCCAGTAGGAGATTGCATGGGCGAGAGACTTTTCGGATTCCGGAAAGAAGCGGTGGTGGGTGAGCATGGTGTCTTGTATGGCCCTGCCAAAAGGGACACCATGATAGTGGGCGAGGAACGGGAGGTCGAACAGCGCGTTGTGAACCACGACGGTCGACTTGCGCATCGCGACTGCTAACGCGGCGAACGCCCGCGCGAGGTTTCCACAAGCCTCGCCCTTGTGATCGTAGCACGCCAGAGACAGGACCGGCCCACTGAGACCCGCGACCGCCAGACATTGAACTGAATTGCTCGGCGGGTGCGTCTCAATGTCCAGAAAAAGCACAGGCCCAAGACCGGGCAGGCGATGTGCAAAGTCTGCGGGACTAGTCGTAACGGTAGAGCCAACAGGCGTGGTTCGCCTTTCAGTGCGAAGTAGTTTCGATATGTCAGATCGGAACCAAAAACCATAGTTACCCCGGGAAGTGGGTGCAGTGTCTTTTCCTGTGTTTGCAGCGTTATCTTCTTCGGCAGCTTCGTCAGTTTCATAGTTCTTGAGGTCGACACAATCTACCGGATTGAAGGTGGAGATGAACTCGATGTTGCCTATTTTGCGAACGTAGCCGCGGTGAGCTTCCAATCCGCGCGTTCCACAGTAACGAACATGGGCTTCTTCCCCGAATAGAAGTACTCGAATAGTGCCAGTTGGTAAGGTACCAACTTCAACTGTTTGAGCAGCCGTTGCTTCATAAGCCACCGAGCACGACGCAAGCGTTTCCTTGAGAAAGAGCCCGGGCGGCCCGGCGTGGAGGACTTTGTTTTCTTGCTCATAGCGATTCAGCGCGGAGTGGATGAACAGCACGCCGTTGTATGGTTGGGTTGGAGTGATGGTCATAAACAAAAAGGGCCCACCTGCTGCGACAAGTGGGCCGTGTTTTGGTTACGCGGCCGGGATGATGCGAGCTTCGTCAGCGGGCTCAACCGGTTCCAGCACGCAGAGCAGATGCTCCGGGCTGACGAAGCAGTAGTGCTCGCCGTCGCCCACGATCTGGTCGGGGATCGGCAACACTGACCGTGCGGCGATGATGTCGCCCGGGTCCACATCGTGCGGACAGGTCGGGCCGACATCGAGGACCTCCAGACGATCGTCGTCGCGGAGGTTCGTGGTCGCGGGCTTGATGATGCCGCCGTCGCTGACCTCGGCGTTGACCAGCCGGGCGAGGATCAGGTTGCCTAGGACGCGGATTTTGTAGCGAGTGGACATGTGATCAGAACGGCGAGCCGCCCGCGGGAGTAAGCGCCTTGGACTTGACGCCGGAGAGGTCACCTCGGATCGAGTAGCCCTTGATGACAGGCTGGCCGTCGACGAGGACCTTGTTGCCGTCGAACCGATTGTTGTCGGTCTCGTAGATCGGCTCGCTGCGGAGCTGAATCTCGAACCGCGTGCCGACGAGGGACTTGGTGAAGTCCTGAATCTCCGGGATCGTGGTGCGCGCGCCGGTCTGCACCTCGGTTTCGTCAGGGACATCGACTTCCTCGGGCGTCGGGACGCCGAGCTTGGTCAGGCCCGCGATGCTCATCTTGAGGGCCTTGAGGTTGTAGCTGATGTAGGTGTCGAACTTGCGTCCGGCCGCCTGCACGTTGGCGCCGGCGTGGGAGACCACGTCCGGGGCGATGATCTGCAACTCCAACTTGTCCATCGGCGCGAACTTTTTGCTCGGCTTCTGGTCGATGCTCAACACCTGCACGGTGTAGACACCGGCGGGCAGTTCGAGGGACATGTCGGGGAGGTCACTGACGATGATTTTAGCCATTGTATTTGCGTTTTGTGTTTTGTTGTTTTTGCGATTCCAAGCCCTCGTAGAGGGTAGGAATAAATCTTATACAGCAGAGCCCGTGCCACCTTGGACGGGCTTGAAAATCTTGTCCCACGCGGCGAGCTTGGTGTCGCCCGGGGACAGCACGAAGTCTTGGCCGGCGAGGTGATCGTAGCGGGAGCCGCAGTTGACAAGCTCGGTTGTGCGGAAGCTGACCTTGAGGTCTTCGACACGCGAGGTCGAACCGGGCCGCAGAGCGCGAGTGACGTGGCCGATTGCGTCGCAGCGCGAGCAGAGGATGACAGCACACTTCCCGGTGAGGCTGATGTCCGACGCGGTAACGTCCTTGCCCTCCTTGGACAGCAGCTTCTCCTTGATGTGGCCGATGAAGATGACACAGCCATCGGGCGGGATTGTCTCGAAGGCCTTGTCGATCATGCGGTTGAGCGCCCGGCGGAGCCACAGGTAGCCACCGCCGTTCGCGAGTTCGGCGGTCACGTCAGCGCCCTTGAAGTTGGCGCCGATCGGCGACATCTTGTAGTCAATCGTGGCCTGCGTCAGCGCGTAGTCTTCCATCGCATCGACGGTGTCGAATGCGACGTATTTGTAGGGCTTGCCGGCCTTGATGATCTGGTCACACACCTGCATGAAGTGGGCGTACGACGTGATCTGCGGGGTGCGAATGCACTCGTGCATGTCCGCGCCGGACTCGACTTGGACGATACAGCAGTTGGGGAGATTGGTTAGGACCTTGGTCTTACCAACTTTAGGGGCACCATAGAGAAGCAGCGACCGTGGGTTGCCACTGATCGGCCCGGCGATGTCAAAGGGTAGGCTCATTGGTGACGATGATGAGAAGTGATGTGATGCGGTTTTTCTTGAACGAGATGGTCGCGACGTGCGCGATCACGGGACTGCTCGGGAAATCGCGGAGAGCCTCGTGGATGATGGTGGTTTTGTCCCGCGGGATGTAGCCGATCTTCTCGCCGTCAGGAGAATTAACCAATATGGCGTTGGGATCGTAGGTGTTGTGCGGTTCGAGCGCGAGGTGAACGACACTGTCCGGTTCGAGCGCGAGCGCCGCCGGGGAGAACTCCCGGACGGCGAACATGCCGACGACGTTAGTTAGTAGTTGCATTTTGTATTTGGTTTGTGGTGATGGTTTTAGGTGTATCGCCGAAATTCTGCGGATTGTACACGCCCGGTTCGTAGACGTTGTTGATGATGACCTCGGTCATCTCGGGACTGGCGTGGCACAGCGTGTTGTATCGACAGTTACCGCACTGCCCGGAGACCCAACCGTTGCGGGCGGCGCGATCGGGCACAGTCCACGCGGGGATGATGTCGGTGTGGATGTGCGAGCGCAGTTCAGCCTCGAAGTCCGCGGCAGCCTCGTCGCTCATGCTCGCGGGAGGTGCGAGGATCCAGCGCGGGGAGAGGCCGGAGATTTGCACCGCGCAGACCTGTGACGTTAGACGATTCGCTTTGACCGCGGCAACTATCTCCGGCGGGAGAAATAGGTGGCCGAACTTCTTGAACACCCACGGGTAGAACGCGGCCACTTGCGTGTCGTTTTCGTACTGCCGGAAGATGTCCTCGGCCTTGTACTTGCGAGAGGTTTTGTAGTCCACAATCCGGACGACCGTGCCGTCGAACGAGAGTAGGTCGATTGTACCCATCACGTCGATTTGATAGGAAACCCCGGCGAGCGTGAAGCCGAGCCACGGCACGCGGAAGAACAGTTCGATGCCCTCGCGCGGCGAGCCATCGGGGCCGGTCCACTTGTAGGGTTTCGGGAGTGTATTGGGCATCGCGCCACAGGCGGCGATCAGTTGCTTGATGTCGGGGTCACACTTTTGCCACTCTTTCTTGGCGGCGGACAGTGCGGACAGCATGTCGTTTGGATGACGCGTGATGAGTTCAGCGTACAGGTGAATCGCCTTGCCTTTTGTCAACGGCTCCGCGGGAGTCTTTTCGCGGAGGCCGCGGACGATCGCGTAGGTGTAGGCGCGTTGGCAGTACGCCATCTTGAGGGATGACGCGTCGAGGGGGATGATGGTTGGTTTCATGATTTGTATTCTTCGATATAAACCGCTACGTTTACAGTAAAACGACCTAACGCGTCAGGACAACCTCTCCTTTCAAAATGACTTAGGCTATAAACCCTTTCGTGTGTATTTGTAAATTGTAGAGGATCTCCAATATCTGCTTGTATTTTACTGCAAACAATTGCTCTCTTAAGTTTAGGTGGCAATTCTTCAACCCAATGTTGTTCAGGTGAGCGAATACCGTCAGCAGTTTGGAATACTATTACATTCATATCGGAAGTTTCAGACCGCGTGGAGCTTTGGCCTTATCGGCTTCAAGCATTGCTTGCAACTTCGCCATCGCGCCCGTTGGCCCCGCGGGACTGGCGGAGGCGTCGCGCATGGCGTGTTCGAGGAGTAGGTTGCCAACGTCACCTGGGCGGGTGAAGGGGAAGTATGGGCGGAGGTGACGTTCGAGTTCTTCGAGCGTGGGTTCGGGTGAGAGCGCGAGGAGTTCTTCGATGGTCATAGACTATGACTTAGTGACTGGTTCATATATCCAAAGACCGACTTCAATAAGTTGCAATACAGTGCGAGCTTGTTGGCTCATGATGAATGCAGCCGGTCGTCGTTGACACGCAGGACTCCCACTAGTTACACACTTTCTGTTCAGTGCAGCTTTTTGTAAATCAGCTAGTGTTCGTATGAATGTCTTTTTGTTTTTCATAGCTTCACAATGAGTACACAGTCCTCGTTGAGTTCCTCTTGATATTGACCCGGCGGCATCTGGGCGAGTTGGTCGCGGAACCAGTCGAGTTGCTGGCGGGTGAACTTGACGAGTTCGCCCTTCTTCTCCGGGCGGCGGAAGATGCAGCCGGCAGTCACATCGGGAGAGCCAAGCCACTCAACAAAGTCTGTCTTGACTGTCTCGAACGGATCAGCCATTGCCTCCCCGATTTCGAACTGGAGCAGCTTGTCCTCGGGGTGCTCAACATCCGGCGCCATGATGAAGCCCTCGCGGGTGTCGATGAACTTGACCGCGAAGCCCAGCCGGCGGAGGTCGGGATCGTTGCAGCAGCGGAGCCAACGGCGCGAGCCGTAGAGCATCATCTTGAGGGTGTTCTTGTTGAGGTCGAGCGGGACGTGTCGCCAGATGATCGACGGGCGACCCTTCTCTTCCCAGATGCGGATGGCCTCGGCGAGCTTCTGCCCGTGTTTCTCGGTCTCGTATGGCTGTGCGACTCGCGCCGCGGGGCGAGATGTTGGGGTGAGGTGCGCGCGGAGTTGGGCGGCTAACGCGGCGCCCTCCTCGTCGGGGCCGGCTGAGCCAGCGGGTAGTGAAATCATAGGTCAATCAATGCTTCGTCAGGTTCGAGTGTGAGTTCGTTGATGCGGATGAGCCAGTTCTGTAGAGCACGAATGTTGCCAGTATTCGTGGTGACCGCCGTGGGGATTGGTGAGGGTGGCGGCTCGAATTTGTTCTGCGTGCAGAAAGAGGAGGCTATGAGTCTAGCATCATCTGGGCGATCGCGGAGTGGCTTGGTGCGCAGCACATGCGTCGATATGCGGAAGTATAGGTCCTCGCGGAACGCGCCGGTAGATACCATCTTGCGGAGGTCCTTGTTGGTCGCGAACACGAACCGACAGTTGATACTGTACTGGTTAGTGTCGCCAACGGGGCGGACCTTTTTGTCTTGTAGCACGCGTAGGAGCTTGGCCTGCTGGGACAGCGGGAGGTCGCCGACTTCATCGAGGAACGCGGTGCCGTCCTGTGCTGCGCGGAGCAAGCCGATCTCGGTGGTCAGAGCGCCGGTGAACGAACCCCGCACATGACCAAACAAGATAGACTCGAATAGCGTGTCGACGATGCCGGAGCAGTTCACCGGCACAAAGCCGTGCGGCGCCTTGGTCGACCGCGGGCCGTGGAGGATGCGAGCCACAAGTTCCTTGCCCGTGCCAGTCTCGCCGAGGATTAGGACATTGGAGTCCTTGAACGCAAGGATCTCCGCGGTCTTGAGCATGGCCTTGACCTCGTCGTCGGCGGTGATGTACTTGCTCGCCTCGATAGAGGCCGCGCCGCGCTGGACGCGGTTGAGGTCGGGGTCGAACGCGGCGACCCGGGCTATGATCTGCTCACGGTTTTGTGGGTTGAGAGTCGGTAGTGTAATCATGATGCGTCAGCTTGTCGAAGTCACTTGTCTTGAAGAAGAACCGCAGCGTGGCGGAGCGGATCACGACCACGTCGGACGTGCGCTCGACGTAGGCGAGGTCGGCCGTGGACATGTAGTGGCCCGGAAGGATCAAGTCGGTCTTGAGCCAGTGGTCGAAGTCTGTGGCGATGTATGGGATATTGAATCCCGTGTTGTTTGTGAAGCGGTGGTTCATAGGTTAGTCCTTATCATCATCGTCATCGTCATCTTCCAGTACCGAGTCGTCGACGGTCTCGTCAGACTCCACAGGAGGGGGTGGAAGCTCGACCGGCAGTTCGACCTTACCTTTCAAGACCGCGTCAAGCAAGTCCTGTTCGAGATCGACGCCGGTCATCGACAACTTGTTGATCGACCCCAGCTTCTTCGCGAGCCGCGGGGCGACGTGGTTGGCGACGATCGTGTTGCGGAAGAATACCGCGAACTGATGCACGTCGGACAAAGTGAACTCGCGCTTGCACCGGCCGAAGCCTTGCACGAACTCCTCGGCGTAGTAGCAGATCGTCGAGAACATCTTGCGCGGGCGAACGCCCTCAACCTGCTGGTCGAGGTCAATGCCTGTGCCGCCCGCGGGGAGCGTGAAGATGCAGTATTCGGTGCGACCTTCTTGGAAGTTGTCGTTCTCGTCCTGCCGTTGCGCCGGGGACTGCTGGCGGAGGTTCATGTTGGAGAGCCAACGTTCGCGCTCGCGCTGTTCCTCGGGAGTCTCGTGGTTTTTCCACCGCGAGGACACGAACTTCTTGGTCTTGCGATAGCGCGTGCGATCCTCGCGGGAGAGGAACGAGTCGTCGCCCTCGTTGTTACACACCCGCTCATGAACTTTAATAAAGTCGCGAACGGGGAACGTCTCCTCTTCCTTGATCTCCTTCTCGCCGCCTTGGATAATGGATATCTTCGATCGCGGAATGCCCGCTTTAGCGAGACACTCGACGATCTTCTTGACTGTGTCGATGAAGCACACGCCGACGACTGGTGCGTAGCCATCTCGGTGGGCTTGGATCATGAGGTCCGCGAACACAGGGCCTTTGATGTACTCTTCCGCGCGGCGGAAGTTGGTGAACGCAACGAGCACCTGCCCGCGCTCCGCGGGGACGCGGCCGAGGTTCTGGCACTGTTCGAGCCACGTCTCTTGTGCGGATTCGTAGTAGGTCTTGGCGGATTCTGAGGGGAAGTCAACGAGCATGATGCCGTTGTACGCCTTGACCTTCGACGGGTCCGCGGGCGGGTTGATGATGGCGTCGCCGAAGAAGTCCTTGAGACGTTCCATCGCCGCGCCATTAGCTGCCGTCGGCGCGCAGTGTCCGACCGCGCGGGCGAAGGTGTTGAAATTCTCGCGGTTGACCAACTCGCCACCGTACGTCGGGCGCGCGGCGAGGATGAAGGTCATGAGGTCGTTGAGCGTGACGCCGGGTGTGGCCGAGGTGAATAGCCACTGCGTTTTGGTGCCCCCGCGGAGCCACGCGTGGATGTAGCGAGTCGCCTTGGTGTTGACCTTCTTGATGCGCTGACACTCGTCGAGGATCACTAGCTTCGGTGGCCAGATGCGCCATTTGTAACCCTTGACTTTGTTGTCGAACAGGGTGTCCTCGACCTCCTCGAAGTAAGCGGCGATGCTCTTGGCGCGGAGACCTGAATAGGCGAGCACCTGCACCTCGGTACCTACTCCGCGGACGCCGGCCTTGACGAGTGTGCGCATGGTCTTGATCTCGACTGCCTTCGGTACGATGTAGACCACATCGAACATGTCGTGTCGATCGGCGCCGTTGTAATTGTTGTCCTGCAACCACTTGATGATCGCCGAGCAGATGATCGACTTACCTGATCCGGTGGGCATCGGGACAAGAACGGCGTTGTATTGCCGCGTCTTGTACATGACGTTGATCGCCGCGGTGACGGCTTTCTTCTGGCGCGGGCGGAGCTTGAAGTGCTTGAGGATTACGTCGAGTAGCTCAGCTTTTGTGGGCTGCCTTTCCGGGGTGGAATTGACCAGAGCTTCCGCCGCGTTGAGCCGGGCCTCCGCGGACTGTTCGTACCACTCGCAGAAGTTAAGCAGGTTGAGATATGTACAAGGCTGCTCTTTGATGTGAGGTGGAATCGTGACGTTGCCGTACGTTTCCACGTCCATCCAATAGCGGAACGGAAGTGACGAGGCACGGGCCTTGATCCGCGAGGTCTTGGCGCGCGCGGTGGCCTTGGCGGCGGCGAGCGCGGGGTTCGCGCGGACGATTGTCGGGGGCGGCGCAGTCGCGGGACGTGCGCTGGGTGGTAGTGTGATCACTGGGAGAGGAGGTTGATGGCGTCGAGGGTGGACATGCCGTTGGCTTTGCAGACTTCGCGCGCCGCCATTTGGGCAAACGCGATTTGTTTATTGGCAGCGTCGATTTGAGTGGTCGAGGCCTTAAGCTTGGGGACAAACTTCTTGTCCACCTTCGCCCGGGCTGCTGACAGCGCGGCTTCCATCGCTTGGTTGTAGCTGTCCGCCAGCGTCTGGTCCTTGACCCGGAGTGAGGTCGCCTTGTCCCGGAGCTTGTTGATCTTGTTCAGTGCGGCGGTGATTTTCTTGTTCATGTGGTGGTAGTAGTTTGATGTTTGTGTCTGCGAAAGTGGCCTCCATTTTGAGGAGGTATGCGACGAAGCGTTCGCGGGAATAGTTGAAGTCGCGGAGCCTTGTGTCGAAGCCGGTCTTGATCTGTCGCCATGGGATGCCGAGCGTGCGCTCGACGGTCCGCGCGGCGTACTCGGCGAGGTCGTTGAGTTCGGCTTTGTTGAGGGCGTCTCGGCGGAACGGCTCCGACAACTCGCGCGCCCGCCGGGACTTTTCGACAGACTCGTTCCAGTCCGCGCGGCGCCACAGTACGTGATAAAGTTTGCCGTGCGGGTTGTAGGTCTCGACGTGCGCGACCGTCTCCTCGGGGTCGAGTTCTCGGATGGTCGCGGCGAGGGTTGAGTCGATGACAACGACCTTGAAAGTGGAGAGTGCGCAGTTGCGGATGACCCAGCCGCGAGCCTCGTACAGGTCAGGCGGACCGTCGGCGGTGTAGTTGAGGAATTGGTCGATAGTTAGAGATAGTGGGTTCATAGTGATGATCCGTTGGAAACAAAAAGCCGCAGCCTACTTTCGCAAGCTGCGGTGCATTTGTCTCCGGGCGGATCAGTGCGCGGGCGTCGCTTCCTTACCGGCAGTCGCAGCGGCCAGCTTCTCCTTCTCGGCCCGCTTCTGCGCGGCCGCTTCGCGCTTGGCCTTGCGCTCGGACGAGATGGCCGCGAGGTCCTTCATCTCGTTCTTGACGCGGAACGCAGCGTGGGCCAGTTCGTCCTCGGACTTGTAGCCCGCGGCGAGCCAGCGGCCGTTGCGGATGTCGTCGCTCTCGACGTAGCCCTCGCCCGACGGGTCGGTGGACTGGAGCTTGAGCAGCTCCTCGATCCGGGACCACGTCTCGATCGCGTCGGTGAGGCGGTTGTTGAGTTCGTCCTCGGTGAGGCCGCCGCGCTTGCCCTTGGTGACGATGAGCCGCGCGGCCCAATCACCCTCGTTGAGCGAGCCGGTCTTCTCGTCGATCGCCTCGTCGGTCGCGGCGCGAAGCTGCTTGGCGAGCAGCGAGTGGGCGAGAGCGAGACCTTCGCCTGCCTTCGAGGTCTCGGCGTCGGTCAGCAGGTCGACGAAGAACTGCGCGGCCACCGCGGTGCTGGTGAGTTCCGGCAGCAGAAGGTGCGTGTCCTTCGGCGTCGGGTTCGTCTTGGTCTTGCGCCCGGGCTGCGTCTGGAACACGAGCGGATAGTCGTGGCCGTTGAACGGGAGGCTGATGCCGGCGGGCTTGGTCGTGATGTCGGACATATTACTTTGTGGTTTACTGTTGTGTTTACTGTCTCTCCGATTGGAGAGTTTTGGATTAGCTTAGCGTATGCCAAGATTAGTTTCTAATCCGAAAGGGGTGTCCCATCCTAGCCTTCGCAAGGGACTGTGCGAACCTGCACGAAACAGCGTGCTGGTGGTCAATCGCGCCGAGGCACCACTCCGCCGCGTCACACACCCGGTCGCGATTCGTTCGACTGGTGAACGGGATCATGAATTGTGTGGGCGGGAAAGCTGTTAGTGTGTGAGTGTAATAGGTTCCGGCGAACGGAGACCTTTGATCTTGTCACACAGATCAACGTAGGCTGTACAAACACGTGACGTACGTTCGCCGATGTCGAATATGGCATCCGCGTAGCCTTGCAGGTAGTCGGCGCGTGAGTTGTCGTAGGATTGTATTCCGTATGCTTGAATCAGCATACGCTCCACGCGGGTGAACTCTTTGATAGCATCCATATTAGTTGTTCGCGGGGTCAAGCTCCGCCCACTTTATCACGGCGTGATAGTTGAGCATGAGGATGAGGATGAGCATGTGCTCGGTCATCGCGAGCTTGTCCGGTTGACCGTTGTGCAGGCCGAGGATTGCACAGTTCGCCGCGATGAAACCCTCAAGCTGCTCGCGGGTCGCCGGGAGCACGCGGTCTGCGAGGGGCTTAGTACCCTTCACGTTGTTCTCGTTCGGTGGATTGGCTTTGATCTCGGCAAGTAGCCGCGCGGGTTGCGATTCGTTCATATTGCGGTTGAGTGTTGAGAGCTTCGATGGTTAGGGGAGTGCGTTGTAGCAGGGACCTTGCCAGCTTTTCGAGATTGGCTTCAATCCGCGGGTCGCGGTGGTAGCCGCGGAGCCAATTGTTAAACATAGCTATGTTATGTATAGCTCGTACTGTTTCTGTATTGGCTCCGAATTGTACTAGTTCGTGTGGTGTCATGGGTTGTTCAGCTTGTCGAATTTGGTGAGGGCTTCGGTTAGGCCGCACTGACAAACGAATCCGGCATCACAAGCATCATAGCAAACATCTTCAGAATGATCTGCGATTTTAGCCAACTCCCTCGCCACATCGCGCCATTGGTCGCGCTCGGCCTTCGCCGCCGTCATCTCCTTCCGCCAATGCTCCGCCTCAAGGTCAGCCGTGATGCCGTTGGAACGTTCGGTTTCAAACTCCTCAGTGCGCGACTTGAGCAACTGCTTGGTACACTCAAGCTCCTCATTCGTGGCAGATAGTTCGCGCTCTAGGGTGCGGGAGAAGTCGTACGGAACCCAGCGTTCTGGCTTGAGGTCTGGACGTTTGATGTAAACAAATTCCGCATCCGTCCTAGGCGTGTCGCTCTGGCCGGGTGGTGAGTCGGGCGTCGGCATGGGTTCGGTGGATGGGTTCATGGTGATTACGTCGTAGTTTGAATTGAGCTTGTCGGCAACCGCTTTGTGTTCGGCTTCCGTGTGCGTCTTGCTCAGTTCAATCGCTGCGTTAAGTCCGTCATGTTTGTACGGGTCATCAACCCACTCCAGTTCCCAATTGTCTTCGCCGAAATGAGCGTTGTAGTGGTTATGTTTCAGTGTCGATGTAATGCCGAGGTCGTTAGGCATGTATGCGGGGCGAGAGCAGATGTGTCCTGCGAGTACATAGCCATCGTCTCCAATAGCCATGGCTTCGTAACATCTGTCAGATCCGCCGTTGTTGAAGCAGTAGATTTTATGTTTCATTCGATTGTCCGTTGGTAGAAGATTGATATGATCCAATGTCCGCCATCTCCGATTGGAATTACTTCAAACTCCGCGAAGAACTTCATCCTCCGCTTCTCCTCCCGCCGCCTAATCTGCTCGCGCCTAGACGGGAAGCGCGCTGGGGTGAAGGTCATTCTTCCTCCTCAATGTATGGCGCAGGGTTCATGTGGTGACATACTGGACATTCAAGGTACTCGCAGGTTGACGGATGGACAGCCGCCCATTCGTGCCCGCATTTGTTGCACGTCATGCGGGATGATTGCCATGATTTCATGTGTCTATAATCTGTTCGAGGGTTGATCCATCCCAAATGGTTTCAAGATAGAATGACTTGCTTCTGTCTGGAGTTGGCTCGTACACAGCGATCCCAACCTTACAACCTTTGACTGGAATTCTGCCTTCAAACACGCACAGTTTCTGTAAAGTTGTACCGATGTCCTCGTGGTCTTTTCCATTAAACGGACCTCCGTGAAGAGTCATACCCACTTTCCTTTCATCCTTAGATAAGCTTCGCAGCGTTGGAGTGGGGTGGCGGTGGCCATAAGGAACATGATCACACCCGGCCCGCGACGGTTAGGATTGTCACGTTGGATCAGACGGTTCAATTGGATGGTATAGTTTTCTTCTGCTACATCATCCATCTTACCCTCAAACTCCGCGCAGGCGTCGAGACTGGTGGTAAACCGAAGTTCATCGTGCTCGGTTGAGTCCGGCGCCTTCCATTTCTCATCAATGTCGAACGACTTTCCGAAGCGCTTAGAGTAAACGCTTTTAGCTGGGTAGTGTTCCCACCCGCACAACTCCGCAATCGCCTGGTTGATTTGTGATGGCGTCATGGTGTCGTGATTTCGGGTTTTTGTTTTACGTTCATCCTTCGCGCCGCAAAGAACGAGGCGCTACGAGCAGCCGTAATTCCTTCCATATACCCCATAGAATAATGGCTGTCGGGTTTATCGTTTGTATCCGCCATAGGCTTTCCATAAGCCCCGTCACGCCATCCTTCCATATACTCTTCATGCTGTTCTTTATTTGTCACACCCCTCCCTCCGCCACGCGCTTGGCGTGGCTAGCGTTCCAAAGTGCGGTCACGTATAACGGCTTTCCTGCCGACAGTCCCGCTGCTAGTCCCTCCCGATACGCCTCCTCCACCGCGCTCGATGGGACGAGGAGTTGCCAGGAGTGTGATTTCAATGATTCAACTCCTGACCATTGGCATCCATTCCAGAATGCCTTTTCCTCTTGCTTCCATTCAGCAAGGCAAGTGAAGTCGGTTCCTTCCTGCCTAATCTGGTAATACCCATCCCTCGTCGGCACCTCGTTTGTCCATCCGGTTTTCATTTGGTCAGGCCTTCGGCTTGTTGTTTGGCGTGGCTGGTGTTCCAGTGCGCCAGATGTCCTGTGTCCTCATTGCAAAGAGACTTCCAGCAGTTCAGCCATCCCTCTAAGTGCGCTTCCTCAATATGCTTCCCCACCTCATCCGCGAATACGAGGATGCGGTAGGAGTGGATTTCGGAGGGGCCGAATGCCGACTGGTAGCCAGTCACGTCAAACATTTTGCTGTCGTGACTGTACAAAGCAGGCACCCACGGTCCATCCGGTCGCCAGCGAATAGCCACCATGCAGTCCTTGTCGGGGAGGGTCATTGCATATCCTTTCTTCCAGTCCATTCCCATGTCGTTACTCCATTGGTGCTGTCAACGATCCAGCGTCCGGCGTTTGCGCGGGCGGCCTCCCGACGAATTGATTGCACGTTTGATCCGCTGAACATACCGCACACAACAAACGCAACTAGACAACCAAATGCAAACCCTGGCCAGAAATTGTCTCTGTTCATACCGGCCGCTCCTCCCATCGTGTCCACCCTTCGCCGGGTGGGCGGTTGGGTTGGATGAGCATTACGCAGAGCGGCCTACACGCGTTGTCCGCTAGGACCGTAGTATGAACCCACGCCACCCTCGGCTCCGGCAGCACGGGCATGGGGTGGTAGTGGGTGACTTCATACCTGTGTTGGTCTGATTCGCAGGCAATGAAACCAACTGGTGCTAGGTATCCAGCTTTGGTTGTATACCCCACCACCGGCCACTTGTCCGGCGGCGTAGAGATGGGGATTAGGGTGGGTGGGATGGCGCTCACTGGATACCTCCATTTTCAGCCCTGCGATAGTTATTGCCTTCCCAGTCCCACGACGGTTCGTCGGCGGTTACAGCGTGCCACTCGCCAGCGAATGCGCGGTTCTCGTATTGCCACTGGTGGCCGGGCCGGTAGGTGAGCATGGTGTTACGACGCTCCTCAAGTTGCCGGATGAACACCAACAGGTGCGCGCGTTCAAGCGCGTCGTTGGGTTGTAGGCTGTTGAGTGCGTCGATGGCGATGCAGTGCTTGGCGATTTCTTCTAGTGTGTGTTTCATGGTTATGTTATCTGCTGTTAGATTTCTTCCTTGTAATTCTTTTTATTGATCCACTTGGTTGCCTGCTCAACAGACGCATGAGTGTTCACGAATCCAACCTGGATCCAAAACGGAAACCAGATTCTCCAGCATTGGACTTCGTAACCAGCGTATGAGTCAGACACGATTCGATATTTCTTGTACCAACGGCTTAGTTTCACTTCTTCCTCTCAATTTTCCGCCCGCAGTTGGGGCAGAAGGTCCACCAGTCGAACACGAATACGGCATGAGGCATTCCTTTGAGCATCTTGCCGAAGCATTCGGCGATTCCCATTTCTGGATAGCCAACCACAGGCTTGCACTTCCACACGCACACCTTGCGGGCCTTTGGTTTGGTGGTCTTCTTAACCGGCCGACGGGTGAGCGTGATCGTGCCCGTAACTCCATCCCACATTCTGGAGTCTGTTTGTGCGTCGCTCACGTCGTCCCTCCCTTCGGCACGTAGCAGGTCCAGCCGGGCTTGCCTTCAACAAGGTCTTTGCGTGTTGTGCTGGAGTAAAAGCCACCATCCTCCGTGTAAATCCACACCTCCTTCGGCACCTCGGGCATGGGTGCGGGGCGATAATAAAAGTATCTCCAGTCGAACACCACATTGTTCAAGTTGTTGATGGGCTGCCAATG
>Ga0228698_1000688_pt1 | contig 21912 bp, 16 predicted proteins | sample McNCre117_Aug_MG_FD_178015 | JGI IMG/M metagenome (GOLD analysis project Ga0228698, IMG submission 178015) | Freshwater microbial communities from McNutts Creek, Athens, Georgia, United States - 1-17_Aug_MG | ecosystem: Environmental > Aquatic > Freshwater > Creek | place: USA: Georgia...
ACGTGTTCGGGGCGTTCATCATCATTTTGTTGCCCGGACCGAACTCCTTGTATGTTCTGTCAGTGGCTACCGCGCGCGGTGTGCGTGCCGGCTACCGCGGTGCGTGCGGGGTGTTTGTGGGCGACTCCGTGTTGCTGTTGTTGACGGGCGCCGGGGCGGCCGGTGTGCTGCGTGCATCGCTGGCGCTGTTCGTGGCGCTCAAGGTCTGTGGTGTGGCCTATTTGGGTTGGATTGGCTTGAATTTGTTGCGCGGCGCCTGGCGCAATTGGCACAACGTGGAAATGCCGCAAGCTGCGGTAAAAGACGTGATGGCCGCAACCAATCTGCAGCGGCCGTTTCGCCAAGCCATGCTGATTAGCCTGCTGAACCCCAAGGCGATTTTGTTTTTGTTGTCGTTTTTCGTGCAGTTCATTGATCCAGCGTATGCCACTCCCGCGGTGCCATTCCTGATCTTGAGCGGCATTCTGATGACCTTTAGCGCGCTGTATCTTTCCGCGCTTATTTTTATGGGTGCCCGTCTGGCGCAAGCATTCCGCACCCGCAAACGCCTCTCGGCGATTCTCTCCAGCGCCGTTGGCGGCTTGTTCCTGTGGTTTGGAAGCAAGCTCGCAATGGCCAGCCTGAACTAAGAAGATTTATGCCAAAACGTACCGACATTCAAAGTATTCTCATCATCGGCGCCGGTCCGATCATTATTGGTCAGGCTTGTGAGTTCGACTATTCTGGTGTGCAGGCCTGCAAGGCGTTGCGCGAAGAAGGTTACCGGGTTATTTTGATCAACAGCAACCCGGCCACCATCATGACCGACCCGGCCACGGCCGATGTCACCTACATTGAGCCGATTACCTGGCAGACGGTTGAGAAAATCATTGTCAAAGAGCGCCCAGACGCGATTCTGCCCACCATGGGTGGCCAGACGGCCCTGAACTGCGCGCTCGACCTTTGGCATAAAGGCGTTTTGGACAAGTACAAGGTGGAACTGATTGGCGCCACGCCGGAAGCCATCGACAAGGCCGAGGACCGCCTCAAGTTCAAGGACGCCATGACCAAGATTGGTCTGGGCTCGGCCCGCTCGGGTATTGCCCACAGCATGGAAGAAGCCTGGGCGGTACAAAAAGCGGTCGGCTTTCCCACCGTCATTCGTCCCAGTTTCACGTTGGGCGGAACGGGCGGTGGTATTGCTTACAACTCGGAAGAATTCGAAACTATTTGCAAACGCGGACTGGAAGCGTCGCCAACCAACGAGTTGCTGATTGAAGAGTCTCTGTTGGGCTGGAAAGAGTACGAAATGGAAGTGGTGCGCGACCGCGCTGACAACTGCATTATTGTGTGCTCGATTGAAAATCTGGATCCCATGGGCGTGCACACAGGCGACTCCATCACGGTTGCGCCGGCCCAGACCCTGACCGACAAGGAATACCAGATTTTGCGCAATGCATCGCTGGCAGTGCTGCGTGAAATCGGCGTGGACACCGGCGGTTCGAATGTGCAGTTTTCTATCAATCCGGTTGATGGCCGCATGGTCGTGATTGAAATGAACCCGCGCGTGTCGCGCTCCTCTGCGCTGGCCTCCAAGGCGACCGGCTTCCCAATTGCCAAGGTGGCAGCCAAATTGGCTGTCGGCTTTACCCTGGACGAATTGCGCAACGACATCACAGGCGGTGCGACGCCGGCCTCGTTTGAGCCCAGCATCGACTATGTGGTAACCAAGATTCCGCGTTTCGCATTTGAGAAGTTCCCGGCAGCAGACAGCCGCCTGACGACCCAGATGAAATCGGTCGGTGAGGTGATGGCCATGGGCCGGACCTTCCAGGAATCCTTCCAAAAGGCCTTGCGTGGCTTGGAGGTGGGTGTTGATGGCATGAATGAAAAAACCCAGGACCGCGAAGTTCTAGAAAAAGAGCTGGGCGAGCCCGGCCCGGAGCGTATTTGGTACGTGGGCGATGCCTTTGCCCAAGGGATGTCGGTGGACGAGGTGTTTGCCTTGACCAAGATTGACCGTTGGTTCCTGGTTCAGATTGAACAAATCGTCAAAATTGAGTTGGATATTGAGCGTTTGCCACAGCCGGCCAGCGGCTCGCCGCTCGACCGCATTGATGCCAACACCCTGCGTGCCCTCAAGCAAAAAGGTTTTTCAGACCGCCGCTTGGCGCGCCAATTCCGCACCACCGACAAGGCTGTGCGCGAAAAACGCCGTGCCTTGGGCGTGCGCCCGGTTTACAAACGCGTGGACACTTGCGCTGCTGAGTTCTCCACCAATACCGCTTATTTGTATTCGACCTACGAAGCGCAAGGCGCGGAGTGCGAGGCCGCGCCTACCGATCGCAAAAAGATCATGGTTTTGGGCGGTGGTCCGAACCGCATCGGTCAAGGCATTGAGTTCGATTACTGCTGCGTGCATGCCGCTTTGGCGATGCGTGAAGACGGCTACGAGACCATTATGGTCAACTGCAATCCGGAAACCGTTTCTACCGATTACGACACTTCCGATCGCCTGTATTTCGAGCCCCTGACTTTGGAAGATGTGCTGGAGATCGTTGACAAGGAAAAGCCGGTCGGCGTGATTGTGCAGTACGGTGGTCAAACACCTTTGAAGTTGGCGCTCGATCTGGAAGCCAATGGCGTGCCCATTATTGGCACCTCGCCCGATATGATTGATGCAGCGGAAGACCGCGAGCGCTTCCAGAAACTTTTGCACACGCTGAATTTGCGTCAGCCGCCCAACGCCACAGCCCGCACCGAGCCTGAAGCTTTGGAAAAGGCGGCCGCCTTGGGTTACCCATTGGTGGTGCGTCCCAGCTACGTGCTGGGTGGTCGGGCCATGGAGATTGTGCACGAACAGCGCGACCTGGAACGCTATATGCGCGAAGCGGTGAAAGTCAGCAATGACTCCCCGGTGCTGCTGGACCGCTTCTTAAATGACGCCATCGAGTGCGATGTGGACTGCATTCGCGATGCCAGTGGGGCCACATTTATCGGTGGTGTAATGGAGCACATTGAGCAGGCGGGTGTGCACAGTGGCGATTCCGCATGTTCTTTGCCTCCTTACTCCCTTTCACGGGAATGTGTCGACGAACTCAAGCGCCAATCTGCTGCGATGGCAGGTGCCTTGAATGTAGTGGGTCTGATGAACGTGCAGTTCGCGATTCAAAACGTTGATGGCAAAGACGTTATTTACGTTCTTGAGGTTAACCCACGTGCCAGTCGCACCGTGCCTTATGTATCCAAAGCCACAGGCGTGCAATTGGCCAAGGTGGCGGCCCGTTGCATGGCGGGTCAGACACTGGCCAGTCAAGGCATTACGCGCGAAGTAACACCGCCGTATTTCTGCGTTAAGGAAGCGGTTTTCCCATTTGTGAAATTCCCTGGCGTTGACACCATTTTGGGACCCGAAATGAAGTCCACTGGTGAAGTCATGGGCGTCGGCAAAACATTTGGTGAAGCCTTTGTGAAATCGCAGTTGGGCGCCGGTGCGCGCCTGCCACGCTCTGGAAAAGCCTTTATCTCGGTGAAGCAAAGCGACAAGGCCCGTGCGGTTGCCGTGGCCCGGAATTTGGTTGCCTATGGTTTTGAAATCGTCGCAACCAAGGGCACAGCTGCTGCCATTCAGGCGGCAGGCGTACCATGCAAGCTTGTGAATAAAGTGACCGAAGGCCGCCCACACATCGTGGACATGATCAAAAACGAAGAAATTTCCATGGTGATCAACACGGTCGAAGAGCGTCGCAATGCGATTGTGGATTCGCGCCACATCCGTACGTCGGCACTGCTGGCGCGGGTGACAACGTACACGACCATCGCGGGAGCCGAGGCGGCCGTTGAAGGCATGAAGTACCTGGACGATCTCAGCGTGATTTCTGTCCAGGAAATGCATGCGCAATTGCCGGCATAGTTGAACCGATGGACGCTTGATGCGCAATTTTCAGCGTAATTTGTTCGAAATTCACCCGATTTAAAAGATTAGAGACCCATGGCGACCATTCCCATTACCAAGCGCGGTGCAGAAACACTGAAGGCCGAACTGCATCGACTCAAAACTGTTGACCGCCCAGCGGTCATCGCTGCGATTTCTGAAGCCCGTGCCCAAGGCGATTTGAGTGAGAATGCCGAATACGAGGCAGCCAAAGACCGCCAGGGTTTTATTGAGGGGCGCATCCAGGAGGTGGAGGGCAAGTTGTCTGCGGCCCAGGTCATTGATCCATCGGGCCTCGATGCCGGTGGACGGATTGTGTTCGGTGCAACGGTAGAGTTGGAAGATGAAGACAGCGGTGATCGCGTTCGCTATCAAATCGTGGGTGAAGACGAGGCCGATTTGAAGCTGGGCTTGATTAATATCAGTTCACCGATCGCACGTGCCCTGATTGGAAAAGAAGAAGGTGACACCGCCGTGGTTCAGGCGCCGGGTGGCGAGAAGTCGTACGAAGTAGTGTCAGTGCAATACATTTGATACGGTGCGCTCAAGCGCTTCTGTCATGCAAACCAACTTCGCTCGATTTGTCGTTCGATTGCCTGTCTGGGTGGCCGCTGCATGGGCCATGGGACTGACCTGCCTGGGCGCCTTTGTGGTCCCAATGTTGTTTGCTTCGCTGCCCAGCAAGGCACTGGCGGGGGCCATGGCAGGTCAACTGTTTGCCGTGCAAACCTGGATTTCCGTGGTTCTTGCCATGGTTTTGCTGCTGTTGACGCGCCATGAAAGTGCGCAGTCACGCATTCCCGGCCACTACGTTGTGAGTGTGCTCGCCGGTATTTTGTTGGCATTGCTGGTTGAATTTGGGGTTTCACCCCACATACGGGCCCATGAAAACCTGGGCCTGTGGCATCCTCTGGGCAGCGCTATGTACGTGGCGCAATGGCTGTGCGCCATGTGGGCATTTGCTTGCACGCTTTCCAACCAACCAGCGCCGTAGGCGTTGGTTGGCAGGGCATGGGGTTTTGCGTTAGCTTTGGCTGCGTTTTTTCAAACTGAGCTTGGGCTTAGGCTTTGCGCGCTTGACGTTACCTCCGGCTGTCAGGCGCTGGTTGCCTAAAACCCGCAGGGTCTTGACTTCCGGGCGGTGACCGGCGCGTTTGCTGTATTTCAGCACTTTGAAGTCTCGGGGGCCGGGCATGCGGTCTTCGTCGATCACGCGTTCGCGTTCGGGCAACGGACGCCACAGCACCAGCAGTTTGCCAATGTGTTGTATCGGGGCTGCGTTCAGCGTGTCGCTGAGGGTACGCAGCATGTCTTCGCGGGCGACACGGTCGTCCGAAAAAACGCGGACCTTGATAAGTCCGTGGGCGTTCAACGCGGCGTCGATTTCTTTCTTGACATTGGCGGTCAGGCCATCATTGCCGATGAGAACGACGGGGTTGAGGTGGTGGGCCTCTGCGCGGTGAATTTTGCGCTGGGCGGGTGTCAATTGAATTTGAGGCATATGGGTATTATCGGTGCAATGAAAACTCCAGGCAAAACCGGCGCTGGCAAAGGCAAAGTCAACAAGGCGTGGTTGCACGACCACTTGAACGACCCCTATGTCAAATTGGCGAATAAAGAGGGCTACCGTGCGCGGGCAGCCTACAAGCTCAAGGAAATCGACGAAACCCTGCACCTGATTCGGCCAGGTCAGGTGGTGGTTGATTTGGGCTGTGCTCCGGGTGCATGGAGTCAGTATGTGCGGCGCCGTATGTCCCCCGATGGGGCTGCCGTTGGCAGTTTGAATGGTTCCATTATTGGTTTGGATTTGCTGCCGATGGAGCCGATTGAAGGCGTAACCTTCATTCAAGGGGATTTCCGGGAAGGCGACGTACTGGCTATACTGGAATCGGCGCTGGAGGGGCGCCAGGCCGATATCGTGGTGTCTGACATGGCACCCAACTTGTCAGGAATTGCGTCTGCTGACGCGGCCCGTATTGAGCATTTAATCGAATTGGCCATTGAGTTTTCACAAAGCCATATGAAACCGTCGGGCACGTTGGTGGCCAAAGTGTTTCATGGCGGGAGCTACGACAGCGTGGTGCGCCTGTTCAAAGCAGCGTTTTTGAGCGTTAAGCCCTTCAAGCCCAAGGCCTCGCGTGATCGCTCATCGGAAACGTTTTTGGTAGGTCAAGGTTTGCGCAAATAGTGGGGATTAGCATGCTTTTTGGCAGGGTAATTCCGGAAAAATAGCGTGCGACCTGCCTTGAAAGGCCTAAAATGGCGCCCATGTACGCAGTGTCGGCGCCGTCCGGCTATTTTTTGCGTCCTTTTGTGGAGCTTCGCTTGAACAATCAGTGGTTTTCGAAAGTTGTTGTGTGGCTGGTGATCGCCTTGGTGCTGTTCACTGTGTTCAAGCAATTTGATTCACGCAGTGGCTCAACTGCGGGTACGTTGGGGTATTCCGACTTTTTGGAAGAAGTCCGCAACAAGCACATTAAGAGCGCGGTTATCCAGGAGGGGCAGGGCGGTACCGAGATTCTGGCAGTTACCACCGATGACCGCAAAATCCGCACAACTGCCACCTATCTGGACCGCGGACTGGTCGGCGATCTGATCAATAACAACGTCAAGTTCGACGTCAAGCCCCGCGAAGAAAGTTCGCTGCTCATGACCTTGCTGGTGAGCTGGGGTCCCATGCTGCTGCTGATCGGCGTCTGGATTTATTTCATGCGCCAAATGCAAGGTGGTGGCAAAGGCGGTGCATTCAGTTTTGGTAAGAGCAAAGCGCGTTTGCTTGATGAAAATGCCAATGCGGTAACGTTTGCGGATGTCGCTGGATGCGATGAAGCCAAGGAAGAGGTCAAGGAAGTTGTTGATTTCTTGAAGGATCCAGCCAAGTTCCAAAAACTGGGCGGGCGCATTCCCCGCGGTTTGCTGCTGGTCGGGCCTCCCGGAACCGGTAAGACCCTGTTGGCGAAGTCGATCGCCGGCGAAGCCAAAGTGCCTTTTTTCAGCATTTCTGGTTCTGACTTCGTTGAAATGTTTGTAGGTGTCGGGGCGTCTCGCGTGCGCGACATGTTTGACAACGCCAAGAAAAATGCACCTTGCATTATTTTTATTGACGAAATCGATGCGGTCGGCCGCCAACGCGGTGCCGGTCTCGGCGGTGGCAATGACGAGCGCGAGCAAACCCTGAACCAAATGTTGGTTGAGATGGACGGCTTTGAGACCAATGTGGGCGTGATTGTGGTTGCGGCCACCAATCGTCCCGATATTTTGGATGCCGCACTGTTGCGCCCTGGACGTTTCGACCGCCAGGTCTATGTGACCTTGCCGGACATTCGCGGCCGTGAACAAATTCTCAACGTGCACATGCGCAAAGTCCCCTTGGGACAAGATGTCAGCCCCAGCGTGATTGCCCGTGGTACCCCCGGCATGAGCGGCGCTGACTTGGCCAATTTGTGCAATGAAGCCGCACTGATGGCCGCCCGTCGCAACGCACGGCTGGTTGAAATGCAGGATTTTGAGAAAGCCAAAGACAAAATCCTTATGGGCCCGGAGCGCAAGAGCATGGTCATGCCGGAGGAAGAACGGCGCAACACTGCTTACCACGAGTCTGGCCATGCCCTGATTGGTAAATTGCTGCCCAAATGCGACCCCGTTCACAAGGTCACCATCATTCCGCGTGGTCGGGCGTTGGGTGTGACCATGAGTTTGCCGGCACAAGACCGTTACAGCTACGACAGCGATTACATGTTGAATCAAATCAGCATGCTGTTTGGTGGTCGTATTGCAGAAGAAGTGTTCATGAAGCAAATGACCACGGGTGCCAGCAACGATTTTGAACGCGCCACCCAGATTGCCCGCGACATGGTGACCCGTTACGGCATGACGCAGGCTTTGGGTCCCATGGTTTATGCCGAAAACGAAGGTGAAGTCTTTTTGGGCCGTTCGGTGACAAAAACGACCAGCATGAGCGAGCAAACCATGCAGAAGGTGGATGCCGAAGTGCGTCGCATAATCGATCAGCAATACGCTTTGGCGCGCGGGCTGATCGAAGAGCATGCAGACAAAATGCACGCTATGGCGAAGGCTTTGCTCGAATGGGAGACCATTGACACCGAGCAGTTGGATGACATCATGGCCGGCAAAGAGCCCCGCCCACCAAAAGACTGGACGCCGCGTGCGCCACATTCCAACGGTGGCAGCAGTGATGGTGGTACGCCCAGTGTCGCGGCGGAAGCAGCTCCAAAGCCTGTTTAATTGGCGCTGAGCATGTCCGAAGGCACTTGCGCTGTGCCTATGGTGTGGCAGACCAGCCGATTTGCGATTCGGTTGGACAAGCCCAAAGTCATGGGAATTGTGAATGTCACGCCCGATTCGTTCTCTGACGGTTCGGGCGTTATCGACCAAGCGACCGTCTTCGCGCGCTGTGATCTTCTGTTGAAGGACGGCGCAGACATTTTGGATTTGGGTGCCGAATCTACGCGTCCCGGCGCGATGCCGGTCCCGGAAGCTGACGAGTGCAGCCGTCTGCTTCCGGTCTTGCGCTATGCGGTTTCCCTGGGTGTACCGGTGTCGGTTGACACCTACAAGCCGGCCGTTATGCAGATGGCGCTGGATGTCGGTGCCGACATCATCAATGACGTTTGGGCGCTGCGTTGGCCTGGCGATTCCGCGGCACGCCGAGGCGACCGCATCGTCGCAGGCCATCCGCAATGCGGGGTGTGTCTTATGCATATGCATGGCGATCCTGAAACGATGCAGGTATCCCCCATGTCCGGCGATATTGTTCCTGACGTCAGGGCTTTTTTGCTGCAAGCGGCCTCGGATTTGGCCCAGGCAGGGGTTGCCCCTGCACGGATCTGCTTGGATCCAGGTGTTGGTTTTGGTAAAACGGTGCCCCAAAATTTTTCGCTATTGGCCCAACAAAAGCAATTTTCTTCCTTGGGCTACCCGGTATTGGCCGGCTGGTCCCGCAAGTCTTCATTGGGCGCTGTGTTGCGCCAGGGCGCTGCAACGCTGCCGCGTGAGCGCGTCGCTGCCAGCGTCGCTGCAGCGGTATTGGCAGTCAATCAGGGCGCGCACATTGTGCGTGTACATGACGTCCGGGAAACCGTCGATGCATTGGCGGTCTGGTCTGCCATGCAGACGCAAATTAATCATTATTCAAATATTTAAAAGTACAGGTAAGCGTATGGGACGACGTTATTTTGGAACCGATGGCATTCGCGGAACCGTGGGGCAATCGCCGATTACGCCCGACTTTGTATTGCGATTGGCCCATGCAGTGGGACGGGTGTTGAAGCAAAATGAAGTGCGCCCCACCGTTTTAATCGGCAAAGACACGCGGATATCGGGCTATATGCTGGAGGCTGCCCTGGAAAGCGGTTTCAATTCGGCGGGCGTAGATGTGGTTTTATTGGGGCCATTGCCAACCCCCGGTGTGGCTTACCTCACACGGGCCCAGCGCGCCTCATTGGGCGTCGTGATCAGCGCCAGCCACAACCCCTTTGCCGACAACGGCATCAAGTTTTTCAGCGCTTCCGGGAGCAAGTTACCCGATGCCTGGGAATTGTCGGTTGAGGCTGCGCTGGAACAAGATCCGGTATGGGTGGAGTCCGCCCAGCTCGGCAAATCCAAGCGCTTGGACGATGCAGCAGGCCGCTACATTGAGTTTTGCAAAAGTACTTTTCCCAACGACCTTACCTTGCGTGGCCTGAAAATCGTGGTCGATGCGGCCCACGGCGCTGCCTATCAAATCGCGCCCAAGGTTTTTCATGAATTGGGTGCTGAGGTAGTTGCCATTGGCTGTGCGCCCGACGGTTTGAATATCAATGCCGGCGTCGGTGCCACCCATCCGGAGGCATTGGTCCATGCGGTGCGCGACAATCAAGCCGACTTTGGTATCGCATTGGATGGCGATGCCGATCGTTTGCAACTGGTTGATGGTGATGGTCGCTTGTACAACGGCGACGAGTTGTTGTACGTAATGACCGACGACCGTCTTCAGCGGGGCGAGGCAATTTCTGGCGTGGTTGGTACTTTGATGACCAATATGGCGGTAGAAGTGGCGCTAAAACGGCGGGGGCTGGAGTTCGTCCGTGCGGCGGTAGGTGACCGCTATGTCCTGGAGCAACTCGAACGCAAGGGATGGATTTTGGGTGGCGAGGGATCGGGGCATTTGCTGGTGATGGACAAGCACACGACCGGGGATGGACTGGTGTCGGCACTGCAAGTTCTGCAAGCTTGTGTGCGAACCGGGCAGACCATTGCCCAGCGTTTGTCCGACGTCACTTTGTTTCCACAAACGCTGATCAATGTGCGCTTGCAACCTGGACAGGACTGGAAATCCAATGACCGCCTCGCGGCCGCAACACAAGCGGCACAAACCGAGTTGGGCGAGACCGGGCGGGTGTTGATTCGGGCCAGCGGCACCGAGCCTTTGGTGCGCGTTATGGTAGAGGCGCAAGATGCCGTGAAAGCCGGCAATCTGGCCCGCATTATTGCGGACACCCTGCAAGAAAAGGCTTAGTGCATCTGGGAGCGATCCTGGCGTTCCGTCGCAGGGTTTTGACTGTCGCTATACAGCATGGACAGCATGAAACTGTCGCCAAAATCCTGCTGATAGTCGGGCTTGTTCAGCATATGGGCAATGGCCGCCCAAATGATTGCGTATGCCACGATCGCCAAGATAAGGGTCTCTGACCAAAAGTCTATTTTGCGCAGATGCAGCCCTGGCCATGGTCCTTCGGTTAAAGCGTAAAAAGCCAGGCAGACCAAGATCGCAGCCACTTGCGTGTAACGCGGCGCTTGCCTGCGTCGGAGTTTGTGTTGAACAACCCGCACAGCGCCGATAGCCGCGAATGTGGCGGTCAACAGCAACAGGATCAAGGCGACGGTAATGTAGGGGCTCATAGGTTCCGGTATTTTCAATGCAAACGCGTCTTTGCTTGCAAATTGTAGGTGCGTCGGTATTGCTACTCCGGGATTTGATGTAACAACTGTTTCGCTCGGGTACAAATAAGCACCGCCGCGCTGGCGAAAAGCGCATACTGCCCGTTTTACTATTGGTATCGGGCATTGCATGGGTCTCACAGCGTCTTCGGAGGACCCATTCCTTTCACAGCCATGGGCTGCAGTGTATCGGTCACTCCCGCATCCGGTGTTTTTAGTTACCGACACCGGCGCATGCCAGTGGGCCAATACCCAAGCATGCACATTATTGGGATTTACGCAGGACCCATTGGTGCAAACGCCCTTGTTATGCGTGGCACCGGTCTTGTGCCGTGCCGACATACAGTTGCGTATGCGCCAGCTCGCGCCCGATCAGGTTATTCGCCTGGTGGACGTATGGCAGATTGCCGATGGCGCCACGATTACGGTCGATATGGCAATCTCGAAAGTGGACAAAACCCCATACGCAACACCGTCAACGCCTACAAGGCAGTCAATATTCGTGGTCTGTGTAATACCCGCGAATCCCCAGCAGGCTTCCCTTGAGGCGCTCCGACTGGAGTTGCGCGAGCGCAATGGTGACCTCAAGCGCGTCCAGCAAGCGCTGCATTTTGCCAACGCCATGCAGGCCCGATTTCTTTCCACCGTGAGTCACGAGCTGCGCACTCCATTGCACACTTTGTTGGGCTACGTGCGATTGGCCTTGGCGTCCAGTTCAGGGGAATTGCATACCTTTCTGGAGGTAGCGGAACGCAGTGGGCGGCAACTTGCAACCCAAATTTCCGATTTGCTGCGGTTCAATCGCGCAGGGGTTCCCCGTTATGCGCTGGATCCTGCGCCGGTTTGTTTACCCGAGCTGCTGGCACAGCTGGCGCGCGCTGCTAAATTAATGGCGGTGGCGGGTCACAACCGCTTTCACAATGATATTGCGCATGATTTGCCAATGTGGGTTTCCACGGATTCGGCCCGTCTGGAGCAGGCGGTGGCAAATTTGTTGAGCAATGCATTCAAATACACGTCCGGCGGTGATGTGACTTTGCGGGTTGAATCCCTCGCCACCCCGGCCCATTTGGATGCTGTCGGCAGCCGTGCTGTGCGTTTCACCGTTTTGGATACAGGTACGGGCATTGCAGCACACGATCTGCCCCACATATTTGACCCTTTCGTGCGCTCGCCGCAGGCGCATTTCGTGCCAGGACAGGGCCTTGGGTTGGCGATTGCGCGCCAGTGGGTGCGTGCCTTGGGGGGCGATATTGTTGTCGAGTCCCGGGTGGGCGCGGGGAGTACGTTTGGCTTTGACCTGTTGTTGCCTCTGCACGCGATTGGCGCACAGCCCAGTGTCATTGCCACTGCATCCGAGGTGGGCATGCTATTCAATCAGCCCGCACACGCGCCAACCATTATGGTGGTAGACGATGTAGACGAGAATCGCATGCTGTTGCGGCGCATATGTGAGCGCTGGGGCTGCCACGTGGTAGAAGCCGAATCGGCTGCCCAGGCACTGGCATATGCGGCGCGCCCCGGTACCCAGGTTGACATGTATATGCTGGACCAGTGCATGCCGGTATTGGACGGTTGGGCACTGCTTGCGCGTTTGCGGGAGATTCGTCGCACACGCGCAATCCCAATTGCCATGGTATCCGCTTCACCGCCTTTGCGACCGGCCGATTTTCCCGCTTACCTGGAGTTCGATCTGTTTTTGGAAAAACCGCTGGACACACTGCGCTTGCACCGTTTCCTGTCGGAGCGTCTGGCCCATTTTCCACAGGCTGCGGCGTTGCGCACGCCCTCTACGCCACCCATGCAGGCATCACCCCTGCCGTTTTTGTTTGCGGTGTCCATTGAAGATTGGGAATACTTGCGCCATTTATTGCATATGGGACGGGTCGTTCGGATTGCCGAATGGGCACGCAAACAGCAGTCAACAGACCCCGCTGCCACCGATTTCTATGCACAGTTGATTGCGTTGGCCGAGGCCGCCGATTTGGTCGGCTTAGGGCGTCTGATTAATCGGCAAAGCGACACCACTTATCCCGGTGATTTGTAACCAAGCTGTCAAAAAAACATCATTGTTTTGTTATTTTTGCCGCCTAAGCTTGGCGTGTGAAAAACGCAGAAGACCTCCTCATCCAGTCCTTTAGCGAGCGGCCTACCAGCTTGCGTATCGCTATTGTTACCGAAACTTTTCCGCCCGAAGTGAATGGCGTTGCCATGACTTTGGGGCGTATTGTGGAGGGCCTGTTGCAGCGTGGACACGCGGTACAAGTGGTTCGACCACGGCAGGCCACCGAGTTGGATGCAGCGCCCCGGCCAGGGCTGGACCAAGTGCTCTCCAAAGGTGTTCCGTTGCCCGCCTACGGTGAGTTGCGCTTTGGCCTGCCAGCGAAGAATCGCTTGCTTAAGCTCTGGCGCGAGAACCGGCCAGACATCGTACACGTTGCCACTGAAGGGCCGCTGGGGTGGTCTGCCGTCGCTGCAACGCGCAAACTGCAGTTGCCGGTAACCAGTTCATTTCACACCAATTTTCACAGCTATTCGCAGCACTACGGCGTTGGTTTGCTGAAGTCGCCGATTGAGAGTTATTTGCGCAAACTGCACAACCGGACCCAAGCGACCATGGCACCCACACAGGCCATGGTACAGGAGCTGCGCAGTCGCGGATTTGATAACGTAAAGCTGGTGGCCCGTGGGGTGGCAACCAGTTTGTTTCGGCCGGGCCACCGCTCCGCTGCTTTGCGTGCCGCCTGGGGCGTGAGCGATCAGCAGTTGGTGGTAATGCTGGTTGGCCGCCTCGCCAAAGAGAAAAATGTAAGTTTGGTGGTTTCCGCATTCCAGGCCATTTTGGCCAAGGTGCCCGATGCCAAATTGGTATTGGTTGGTGATGGTCCCATGCGGGAGGCGCTGGCCCAAGCCTGTCCTGAAGCAATTTTTGCCGGCGTACAAAAGGGTGAGGCGCTGGCGGCACACTATGCTTCGGCCGATCTGTTTTTGTTCGCGAGCCTGAGCGAAACCTACGGAAACGTGGTTCCGGAAGCTTTGGCCAGCGGTGTTCCGGTGGTTTCATACGCCCATGCCGCTGCGAGTGAGTTGATTGTGAATGATTACAACGGATTGCTGGTTGAGCCTGGCGACGCCCACGCATTCGTACAGACGGCTGTCGCCTTGGGCTGCGATCCGGTGCGCCGTGAACGCATGCGCCAGGCTGCCGCCCAAAGCGTTTCTCACCTGGCTTGGGATGCCATTTACGACGGTTTTCTCGCCGTATTGAACCAGGTTCTAGAGCGCCACGGCATGCCTTTCGGCAGTGGCGCCAGGGCGTTAAATCCGGTGACGCAGGAGTGCCTGGCCCATCCGGATGCGTGAGCCTTGGGTCAATCCGGCTTCCAGTTGGAGCGCGTCACTGGTCAGGATGATGATGGTGGAGCCATGTTCAAACCAGCCCATTTCTTGACCGCGTTGCAGCTTCGCATCGCACTCCACCATCTTGGGCCCGGCATATTTCAGGTGAAACAACACGTCCAAAAAGTGCAGTCGGATGCTGGCAACCAAAATGGCGGCAACCGGAACCAACGCAATTTTCTGACCCGCCAGTGGGCCGCTGCCGGTCAGGTGGGTGCGAAGGTAAGCGCGTTCATTTTTGCAAAACAGCTTCTCTACGCGCTGGAGTGCAATCGGGTTGACGTTCCACGTGTCGCCCGAAAAATAACGCACTCGATCTACCACGCAATCGTGCGGCGCGTGGAAGCGGTGGTACATGCTCGAGGTGAGTCGCAACGTCACAAAGTAGCCGTTGCGCCATGCCGCCAGATCCTCTTCGTTGCCGACCAGTTCACTCAGTGCGTAAGGAAAGCCCTTGGCTTGAAAGACTTGTCCATCTTCAATTTTTCCGTGCGCGCCAATGATGGCATCGACCGGGCTGGCGAGTGCCGACGGATCGGCGTCGATGGTGCGTGCGCCCGCTTTCAGTTCGCGCGTAAAGCAGTCGTGCATGCTGGTGAAGTGCGACTTCTTGGCTTCACTCAAGTCGAGGTCACTAAAAAATTTCCAGGTCGCAATCGATGCATCGCGCACCCAAGGGTGTTTGATTTTGCTAAAGCGACCCACCATCTGGGTCAGCCAACGCCGCGGAAGGCGATTGGTCAACAAAAAGTTGAGGTCTTCCTGGTTCAGGACGCTTTGAATATGTTCGCGAATTTTCATACCGCGTTTTTAAAAAACTATTGTGACTCTATGAAGGCAAAAATATGACAGATACGTCATCAATCAACACGTTGGTTTTGGCTGCCGTTGGCAGCGCTGCTGCACTCGCGGGGCTGCAAAAAGTACGCGCGCGGGTGGAGCTGTCTTTGGCCAAGCACCGTTCGTTGGCCGGGCATCCGCGTACCGCCCGACGCATTGCCGGCTGGTTGCCAACGTACTATTACGGAGCGGAACAGGCTTTGGGCGTTGATGGGGCGCCGGCGGCAGTGATCGCCTTGCGCAAGCAGTCGATTGAGCGCTTGGTAGCGCATGCGCGCCAACACTATGCAAAAAGCCTGGCGGCGGGGGCGGAAGTGCTGGATTCGCTATCGGATCTGCAATTCATTTCGGCTTATCGCGTTCCATTTCAATTTCGAGAACTGGCTGCCCAGGGCCTCAAAATCGGTTCATTCATGGCGTCGAGTGCCGGCGTGACGCTGACCGATTTGGACGGCAATGTGTTTTATGACCTGACCGGGTCTTACGGCGTGAACCTGTTCGGCAATGATTTTTATAAAAAATGCATGGATGAGGGTTCCGCCCTGGTCCGCGACTTGGGGCCGGTGCTGGGCTCGTATCACCCGGTCGTGCTGGACAATGTGCGCCGCTTGAAAGCCATTTCCGGCATGGATGAAATGACCTTTCATATGTCCGGAACCGAGGCAGTCATGCAGGCGGTGCGCCTCGCGCGTTTTCACACCGGGCGCAAAAAAATTGTGCGGTTTTGTGGCTCCTACCATGGTTGGTGGGGCGATGTGCAGCCCGGTATTGGCAACCCGGTACCTGCAAAAGATACCTTTAACTTTTCGGAAATGAGTCCCGCCGCGTTGCATGCGCTGCGCCGTCGCAAAGACATTGCGTGTATTTTGATCAATCCGTTGCAGGCATTGCATCCGAATGCTGCAGCGCCCAGCGACGGGGCTTTGGTGGACAGCAGCCGCAAGGCGCATTTTGACCGCGCGGCCTATACCGCATGGCTGCAAACGCTGCGCAAAATTTGCGATGAGAAAGGTATCGCGTTGATCATGGACGAGGTGTTTCTGGGCTTCCGTTTGGCGCGCGGTGGTGCCCAAGAGTACTTTGGTGTGCGTGCTGACATGGTGACTTACGGCAAGACGCTGGGTGGTGGTTTTCCGATTGGCGTAGTGTGCGGCAGGCATGCCTGGATGAAACGCTTTCGCGAAGGGTCTCCGGCCGATATTTGTTTTGCTCGCGGTACCTTTAACGCCCACCCCTATGTCATGGGTGCTATGAATGTATTTCTGCAGCGTTTGGATGGCGCCGACATCCGCGCTTGTTATGCCCAAGCCGACGCCGTTTGGGATGCGCGCGCCAAACATTTCAATGCTGCTTTGCAGGCTGCAGGCGTGCCCGTGCAAGTCGCCGCCATGGCGTCGGTCTGGACCGTTACGTACACCCAGCCTGCCTGTTTTAACTGGCTCTTCCAGCACTATTTGCGGCGCGAAGGCATTGCTCTGAGTTGGGTCGGAACGGGTCGCATTATTTTCAGCCTGAATTTCACCGATGCAGAGTTTGTTCAGGTAACACAGGCTTTTGTACGTGCTGCCTTGGCCATGCAGGCCGATGGTTGGTGGTGGAGTGACGGGACCTGCACCAATAAACTGATTCGCCGCCGCATATTCAAGGAAATGCTGGCGGTGAAGTTAGGCAAAAAAACGGTTTGATTCCCTGTGACCTGTGCGCTGATTGAGCGCGCACAAAAAAAGCCAGTCACCACAATAGTGACTGGCTTTTTGTTGCTGCAACCCGGTCGTTAGACCGGCTTGCCACGCGTTCAGGCAGCGTGGTCTTGCAGCTTGCGTTGTTCGATCAATTCACCGCGCAGCAAAGCCATGGGGGCCTTGTGGTACAGATAGATGTCGTGGAATGGATCGGTCAGGATTTTGCTCGCCCATACCAGACCCGACATAACGTCTTTCAGAAAGAACAAATGGATGGTGCGGAAAATCAGCCCGCCAACGCCAATTACTAACCACAAGCTGCCGACGTGGCGTGCGAATTGTTCGAAGGACGTGTGGGGCGCAAATACGCCGCCCAAACTGGGGTCGAGCAACAAAAGGCAGGGCGCCGAAGCCCAGATAGCCAGCAATACGCGTTTGCGCTGAAGGTTGTAGCCAACCTTGATTTCTTCCTTGTACTCATGTGTGGCTTGGTTGACTTCATCGTAGCCATCAGGCTCGAAAAAGAAGTGACCGCATTGGCGTGTTGTCATCGACACCAGCCAAGCTACCAGCGCTGCCAGCGCTGGGTCTTTGAATAGCAGTGCATAGGCCACCAGGAAACTGATGGCACTGATCAGATGCAAAGTCTGATTAATGCGGCTGTGGTGATAGTAGCGGTGGTCGTCCCAGCGCTGTGTGCGGAGTTGTTCAAGATATCCAGTCATTCGTAGGCTCCATAAAAGGAAACGCGATCGTAGAAGGCAATGATTGCAGTTCAGTGACACAAAAAATGACAGTGTTGTTACAAGCTGCCGTTGTTTGATGTGGCGCAAGCTTCATGCGTTTGCAATGTACCGTTTAACCAGACTGTCATGTGCGATTTCTACATTGGTTTGCAGCCAATTGAGCGCGCAATTATTTTGTTAACTAGGAGTGTGTCGATGAATCAATTCTGGAAAAAAGTAGCGCAGTTGCAGTGGGATGACCATCGCTACTATCACCAGTGTCGTATCAACCAGACTTTGCATTTGGTGAGTGCGATGAGTTTTTTGGTGGCCTACAGTTTGTTGTTTGTTAACCCCGCCGCCGCCGGCATCGTGGGATGGTTGGTGGGCATGGTGACGCGCCAGTCCGGCCACATTTTTTTCGAGCCGCGTGGTTATGACCACATTAACGATGCCAGTGATGCCCACAAAGAAGCCATCAAAGTTGGATTCAATATGCGCCGCAAAGCAATACTGATTGGCATTTGGCTGTCGATTCCCGTATTGCTGTTTGTTCAGTCGGACCTGTTTGGTTTGATTCAGCCTGCTGTGGGTGTCACCGCCTATTTGCATGAGCTGGGCTTGTTATGGCTTTCCCTGGGGGTCGCTGGGTGGATGTTTCGCACCTTGCATTTGTTTTTTTTGCGTGGTCCGGTATGGGGCCTGGCCTGGGCGACCAAGATTGTTCTGGACCCTTTTCACAACGTAGCGGGCTATTGGTCGTCACCATTCGCATTGTTGCGGGGTGAACGCTACGACCCGATTCGCCCCCCACACCCGGCGTCGATTGAATCGGTATTTGTCACAAAATCTTCACTGGTCTGCCACGAACCCGTCACTGCGGCTGCTGAAAATTTCCCGCATGAACACGACCAATGATTACCTGATTACCGGCGCACGCGAGTCAACGCGTGCCTCGGCGCCCATCATGGCGGGGGGGGCTGCAAAGCCTGGTGCCACCGGCCATATTGAAGTCCGCTGGGCCAAGCATCTGGACGAAGTCCGTGCTGCGCAGAAGCTGCGCTTTGAAGTTTTTGCAGGTGAAATGGGTGCCCGCCTGAGCAGCCCGGTTGCCGGCCATGATGTCGATTTGTTTGACAACTACTGTGAACACTTGTTGGTCTGTGATGCTGAAACCCAGCAGGTAATTGGCACTTACCGTGTTTTGACGCCGGTGCAGGCCAAACGCGTTGGCAGCACCTACAGCGACACTGAGTTTGACTTGACACGTTTGCGCACCCTGCGCGACCGCATGGTTGAATTGGGGCGCAGCTGTGTGCATCCAGCGCATCGGCACGGTGGTGTCATCATGGCCTTGTGGAGCGCTTTGGCTGAGTTCATGCAGCGCAACCAGCTCGACACCATGATTGGGTGTGCCAGCATTCCCATGTTGCACAACGGCATGGTCAGCGGTGACGTTGCCGCAAGCATTTGGCGTCAGCTGCAGGCTACCCATTTGGCGCCGATTGAATTCCATGTGCGCCCGCGCCTGCCGCTTCCCGTGGAGCAGTTGAACAGCAATTTGCAAGTCGAGCCGCCGGCGTTGATTCGCGGTTACTTGCGTCTGGGGGCCAAGGTGTTGGGTGCCCCCGCCTGGGACCCTGATTTCAATTCGGCAGACTTGCCCATGTTGATGCGCATTGCGGACCTGCCAATCCGCTATCGCAAACACTTCTTGGGAGCATGAGTATGCGCACGCCAATGGATTCGCTGGCCGCTGGCTGGGTTGCCGCTGCGGTGGATGGCCAGGCCCACCATGCCGATGACGAAGACAAGCCAGCCCAGCGCTACCGTGCGGTTTTTATTTCGGACATTCATTTGGGTACCGCTGGTTGCCAGGCCGACGCTTTGCTGGATTTTCTGAAACACCACTCCAGTGAATACCTTTATTTGGTGGGCGATATCGTCGATGGCTGGCAGTTGCGCCGCCGTTGGTTCTGGCCACAAGCACACAACGATGTGGTTCAAAAATTATTGCGGCGTGCACGCAAAGGCTGCCGCGTCATTTTCATACCCGGCAATCACGATGAGTTTGCCCGCGGTTTCTGTGGCCACCAGTTTGGCGGCATTGAAGTGCATCGGGATACGGTCCATCATCGACTGGATGGCAGTACCCTTTGGGTCACCCACGGGGACCATTTTGACGGCGTGATTCAGTGCGCGAAATGGCTCGCGTATTTGGGCGACAACGCCTACGAATTGACACTTCGGCTGAATCGTTATTTGAATAGTTTTCGTGCCCGCATGGGCTTGCCTTACTGGTCTTTGTCGCAGTACCTTAAAGGCAAGGTGAAAACTGCCCTGAATTACGTTACCGATTTTGAAGTGGCGGTTGCCACCGAAGCACGCCATCGCGGGCATGCCGGGGTGGTGTGTGGACACATTCACCGTGCAGAGATGCGCGATATCAATGGCGTTCTGTATTGCAATGATGGTGATTGGGTTGAAAGTCGCAGTGCTTTGGTTGAGCACATGGACGGGCGACTTGAAATTGTCGAGTGGGATGTGATGCTGCAGCAAATGCTGGAGCAACCTGCTGCTATGCCGCAATTGCAAAATGGCGTTTAAAACTTTGCACTCTGTCTTCTACCGGACACCTATTCGCTTTATAGTGCCGCTTTGTGAATAGGTATTTGGGTGCGTATGAGATCGATAAATTCGGATGCGGTGGTAGCTGATGCCACCCAAGGAAGCAACAAGCAAAAGCTTTCTATGCTGGACCGCGATCACAGCATTTTGCGTTTCAACGAGCGCGTGCTCGATTGGGCTGAACGGGACGACGTTCCCTTGCTCGAAAGACTGCGCTATTTGTGCATTGTTTCGTCCAACCTGGACGAGTTCTTTGAGGTTCGGGCCGAGCCGCATGTGGCTGCCAAACAGTCAGGCGATACCAAGGGAACCTACACTCAGGACAGCTTTGATCGCCTGTCTGAAACAGTGCACGCCTTGGTTCAACGCCAGTATGCGGTGTACAACGACAAGTTGCTTCCGGCGTTTGCCAAACACCATTTTGGAATTGCTTCGCATGGCGAGCGCAATGCCGAACAGCGTGCCTGGGTGCGTGCCTATTTTCACCGTGAAGTGAAGCCCTTGTTGGTCCCGGTGGGTCTGGATCCTTCGCATCCGTTTCCGCAAGTCGCCAACAAATCACTGAACTTCGTTGTGCGCCTGAGTGGCAAGGATGCGTTCGGTCGCAGCAACGAAATTGCCATCGTAAAAGTGCCACGCGTCTTGCCGCGCGTCATCCGCATGCCCGACAAGGTGGCACCGGGCGCATTGAAGATGGTGTCGCTGTCCAGCGTGATTCGCGCCCATTTGCATGACCTCTTTCCGGGCAGAGTGATTGAACAGTTTTCACAATTTCGCGTGACCCGTCACTCCGATTTGGCGGTGGACGAAGACGATGTGAAAAATTTGCGTACGGCGTTGCGCCAAGGTTTGGAGCACCGCCATTACGGTCAGGCATTGCGTCTGGAAGTGTCTGCGGGATGTTCCGAGTTTTTGGCCAAATTGCTGCTCAAACAGTTTGCTTTGCCACACGGCGCGTTGTTCAGCGTGCCCGGCCCGGTGAACCTGGTGCGATTCAATCAGTTGATTGATCTTGTTGACCACCCCAGTCTGTGCTTTCCTGCCTACCAAGGTGGCTACCCACACCAGATGACGCCTGGGCAGTCTATTTTCGATCAGCTCAAGGAAAGTGACATTCTGATTCACCAGCCGTTTGAGCGTTTCGATGGCGTGTTGGATTTTTTACGCGAAGCCGTTAACGATCCCCAGGTGTTGGCGATCAAACAAACGATTTACCGTACCGGTACCGACTCTGAGCTCATGAACTTGTTGCGCGAAGCGGTGCGGCGCGGCAAAGAAGTGACGGTCGTGGTGGAGTTGAAAGCGCGCTTCGATGAAGAGGCGAATATCAATTGGGCGGAAATGCTGGAGTCCATTGGTACCCAGGTTGTCTATGGTGTGGTGGGCCTGAAAACGCATGCCAAGATGATGCTGGTGACCCGCCGTGAGGGGCGTTCACTAAAGCGCTACGGGCATTTGTCTACCGGCAATTACAACCCCCGCACGGCACGTCTGTATACCGATATCAGTCAGCTAACAGCAGATACTGATCTCACATCTGACATGGACCAGGTTTTTGTCCATTTGGCCAGTCAGAGTCGCTTGCCGCGCCTGAAAAAACTCTGGCTCGCGCCGTTCCACTTGCAAAAGAATCTCATTGACAGGCTTCAGCAGTTGGGACGTGCAGCGGCCATGGGCACGTGGTGCCGGGTGGTGGTCAAGATGAATGCGCTCACCGATCAGGCCCTGATTGACGCCTTGATTGAGGCGGGCAAGCGCGGTGTTCAAATAGACTTGATTGTGCGGG
>Ga0228698_1000689_pt1 | contig 21882 bp, 20 predicted proteins | sample McNCre117_Aug_MG_FD_178015 | JGI IMG/M metagenome (GOLD analysis project Ga0228698, IMG submission 178015) | Freshwater microbial communities from McNutts Creek, Athens, Georgia, United States - 1-17_Aug_MG | ecosystem: Environmental > Aquatic > Freshwater > Creek | place: USA: Georgia...
AAGCGATTCGAGTCAAAGGCAGCGCAACGCAAGTCGATCCGCGCGGTGTTCATGGATGGCACCGCAACAACTTACTTAAATACTGAATCAAGGAGAAATGAAATGATGAAAAACTGGTTAATAGCGATTGCTTTCGGCGTGTCCCAAATGGTGGCGGCTGGCGGAGCAATGGCGCATGGCGACGATGCCCACCAAATCACCATGGTGCTGAAGAAGCAATTTGACAAGCCCGATTCGCCACTGACCGTGGCCCCCATTACGGTGGAGGGTGACAACGCCGTAGCCGGATGGTCGCAAAGCGGCCGCGGCGGTCGTGCCTTCCTGCAACGTGACAAACACGCATGGTTTATTGCAGTGTGTGGCGGCTCGGGACTCACGCAGGCAGACGTTTTGCAGAACATCGGCATGAAGCCCGAAGCGGCGGCCCGCCTGGCGAAGGCCGTCGTGGCTGCCGAGGCCCAGTTGGGAGCTCAGCAAAGCAAGCTCTTTGATGGCTTTGAGGGCATGGTCAAGATCGACCCCGCAGGCGGACACGGTGCCCACGGTACACAGGGCCAACACGCCGGCCATGGCGAGCCAGCCCACAAGTAAGCCAACTGAAACTTCATACACGCGCTAACCGTGACTGCCACCCTGTACTCCGAGGACCTGCGTCGCCCGTTGGCGGTGTGGTGGGTTGTACTGGTAGCGGTCTGGTTTTCCGTGCTGCCCTTGCGCTCCCACGCACGGGTCGTAGCAATTGACGGGGCCACTGGAAGCTTGGACATATGCACCAACCAGGGCCCACAAACGGTTGCACCAGACAGCGCACATGCGACGGACATCCCGTTAGGGCAGGGGTCCACTTCCTCGCAAGGCCATTGCCCGTTTTGCCTGCATCCCGCAGACCGCAACGCGCCTCCGCCCCACCTGAAACCCTACCTCTTCTTGGTTCAGGGCGGAATCCAGGTGCCAGTGGCCTGGCAGGCTTTTTTCTTCTTCGATAGAACACCTTTATGGGCGCCATCGCGTGGCCCGCCATCGGTATTGCCTTGTAAGGCAAAAGGCCCATGGGCCTGATCTCTGGTGCCGCACGGCCCGAGATGGTATTACCGATTGTGTTTCTATTGAAGGAATAAGGATGCGTAGTTATGTTGTCGCAGCCGGCCCTGTGCGCCCGGCTTCCCGATCAAAAGAGGCCCCCCGTTGTGAGGCATCGCTGCCCCGGATGTGTCCGACAAAGCCTGCAGCGGATGACGAGGTTCAACGCCTTAGGGCGGAGTTGGCCGACGTGCGTCAGCAACTCAATGACCTGCGTGCAGCGGCCAGTACATTTGTTCGCGGGCTGGTCTGAGTACGTCTTGCAAACTGCATGGAAGTGCACAAAAATTTGGTTTTGTTTAACGACTTTTAAAAGGGAAAAAATATGAATCGCCGCAATGCCTTGGCTGGGACCGCAGTCGCAATAGCCGCAACTTTGGCTACCAGCGCCTGGGCCCAGTCCCAGCACGAACACCACCATATGCACGGGGCGCCACTGGACAATCTGGCCGCAGCAGCAGCAGATTGCTCTGCCAAGGGGCAGGCCTGTCTGGCCCACTGCCTCGTGTTGCTGGGAAATGGGGACAAAGTCATGGCGGAATGCGCTCAGTCGGTGAGCCAGACCATCGCCCTTTGCAATGCACTCCAAAGCCTGGCAGCGCAAAAGTCGCCGCTCGTGGCGGCCTTGGCCAAAGTGACCTTGGAAGCCTGCCAAAGTTGCGAGAAAGAATGCCGCAAGCATGAGCAACATGCGCAGTGCAAAGCGTGTGCGGAGTCGTGCGTGGCTTGCATCAAGGAGTGCAAAGCAGCGTTGGCCTAATCGGCGCAATGCAGGGAACGCCTGGCGGAGCGTCTACCTCCTGTGCCGAGGCCTTGCACCAAGGAGTCAGCGTTCCCTATTCGGCCAGTTTGGCGCTGCACAAAGCCAGTGCACCCGCCATATCCAAGTCCTGCATGGCGGCATCGAGCTGCTCGCACCATGTGCCGTAGCAGGCTGCCAATTGGGCTTGGTTTTGTGCAAAGAGCAGCAACGCATCCATGTCATTGGCACGCAGCAGTTCCGACAGTTCGCGCAGCAAATTCGTTGCAGCCTCCTTGTCGACGGCACCGCTGATCGCCAATGGCGCTGCCGGGGACGCGTCACTCAGCAAGTGCACAGCGTCCTGAAGGCTGGCCCGGGCCGCATCCACTGCGGGCGCCAATGCATTCAATTCAGCAACCAAGTCAACGCCAGAGTCCGTCTTGTAACGCTGCTCCAGCGCGGCCAGCAGTTGCGCCAGTGCAGTGGCCCCCACGGTGGCGGCATTGCCCTTGATGGTGTGCAAATGCATGCGCAAAGGTGCTTGTTCGCCTTGTTGGTGCAGGGTGCGCAAAGTCGCAATCAGGGTTGACAGCGCTTTGTCAAAGTCCTGCGCCGTTCGCACATACAGACTGCGCACACCCGACATGCGCTGCAGCGCGGCGGCCAGGTCCAGGCCAGCCACCTCGGGAATCACCTCCGGGCTGCGGGATGTCGTGGCCGTATTCACCGTGCTTTCTTGTGGAAGCGGTGCGCCAATGGTCCGAATCAGCAGCGACACCAGTTTGTCGATGTCAAAGGGCTTGCCGATGTGCTCATTCATCCCCGCATCCAGACAGGCGACACGGTCACTGGTCATGGCGTTGGCGGTCATCGCAATGATGGGGAGCGTTTGCGGGTCATGGTGGGTACGCAGGATGCGCGTGGCCTCGAAGCCATCCATCACCGGCATCTGCAAATCCATCAGCACCACATCGAAGGCGCCGTTGCCGCTTTGAATCGCATCCACCGCCAGCTGCCCGTTGGATGCAAGGGTGACGAGTGCGCCCTCGAGTTTGAGCAACTCCTCGGCGACCTTCTGGTTGAGTGCGTTGTCTTCAGCCACCAGAATGCGCATGCCGGAAAGGCGACCATGGGCGGAGGTGGGGCGCGTGCCCTGGCGCAGGAAAGTCTGTGTGCCCAATGGGCGCAAGGCGACTTCCCGCAATTGGCTGGCAGTAAAGGGGCGCGCCAGCAATGCGTTGATCAGGGCATGGTCCTGCACCGGATGCTGCGCCAGACGGTCACGGCTGGTGCCGGAAACCATGACGATGCTGGGCGGCAGTGCGCCTTCGGGCAGCGCCATCTCGCGCACACGGCGCGCAAATTCCCAACCGTCCATGACGGGCATGTGCCAATCCACCACGATGAGGTCCCAGCGCTGCTGCCCGACTGCCAGTGCAGCCTGCAATAGAGCCAGCGCGTCCTGTGCAGATGCGGCCGTGTCCGTGGGCCAATTCCATTCCTGCGTCATCGCCGCCACGACAGCGCGTGAGCGCGCGCTGTCGTCCACCACCAAGACGCGCCGTTCACCTTGCAACTGCACCTCGGCCGGTGGCAGGGCGTCTGGAGCGACATCGGTCACGACGGGCAGCTCGACGGCGAAGGAAAAGACGCTGCCTTGCCCGGGTTCACTCTGCAATTCGAGGCGGCTGCCCATCAGTTCGACCAGGCGTTTGCTAATCGCCAGGCCCAACCCGGTACCACCGTATTGGCGCGTTGTCGAGGCTTCGGCCTGAGAGAAGCCAGTGAAGATGTGCAATTGGTGCTCGGGCGCAATGCCGATGCCTGAGTCGCTGATGGAAAATTCCACCACCATGGGATTGGCGGGTGAGTCGGGCGCGGGCACCCGCCGCCGCGCTGCTATCACCACATGGCCATGGCTGGTGAATTTGATGGCGTTGGCGCTCAGATTGATCAGCACCTGTTGCAACTTCATTGCGTCGCCCCAGAGGGGCTGGTCCAGCCCGGGCTCCACATCAAACAGCACGTCCACATTTTCGGAGTTGGTCGCGGCACTCAGAATGGCGGCCATGTCGCGCAGCAAGCGGTCCAGATAAAACGGCTGTTTGTTCAACTGCATCTTTCCGGCTTCGACTTTGGAGAAGTCCAGAATGTCATTGATCAGCGCCAGCAGCGAGTTGGTGGCCCGCCCCATCATGGATGTGCAGTCCTGTTGCTGAGGCGTGAGGCCGGTGGATTGCAACACACGCAACATACCCAATATGCCGTTGAAAGGCGTGCGCAGTTCGTGGCTCATATTCGCCAAAAACTGGCTTTTGGCCTGGCTGGCAGCGTCGGACTTGATGCGTTCGCGCTCCAGATCCGCATTGAGTAGCTTCATGGCTGCCTCTTCAGCCTGTTGCTGTCGCTGGCGTATGACCAGCGCGACATAGGCCAGCAGCAACAATGCAATTTGAATGGCCCCCAGACTCAAAATCAGATTGCTTTGCCCCAGCATCTTGGCAGCCACGGTTTCGTATTGCACGGACTCCAATGAACTGGCGGCCGAATTCAGGGCCATCAGATTGATGTGCATGGCATCGAGTTGCTGCAACAGTTCCTGCAGCTCATTGCGGTCCAGTTTTTCGCGGGCCATGGCGTTATCGCCATGTTTGATCAGTACATCCAGTTTGGGGAGCAGTTCATAAAACTGCGGGCGCTTTGCCAGTTGGGTCATGGTCGCGCTGTCCCGCAACCAGGCCACACCACTCAGAAAAATGTCATAGCGAAGCTGCAGCCGGTCGCGGTCCAACGCCTGGGGCTTGGCCAGTTGCACGGCCAGTTCACGTTGCAGGCGCAGCAGCTCGCGCTCAGAGTAAGAGGCCAGTGCGGTTGCCGAATCGACCCGTTGGCCGAGGCTTTCCCGAATGGCCTGCTTTTGTAAAAACTGGTTTACCAGCAGGCCCACGGCCAGCATCATGAGGATGGTGCCAATGGCAATCCACAAGAGCCTGTTTTGAAGCTTCCAGCTGGGCACAGCGTGGACCCGATTAGGCCCAGTGGGCCGGTTGATCAGCCCCAAAAAGCGTGCTGTGCTTGTACAAGAAATCCCCCTTTTGATATCCGGCGCAGTATAGCGGCGCTAGGGGCGCCGGGGACTGTCTGGCCGACCCCGGCAACTGCGACCACTGAAGCGCAGGCCCCAGTGGTCCGGGCTCTTTTAGAGCGCCAGTTGCTGCTCCAGCTTGTGCAGCACCTCGTAGCAAGCCAAGACACCGGCCACGCTGCTGTTGGGCTCGCGGCCTTCTTTGATGGCGGCGAAGAATTCGCGGTCCTGGAGTTCGATGCCGTTCATGCTCACGTCCACCTGGCTCACGTCGATCTTTTCTTCCTTGCCGTTGAACAGGTCGTCGTAACGGGCAATGTAGGTGGCAGTGTCACCGATGTAGCGGAAGAAAGTGCCCAAGGGGCCGTCGTTGTTGAAGCTCAGACTCAGCGTGCAGATGGCACCGCTGGCGGATTTGAGCTGGATGCTCATGTCCATGGCAATGCCCAGCACGGGGTGGATCGGGCCCTGGATGGCGTTGGCTTGCACGATGGGGCTGCCGCACTGGTAGGCGAACAAATCCACCGTGTGGGCAGCGTGGTGCCACAGCAGGTGGTCGGTCCAGCTACGGGCCTGGCCCAGCGCGTTGGTGTTGGTGCGGCGGAAGAAGTAGGTTTGCACATCCATTTGCTGGATGTTGAATGCACCGGTCTGGATCTTCTTGTGCACGTACTGGTGGCTGGGGTTGAAGCGGCGGGTGTGGCCGCACATGGCCACCAGGCCGGTTTGCTTTTGCAGGGTCACCACTTCTTGCGCGCCCTTGAGGCTGTCGGCCAGCGGAATTTCCACTTGCACATGCTTGCCCGCTTTCAGGCAGGCAATGCTTTGCTCGGCGTGCATCTGCGTGGGGGTGCACAGAATCACTGCGTCGAGTTCCTTGATGGCCAGGCTCTCAGACAGCTCCGTGGTGACGTGCTGGATGCCGTACTTGTCGGCCACTTCCTTGGTTTTATCCAGGTCGCGGCTGATGAGGGAAATCACTTCCACGCCATCAATGTTCTTGATGCCGTCGAGGTGTTTGATGCCGAAGGCGCCAGCGCCTGCGAGTGCTACTTTAATGGTCATTATTTGTTCTCCAGGATGAGGTGGCCCACGGCGGTGTTGGATGCCGGTACGTGGAAGAAACGGTGTTTGAGGTTGACGCCGTCGGCGCGGCCGGCCACGTCGCCCATGGCGCCACGGGCGATCAGCCACATCACCAGCTCAATGCCTTCGCTACCGGCTTCGCGCACGTAGTCGATGTGGGGAATGGCAGCCGCAGCCTTGGGGTCGGCAATCAGTTTGTCGAGAAAGGCGTTGTCCCACTCGGCGTTGATCAGACCCGCGCGCGGACCTTGCAACTGGTGGCTCATGCCGCCCGTGCCCCAGATGTGGACGTTCAGGTCTTCGTCGTAGCTCTCCACCGCCTTGCGGATGGCTTGGCCGAGGTTGAAGCAACGCTGACCGCTGGGCACGGGGTACTGCACCACGTTGACCGCAAACGGAATCACGGGGCAGGGCCACTCGAATTGGTCGGCAGGTGGCTGGCCGCACATGAGCGACAAGGGCACGGTGAGGCCGTGGTCCACATCCATCTTGTTCACTATTGTTAAGTCAAAGTCTTGCTGGATAACGCTTTGGGCAATGTGCGAAGCCAGCTCCGGGTGGCCCACCACCTTGGGCACGGGGCGCGCACCATAGCCTTCGTCAGCAGGCTGGTATTCCGCTGCGGTGCCGATGGCAAAGGTGGGAATCATGTCCAGGCTGAAGGCGGTAGCGTGGTCGTTGTAGACCAGGAAGATGACGTCGGGCTTGTTGTCCTTCATCCACTGCTTGGAATACTCGTAACCCTTGAACAGCGGAACCCAGTAGGGCTCTTTGTCCTTGCCCAAGTCCAGTGCGGCGCCAATGGCGGGCACGTGCGAGGTGTAAACGGATGCGGTGATGCGTGCCATCTTATTTCTGTACCTTTTTGTTGGCCGAGCCTTGCGGCTGGTTTTGCGCCTGTGCGTCACCGTCCTCACCGATGTAGCGGTTGCCTTCCACGCTGCGGCCGCCGCCAATCATCATGTTGCGGTATTCCTCTTCGGTCATGCCGGTCATGCTGCCTGCCATTTGCTGGAACGAGAGGCCATCGGTTGCGCCAATCTTGGCCAGAAAGTAGATGTTGCCGCCGGCCTTCATGCAGCGGTTCAGGTCGCGGGTCAGCACGCCTTGCTTCTGCTCTTCCGTCATGGGCCACTCGTCCAGATAGGCCCGTTCATCGGCCTTGAAGCGTTTGCGGTTTTCGGCCTTCATCAGGCTCATGCAGAACTGGTTGAGGTGGTAGCCCTTGCGACTTTGCTCGGCATCAAAAATGATGGTGCCGGGCACGTCCAAATACGGTTTGTCTAGAGACATTTTTTTATCCTTAATAAATCGCCGCCGGGCCGCCCCAAGGCGATTTGCGCCCCCTGAGGGGGCAGCGACCCGCGCAGCGGTGGAGCGTGGGGGCTCATAGCTCCTCGGGCCAATACAGACGCATGGGGTTGTCCACCAAGAGCTTCTTCTGCAATTCTGCTGTCGTGGCGATGTGGGGAATGAAATCCACCAGCAGTCCGTCATCAGGCATGTGGTCTTTGAGGTTGGGGTGCGGCCAGTCGGTGCCCCACAACACACGGTCGGGAAACACTTCGACGATGCGCTTGGCAAAGGGGATGACGTCTGTGTACGCGTTTTGCTCGCCGTTCAAGGCCTTGGGCCCAGTCACACTCAGACGCTCAGGGCAGCTCACCTTGCTCCACACATTCTTGTGCTCGCGCATGAACTTCACAAACAGCTCGAACTCGGGGCCGTCCACCGGCTTGTCCACATTGGGGCGGCCCATGTGGTCCACCACCACGGTGGTTGGCAGCGCGGTGAAAAAGTCCCACAGCTCGGGCAGGTCCACCGCTTCAAAGTAGATCACCACATGCCAACCCCATTTGGCGATGCGGTTGGCAATTTCCAGCAGCTCGTCCTTGGGCGTGAAGTCCACCAGGCGCTTCACAAAGTTGAATCGCACGCCGCGCACACCGGCGTCGTGCATGGCTTGAATCTCTTGGTCCGTCACGCTGCGCTTGACGGTAGCCACGCCACGCGCCTTGCCGCCAGAGCTGACCAGCGCATCCACCATGGCGCGGTTGTCCGCACCGTGGCAGGTGGCTTGCACCACCACATTGCGGGCAAAGCCCAGGTGGTCACGCAGCGCATAGAGCTGGTGCTTGGACGCATCGCAGGGCGTGTACTTGCGCTCAGGCGCATAGGGGAATTCGGCACCGGGGCCGAACACATGGCAGTGCGCGTCCACCGCCCCCGCAGGCACCTGGAAGCGGGGCTTGCTGGGGCCGGTATACCAGTCCATCCAGCCAGTGGTTTTGGTGAAGTCACCCGTAGTAGGTTTAGACATAAGACGTGTAAGAGTGAAGTTGCTGATCGAACGAAGTGACTTAGTCGATGTACCGCAAACCCGCCTTTTCGAGCGGCTCACGCATCTTGTACATATCCAGACCCAAGACGCCTGCCGCAAACTTCTCGCGCTTCTCGCCTTCAAAACTTTCGCGCTTCTCCGCCGCGTCTGCTACCTCTTTCGCGCGCGCAGCGGGCACCACCACGATGCCATCGACATCGGCAATCACCACGTCACCGGGGTTTACCTGCGCACCGGCGCACACCACGGGAATATTGACCGAGCCCAGCGTAGCCTTGATCGTGCCTTTGGCGTTGATGGCGCGGCTGAAAACGGGGAAGCCCATCTTCTCCAGTTCATCCACATCGCGCACACCGCCATCGATGATCAGACCCCGCGCGCCGCGCGCCTTGAAGCTGGTGGCCAGCAAGTCGCCGAAGAAACCGTCGAAGTTGTCGGTGGTGCATGCCGCCACCACCACGTCGCCGTCCTGGATCTGTTCTGCGGCCACGTGCATCATCCAGTTGTCACCGGGTTGCAGCAGCACGGTCACAGCGGTTCCACACATGCGCGCGCCTTTGTAGATGGGGCGCATGTAGGTCTTCATCAAGCCCACGCGGCCCATGGCTTCGTGGATGGTGGCCACACCAAAGCGGCCGAGCTTTTCAACGGCGGCCTTGTCGGCACGGGTGATGTTGCGTTTAACGACTCCGAGTTCGTACATGGTTATTTGCCTTTCGTTTGCAGCAGGGCATTGAGGCGTGGAAACACGCGACGCACATTGCCTTCATAAATCTGGAAGCGGTCTTCGTTGCTCAAAATCTTCGACGACTCGATATAGCGTTTCGTGTCGTCGTAGTAGTTGCCGGTTTGCGGGTCAATACCACGTACCGCGCCAATCATCTCGGACGCAAACAGCACGTTCTTCACCGGGATCACCGTATTCAGCAAATCAATACCGGGCTGGTGGTACACGCAGGTGTCAAAGAAGATGTTGTTGAGCAGGTGCTCTTCCAGCAGTGGCTTCTTGAGTTCTTGCGCCAGTCCACGGAAGCGGCCCCAGTGGTAGGGCACGGCGCCGCCACCGTGCGGAATGAGGAAGCGCAAGGTGGGGAAGTCCTTGAACAAATCGCTGGTCAGGCACTGCATGAAGGCCGTGGTGTCCGCGTTCAGGTAGTGCGCGCCGGTGGTGTGGAAGCAGGCGTTGCAACTGGTGCTCACGTGGATCATGGCGGGGATGTCGTACTCCACCATCTTCTCGTAAATGGGGTACCAGTGCTTGTCGCTCAAAGGGGGCGAATTCCAGTGGCCACCGCTCGGGTCCGGGTTCAGGTTGATGCCGACGTTGCCGTATTCCTTGACGCACTTTTCCAACTCGGGGATGCAGGTCTTGGGATCGACGCCGGGGCTTTGCGGCAGCATGGCCACCGGCACAAAGTTGTCGGGGAAGAGTTGGCTCACGCGGTAGCACAGCTCGTTGCAAATGGCGGCCCAGGTGCTGGAAACATTGAAGTCGCCAATGTTGTGCGCCATGAAGCTGGCGCGCGGGCTGAACAGGGTGATGTCGCTGCCGCGCTCTTTCATCAGGCGCAACTGGTTCAGTTCAATCGACTCACGCAGCTCGTCATCGCTGATTTTCAGGTCGGATGCCTTGGGCATTGCAGAGGCGTCCTTGATGCCGGCGATCTGCGCGTTGCGCCAGGTCTCCAGTGCCTTTGGCGCCGTGGTGTAGTGGCCGTGGCAGTCGATGATGAGTGGTTTCTTCATGTGTGTCCTCTGTGTGTTGGTGTTGTTTTGAATCAGCCGGCTGCGGGCTCCATGCCCTGCTTGCGTTTGGCGGCAGTTGCGGCATCGGATGCCAGAAATTCCAGCACGGCTTGCGCCTCGGCTTTGCGCACCGAGCTGCCCATGATGGCGGCGGAAAAAGTGGTAGTGATCTGGATCGCATCCGGCAAGTTGCCCAGCAAGGTGATGCCTTCCAGATTAATGAGTTCGCTCAACTGCTGAAAGCCCAGCTCCACCTCGCCGCGCGCCACCAGCGTTCCCACCGGAACACCGGCCGGCGCCTGGACGATGCGGCCCTGCAATTGTTCGGTGATACCCCAATCGTCAAATTGCCTGGCCAGCGCCACGCCGCTGGGGCCGGTGGAGTAGCTGATGTTTTTGGCCGCCAGCACGGCGCTGCGCACTGCGTCGGCGGTACTTACATCGGGGCATGATGCGCCGGCACGTACCGCCATGGCCACGCCGCTGTCGGCCAGATTGGTTTTGCTGCCAGGGTCGAGCTGGCCGGATGCAATCAGCTTGTCAATGGCGTCGCTGGCCAAAAAGACAATGTCAAATGCTTCGCCGCCCAGCACCCGCTTGGCAGCGTCCACGCCGCCCACGGATTCGAGGTGGACCGCGCATCCGCCTTGCGCTGCAAACTGTGCCAGTAATTCGGTCAACAACTGGCGTGTAGCCATCGACGAAATGGCTTTCAGCGAGGCGGGCATTGCAGGCGTGGAGGGGGCTTGGTGCATGGCGAAATTCTAGGGACTTCGCCCCTTTTCAGGGGGGCGAAGGCGCTACTAGCTGATATAAACAATTAGCATAGCCGTACGACAGATATATCCGGACAAATTCATGGACCTCAAACAGATTGAATCCTTTGTGCGCGTGGCCGAGCTGGGCAGTTTTACCCGCGCTGCCGCCGCGTTGGGCATTCCGCAGCCCCTGCTGAGCCGCCATGTGCGCCAACTGGAGGTTGAGCTGCGCCAGACCTTTTTGTTGCGCAACGGACGGGGTGTGACGCTCACCGAACCGGGGCTGGTGTTGCTGGAGCACGGGCGCGGCATCCTGCACCAGGTGGCACTGGCGCGAGAAGACCTGGAGGCCACCCGTGGTGCGTTGGGTGGTCATGTGTCTATCGGGCTGCCGCCGAGTTTGTCCAAGCTCATCACCGTCCCGCTGACGTTGGAATTCCGCAAGCGCCTGCCCAACGCCCACTTGACGCTGACCGAGGGTTTCTCGGTGGTGATGCACGAGGGCCTGCGCTCGGGCCGCCTGGACATGGCCGTGCTTTACAACACCGCCCATTCGCCCGAGATTGAAACCAAGGTGCTGCACCGCGAAACGCTGGTGCTGATTGCTTCCGATGCCAGCGTCAAACGCGTGCCCGGCCTGAAGCTGAACGCCCGCATGCCTTTGTCGGCGCTGGCCGACCTGCCGCTCATCTTGCCCAGCCGACCCAATGCGTTTCGCATCCTGATCGACACCGAGCTGGACCACCTGGGCTTCAAACCCAAAATCGTGCTGGAAGTCGATGGCCTCAATGCCATTCTGGAACTGGTCGGAGAAGGCCTGGGCTTCGCCGTGCTGCCGCCCTACACCTTGAGCAACTTCTCGGTGCCGCACCAGTTCACGACCCACAAACTGCACAGCCCGCAACTGGTGTGCGAACTGATGCTGGTCACCTCTGCCCGGCGCCCCACCACCGAGACACAGAAGGGCGTTCAGGCTTTGGTGGCGGAAGTGGTGAAAGCGGCGATTGAGCGGGTGTCGTGACGACCAAGGCGTTTGTAATCCAAAGGGCGAAAGCCGCCGCCGCCCCCGCTATCAGCCAACTGATCGTCGGCTTGTCACGCTTTTTTCACGCTGGCCCCACAAGGCACAGGCGCTAAGGCTTGAGCCGCTTGGCGCGGGAGCTGGTGCGCGACGAAGCGCTGGCGCACGGCAATACCGGTTCATTCACCGTGAACTCCACACCGCATGCACTGCCGGTGTATGCGCGCTTTGGCTTCAAGCCAACAGGGCCACGTGTGGAGACGATTGGTAATGCGTTTGTGCCGCTGCGTTACTGCACGCCGTCGCACTAGCCTTTCGGGCTACCGCGCCACGCCCAACAACCTGTCCAACACCTCCGGCTGCGCCAGCAAATTGTCCGCAGTATCGGTGTGCACCACGGTGCCCCGGTCCAGCACGGCCGCCGTGTCCGAGATCGCCAGGATGGCCTGCGGGTGTTGCTCCACGATGATGGCGGCAAGGCCTTCGCTTTGGGTGATGCGGCGGATGGCGCGCAGCAGTTCCTGAACGATGATCGGCGCCAACCCTTCCAATGGTTCGTCCAGCAGCAGGATGCTGGGGTTGAGCACCAGTGCGCGGCCCACGGCCAGCATTTGTTGTTCGCCACCGCTGAGCTGGGTGCCCAGGTTGTATTTGCGCTCCGCCAGCCGCGGGAACATTTCATACACGCGTGCCGGTGTCCACTGCGGGCTCTTGCTGCCACTGCGGGAAGGGCGAGCGACTGCCGTCAGGTTTTCGTCCACTGTGAGCGATTTGAAAATGTTGCGCTCTTGCGGCACCCAGCCGATGCCGGCTGCCGCGCGCTCGTGCGAGGGCAGCTTGTGCAGGGTAGTACCACCCAGGGTGATGCTGCCGCCATGCTGGCGCGTGGCACCCGCCAGCGTATTGATGAGTGTGGTTTTGCCGGTGCCGTTGCGGCCCAGCAATGCCAGAGTCTGGCCTTCGCCCAAGCTGAGGTTGATGCCGTTGAGCACCACGGCTTCGCCATAGCCGGCGCTCAAACTTTCGACGCGCAGCAACTCAGCCATGCTGCTCTCCTTCGCCGTGGCCGAGGTACACCTCTTTGACTTGCGGGTCGTTGGCAATCTCGTCGGGGTTGCCTTCGGTCAGCACCGTGCCGTTGACCAGCACCGTCATGCGGTTGGCGAAGCTGAAGACCAGATCCATATCGTGTTCAATCAAAAGAATGGAGACATCGGCGGGGAGGGCGGCCACGGTTTGCAGCAGCTCTTCGCGCTCGCCTGCTGGCACACCGGCCACCGGTTCATCGAGCAACAGCACACGCGGCTCGCAAGCCAGCGCAATCGCAATTTCCAGCAAACGGCGTTTGCCGTAGGCCAGAACACTGGTGGTCTGGTGCGCCACGCTGGTCAGGTGGAACTGCTCCAGCAGTTGTTCGCAACGCTGCGTCACAGCCCGGTCAGAGCCCAGTGCCTGCCACCATTTGCCACCCAGCCCGCGTTGCTGCGACACGGTGAGCGCCAGCGTTTCCATGGGCGTCATGGTGTCAAACAACTGGTTGATCTGGAAGGTGCGCACCATGCCCCGGCGCACGCGTTGGTGCGGCGGCAACTGGCTGATGTCCTGCCCTTCCAGGACAATGCTGCCGCTGGTGGGAACCAGCACGCCGGTGAGCAGATTGATCAGCGTGGTCTTTCCCGCGCCGTTGGGGCCGATGAGCGCATGGCGAGCGCCTTTGCGCAAGTTCAGGGTGACATTGTTGGTGGCGGTGATGCCACCGAACACCTTGACCAGCCCTTGGGCACTCAGCACGATTTCACTGTTCATGGAAGCGCTCATGCTTTGCCTCCGCGTGCGAACCAGGTCCATGGTTTGAGCAGGCGCTCACGGCCGACCAGCACCAGCACCACCAGGAACAGCCCGATCCAGAAAGTCCAGTATTGGGGCGTGATGGCCGAGATGGCGTTTTGCAGCAGGGTGAACACCAGTGCCCCGGCCACGCCACCGTACAGCCAGCCCGTACCGCCCACCACCAGCACCAGCATCACGTCGGCCGAGCGGCGCATCTCGAACACATCGAGCGAGGCAAAACCACTGGTTTGCGCCAGCAGCGCACCGGCTGCTCCGGCGATACCGGCGGCCACGGTGTAAATCACGGCGATGCGCTGCGTGACCGGGATGCCGATGGCCATGGCGCGCAGGCGGTTGTCTCGAATCGCCTTGAGCGTGGCGCCAAACGGCGACTGCACCAGACGCCGTGCCAGCACAAACAAAACCAGCAGCGTGGTGAGCGAATACCAGGCAGCGGTCTGGCCATACAGGTCAAACTCAAAACGGCCCAGCACCGGCCCCATCACCACGCCTTGGAGCCCGTCCGCACCGCCGGTAAGCCAGTCGAGCTTGTTGGCCAGTTCAGCCAATATCAAAGCCACACCCAGTGTCACCATCAGGCGCGTCAGGTCACTGCCGCGCATGATGGACAAACTGCACACCGCGCCCAGAGCCGTGGCTGCAGCCACGGCTGCCGCCAGGCCCATCAGCGGATCGGGGGTGATATGTTTGGCCAGCAATGCGGCCACATAGGCGCCCATGCCAAAGAAGGCGGCGTGGCCCAGCGACACGATGCCGGTGAAGCCCAGAATCAAATCCAGCGAAACGGCAAACAGCGCCACGATGGCAATTTCATTGATGATGAGCGCACGCTCGGGCAGCACCGCTGGCGAGGCCAGCATCAGCGCCCACAGCGCATATTCCCACCAGGCCCAACGAAGGGATAGCTTCATGCCTTGCCCCCTGTTCGCACAAAGAGGCCTTGCGGACGCCAGATCAGAATGGCAATCATCAGGCTGTACACAATGAAGGCCCCCAGCTTGGGGATGTAGTACTTGCCAGCCACATCGGCCACGCCCAGCAACAGCGCGGCGAGCAGCGGCCCGGTGATGCTGGAGGTGCCACCCACGGCCACCACGATCAAAAAGTAAATCATGAACTTCAGCGGAAAGCTGGGGTCCAGGCCCAGCACTTCGGCGCCGAGCGCACCGCCCAGCCCCGCGAGGCCGGAGCCTACTGCAAAGGTCGTCAAGAACACCACATTCACGTTGATGCCCAAGCCGGCGGCCACGCGCTGGTCGTCCACCGAGGCACGCAGGCGGCTGCCAAAGCGGGTCTTGGCCAGGATGTATTGCAGCGCCACCGTGAGCGCCGCGCACACCGCCACAATGAACAGCCGGTAGTGGCCCATGCCCAGCATCCATGCGCCTTCGCCGAGTTCGGTACGGCCTTTGAGCCATTCGGGCAACTGGATGATTTGTTGGGTGGAGCCGATGAAGTAATCGGCGCTGGCCACCGCCATGAAGGTCAGGCCGATGGAAAACAGCACCTGGTCCAGATGCGGCTTCTTATACAAGGGCCGGTAGAGCGTGCGCTCCAGCACGCCGCCCAGAACGGCCGATCCGATAAAGGCCAGCGGCAGGCACAACAGGAAAGGCACCCCCGCACGCTGCATCAGCAGCACGGTGATGTAGCCACCCACCATGGCAAATGCGCCGTGCGCGAGGTTAATGAAGTTCATCAAGCCCATGGTCACGGCCAGACCCACGGCCAGAATGAACAACAGCATGCCGTAGGCAACGCCGTCGAAAAGTAAAGTCAACATGCCATCAAACTCCAGCGCTTACGCTTCGCGCACATTGTGTTGAACCCGAAAGGAGCGTGTTCTTCCTTGGGGCGGACCGGTAGTAACGCGGTGGCCCCTGCGTCTTTCGGGGTGTGCATGCTCAGCGGTTTTTGCCCGGGTCTTTCACGTCTTTGATGACGTCAAATTCCACGTTGTACAACTGGCCGTCCTTGCGTTCCACCTTGCGCAAATAGATGTTTTGCACCACATCGCGGGTTTGTGCGTCGATGAACATCGGGCCACGCGGGCTCTCAAAAATCTGGCCTTTCATGGCTGCCAGCAGGGCGTCGCCGCCGCCATTGCCCTTGGTGGCCTTGAGCGCTTCGTAAATCACGCGCATGCCGTCATAGCCGCCCACCGCCATGAAGTTGGGGCGCAGGCCTTTGTTGGCCTTCTGGAAAGCGTCCACAAACTTCTTGTTGGTGGCAGACGGGTGGTAAGTGGAGTAGTGGTGCGAGGTGACCACGCCAACGGCGCCGTCGCCCATGTCGTTCAACTGGTCGTCATCGGTGATGTCGCCGGTGCCAATGAGTTTGATGCCTGCCTTGTCCATGCCGCGCTCCAGGAACTGCTTCATGACCGCAGCGCCGGCGCCGGACGGCACAAACACAAACAGAGCGTCGGGTTTGATGTCACGCACCTTTTGCAGGAAGGGGGCGAAGTCCGGGCCACGCAGTGGCACGCGCAGCGATTCCATGACCTGTCCGCCATTGAAGGTCAGGCGTTCTTTGAAAAACTTTTCGGCGTCAATGCCGGGGCCATAGTCGCTCACCAGTGTGACGACCTTCTTGATGCCGTTTTTGGGCGCCCAGTCAGCCAGCGCCACCGAGGCTTGTGGCAGTGTGAAGCTGGTTCGCACGATGTAAGGCGAGGCTTCGGTGATGCTGGAGGTGGCCGCGGCCATCACCACTTCGGGGGTCTTGGACTGAGTGGCAATCGGGGCCACGGCCAACGCAGAGGGTGTGATGCCAAAGCCGGCCAGAACGTTCACCTTGTCATTGACCACCAGTTCCTGCGCCACGCGCTTGGTGACGTCGGGCACGCTGGTGTCGTCCTTGACGATCAGCTCGATTTTCTTGCCGGCAACGGTGTCGCCGTTTTGGGCCATGTAGAGGCGTGCGGCGGCTTCAATCTGGCGCCCGGTGGTGGCCTGCTGGCCGGTCATGGGCAGAATCAGGCCGATCTTGAAAGTGTTGCCCTCCGCCCAGGCAGAGCCGGTTGCCAGTGTGGCGACCGCCAACGAAGCGGCGCTGAGAAAGTTTCTTTTATTCATGGTGTGTCTCCGGTGAAAGAATTTGGGTGGCATCGTGTCTGCAAAAAGTGCTGTGCGCAAGTGCAATTTCTTACTGTCAGCTATAACGGGATTAGATAGCTGGTAGCCCACAGGCACCGTGTATTTTGCGCCTGATTGGCTTAGCATGACGCCTCACAGGAGACAAATCCATGCGAACCCAAGTCGCCATCATCGGCGCCGGCCCGTCGGGCCTGCTGCTGGGCCAGTTGCTGCACAAAGCCGGCATCGACGCCATCATTCTGGAGCGCCAGACCGGCGACTATGTGCTCAGCCGCATTCGCGCCGGCATCCTGGAGCAGGTCACCATTGATTTGCTGGATGAAGCCGGTGTAGGCGAGCGCATGCACCGGGAAGGAATCGCCCACCACGGCTTTGACATGCTGTTTGGCGGGCAGCGCCACCGCATCGACATGACCGGCCTGACCGGCGGCAAGCAGGTGATGGTGTACGGCCAGACCGAGCTCACCCGCGACCTGATGGATGCGCGCCAGGCGGCGGGACTGCCCACGGTGTACGAGGCCGGCAACGTGACCGTGCACGACTACGACACCGCCACCCCCACGGTGCGCTACGAAAAAGACGGCCAGACGCACGAAATTGCCTGCGACTTCATTGCCGGCTGCGATGGCTTTCACGGCGTGTGCCGCGCCAGCGTGCCGCGCGGTGCCATCCATGAATATGAGAAGGTTTACCCGTTTGGCTGGTTGGGGCTGTTGTCGGACACGCCGCCGGTCCACGAAGAACTGATTTACGCCAACAGCACGCGCGGCTTCGCGCTGTGCTCCATGCGCAGCGCCAAGCGCAGCCGCTACTACCTGCAAGTGCCCTTGAGCGACCGGGTGGAAGACTGGTCCGACGAAGCCTTCTGGCAAGAGCTGCGTCTGCGTCTGGACCCGGCTGCGCGGGCGCAGCTGGTGACGGGCCCCTCGATTGAGAAAAGCATTGCCCCGTTGCGCAGTTTTGTGGCCGAGCCGATGCGCTTCGGGCGCATGTTTCTGGCCGGCGATGCAGCGCATATCGTGCCGCCCACCGGGGCCAAAGGCCTGAATCTGGCCGCCACCGATGTGAAGTACCTCTCGAGCGCCCTGATCGAGTTTTACAAGGAGCACAGCGAGGCCGGCGTCAATCACTATTCCGAGCGCTGCCTGCGCCGCATATGGAAGGGCGAGCGCTTTTCGTGGTGGTTTACCAACCTGATGCACCGTTTTCCAAATGACGGGGCGATTGGCCAGAAGCTGCAGGAAGCGGAGCTGGAATACCTCATCGGATCCACGGCGGCGGCCACCGTCATGGCCGAAAATTATGTGGGCCTGCCCTTGTGAGCGCTGCGGGCGGCCCCCAACCATTGAAAAAATACAAACAGGAGCATCCATGAAACCCAGTAGCTTGCAAATCATCCGTGAAGAACATTCCTCGCTTGCAGCCATGTTGCAGTCGCTGCGCATGATGCTGGAGCGCGGCCCGGGCAAAGATGAACACCAGTTTTTTGATGTGCTGCGCGCCATGCTGTTTTACATCGATGAGTTTCCAGAAAAGTTGCACCACACCAAGGAATCGGCGCTGCTGTTTCCCAAGGTGCTGAAGGCGTCGCCGGGCGTGAAAGAGGCGATCGACCGGCTGGAGCATGACCACGAAAAAAGCGAAGCCGGCGTGCGTGAGTTGCAGCACCTGCTGGCGGCATGGGAGCTGCTGGGCGACAGCCGCAAGGCCGTGTTTGAAGACTATTGCACCCGCTATCTGGACGCGTACATGGACCACATGCGCCTGGAAGAAACCGTCATCCTGCCGGAAGCGCTCAAGTGTTTGAACGCCGACGACTGGCAGGAACTCGATGCCGCTTTTGCCCAAAACACCGACCCGCTCAATGGCAAATATGCGCGAGACCCGGTGTATGACCGACTGTATTCGCGCATCGTTTCCACCGCGCCCGCACCCATCGGTCTGGGTGCATCCTGAACGCTTTATGAGGCCAGCGTAAGCGGGAACCACAGCGTAACGCGGGTCCCCTCGCCGGGGCGGCTTTCCACGTCAACCCGGCCTGCGTGCAGTTCCACAATCTCTTTCACGATCGCCATGCCCAGGCCGGTTCCGGGTGTTTTTCCGGACGTGTCGGCCCGGTAGAAGCGCTCAAAGAGCCGCTTGACCTGGTCCTCGCTCATGCCGATGCCATGGTCTGTAATGCGCAGGCCGATCAAAGCCGGGTGCACGCCCGCCTCGGCCTCTACCCAGTCCATGCGCACCTTGCCGCCCAACGGGGAATATTGGTAGGCATTGGCCAGCACATTGCGAATGGCCTGCACGGCCTGACTGCACGCTGCCAGAACGGTGTGGGTGGCGTCCGGCAAGTCCACCTCCGGCAGCGTGCGGTCAGCGGGAACGGCGAAACCTTTCACAGCCTGGCTAGCCAGGGTTTGCAAGGGCACCTTCTCAAAGACAAAGTCTTTACCGCGCCGCGCCTCCATGCGCGACAGGTCCAGCAAGTCATCGAGGATGCCCGCCATCTGGCCCGCCTGGCGGTGAATGATGGCCAGCAAATCCTTGCGGTCGGCATCCCCCATTTCCTGCGACAACAACACCTCCGAGAACCCGTAGACGCTGACCAGCGGTGTGCGCAACTCGTGTGCGGCGGTGGACAGGAACTCGCTCTTGAGCTGGTCCACCTCGGCTTCCACCGTGACATCGCGGAAATACAGGATGCGGGCAACTTCCGGTGACTCACTTTGCACCGACACCATCTGCACGACCTTGTTGCGCGGCACCTTCAGGTTCAGTACGGTGGCGCTGAGCCCGTCGCCAAAGGTCCGGTAGCTGGTCAACGCGCCGGGCGTGACACTGGGTGTGTGCCCACGTCTTTGCAGATTTTTGTGCAGCGCGTCTTCTGTCTGGCCAATGCTGTCGGCCGCGCCGATGCCCGTGATGTTTTGAAAGGCCGGGTTCACAAAGCGGACGATTCCTTTGTGGTCAATGGCGACAAATCCGTCGGGGCTGAGCGTGAACAGGGCATTGAGTTGGGCATTGCGGTCCACCAGCGCGCGGCTGTTGGCTTGCAGTTCGGCAGTCTGGCTGTTGACGATGCGCTGGACCACCGCCGTGCGCCCGGTGGTGCCCATCAGCAGCAGTTGCAGCATGCCCGCCAGCAACAAGCCCGCGCCGCCCACGGTGAGTGCGAGCCAGTGGCGCTGTTGCTGGATGTAGGCGTCGGTTGCGTGCAGGCTCAGCGTCCATTGCCGGTCGGCCACCGCAATCTGTCCGCGCCATTGCGATGGGTGCGACGTGTGGTGGGGATTGGTTTCGTTGGCATAGAGCAACGCGCTGCTGGCAGGCGCCTGCAGGTCTTCGAGTCGCACGTGCAGGCCCTGGATGGCCAGAGTCTGGGTGGCAATTTCCATGAGCTCATCGACCTTGATGACGCCCACCGAGAAGCCGATCAGCTGCGGCAGGCCGGAGTGGTCCAGCTCACTGTTGTCCATCCGGTAGGCCGGCACCATCAGCAAAACGCCGGGGCGTTTCTTGTTTTCCTGCACCAGTTGTACCGGTGCGGTGAGGGCGGTACTGCCGGTGCTGCGGGCGCGGGAAATGGCGTTGGCGCGCACCGCCTCGGAATTGATGTCGAAGCCGATGGCCGCCGTGTTGCCTTGCTGGGGGGCAATGAAGCCAACCGGAACATAGTCGGCGCGGTCCTGCGCGGTGATGAGCTGGCGCTGGGCGTCGCGTTCGCGGATGCGAAAGTCCAGCATCAACTTGCGCATCCGGCTCTCGAATGCCGGACGCTGATCGCGCGTGACATAGGGGTTGATGCTCAGGGCATAGATGTCGGGGTTGTCTTTGAGCGTGATGCGCGTGAAGTATTCAAAGCGCGAGTAAGTCATGTCGGGCGTGACTTCCAGCAGCCGTCGCAGTGAGGCCAGTGCCTCCTGGTGGGCAATGAAGCGCTGCTGTACCTTTTGCACCAATGCTTCCCCGTGCTTGGCAAGCTTCAACTCTTCCTGTTCGCGCTCCCAGTCAGAGACGGCGTAAAACACGACCCCGACCAAGCCCAGCACCACAGCCATGGGCAGCACTTGGGCCATCAGGCGGCTGCGCCAGAGTGGGTCCTTGCGGTACAGAACCGCGAGGCTGAGCGGCAGCATGATCCAGACCCCCATCACATCGCCCAGCCACCAGTTCATGGCCGCATACAGGGTGTCTGCGGTGGCAGTCAATCCGGCGGCGCCCAATGTGGCCACGCCAATCCCAGCGGAGACAAAGCACGCCAGCGGCCCCGCCAATACGAGGCACAGCAAGATGTCGCTTTCGCTTTCCATGGCGTGCCAGCGCCCCCTGGCAAATTGCTGCAAAAGCCACCAGGCCAGCACGGCTTGCAAGGCGGCGCCGGTGGCAATGCCGCAGGCCACCAGCCAGGTCTGCATGTGCAACGGGCCGTGCAAGAGCGCGTTGCACACATTCATCATGAACGAGCCAAGCCATACCGCCTTCCAGCTTGCACGCCCCGACCAGAGCAGCGCGGCAACGGCGAATCCGGCCGCCGGAAAGATCGGACTGGCATAACCCGGCGGAATGGCAAATGACACCCCCAGTGCGCCCAGCAGCGCGTAAACCAGTGCCAGCGTGAGCAAGAGGGGCACCCCGACTTTTCGCCGGCGAGGTGGCAATGTGCCGGACTGGGAGGTGCGTTGGGCGTTGGACATGGTGAAAGTCCCCTAGCTGCCAAAAGGGCCAATGGCGCTGATGGCGAACTCCGTTTTGCCGCTCAGGTCGTCTTCCGTGTCTGCGTAGGCACGGGCGATTTGCTGGAACTCGGTTTGCAGTTCCATGAACGCGTCCACCAGTTCGGGTGCAAAGAAGGTGCCGCGTCCTTCGGCAATGATGCGGCCCGCCTTGGAGGCCGGCATGGCGGGCTTGTAGATGCGCGGGCTGATGAGTGCGTCGTACACATCGGCCACAGCCATGAGCCGGGCAGAAATCGGAATGTCGGTACCACGCAAACCCTGGGGGTAGCCGCTGCCGTCCCACTTTTCGTGGTGTGAATAGACCAGCTCCTTGGCAATTTCAAAAAAATCAACCCCTGTGGCAA
>Ga0228698_1000690_pt1 | contig 21826 bp, 18 predicted proteins | sample McNCre117_Aug_MG_FD_178015 | JGI IMG/M metagenome (GOLD analysis project Ga0228698, IMG submission 178015) | Freshwater microbial communities from McNutts Creek, Athens, Georgia, United States - 1-17_Aug_MG | ecosystem: Environmental > Aquatic > Freshwater > Creek | place: USA: Georgia...
GAATGCGCCGGCTGAACTCACGCGCCACATTGCCGTCGCGGGTGAAGCAGGAGACGCCGTTACCGAACTCGTGCGCGTTGATCAGGTCCACGGCGGTGGCAAAGTCGGCCACGCGTACGCAGGACAGCACCGGGCCGAAGATCTCTTCCTTGTAGATGCGCATGTCGGGGGTCACGTTGTCAAACAGCGTGCCACCCATCCAGAAGCCGTTATCGCAACCGGCACCGGCTGCATTGCCGCGGAAGGTGCGGCCGTCGTGCAACAGCGTGGCGCCCTCTTTCACGCCCTGCTCGATGTAGCCAGTGATGCGGGCATGGGCGGCTTGCGTCACGATGGGGCCCATTTCAGCGGCCAGGTTCATGCCGTCCAGCACCTTGAGGGTTTTGGTGCGCTCCAGGAGTTTGGGCACCAGGCGCTCGGCCACGTCGCCTACCAGCACCGCCACGCTGATAGCCATGCAACGCTCGCCGGCAGAGCCGTAACCCGCACCAATCAAGGCGTCCACGGCCTGGTCGATGTCGGCATCGGGCATCACCACCATGTGGTTCTTGGCACCGCCCAGGGCTTGCACGCGCTTGCCGTGGCGGGCACCGGTTTCATAAATGTGGTTGGCAATCGGTGTGGAGCCGACAAAGCTGATGGCCTTCACATCGGGGTGTTCCAAGAGCGCGTCCACGGCTTCCTTATCGCCCTGCACCACGTTGAACACGCCATCGGGCAAACCGGCTTCCTTGAACAGGTCCGCAATCAGCAGGCTCGGGCTGGGGTCCAGCGGACTGGGCTTCAAGACAAAGGTGTTGCCAGCGGCAATCGCCACCGGGAACATCCACATGGGCACCATGACGGGGAAGTTGAACGGCGTGATGCCGGCCACTACGCCCAAGGGCTGGCGCAGCGTCCAGTTGTCAATGCCGGTGCTCACCTGGTCGGTGAAGTCGCCCTTGAGCAACTGTGCAATGCCGCAGGAGAACTCGACGATGTCGATGCCACGCGCCACTTCGCCTTGTGCGTCGGTAAACACCTTGCCGTGTTCGGCGGTGATGACGCGGGCGAACTCGTCTTTGCGGGCATTCAGCAGTTCCAGAAACTTGAACATGACGCGGGCGCGGCGGATCGGCGGGGTATCGGACCATGCAGGAAATGCCGCCTGCGCGCTGGCCACTGCCGCGTCCACATCGGCCGCATTACCCAGACGCACCTGGCGCGCCACAGCGCCGGTGGCCGGGTTGTAAACGGGTTGGGTGCGGGTGCTGCTGCCCGCGGTGCGCGCGCCCTGGATGTACTGGGCTACTTCGATGGAATCGGTGTACGGGGTCATCAGGTTCTCTTCAGAAAAGGGGGAAGGGTTGCAGCTTATTGGGGCGCGAGCATCCACTCGTGCGCGGGGTCATTCTTGAAGACCCAAAAACGTTTGGGGCCGGCCATCACGTTGAGGTAATACAGGTCGTAGCCGTGCGGTGCCACCACCGGGTGATAACCACGCGGGACCATCACCACGTCGTGGTTCTCCACGGCGCAGGCTTCGTCCAGGCTGCGGTCGTCGGTATAGACACGCTGGAACGCGAAGCCCTGCGGCGGATTCAGGCGGTGGTAATAGGTTTCTTCCAGCAGGGTCTCCACGGGCGGCTGTTCCACATCGTGCTTGTGGGGCGGGTAGCTGGAACTGTGGCTTTGCGGTGTGATTACTTCCACCACCAGCAGGTGCGCCGCGCGCGGATCGTCGTGCGGTAGGATGTCGCACACATAGCGCGTGTTGCTGCCCTTGCCGCGCACGCTGCGGCGCATGGCGGCGGAGTCAATCACGCTCACACTGCGGGTGGCGTCGTCGCACGGCGCGGTGCACAGCGCCACTTCGGCCGGGGCGGTCGTTCCCAATGCACTGGGCACGCCGGTGATCTTTACCGTCTTGCCCGAGGGCACATAAACGGACGCCGGCGACCTTTCTTCAAACACGCTGCTGCGGCCGCCTAGACCGGCAAAGGTCTGGCCGTCCAGCTCCACGTCCACCGTGCCGGTGAGCACCACCAGGCAGAGTTCACGCGTGCCGGTTTCCACGGTTTCCGATTCGCCCGCGCCCAAGCGCACGGCCCGAAAGCCCACATGCGTCCAGCCGGCGCGCTCGGGGGTGACGTTGACGATTTCGCGGCCTTCCGGGGCGGCTTTGGCAAGCAGGGGGCTGACCATGGCGATTCCTTAGCCGAGCTCGTTTACCAACGCCCGCAGGGTGTCGTACCCCTTCTTGGCGTAGGCGTAACTCGGGGCCACGGCGGGGTCCTGCTCGGCTTCCACCACCAGCCAGCCCTCGTAGCCGGCGTTCTTCAGGGTGGTGAGCACAGCGCGGTAGTCAATGCTGCCATCGCCCGGCACGGTAAAGATGCCGTTCAGCACGCCATTCAAAAAGCTCCACTGGTCGTTGCGGGCCTGCGCAATCACGGGCACGCGCACGTCTTTGCAGTGCACATGCACCACGCGCTGGAGGTGCTTGGTGAGCAGGGGCACCGGATCGGCCGCGCCGCCGTAAAACGCGTGGCCGGTATCAAACAACAAGAACACCTTGGCCGGGTCGGTCAGGTCCATCAGGCGGTCGATGTCAGCGGGCGACTCCACATACGCACCCATGTGGTGGTGGTAGGCCAGCTTGATGCCATAGGTCTTGATGAGGTGCTCGCCAAACGCGTTCAGGCGTTCGGCATAACCCTTCCACTGCGCGTCATTGGCAAAGCAGGGGCGCTTGGAAACCGGCGTGTCGATCTGGCCTTGCACGGTGCCGGCGCATTCGCCATACACCACCACCTTCACGCCGTTGTATTGCAGCTTGCTCATGTGCGCCTTGCAGCGCTCGACCTCGGCCGCTACGGCATCGGCATTGCTCTGGCCGGGCTCCACTTCGGCCAGGAAGCCTGAGTACCAGCCCGACACGCAACGCAGGCCGTACTCATCGAGTTTGGCCTTGAGCGCGGGGCCTTCCTTGGGAAACTTGTTGCCCAGCTCAAAGCCCTCGTAGCCGATCTCCTTGCCTTCGCGCAGCGCGGTTTCCAGGGGCGTTTCGCCCCCCAGGGCCGGCATGTCGTCGTTGAACCAGGAGATGGGGTTGATACCGATTTGGACGTTCCAGGACATAAAAATTCTCGCTCAATAAAAAAGTTAATTAGACGCGTTGGTTCTTGCGTGCCTCAAGGAAGCCAGCGTAGGCGGCATTCACTTGCGCGCGCTCGGACACTTCGGGAATACCCACTTCCCACCAGCATCCGCCCTCTTTGGTAACCCGGGTGTGGGTGGTGTCAATCACCAGCACCTGGGTGCGCTTGGCGGCGCGGGCATTGACCATGGCGGCTTTGAGTGCGGCCACGTCTTTCACGTGCACCGCATCGGCGCCCATGGCGCGGGCGTGCATGGCAAAGTCGATGGTGCTGGCCTCACCACCGGCGGAGATGCAGTCGTCGAGCATGTTGTTGAAGCTGGGGCTGCCGGTGGCGAGTTGCAGCCGCTCAATACAGCCGTAGCCGCGGTTGTCCAGCACCACGATGATGAGCTTCTTGCCCAGCAGCACGGAGGTGGCCAGCTCGGAGTTCATCATCATGTAGGAGCCGTCGCCCACCATCACGATCACTTCCTGGTCCGGGCGGGCCATCTTCACACCCAGGGCGCCCGCAATTTCATAGCCCATGCAGGAGTAGCCGTATTCCATGTGGTAGTTGCCCGGCAGGCTGGCACGCCAGAGCTTGTGCAGTTCGGCCGGCAGCGTGCCTGCGGCGCACAAGGCCACGTCGCGTTTGCCGCTGTCGCCACCGGCGTCGTTGAGCGAGTCGCGCACGGCGCCAATCACCTCGGCGTCGTAAGGCAGTGTTCCAGGGGCGGGGACGTTTGTGGTCAGCTCAGTGACCTTCTTGACCCAGCCTGCAGCCTCGGCCTTGGAGCGTGCGGTCCAGGCGGCATCGGCAGTCCAGTCTCTCAGTACGGCAGTGAGTTGTTCCAGGCCCACCTTGGCGTCGGCCACCAGCGATGTGCCGCTCCACTTGCCCGCGTCAAAGTGCTGCACGTTCAGGCTCAGCAGTTTGGCTTTGGCAAACAGCGCGTGCGAGCCGGTGGTGAAGTCTTGCAGGCGCGTGCCCACGGCAAACACCACATCTGCCTCAGGCGCCAGCAAGTTGGCAGCAGGGCCGCCGTCCACGCCCACGGCGCCCAGGTTGAGCGGGTGGTCCCAAGCCAAAGCGCTCTTGCCACCGTGCGACTCCACCACCGGAATGCCATAGGCCTCGGCAAAGGCGCGCAGGCTGTCGCAAGCCTGGCTGTACAGCACGCCACCACCGGCCACGATCAGCGGGCGCTTGGCGGTCTTGAGCAGGGCGGCTGCGCGTTGCAGTTCGATGGCATCGGCCGGCGGGCGGCGGAAGCGGATGAGTTCGGGCTCGAAAAAACTGACGGGATAGTCAAACGCATGGGCCTGCACATCCTGCGGCAGCGCCAGGCACACCGGGCCGCAGTTGGCCGGGTCGGTCATGACCTGAATGGCGCGGGGCAGCGCGGTCAGCAACTGCTCGGGGCGGCTGATGCGGTCAAAGTAACGGGTAACGGGGCGGAAGCAGTCATTGGCCGACACGTCGCCCTGCTGGAAGCTTTCTACCTGTTGCAGCACCGGGTCGGGTGCGCGGGTGGAGAAGGTGTCGCCGGGCAGCAGCAGCACGGGGATGCGGTTTACATGGGCCACGGCAGCGGCGGTCACCATGTTGGTGGCACCGGGGCCGATGCTGGTGCTCACGGCCATCATGCGCTGGCGCAAATGGGCCTTGGCAAAACCCACGGCGGCCAGGGCCATGCCCTGTTCGTTGTGGGCGCGGAAGGTGGGCAGCGTGTCACGCTGGGCCCACAGGGCTTCGCCCAGGCCGGCCACATTGCCGTGGCCGAAGATGGCAAACACGCCGCCGCAATAGGGCTGGATGCTGCCGTCGGCCATTTCCACGCGCAGGGCCGCCAGGTACTTGGTCAGCGCCTGGGCCATGGTCAAACGGATCGTAGTCATGCTGTTTCTCTCTTTGTCTTGTCTGCGGTAGCGGCGGGTTCACGACACCGCACGGATCAGGCTGCGGCGGTTGCGCCAGGCGTCCACCAACACCGTGTAATTGGCCGCCACACGGGCCATGAAGGTAGCGTCGTCCATGTCGCCACGCAGCCAGGCCAGGCTCTCGGCCACCCACAGGCTGCGGCCCACCATAAAGCCCTTGACGATGGGGTTGGTGGCGTTGCGGAAGCTGTCGACCAGGTGGGCGATGGGTTGGTTCAGGCCAAGGATGACGGCGCCACGGCAATGCGGGTCGCGCTCCGACACCAGAACCTCCAGACCATGCCAGCCCTCGGCGCTCATGGGGGCCAACTTCCACCACTCGGGCTTCACGCCCAGGTTGTAAAAGCGCTTCACGGCCCGCAGTACGGCGGCATCTTCCTCGCCGGGCACGACCAGGGCCTTGGGCAAAATGATTTCCAGCAGCAATTCGTTGCCGCTCTCGCGGGTGGCTTCCCACAGCTCCAGCACTTTTTGCTCCTGCTCCAGGCGCAGGGCGTAGGCATCGTCGGGGTGGTAGTGCACCAGGCACTTCACCACATGCTCGGTCGGCCAGTGAATCAGGGCGCTGCCAATAGAGCGGGTTCCGTCAAAACGCAGCGGGCGTGAGCCCGGCAACTCCACCGGGCGGCCCACCCACCAGCCCCGGCCGGTGGCACTGGCCAGCGCGTCGCGGCCATAGTCGCCCCCGTCAATCAGCACACCGGTGTTGCCTTGCAGTTCGCGGTCTTTTTCTACCTGTGCGGCGGCCTGTACCAGCAGCCTTTTGAGTGCGGGAATGCTGCTGTCGCTTGCATTGGCTTCACGCGCCAGGTCATAGAACTGGCTGCGGTGGTCAAAGGCCATGACGCACAGCTCATTCCACTGCGGGCGGGCAATGCTGACGCGGTGCAGGTGGGCAAGTTGCTGGTCGGCATCGACCTTCGGGTTGCGGTTGCCGCCAAACCAGTGCGCCAGCTCGGTGGGTGTGGGCATGGCCGCGCTGCAGGCGTGGCGCGACACCACAATGGCGCCGCAGGCGTTGGCCACTTGGGTGGACTCCGCCCAGTCCTTGCCCTGCAGCAGGCTGGCCATCAGGCCCGACAGGAACGCATCGCCTGCGCCCAGCACGTTGAGCACTTCCACGCGCTCGCCCCGGTAGGTGGTGGCGTCGTCAATGTGGGCGGGAATGTCACCTTCGATCACACAGCAGCCCAGAGCGCCGCGCTTCACCACCAGCGTGGCTTTGGAAATGGCACGCACGGCCTTCAGGCTGGCAATGATGTTGTCAGACACACCGCCGGCAATAAAGAACTCTTCCTCGGTGCCCACCAGCAAATCAAAGTGCGGCAGCATCTCTTGTAGTTGCTGCGTTACCCGGGCATCGGCCACGTAGCGGTTCTCGCCCGCGCCCCGGCTGGTCAGGCCCCAAAGCACCGGGCGGTAATCGATGTCGAGCACGCGCACCACGCCGTGTTTCGAAGCGTAGTTGAGCGCAGCCTGCGAAGCGGCACGGGTGCCAGACGTGGACAGGTGGGTGCCGGTGATGGCCAGCGCACGGCATTGGGCAATAAACGACTCGCTGATTTGCGCGGCATCAATCGCCATGTCGGCGCAGTTCTCGCGCACAAACAGCAGCGGGAAGGTGTCGCGGTCTTTCAGGCCCAGCAGCACCAGCGCGGTCAGGCGCTCGGGGTCCACCTGCACTTGCGATACGTCGCAGCCTTCGGCCTCCAGGCTTTGGGTGAGGAAGCGGCCCATCTGCTCATTGCCCACGCGGGCAATCATGGCGCTCTTGCACCCAAGGCGCGCCACGCCAAATGCCAGGTTGCCCGAGCTGCCACCCAGGTACATGGACATGCTGCGGGCGTCTTCAAGGTGGCTGCCGAATTGCTGTGCGTACAGGTCCACAGCGACGCGCCCCAGGCAGGCGAGGTCTATGGGCCGGTTGTCGGGAAATTGAATGGCGGGCATATGAATTCAGTAAGGGGTGAAGAAATTAGAGGACCACGCATTGCAACGTTGAGGTCAGTTCAAATTGTCAAGGGGATGTATCGTTCTGAAACATCTACATCTTTTGTAGTCGTGTATTGAATTGAAGTGAAGTGAAGGGCTAAATTGCTTCCGGCAGACCACTTGCCAATGAGCGGCTGATGGCAATTCCAATGCGGGTGGCTTCTAACGCATCAGAAAGGGTTAAAGTCAGAGCTCCTTCGCCTCGGCAGGCGGCCACAAAAGCCTTCATTTCAGCCGAAAATGCTGCCTCAAAGCGTTCATAGAAGTCTTTCAAGACGGCATGACGAACACCATGATGGTCACTACGAATTACTCGGTTGGCTGCTGCGTGCTCACCAACTAGCAACTTGCCTTCAGTACCAATCACTTCGGTACTGGTTTCGTGTCCGTGCGCCATGGTGCGCGACGCATACAGAACGGCCTTCGCGCCACCTTCGAACTCCACCACAGCAATACCGTTATCTACGTCACCGCAAGCTTGCAGGCCGGGGTGCAGCGCGATGGTCCCAGAGGCAAAGGCGCGCAGCGCTTTGGGGCGACCCAGCATCCAGCGCGCCAGATCAATGTCGTGCACGCTGCAGTCCATAAAGATGCCGCCAGAAGTAGGGGCAAACTTGACGAAGAAGCCTTCTGGGTCATTCTGGTCGCAAGTTTGTGAGCGCACCATAAACGGCCGCCCGATTTCACCCGCCTCGACAGCCAGAAAGGTTGCCTGGTAGCTGGGGTCAAAGCGCCGCACAAAGCCCACCATCGCCACCAGGTCCGGGTGCTGTTCGGCGGCCGCCACTACGCGCTCACAGTCAGGCACATTCAATGCCAAGGGCTTTTCCACAAAGACGTGCTTACCGGCTCGAAGTGCGGCGATAGTTTGATCAGCATGCAACGAGGTGGGGGTAACTAGAACCACTGCGTCGATATCCCTGTCAGCTAGCAGGGCTTCCAGCTCTGAATAGACGCGAGCCACTCCTAATTTCTGACTGGCATAGTCGCGCTCAGACTGAACTGGACTACAGGCAGCAACCAATTGGCAGCCCGCTGTGTTAAGTGCCAGTGCTGCAGCGTGGCGCTGACCAAGCCGTCCTAAACCGGCAATTCCAACTCGCAATGAAGTTGTTGTTGAATTTGTATTCATATAAGGCTTTTGTTCCTATATATCGTTTTCAAGATCTATTGCATTTACGACCGAGAGGAGGTCTGCTTGTAGGGCAATTCAAGCGTGTATGCCAACGCAATAAATAGGCTTTGGGCCAAACCCATCGTGCTGCTGAGTGAGCGAAACCCAAGGGTGGAGTTCTCCTGCACGATTAGATTTGCATTCGCGAGTTTCGCCAGTGGGCTCATCTGGCTGTCGGTAATGGTCACTAGCTTGGCTCCACGCTCTGTGGACGCCTTTGCTACGTCAATCGTCTCTTGCGCATAAGGTGAGAATGAGATGGCAATCATCACATCCCCCTTGCGCACCGACCGTATCTGACCAAGGTGCATGCTACCAATTGCACTTACCAATCCGATGCGTTTCTCGGTGTGCTGAAGCGCGTATTCCAAGTAAGCGGCAACGGGAAATGAACGACGCGACGCCGCAACCCATATGCATTCGCTTTCGGCAAGCAAATCCACGACTTTCTCGAATGCCTTGGGATCCAGGTTGCTTTCCAGCTCGTGCATATCCCTGGCACTGCCGACTAGAAACTCCTTGGCGATATCCCAGCTGCTCAGCTTGCTGGTACCCGAATTGATCAAGCTTTGTATGCGAGCCTTGTAATTTCGGTTTGGTGCAAGTTGACGCGAAAGGTCTTCTTTGAAAATGGCCTGCAGCTCGCTAAATCCTGAAAACCCAAAATGCTTAGCAAAGCGCACAACAGCAGAAGGCTGCACACCACATTGGCGTGCCAATTCCTGAATTCCTTCAAGCCCAATGTGGTCGCGGTTCTTCTCGATGTGCAATGCGATTACTTTGAGTTGCTTGCTCAAAGAATCGTATTCGGCAGTTATGCGTTTTATAGCTTGATCAGCCGTCAGATTTGATATCTTCGCTGTAGCCATTAGCGTTACCAGTGATGCTTGGGCGGAGAGCATTTCAATAAAGCGTTAGAAATCAACCAAGGATTCTTCACTCGGCTCAATGAACGAGTGCGCAAGCGAATTGCTCGACCACGGTTTTTTGCCTACCTGCCTGGAGATTTCTCCTTGTTCTTTGACCTGCAAACGCAAGGATGTGCTCAAGTCCTTCTTCGAAGTCCTGCCCGTTCGCAAACGTATGGGGTAAGCTACAAAGGTTGGATCAGCGTCAATGGCTCGGATCGTTGATTCTTCATGCGGCCTCGTTTCAAAATGAAGGTTTCCACCGCTGCCATTTCGAGGAGATACGAAATTTCGGACCAAGTTGTCAAAAGGGCGACCGCAAAGGATGTCGCTGAACGCGCCGGTGTTTCCAAGTGGACGGTGTCGCGCGCCTTTACCGAAGGTGCGTCCATTGCGCCGAGTGTGCGAAGTCGTGTGCTGGAAATTGCACAGGAACTTGGATACCGACCGAACCTCCTTGCGCGAAGTCTCACTACCCGCAGCACCCAACTGATCGCGCTGGTAGTTGACGAGTTGGGAAATCCAAATCAGCTTCGAACCCTCAATGAAACAACCCGGCAATTGCAAGCACTGGGATACAGCACGCTGCTGCTCAATCTCAGTTCCGAGTACAGCCCAGCCACAGCGCTGCAGCTGGCTGACCAGTTTCAGGTTGAGGGCATCATCTTCCTTGGAACGACGCTTAAAGCGGAACTGATTAATCTGGCGCAACAAGTTAAACACATTCCCTTGGTCGTAATCTTGCGCAATAGCGGGCAGGCTGACATCCCCTATGTCACCACTGATGGCTATTCCGCCGGGGCGGAGATTGCGGACCTGTTTGTGTCTCAGGGCTATAGCCGAATTGGTTACATGGCAGGCCCCATGTCCGAGCGAACCGAGCTTCGTCGCCTGGAGGGATTTCGGGACAGACTGGAAGAGAGCGGCGTGGGCCTTCAGGCGGTATTGGAAGCTGCGCATTACCGTCGAGAGGACGGAATGCAGACTCTGCTGCGGTATATGGAATCTACACCGCACTCCAAACGCGTAGAGGCGTTCTTTTGTGAGAATGACATCCTTGCAATCGGCGCCATTGATGCAATGGTCATGTCCAATGCGCAGCAAAAGATCGCAATTGTGGGATTTGACGATATTGAGCTGGCTTGTGCACCAAGTTACCAACTCACAACCTTCCGTCAGCCCATTGAATATCTGGTGAGCGAGTCGATTCGCCGAATCGTTGAACCTGGGAGCGACACCCGCGACTCGGTGATGGCACCGGGCACTTTGGTTATTCGAGCCTCGCATCGTCGCATCCCAGGTTAGTTGCCTACCTTGCCTTAGGCCGCTACCGGGCGACCGTCTTTGAGCTTGACAGTCTTACCAGTCTTCCAGGACAGGGTGGCTGCTTCGGCCACTGCCAAAGCATTCACGCCGTCTTGCAGTGTGACTGGGTAGTCGCCCTTTGTCTCAACTGCATCCACAAAGGAACGCCACTCGGCTTCATAGGCCTTCATGTAGCGCTCCAGGAAGAAGAATTCCGGCTTGGCACCCTGTGCACCTGAGGTAGTGGTCTTAGTGACCGTGTTTTCCAGCATGTTGCCAGCTTGCAGCAAGCCAGTTGCGCCCAACAGTTCCAGGCGCTGGTCGTAGCCATAGACGGCGCGGCGGCTGTTCTTGATGACAGCGATGCGGCCATCTGCGAAATGCAGCGTGATCACGGCCGTGTCCACATCGCCGGCGGCGCCGATAGCCGGATCGACGATGCTCGAACCAATGGCGGTGACGGACTCAGGGGCAGAGCCAAAGATCCAGCAGGCCATGTCAAAGTCGTGGATGGCCATGTCACGGAAGAGTCCGCCAGACACGTTGATATAGCTCACCGGCGGGGGGGCAGGGTCAAAGGAGGTGACCGACAGCAATTCGCCTTTGCCAATCTCACCCGCATCGAATGCGCGCTTGAGGGCGGCAAAGTTGGGGTCAAAGCGGCGGTTGAATCCAATCATCACCGGGCGGCCTGCCTTCTTGGCTACTTCCAGGCAAGCCAGCGCGCGGTCCAGATTCAGGTCAACGGGCTTTTCGCACAGCACTGCTTTGCCGGCATTTACAGCAGCCTCGATGAATCCGGAGTGGGTGTCCGTGGAGGTGGCAATCAAAACGGCATCAATGCTTTTGTCGGCAAGGATGTCTTGCGAAGACATGGCTTTAGCGCCAATGGTTCCGGCTAGTTCTTCGGCCGCTGCCTGGTTCACATCCGAGATGGCAACCAGTTGGCAACGGGCATCGGCCACGATGCTTTTAGCGTGCACTTTACCGATGCGACCAGCGCCGAGAAGACCTACTTTGATCATGAAAACTCCTATCAATATTTAAGGGAAAAATTCAAAACGGTTACAAGGTGAAGGCTGCTTTGAATGCCTGTAATGCGATTTCGGGGTCGCCAGAAGCCCAAGCTTCCATGCCCACCGGGCCACGGTAGCCCATGTCAAAGAGGGCGCGGGCAACGCCGGCGTAATTGATCTCACCTGTGCCTGGCTCCTTGCGGCCAGGCACGTCAGCCACTTGCACTTCGCCAACCCAGGGCAGGCAGGCGCGGCAGAGCTCAATCAAATTGCCTTCGCCAATTTGCGCATGGTAGAGGTCCAGGTTCAGACGCAGGCGCGGGTGGTTTACCGACGATACCAAGGCCAGCGTATCTTCCGCGCGGCCAAAGGGCACGCCGGGGTGATCCACTGGCAGGTTCAGGTTTTCCAGGGTAAAGACCACACCTTCTTCTTCGGCCAGGTCGGCAATGCGGCACAGCGTGTCTCGGGCCTTGAGCCACATGGGACCTGTAACCACCTGACAAGGTGTAACGGGCAGACCACCTTCACCCAGACCGGTGCCGTGCAGATTCAGACGTGCCACGCCCAGGCGCTTGCCGACTTGCGCGGTTTCACGCGCTGTGCGCAGCAACTCGGCAGCACCCTCGTCGTCACTCAGGCGTCCGCGCAGGTAGCCGTTCATGATGGAGAAGGTGGCACCGGACTTTTCCAGCTTGGACAGGTCGTGTTCGGGCCAGTTCCACAGGCCCACCTGGAAGCCCAGTTCGGTCAAGCGCTTGGCACGCCATTCAATGGGTTGATCACGCCAGAGCATCTCAGCACAGGCGGCAAGTTGAAAGGGTTGGTTCATGTCAGTCCTTGATTGCAGTTAATGTCAAACAGTTCCGCCGAGCGAGCCTTCGAGCTTGGCAAGTTCCTGGCCACCGGCCATCAGGTCTTGCAGTTGCTCAGCGGTGATTTCTCCTTTGCGGGCTGTGCCCAGGGTCTTGCCCCGGTTGAGTACGGTAAAGCGGTCGCCCACGGCCAGCGCGTGGCGTACGTTGTGCGTGATGAAAATCACACCCACACCCATCTTGCGCACCCGGTCGATGGTGGCTAGCACGTTGGCAGTCTGGCGCACACCCAGCGCTGAGGTGGGTTCGTCCAGGATCAACACCTTTGCGCCGAAAAAGACCGCCCGTGCAATTGCCACACACTGGCGCTCACCGCCACTCAAGGTGCCCACGGCTTGCTCGGGTTCGCGCAGCTTGATGCCCATGCGGTGCATTTCAGTCATAGTGACCGAATTCGCATGCTTGATATCCATATGCTTGAAAGGTCCCCACCCTTTGGTGGGCTCGCGGCCCATGAAGAAGTTGCGAGTGACCGACATCAGCGGAATCATGGCCAAGTCTTGGAACACGGTAGCGATGCCGTTGTTCATAGCCTCGCGAGGGCTGTTCAGCACGACCTCCTTGCCGCTAACCAACATGGTTCCAGCAGAAGGCGCGTGTACGCCCGACATGGTCTTGATGAATGTGGACTTGCCCGCGCCGTTGTCGCCCAGCAGGCAGTGGCATTCGCCCGCCATCACACTGAAGGACACGCCGGAGAGCGCGATGATGTTGCCGAAGTGCTTTTCGATATTTCGCATTTCGACCAAAGGAGTCTTATTGAATTCCATCTCAACGCTCCCCGGTCACGCGCTTGCGAATGATGTTGTTAAACAGAACGGCTACCAGTAGCATGCCCCCCAGGAAAACGAGATACCAATCCTGGTCGATGCGTGTGTAAGTGAGGCCAATCATGACCATGCCGAAGATGACCGAGCCCAGGAATGCGCCGACGGCTGAGCCGTAACCACCCGTGAGCAAGCAGCCTCCGATGACTGCGGCGATGATGGCCTCGAACTCCTTCTGGAATCCACGGCGTGCATCCGTAGAGCCGCTGTCCAGTACCGTGATGATGGCCACCAAGGCTGCACACAATGCGGCGAAGACAAACAATCCAATCTTCACGTTGCGCACAGGTACCCCCGAGTTCTTGGCTGCATTGGCGTCTCCGCCCGATGCGAAGATCCAGTTCCCAAGCGGCGTGCGCAGCAGTACCCAAGTTGCTATGCAGGTCAGCACGACAAACCAAATAATTTCCACCGGTATACCGGTAATCATGGGCTCCCCCGTTGGGAATTTAGGGATCCAGCCCTGTTCTCCCAGAGACACAAATAAGCCTTCAAATGCCTTGCCAGTAAACAGACCCAAAGATGCGCTACCTTCTAACGCCTCAGTCACTCCACGCAATTGCGTAGAGCCTCCTGTTGCCCACTTGAGGCCCACAAGACTCAAGCCTCTGAGCATGAACAAGAAGGCCAATGTGACGATGAAGCTGGGCAAGCCAGTGCGCTGTACGAGCCAGGCGTTGAGGAAGCCAATAAGTCCTGCAACCAGCAAAGTCAGAAAGACTGCCAATATGAGCGGGATTTTGAAAACAACGATTGCGCTTGCAAAAACGAGACCTGCAAAAGCAATCATTGAGCCGATGGAGAGGTCGAACTCGCCTCCAATCATCAGCAGAGCTGCGCCCAATGCCAAAATGCCGAGTTGAGCCGCAGGTGTAAGGAAGTTGATTACACCTGCCAGGTTGAACATCACAGGGTCCGCAACGATCAGGAAGAAGGCAGTAACCAACACAAGACCGGCCACAGCCCCCAACTCGGGGCGCCGCATTAGCTGCGCAAAGAATGACACGTGCTTTAGGCGATCGTCGGCCACTTTATTTCCGGGGGAGTTCATAAGGGCTTCTAAAAGACGGTGAAAAAACCCCCAGCACACCCTGGATACCAGTGCGAAGGGGGATAAAGAATGAGACTTCGAGGGTCTGCCCTCGGCAGACTACTAGCGGATACCCTTGGCAGACAAATCGATTACCTGTGCAGCCTTCTCAGACGTAATCAGATTCGGACCCGAGGGAACATTGCCACCAGGGATCAGGCCAAATTTGGCGTGCAGCGCCAAGAAGCTGACCGGCAGGTAGCCCTGCAGGAATTGTTGCTGGTCAATTGCAAATGCAGCTTCTTTGGCAGCAACTGCCTTCAGGAAACCGGCGGAGAGGTCAAAGGTTGCAACGTGGATCTTTGCCAAACGGCCAGAGTCCTTAGCAGCTGCCAAGGAGGGTTCGCCGGCAGTGGAGGCGCCCAAAGCCATGATGGTGTCGATGGAGGTGTCGGAGTCCAATGCTGCCTTGACCTTGGAGCGAACTTCCGTGGGGTCATTTCCGGTGGGCACAACCTTGGACTTACCACCAAAGCCATCAGCAAAGCCCTTGCAACGCAGGTCGAGCGAGACGTTGCCGACTTCCTGGTTCACGCAGATGCCGTTCTTGCCACCCATGGACTTGAGCTTCTCACCGGCGGACTTGCCAGCATCGTATTCCGATTGGCCGACGTGCAGAACGGCTCCAAGCTTCTTGGACGACTCCAGACCAGAGTTGATCGTTATAACAGGAATGCCTGCCTTGACCGCGCGCTGAACTGCTGCACCCAGGGCGGAAGCGTCAGGCAGCGAAACCACCAAGCCATCAGGCTTTTGGTTCACTGCCGCATCGATCAGCTTGCTCATGGCAACCATGTCAAAGGTCTCGGGCGCGCGGTAGGTGATCTTGGCGCCAGAGTCCTTGGCAGCTGCCTCCACGCCGTTTTTCACAACCGACCAGAACGCATCGTTTGCCTGGCCGTGCGTGACCACGGCGATGTTTTGAGCCTGGGCGGCGCCGCAGGCCAGTGCTGCGAGAGCCACTGCGGATTGGACGAATTAGCTAGTGAATTTCATAGTTGCTCCTAAAAGTTGTTGCTTACGTGTTGAGGTCACTCCTCAGTTCGCAGCCCTATGAACTGCTGCGAACCTTTGTGGTGACGCCGTTCTTCATCTCATTTAGACCTACCTCGATGGCTGAATGCAACCGGGTGCAGAAATCATAAGAAAAAATGAAAAGAATGTTCTAAGTAGTTACCCTATGAGAAACCAACTTTTTTAGCATCCAAAGGATCTTCCAGCGAAAATGTTCTTATTGATTCAAATTTGCACCGGGCGCGCACTTGTGAGAAGCAAGTTTCACGCTGTGCAATCGGTAGCATTTAGGAGTGATTTATCGCTTGCGGAGCTCGTAGATAAGCAACATCTGACGTCGCTCACTCCGAAAGAGATGCGCAGACAAGCCGCAGCGTTTGTGCGCATGGAGTAGCGACGAGAGTTCGATCAGCAGACATTTCAGATCTTCGCCGCGTACACCGTCTTAAACTGGGCGCTCAAGCGATCGCACTCGCGGGCAATCGTGGCCATGGTGTCTTCGACCGTTTGGGGTTTTTTGTGGTGGGTAGCGGTATGGACGGTGTCATGGACGCGCTGGAGGATGAAGGCATTGATACAGCGAGCAGGCAAGGGGCGTAGATTGGACATGCGCTCACGCCGGGTAATAAGAAGGGCTTGGTTAATGGTAGATTGCAAGTGGTGCTATGCACCAGGTGAGGCCCTTGGCCCGCGCGGTAGTGTCATCAATGGCCCAACACGCTTCCGGGATAGTCACCAGCTCTCACAGGGCCGTTCTACACCTGTGTATGGAAACGTCTGAAAACGTTTATTCTTTTGCATGGGTTCGCTGAAAGTGATTTTCAGTGGCCCTTTCAATGATCAATGCCATCGCCTATCTCTCTGCCCAAGCGCATATTTACGGTCGGCAAGGTGCGCAAAGCGGTAATTGAAGATTACGAAATCAGTGCGAGTTAGCCGACATTAGCTTTCAACTACACTGACACGCAAATCATAAGAACTACTTGACCAGTGGAGTCCAAGGCGTTGAATAGACAGCTACTGCAGTGCTAAGGCCGTAGGCGGCCATTCCCGCACTTACCAGCGCGAATACGGTCCAGGGCGGCGCTTGATAGGTGGACAGAAAGTACCCGCCGATGGCGACTACAACCAGCCGCAAGGTTCCGGCCAACACGGGGCCTAGTGCCTTTCCTGCACCGAGAGATGAAAAGTACAGAGAAAGTCCAAGACCAAAGAGACCATAGGTGGGGCCAGCCCAGCTAAAGTATTCTGCTGCGGCCTGCATCACTGCGGCGTCTTGCGTGTATATCTGCGTCCAGACACCCGGAACGAAGAAAACCAATAGGCCAACTGACCCCAGCACTGCCGTCGCCATCAAAGCCGCAATCCACGCAGCACGTCGGGCTCGCGCAACCATACCCGCGCCCAGCGCCATACCGACCAGAGGCACCGATGCGACACCTATGGCAAAGGCCACTGGGACGAGCAGGAATTCCAGCCGGTTGCCGATCCCATATCCGGCAAGAGCCTGCGTTCCGAACGATGCCACCAACTTGGTCAGGATCAGGATGGTGAGAACTGTCTGAAATGGCGAAATACATGCCACGGCGCCAACGTGCAGGATTTCATGTAACTCGGCCTTTACGATTGAGGTGCCACGCATGCCTAACGTGACCTTGGACTGGCCTTTGGCAAGATGGGCCCACAAGAACCAGGCCCCACCCAAATTGGCAAGCACGCTTCCGGCAGCAACTCCCTGCATCCCAAATGACGGTATGGCGCCCCAGCCAAGCCCCAAGATGCCACCGATCACAACCTGGATCACGGCCACCATTAATAGTGTGACTGATGGTGCCTTCATGCTTCCGCATCCACGCAGTATCGAGGCAAGTGTGTTGAGTACCCATGCAAAGACCGAGCCTAGGAAGGTGACTTCGGAATAGGCAATCGCCTGTCTGAGTGCATCGTCCTTTCCCCCGAGCGCAGCTAGACACCATGGCCCCAGCAACTCCATAAACAGCATGTTGGCGATTCCGAGTGCAATGCCAATCCAAACTGCATGCACAGCCAATGAATTGGCGCGGGCCTGATGGCCTGCGCCCAATGCCCGGCTGATCGCTGAAGAAACTCCGCCTCCCATGGCTCCCGGAGACAACATGTTCTGGAGCATGACAAATGGAAAGATAAGTGCCATGCCCGCCAACGCGGAAGTACCAAAGCTGCCGACGTATCGGGTCTCGGCCATAGCAGCCAGCGCCGTGGCCAGCATGGCTCCCATGTTTGGCAGCGCAAAACGAAGCACTAAGGGAAACAGTGGCCCCGTAAGCAGTGGCTGATTAGTTCCCTCAGTTTTAGTCATGAAGATGTCAGCGGCTATCCGAAGATAGCAATGTTGTGTCTTGTCACCAACACCGCTTCACCTTCTGCGTTCCAGATTACGTTGCCTTGCGCCGAGTAGCCATTTAAAGACGTGTCGGCCCGTGTCTGCGCCAGCCACCAACCGTTTGGAGTGAACGGTTTCTCGCTCAGCATATCGATGGCCCAGGTCATGGTGCTAATAGGTATGGGTTCCGGGGACATGACAAGTGCAGCGGGTGGCAATGCGTCGGCAAGTGCCAGCAAGCGAACTATGCTGGAGTCATCACCTGAGTCCCTGTGTCGGAGCCAGACCGTCATTTCAGGAGCCGCACCAACGGTGCCCGGGCCAGCTCCGAGCGCCAAGCGGCCGTCAAAGTGGCTCATAAAGTTCGGGCGATTGGGCCAACTGAAGTATTGTGGGCAGTCGTCTGGCTGGCGAACCTTCGGCATGACGAGGGACTGATGCCTGTGGTTGGAATTTCGCTGGGCGCCAAAGCACAGCGTTGACCTGACGGCCAATCCACCTTCACCCATCAGATCGGCGCCCACGATCACAGTGGACTTCCCCGCCCGAAGCACTTTGGGGCTAACTGACAGTTGCCCGTTGGCCGGCCCGATAAAGCAAAACTGCGCTGATCGAAGTGGCGGCAGGTCTGGCACTGCGCGCAAAGTGGCTTCAAGGCATAGTGCAGCGGATAGACCACCATACGCGGTGCGACCCTGCAACCAGTCAGATGGCAACGTAGTTCGCTGTTGTCCATCCACTTCCTGCACCGCTGCGGTGAGGTGAGAAAACGGTGTCGAGTCCATGACAAATCCTATGTGATTCGTTTGGGTCAAGAAGAGAGCTTAGAAAAGTCTGGTGCGCGACGTTCAGCAAAGGCACAAAACGCTTCTCGTGCTTCGGCACTCTTGAGCTGCTGAGCAAACAGCACATTCTCTTTGTCCATCCACGCAAGCAGTGACTCGGCATCTCGCATCAATTTTTTGGTGGCAATCATGGATCCATTCGGCTTCTGTGCCAGGGTCTTTGCTGCCAGCCTTGCTGCGGGCAACACCTCATCAGGTGGCAGCATCTTGTTGGCGATGCCCAGCGAAACAGCCTCTGCCCCGCTGATGGTCTCTCCCAGTGCAAACATTGCAAACGCACGCACATATCCAATGCGGGCTGGCATCAGCAGGCTAGAGCCCGCCTCGGGCACTAGAGCCAGATTGACAAACGGCGCCGCCAGCTTGGCGTTATCAGCTACAAATACCAGATCACTGTGCAACAGCATCGTCGTACCTACCCCCACTGCGATGCCGGGCACGGCTGCAACGATGGGCTTTTCTGCGCGCCCCAGCGCCTCAATGAATGCACCAGCTTGTGGCTCCTCGCCCTTGCCCTCGGAGACCGCCAGAAAGTCACCTAAATCGTTGCCCGCCGTGAAAGCGTTGCCCTCTGCTGCAAAGAGCACGACTCGGGTCTCTTTGTCTGTCTGCGCAGCATTCAGCGCCTCACAGGCAGCACGGAACATGGCGTTGGTAAACGCGTTCTTCTTGTCCGGCCGGGCAAAGGTAATCTCCAGCACGCCGTCTTGCTTGCCTATCTTGATGTGTTCAGTCATTTTTTGTCTCCATTTGGTAGTTCAAATGATTCAGCGAATTAGGCTGGCTGGAGGGCCTGGACGTTTTGTTGCTCCACAGTGGGGTAGTCGGTGTAACCCCCTTCCGCGCCGCCATAGATGGTCTTGGGATCTGGAATGTTCAGTGGTGTACCCGCCACCAGGCGGCTAGGTAGGTCTGGGTTGGCAATGAATGGGCGCCCAAACCCCACCAAATCCGCAGCTCCATCGGCAATCACAGCTTCGGCACTTTCCGCTGTGAAGCCGCCAGAGACGATTAACGGACCTTTGAACAGAGAGCGAAACATCCTGGCAACGGATACAGGGGCGGCCGTATTGGGTTCTGCGGTAAGGCCAGAGCGGGACTGCGGCTCGATGAGATCCAAGAACCCAATACGCGCATCATCAAGTTTGCTAATGACGTAGGTATAGAGTGCTTCCGGCGCACTGTCTGCCATGTCACCCACGTCGTTAAAAGGAGAGAGCCTGACCCCGATGCGCTCCTTCGGCCAGACTTGTGCAACCGCCTCCACCACTTCCAACAGCAACCGCGACCGGTTTTCTATGGAGCCACCGTATTGATCAGTTCGCTTGTTGGATTTGTCCTCCAAAAACTGCTGAAGCAGGTAGCCATTAGCCGCGTGTAATTCCACTCCATCAAATCCTGCACGGCGGGCGTTTTCAGCGGCTTGTCGGTAGTCTTCTACGATGGCCTTTATTTCGGCCACCTCTAGGGCATGGGGTACTTCGTGTGGAACCCGTGCGAATGTGCTAGTGAATGCGTTTCCTGACGGCGCAATGGCAGAAGGTGCGACTGGCAGCATTCCGTCGGCCTGGAGCGAGGAGTGTGAAATCCGACCAACATGCCACAACTGCATGAAGATGTGGCTGCCTTTTGCCTTGACTGCGTTGACAACCTTAGACCATCCTTCTACCTGTGCATCGGTATAGATGCCGGGGGTTTGGGGGTACCCCTGGCCCTGCCGCGAGATCTGCGTAGCCTCTGTGAAGATCAGACCCCCCTGTGTGGCTCGTTGGCCGTAATAAGTAGGGGCCAGCGCAGAGGGCACACCATCTCCAGCACCTGCTCGCATGCGGGTCAGTGGTGGCATCACGATGCGGTGAGAGAGGGAGATAGAACCGAGTTGGAAGATGGTGTTGAGTTTCATGATTAAGGTGACCAGTCGTCTTAAAAGTGGGTAAATTTTTTGGGGCACTAAGCCTTGAAGAAGCTCGCAAATACGACTCGCTCGAAGTCATCAAAAGCAGAGCCGTTCAACTCCACCTTCGATCGCAGGACTGCCCCCTCCCAAGCGTTAATCAAAAATGCTGCAAGGGTCTTAGCAGGTAGTTGCAGATTGAGCTTCTTCGCCGCGGCGATGTCCTCAATGCACCGCTCGACGGTGTCCGTCCAGTCTGAATAGATCTTGGCCAAACGTTGGCGGAAGTCGGCGTTTTGAGACATCTCTGTACTGAAGTTGCCGATCATGCAACCTCGTCCGAACTTGCTTCGTTCCAACGCTGCGGTAAGCATATGGAAGTGCCGGCGCAACCGTTCAACCGGCTCAATGGTGGTGTCCGATAGCAAATCCCGGCGGCTAGTGCCATTCATCCAGAACAACTCCAGAGCCGCCAAGCCAAGCGCCTCCTTGCTTTCAAAGTGGTTGTAGAAAGAGCCCTTGGGCACACCCGCAGCATTGGTAATGTCTTGGACAGCGCAACCGTTAAAGCCATGGGTGTGCAGGACTTTTAGCCCCGCATCCATGAGTTGCTCGCGCACGTTAGTTCTTGCCATCCGTCAATGATATGACCGGTCGTCTTAAAAGTCAATCCTGCCAGAATTAGCCTTGCCAAGGCTGGAGCAACTGGATGTTAGATAATGGCCGGTCGACGTCCCCCCGGATTTGAGTAGCGCTTAACTCTGGAGTCCAATCCCATAGACAGGAGATTGGACGTGAAGAAGAGATTTACTGAAGAGCAGATCATTGGCTTCCTACGCGAAGCAGAAGCGGGCCTGGCGGTTGCCGAGCTATGCCGCAGGCATGGCTTCTCGGAGGCTAGTTACTACCTCTGGCGTAGCAAGTTTGGTGGTATGAATGTGTCGGATGCCAAACGCCTGAAAGAACTTGAAACTGAGAACGCACGCCTCAAACGGCTGCTGGCCGAAGCCATGTTGGAGAACGAGGTGACGAAAGAAGCCTTGAGAAAAAAGTGGTGAGCGCACCGGCCAAACGCGAACTGGTGCGCCACATGACCAGCCATGGACTGAGTGAGCGTCGTTCGTTGCGTGTCGTTGGCATGAGTGCCAGTGCCTACCGCTACGAGCCAGCCCAGGATCGCAACTGTGCGCTCAAGGAGAAGATCATCGCCTTGGCGCAGCGGCATCGACGCTACGGTGCCGGCATGATCTATTTGAAGCTGCGCCAAGCCGGAGAAATCGTCAATCACAAGCGCGTGGACCGCCTGTATGCCGAAGCTGGCTTGCAGGTGAAAAAGCGCAGGCGAAAGAAGATTCCGCTGACAGATCGGCATCCTTTGGAGCGACCAATAGCCGCCAATCAGGTCTGGTCCATGGACTTCGTGTTTGACCGCACGGCCGAAGGTCGCAGCATCAAGAGCCTG
>Ga0228698_1000691_pt1 | contig 21769 bp, 19 predicted proteins | sample McNCre117_Aug_MG_FD_178015 | JGI IMG/M metagenome (GOLD analysis project Ga0228698, IMG submission 178015) | Freshwater microbial communities from McNutts Creek, Athens, Georgia, United States - 1-17_Aug_MG | ecosystem: Environmental > Aquatic > Freshwater > Creek | place: USA: Georgia...
CTCAATATGTCGCCCACCTTTACCGGCTGTTTGAATACAAATTCTTTCACTGCCACCGTGGCAACCCGGCCTCGGGTCACGCGTGCCGGCAATACCGAGCCTGCCAGATCGACCTGGGCCATGACCCATCCACCAAATATATCGCCACTGGGATTGCAATCGCCAGGCATGGCAATTACCTTTAAAACCAGATCCTGATCGGTGGGTAATTCGCTAAAGGGGCGTGCGGGGGCCTCTGACATGGGCACAATCTCCTATTCAATCAACAGCCATCATTGTCGTTCATGCGCCCCTTTGCTGCTCCCGCCCCTGTGCCTGCCGTGGCTGGCACCCCATCTGCCACCAACGGCAACGTTGCCGGGACCGACTGGGAAACCTTGCGCCGCCTGTTTCCCTACCTCTGGGTATACAAGTGGCGGGTGTTGGCAGCACTGCTGTTCATGGTTGGGGCCAAACTCGCCAACGTGGCAATTCCGCTGTTACTCAAACGCCTGATTGATGCCATGACGCCGCACCCGGGGGCGACCCAATTGGTGGTGGTCCCGGTGGCCTTGCTGGTGGCCTACGGTGCCTTGCGTTTGTCTACGTCCTTGTTTACGGAGCTGCGCGAACTCATATTTTCCAAGGCCACCGAGGGCGCTGCGCGCAGCATTTCTTTGCAGGTGTTCCAGCATTTGCACGCCTTGAGCCTGCGCTTCCACCTTGAGCGCCAGACGGGTGGCATGACGCGCGATATCGAGCGCGGGACCCGGGGTGTGAACGCACTCATCAGCTATTCGCTTTACAGCATCGTGCCCACATTGATTGAAGTCTGTCTGGTGCTGGGCATTCTGGCAGTCCGTTTTGACGTGTGGTTCGTCTGGATTACGCTGGCCGCTCTGGTGCTTTATGTGATATTTACGGTCAGCGTTACCGAATGGCGAACCCAGTTTCGCAAAGAAATGAACGCGCTTGATTCAACCGCCCACAGCCGTGCGATTGATTCCTTGCTGAACTATGAAACCGTCAAATACTTCAATAACGAGGCTTTTGAAGCCCGTCGTTACGACGAAAGTCTGCAACGCCTACGGCGTGCCGCCATCAAATCGCAAACTACTTTGAGTGTGCTGAACACCGGCCAGCAATTGATTATTGCAGTGGCCTTGGTGGCCATGTTGCTGCGGGCCACCTACGGCGTGGTTGACGGGCGCATGACGCTCGGTGACCTGGTGATGGTGAATGCTTTCATGATCCAGCTCTACATCCCCTTGAATTTCCTGGGCGTGATTTACCGGGAAATCAAACAAAGCCTGACCGATTTGGAAAAAATGTTTGCCCTTATGGAGCGCGAACGCGAAATAGCCGACCGTGCAGATGCCACTGATCTGCAGTGGCCGCCTGCTGGCGATATGCCGGGTGTTGCGTTTGATCATGTAGGCTTTGCCTACGATCCCGCACGCCCGATCCTGCATGACATCAGCTTCCAGATTCCCGCCGGCAAGACCGTTGCTGTAGTGGGGCCCTCGGGTTCGGGCAAGTCAACTTTGGCGCGTTTGCTGTTTCGTTTCTACGACGTTCAGCAAGGCAGCATTCAAATTGCCGGTCAGGATATTCGCACGGTACGCCAGGCCTCGGTGCGCCAGGCGATTGGCATCGTCCCCCAGGACACCGTGCTTTTTAACGACACGATTGAATACAACATCGCGTACGGCAGGCCCGGCGCCGCATTGGACGACGTGCGCGCGGCTGCCCGCGCGGCCCACATAGATCGTTTTATTGAAAGCACGCCCCAGGGCTACGCCGCCGTAGTAGGTGAGCGGGGCCTGAAACTGTCTGGCGGTGAGAAACAACGCGTTGCAATCGCCCGGACACTGCTGAAAAATCCCCCGATACTGATTTTTGACGAAGCCACCTCGGCGCTTGACTCTGCCAACGAACGCGCGATTCAGACCGAGCTGCAAAGTGTCGCGCAGAACCGCACTACGCTGGTCATTGCCCACCGCCTGTCGACCGTGGTCGATGCCCACGAAATTCTGGTGATGTCGGCAGGACACATCGTGGAGCGGGGCACCCATGGCGCTTTGTTGGCGCTGAACGGCACCTATGCAGATATGTGGGCGCTGCAGCAAAGTGCAGAAAGCCTGTCCACCGAGGAAGCCGCTTTGGCGTGATCGCCGCGCAACCGCCCCGATAATGCAGCATGGAAACCAAATGGCTTGAAGATTTCGTGAGTCTGGCGGAAACCCGCAGTTTCAGCCGCTCTGCGCAGCTGCGGCACGTGACCCAGCCGGCATTTTCGCGGCGCATTCAATCGCTGGAAAGCTGGGCGGGTGCCGATCTGGTAGACCGCAGCTCTTACCCGACCTCGCTGACACCGGCCGGCCAGACCTTGTATGGCCAGTCTTTGGAAATTCTGCAGTCATTGCAAAGTACCCGGGCGATGCTGCGTGCGCACGCGGCGGCGGGCCAGGACTTTATTGAGTTTGCTGTACCCCATACCCTGGCATTTACCTTCTTCCCAAGTTGGGTCAGTAGTCTGGCGGCTACATTTGGCGGTTTTAAAAGCCGACTGATTGCGTTGAACGTCCACGATGCAGTAATGCGACTGGTAGAGGGCAATTGTGATGTGCTCATTGCTTACCACCATCCCTCGCAACCGCCACAACTCGAAGGGGAGCGGTTTGAAATGGTGGTCTTGGGCGAGGAACGCGTCATCCCCGTGGCCCAGGCGCGGCGCGATGGCAGTCCGGTTTTTCGCCTGCCTGGCTCCCTCGACGCGCCTCTTCCCTATTTGGGCTATGCGCCAGGTGCCTATCTGGGCCAGGTGGTGGATGCACTGCTCAAAGACTGCAGCACGCCTTTGCATCTGAACCGAATTTATGAAACCGATATGGCCGAGGGACTCAAAGCCATGGCGTTGCAAGGCCATGGCCTGGCCTTTTTGCCGCAGAGCGCGATTGCCCGCGAAATGGCTTCAGGCGCCTTGGTGCGTGCCGTGCCTGACGCTTTGGTTGACACCCTGCGATTGGAAACCCGGCTGGAAATTCGCGCCTACCGTGAGCGCCCTGGGCGCCGCGATGCCACGCGCATGGGTGAGCGCGCAACGAAAAGCGCGGCCCAGGGCCTTTGGAATTATTTGGCACACCAGCAGGCCGCTTAAACTTGGCGCCATGACACACACTGCAACCTCGACCCCCGATACACCTGCTTTGCACCCGAACGAAATCACCATTACCCGTCCCGACGACTGGCACCTCCATGTGCGCGACGGCGATGCGCTCCATACCGTGGTGCCACATACCGCTGCGCAGTTTGGCCGCGCCATCATCATGCCCAACCTGAAGCCGCCCGTGACCACTGCCCAACAGGCGCTGGCCTACCGCGAACGCATTCTGGCGGCGGTTCCCGCCGGCCTGTCCTTTGAGCCGCTGATGACGCTGTACCTGACCGACCACCTGGCACCCGAAGAAATCGTGCGGGCACGCGCTGCGGGCGTCGTTGCGGCCAAGCTCTACCCGGCTGGCGCTACCACCAACAGCGCTGCGGGCGTCACCGATTTACGCAAAATCTACCCGACGCTCGAGGCCATGCAGCGCTGTGGCATGCTGCTGTTGGTGCACGGCGAAGTCACCTCGTCAGACATCGATTTGTTCGACCGCGAAGCCGTTTTCATCGATACCCAGCTGATTCCCCTGCGCCGTGACTTCCCCGGTCTCAAAATTGTGTTTGAGCACATCACTACGCGCGAAGCTGCGCAATATGTAGCCGATGCCGATTCCCTGACGGCAGCCACCATCACCGCACACCACTTGCTCTACAACCGCAATGCAATTTTCAGCGGGGGCATTCGCCCGCATTACTACTGCTTGCCGGTGCTGAAACGCGAAACCCACCGTTTGGCCCTGATTGATGCCATTCGCAGCGGCAGCCCGCGTTTTTTCCTGGGAACCGACAGTGCCCCCCACGCGGCGCATTTAAAAGAGCACACCAGTGGTTGTGCCGGTTGTTATACCGCACATGCCGCCGTGGAGCTGTACGCGCATGCATTTGATGCCGCGGGGTGTCTGGACAAGCTCGAAGGCTTTGCCAGCTTCCATGGTGCCGATTTTTATGCGCTGCCACGCAACCATGGCAGCCTCACACTGCGCCGTGAGAGCTGGATGCCCCCTGACAGCTTTCCGTTCGGTGAAGCGCAACTCAAACCGCTGGCGGCGGGTGAGCCTCTGGCGTGGCGCATGGTTTAAACGCCATCGACTGGTCGGCGCCCTGGCACGCGCCGTGGCGATTGGCCGGGCAGCGGGCCGCCCGCCATATTGCAAAAAATCACAATGTGGCCGAAGGGCTTAATGCGGCCCAAGCCGCTGGCCTGGTCGATGCAATCGCGCCCCTGCGTCACGCCGAAGTGCAGGGGCGGCCGCGCCAGTTCGTGGCCCAGACCTGTCTCCCGGCCGAGACGCCCTATGAAACGCATATTTTTCAGACCGGACAGATCCCGACACGCGATGGCCTCCATGACTTTTTCAATGGCCTGGTGTGGCTAAGCTTGCCGTGCGCAAAAGAACGTTTAAATGCCTTGCACACGGCGCATTGGCGCCACACGCCACTCGGGCGTGGCCCCGCGCGTGATGGCCTGACCCTGCTCGATGAAAGCGGTGCCCTGTTTGTCGGCTCCGATGCCGTGTGGGATGCCTTGTGTGCCAAAGACTGGCAGCGTGCGATGGTAGATTTGCGTTCCGTATGGGCGCATACGCAGATCGTTTTGTTGGGCCATTCATTGCCCGAGAAGTTGGTGACGCCGCGCAAGCCCATCACCGCGCACTTATACCGTGTGCACACCGACAGCATGGCCCTAGCCGATATTGATCTGGCGCTGGCCTTGCAGCTCGATGCGGCACACCTGGCGACCAAACCGTTTGCCCATCTGCCGGTACTCGGAATCCCCGGATGGTGGCCCGCCAATGAAAATCCTGATTTCTATACCGACGTATCGGTGTTCCGGACTCTCAGGGCTTAGTTCGGGCAGGGGGGGGCACTGTTACCCCATGCCGCCCATCCGCCGGTCAACTGGGTAATCGTTGATTCCTGCAGCCCTCCGGATTGGCTGGGCGATCGCAGGTTGTACATTGCCATTGCCTGTACCAGGACTTGGACTGTGCTTATCCACTCGCGCGCAATGCGCACCGTGCGAATGTCGGTAGATGCAAGCGCTCTGGAAACCTCTGCGAGCAATTGGGTACTTTCCCACAGCGCGTCGGGGCCAACACCGTCAACGCTATTCGGAACCGGTATTTCAATGAATAGCCCCGCAGTAGCTGCGCCAGCGTATCGGCCCACGACAGCAGTCGATACGAGCGGCGTTGGCACATACCGGTCTGCTGGCGGCCTCAGCTGTGTTGTTGGCCAAGCCCCATTAGTTCGGGGCGATATCCAAAGCCACGGCCTCGGCAACGCGTATGCCATCGACACCGGCCGACAGAATGCCGCCGGCGTAGCTGGCACCTTCGCCGGCGGGATAAAGGCCCCGGGTGTTGCTGCTTTCAAAGTGTTCGGTGCGCGGCATCTTGAGGGGCGATGACGTGCGCGTTTCGACTCCTGTAAGTACGGCGTCGGCCATGTCGAAGCCTTTGATTTTTTTGCCAAAGGCGGGCAGGGCTTCGCGGATGGCGCTAATCGCGTATTCCGGCAGGCTGGGGGCCAAGTCGCCGAGTTGCACGCCCGGTTTGTAGGACGGCTGTACACTGCCAAACTGGGTGGAAGCCCGTGCCGCCAGGAAGTCACCCACCAACTGGCCTGGTGCCAGATAGCTGCTGCCACCCAGGGTGTAGGCACCACTCTCTAGTTTGCGTTGCAAAACAATACCCGACAAAGGGTGGGCGGCCTTCGCATCACGTGCCTTGAGTGTGGCCGATTCGATGGCAAATTGGGCACCGAGTTCGGGGCCAAACGCCTGCTCCCAACTGGCCGCGTCGTGCGGGTAGTCTGAGGGGTCAATGCCGACCACAATGCCCGCGTTGGCGTTGCGTTCGTTGCGGGAGTATTGGCTCATGCCATTGGTGACCACGCGCCCCGGTTCACTGGTGGCTGCTACTACAGTGCCGCCCGGGCACATGCAAAAGCTGTAGACCGAGCGCCCGTTGGCAGCGTGGTGTACCAGTTTGTAGTCGGCGGCACCCAAGGCAGGGTGGCCCGCGTGACGGCCCCAGCGTGCGCGGTCAATTACGCTTTGCGGATGCTCAATGCGAAAGCCCACAGAAAACGGTTTGGCCTGCATCGCCACGCCGCGCTGGTAGAGCATGGCAAAGGTGTCGCGGGCGCTGTGGCCGAGTGCCATCACCACATGGTCGGCATCCAGGGTGTGGCGGCTGCCGTCGCGCAGGTCTTCAATGAGCAAGGCGCGCAATTGCTGTTCACCGTCGCCCGGAGCTGGATCCAGCACCAGATCAACCACCTGCTGCTGAAAGCGGATTTCGCCCCCCAGCGCCTCAATTTGTTCGCGCATGCTTTCGACTACTTTCACCAGCTTGAAGGTGCCGATGTGGGGGTGTGCGGCATACAAAATCTCAGAAGGTGCGCCGGCCTTGACGAACTCTTCCATGACCTTGCGGCCCAGAAAGCGCGGGTCCTTGATCTGGCTCCACAGCTTGCCGTCGGAAAAGGTGCCGGCACCCCCTTCACCAAATTGCACATTGCTGTGGGGATTCAAATTCTTTTTGCGCCACAGGCCCCAGGTATCGCGGGTCCGTTCCCGCACGGTTTTGCCGCGCTCCAGCACGATCGGGCGAAAGCCCATTTGGGCCAGCAGCAGGGCAGCAAACATGCCGCAGGGTCCAAAACCCACCACCACGGGGCGCCGTGTTTGCGAATGGGCCTGGGCGGTTGCCTCGGTCGGCAGGCGGTAGGTCATATCCGGCGTGGCAAATACGTGGGGGTTCCCGGCCAGGCGCGCCAGCAGCTGGGTTTCGAGTGTGGGCTCGAGCGTCACATCAACGATGTAGGCCACCGTCAAATCGATTTTGCGGGCATCAAAGCTGCGTTTGAAGACATGCAGCTGTGCAATCGCTGCCGGGGCAACCCCCAGCACTTGGCAGACTTGGGTGGTGATGGCCTCAACCGGATGACCGGGGTCAGCACGGTCTGCCTCGGTCTCCGAGGGGGCATCGGCAGCGCGCCGGGTAATGACCGGCAGCGCAGCCAGCGGAAGTTTGATTTCAGTTAGTCGAATCATGGCGGGCTCGTGGTGATCAAGCAAGGCGCCAATGATAGCCGCGCTGGCACTGCCGGTTTAGCTTGGCAGGAAGCCTTCCACGGACAAATAGCGTTCACCGGTGTCGTAGTTGAAACCGAGTACTGTGGCGCCGGCCGGAATTTCGGGCAGCTTCTGGGCGATTGCAGCCAGCGTGGCGCCGCTGGAAATACCCACCAGCAGGCCTTCTTGGGTGGCGCTGCGGCGTGCGTATTCACGGGCGGGTTCGGCATCGACTTGAATCACGCCATCGAGCAGTTCGGTTTTCAGGTTTTTGGGTACAAAGCCGGCACCAATGCCCTGAATTGGGTGGGGCGACGGCGCACCACCCGAAATCACCGGTGAGGCCGATGGTTCGACCGCGAAGACTTTGAGCTGGGGCCACTGGGCTTTGAGTACGCTGGCCACGCCGCTGATATGTCCGCCGGTGCCGACGCCGGTAATCAGGTAGTCGATGCCATGGGGGAAGTCGGCCAGAATTTCCTGGGCCGTCGTGCGCACGTGGATGTCGATATTGGCCGGATTCTCGAACTGTTGGGGAATCCAGGAGCCGGGAGTTTGATCGGCCAGTTCCTGGGCCCGCGCAATAGCGCCTTTCATGCCCTTCTCGCGGGGAGTCAGGTCGAACGTGGCGCCATAAGCCAGCATCAGGCGACGGCGTTCAACCGACATGCTGTCGGGCATAACCAGAATCAGCTTATAGCCTTTGACGGCGGCAACCAAGGCCAGACCGACGCCGGTATTGCCCGAGGTGGGTTCAATGATGGTGGCACCGGGCTGCAGCACGCCGCGCTGTTCTGCGTCTTCCACCATGGCAAGTGCAATGCGGTCTTTGATGGAGCCACCCGGATTGCCGCGCTCGGACTTGACATACACCCTATGGTTGTCGCCAAACAAGCGGTTGATGCGGATATGCGGCGTGTTGCCGATGGTCTGCAGAACGTTCTCAAAAGGCATGGTGCTTCTCCGGTAGTTGGTGTTTGGGTAATTCGATGCGCTATTTTGCGACAAGCTTCAGATTAATTGCGTTCTAAGCTTATGCAGGTTTGTGCATACAGCGATAATCCGGGTGTGAAGCTTGCCAGACCACCGCTGGTGCAATCTTGGAAACAAGGCACTGGAGGAACGTCCGGACTGCACAGGGCAGCGTAGCAGCTAACGGCTGTCCACCGACCGGCCTCGGGTTTTGGCCCGGGGCACTAAGGTGAGGATTAGAGCAACAGAGACGAGCCGCTTTGGTGCGGGTGAAACGGGCAATCTCTACGCGCAGCAATACCAAGTAGGCACACGTTGACGGGGCCCCCGGAGTGTGCGGGTAGGTAGCATTGAGCCGTTCGGGTGACCGGCGGCCCAGATTAATGGTGGTCACATGAGGGTAAAACCTCATGCACAGAATCCGGCTTATCGGCGAGCTTCACACTTTTTTCAGCCGATTTGTTGTATGGTTCTCCCACTGCCGATTCACAACACACGGAGGGGACCATGCGTACAGCAAAAGAGCTCTTGGGTAAACGTGATCAGACGGTGTGGAGCCTGCGCCCGCAAGACAGCGTATATGACGCTTTGCAGGTGTTGGCTCAACACAATATTGGCGCCATCGTGGTGCGCGATGGCGACAAGCTAGTAGGTATTTTGTCGGAGCGCGACTACACCCGAAAAATAGCCCTGACCGGGCGCAACTCGCGTGAAACCGCAGTGTCGGAAATCATGACCCACAATGTGTTCAGTGTGGGGCCACAGACCACAGTCCCGGACTGCATGGCGCTCATGAGCCAAAAGCGCATTCGCCACTTGCCGGTGGTCTCGCAGGGACAGGTGTTGGGCATGTTGTCCATCCGGGACATCATGGACGACATCATTGCCGACCACGAGCGCACGATCAGCCAGCTACAGACTTTTATTACGAGCTAAATCGTTTGCGCGTAATGCGCTAAAAATTGACCTTAAAAACGCTGCTGTTCGGTCAGGTAACACCAAGTGCCTACTGGCAGTGCACCCAGTGCCACGCGACCCAGGCGAATGCGCCGCAAGCCAATGATTTCAAGACCGGTTTGTTCGCATAAATAAGCCGCCAGACCGGGGTGGCTGCCCTTGACTGCCAAGCGCAGCTGGCCCATATTGGGTTTTTGGCTGCTCAGGCTCAGGCGGCTCGCAGGCAGCGGTTCGGCGCTGTGGCGCAGCAGTTTTTCCATGTGGGCCAGTGCGCCCTCGGGTAGCACGCCACGGACGTCAAATATGCATTCGTGTTCGATGCTGGCATAGTCTTCCTCGAGCTTGCGCACGCGCCGCCAATCCTGGGTAAAAACCAAGAGGCCACTGCCAGCCCATTCGAGTGGAACCATGGCCCGCAATTGGCGAAAGTGCCGGGGTGCGGGCCGCACGCCACTGCGGTCACCCGACCAGTGATTTTCCAGGCGCAGCAGGTCGGCCGCCCGCTGGACTTTGGGATTGGCTTGGGGCACGGCATCTTCGAGACCGTCGGTGCAGCCAGGCGGCTTGTGCAGTATCAATGTGACGTCTTCCCATTTTTCCAACCGTGCCTGCGGGTCCAATGTGACCGTTTGTTGCTGCACGCGGGTGGCCGGATTGGTGGCGGCCTGGCCATCGACCTGGACCCAGCCACCGTCAATATAGTTTTCCGCCTCGCTGCGAGAGCAGCCGGCCAGGGCCATTACCCGTTTAGAGAGGCGCTCCCCCTCGATGCGGGTAGTGGACGCGTCAGCCGTACGGGATGGCCGTGCGGCGCGGGCGGGGCGGGAAGTGGGCGAGTTCATTCAGTGTATTTTTTGTATATGTTCAATATGGGCCAGCAGGGAGCGCATGGCCACTGGCCAGAGTGCGGGCGCAACATCGGCATAGGCAATCGGCAGCCAGCTTTCAGGCGTTCCATGGGGTTGCGCCTGCATCGCGGCCCGTATGGTAGCTTCACGCGCGCTGCGGTGGGCCCGCAATGCCTGAATTGCCTGGACCGGCGCGGCAATAACACCACCATGGGCGGGCAAGATGTGGGTTATACCCTTGTGCGTGCAGGCGTTGGACAGTTTTTCCAGTGATGCCAGGTAATCTCCCATATTGCCGTCGGGCGGATCGATGACGGTGCTGCTGCCCTGTAATACGTGATCACCGGACAAAACCACGCTGTGCGCGGCGTCGGGTAAACACAAACACAAATGGTTGGATGCGTGGCCCGGTGTGTATAGAAATTCGATGGACGGTAGCCCATGCGGCAGCGCGAGTTGCGCGCCATCGACCGCCACCTGGTCGGGTAGAAAGTGGCAGCCTGGTCGGGCATGGGGGCCAGAAGGCAGGCCCCATACCGGTGGCGCAGGGCGGCCAAGGGCTGCCACGCCCTGCTGCAAAGGCCAAGCGCCAGGGGCATGGTCGGCGTGGGAGTGGGTGCAAACAATCGCGTGAATAAAGCCCCCACGACCGGCCGTGTCGACGCTGTGAGCCAACAGTGCTTCGGTATGGACCGCGAGTGCAGGTCCCGGGTCAACTACCACAAAGCCGTGCTTGGAATTGCCCAGCAAATAGCTGTTGGTGCCGGGTCCGGTCATTCGACCGGGGTTGGGTGCCGTCAGGCGGACCACACCCTCACACAGGGCGTGCGGCACGCCGCTGGTCGGGGGGCGGTCGGGATGGAGGCGGGTCATGTGCGCATTGTGACGCCAGCAGCGTGATAATGCGCACATGCGAATTCCGTTCACCAAAATGCAGGGTGCTGGCAACGACTTTGTTGTGCTGGATGAAACCCGTGGGCGCTTGCCCCTAACGCCAGACCATTACCGGTTTTTAGGCGATCGCCACTTTGGCGTGGGTGCCGACCAAATTCTGAGCGTGCGCCCCAGCCCCGGCCCCGGTATCGACTTCGAATATGTCATTCACAACGCCGACGGTGGTGAAGTTGAGCAGTGCGGCAATGGTGCGCGTTGTTTTGCGCGCTTCGTACGTGAGCAGGGTTTGAGCTCGAAAGATGTGCTGCGTGTGCAAACCCGCAAGGGCGTAATCGCTCCTGCGTTGGTCGCCGATGGCCAAGTCCGGGTTGATATGGGCGCGCCGCGCTTTGCCCCGCATGATTTGCCATTTGATGCCACCAACCTGCAGCCATTGCCGGATGCCACGGGCTTGGTGGGGGTTCAATGGAATCTCGAATTACCCGCTGAGTCCGACGGCACGCTGGCGCTCACCGTGCCAGCCGGCCTGGTGTCGATGGGCAATCCGCATGCGGTACTGCTGGTGCCCGATGCCAACCGTGCACCGGTCGCCCATATGGGACCGCGCGTGCAGCGATTTGCCCGCTTCATACAAGGTGTAAATGTGGGCTTTTTGCAGATTCTGGACCGTGCCAACGTGCGCCTGCGGGTATTTGAGCGCGGCGCTGGCGAAACGCTGGCATGTGGCACCGGCGCCTGTGCTGCCGCAGTGGTCGGCATTCGGCTGGGTCTGCTGGATGCCGAAGTACAGGTGCAAACGCGCGGTGGCGTCTTGTGCATTCGCTGGGATGGTACCGATGCCGCAGTGCAAATGACCGGTCCTGCCACTACGGTTTTCCGTGGTGAAATTGATTTGCCTGACGATCTGTCGGGAACCTACTTTTCTCCCCAAAATATATGAGCAATTCTTCGGACTCCGCCCTCAGCAACCCGATTACGGAAAACGACATTGCCAATTACCTGGCCAATACGCCCGATTTTTTTGTGCGCCACGCTGAGTTGCTGGCAGCGGTGCAACTGACCAGCCCGCATGGCCAGCGTGCCGTCAGCCTGCAAGAGCGCCAGGCCGAAATGCTGCGCGACAAAATCAAGCTGCTGGAACAGCGCATGATGGAAATGATCCGCAACGGCAACGACAACGTGTTGCTGGCCGACAAGATCCTGCAACTGGCCGCCCATTTGCTACGGGCCACCGACCTGGTGCAGACCATGCAAGACTTGCCCGCGCATCTGGTCAATTTGTTTGCGATACCACAGGTCGGATTGCGCGCATGGGGCCTGTCTGCGGCGGCGTCTGGTGCGGCGTTTGCACAGGCGGTGAGCGACGACGCCAAATTGTTTGCCAGTTCACTCAGCGAGCCTTTTTGCGGGCTGAATACGGGCTTTGAGGCGGTCAACTGGATGGGCGAACCGTCTGCAATTGCCTCATTGGCCCTGATTCCATTGCGTGCCCAGGCCGGTCAGCCTGCGTTTGGCATGCTGGTTCTGGCGTCGGGGGACCCCCAGCGCTTTACCAATGGCATGGGCACCGACTTTTTAATCAGCATTGGCAATTTGGTCAGTGCCGCACTGGAGCGTTTGCGCTGACTGCACCGGACGTCAGCGATGCCGCGCGTATAGACGCTTATTTGCGTTTTGTGCGGGTGGAAAAGCGCTTGGCGGAACGCACGTGTGCCTTGTACACCCTGGATTTGCAAAAACTCTCGGCGCTGGCCCAAACGGTGCCGGTGCCATTGCGCGAAGTGCGCAACAGCCATGTCCGGCGCTGGGTTGCCCAAATGCACAGCGATGGCCGCAGCGGCCGGGGCATTGCCTTGATTTTGTCGGGTTGGCGAGGGTTTTATGGGTGGCTTGGCCGCCAGGGGCTGATTGCCAATAACCCGGTGCAGGATGTGCGCACCCCTAAATCCCCCAAGCCTTTGCCGAAGGCGCTGGATGTCGATGCCGCAGTGCATTTTGCCGATTTCGAAACTGCCGATGCGCCGTGGCTGGAAGCACGCGATGCGGCGATTGTTGAACTCCTTTATGGCAGTGGCTTGCGCGTTGGCGAGCTGGTGGGGCTGGACGTTCAGGCCAGTGCCACTGCGCGTGGCTGGATTGACCTGGATGCGGCTGAGGCCCATGTGCTGGGCAAGGGCGCCAAGCGGCGCTTGGTGCCGGTCGGACCGGCCGCTTTGCTGGCGTTGCGGCGGTGGCTTGCTTTGCGTGCGGAGATTCCTGCCAGCAAGACCGACCCCGCCCTTTTTTTGGGGCGCAAGGGAACGCGCATGTTGGCAACGTCGATTTGGCGACGTTTGCAGCGCCGCAGCCGCCTGGCGGGCATGGCGAGTCCGGTGCATCCACACATGCTGCGCCACTCTTTTGCCAGCCACCTGTTGCAAAGCAGTGGCGATTTGCGGGCCGTGCAGGAGCTTCTGGGGCACGCCAGTATTACCACTACCCAAGTCTATACCCGGCTCGATTTTCAGCATCTGGCGCGTGTCTATGACGCGGCCCATCCGCGTGCACACAGCAAGAAATCCTGAGTCCCGCGTTTGAATTTGTCGGCGCCTGCGGCAGGGCAGCGACAATAGGCGGATGAAAACATTGCGACTTCGCCCCGGAAAAGAGCGCTCACTGCTGCGGCGCCACCCTTGGATATTTGAATCTGCCATTGCCAAAGGCGCTGCAGACAGCGGCGAGACGGTAAGGGTTGAATCCGATCAGGGCGATTTCTTGGGCTGGGCGGCCTTCAGTCCAGCCTCCAAGATTCGCGCCCGGGTCTGGAGTTTTGTGCAGAGCCAGCGCATCGATGCCGAGTTTTTCCGCTCGACGATTGCCAGCGCCGTGGCCGCACGCGCGCGTTTTGCAATTGAAAGCGACGGCCTGCGTTTGGTGCATGGCGAGTCCGATGGGCTACCGGGTCTGATTGTCGATCGCTACGGTGACACGCTGGTGGCCCAGTTCACATCGGCGGGCGTGGAGCGCTGGAAAAACACCATTGTTGACGCCCTGCTCAGCGTCACTGGTTTGGAGAAAATTTACGAGCGCTCCGACGCCAGCAGCCGTGCCTTGGAAGGTTTGCCGGAGCAGACCGGCTGGCTGCGGGGGGAAGGGCCGCTGGCGTTAACGCTGCGCGAGCACGCGTGGCAGTTGGCGCTGAACATAGCCGAGGGCCATAAAACCGGCTTTTATCTGGACCAGCGTGACAGCCGCAAAAAAATGGCCGATTACGCCCGGCGCCTGCAGTTTCAGCGCGTGCTGAACTGCTATTGCTACACCGGAGGCTTCAGCGTTGCCGCGTTGGTGGGTGGTGCTGCCCACGTGACGTCGATTGACTCCAGTGGACCGGCCTTGCTGCAAGCCGCAGCCAATGTGGCCTTGAACGGACTGGATGCCAGTCGGGCAGTATTTTTGGACGCCGATGTGAACGCCTCACTGCGCCAAATGGGTGCGGCGGGAACCCAATTCGATGCCATTGTGCTCGATCCGCCCAAATTTGCCCCAACCGTGGCACATGCGGAACGGGCGGCGCGTGCCTACAAAGACATTAACCGCCTGGCATTCAAATTGCTGGCTCCGGGGGGCGTGCTGTTTACTTTTTCGTGTTCGGGCGGTATCAGTGCCGATTTATTTCACAAAATAGTTGCCTCGGCCGGTTCCGATGCCGGCGTTGATGGCTATATCAGTGAGCGCCTGGGGGGCGCTCCCGATCACCCCATGACCATCGCTTTCCCAGAGGGGGAATACCTGAAAGGACTGGTGGTTGTACGCAAGGCCTGAGGTGCGATGGTGCCTGGGTCTTTCGGTCCCTGTTCATCGGGGGGTAATTAAGTGGTTGAAATAGGTCGCTACACTCCCCATCTGCTGATTTTTGCGCAATTCATATGTCTTTGATTCCTGTAACCATCCTGACCGGCTTTCTGGGTTCCGGCAAAACCACCCTGCTAAAGCGTGTTTTGGGGGAGTCTCACGGCCAGAAAATTGCTGTGATTGAGAATGAGTTCGGTGAAGAAAATATCGATAACGATATTTTGGTCAGCGAGACCAACGAACAAATTATTCAAATGAGCAACGGGTGCATTTGTTGCACCATTCGTGAGGACCTGCGCGCCACGCTGCGCGATTTGGCCGAAAAGAAACGCAAGGGCGAACTGGATTTCAGCCGCATTGTGATTGAAACCACCGGGGTCGCCGATCCTGGCCCGGTAACACAAACATTTTTCATGGACGATGAAGTTGCCAGCAGCTATTTGTTGGACTCCATCCTGACCCTGGTGGACGCCAAGCACGCCGAGCAGCAACTCAATGACCGCCAGGAAGCGCGTCGCCAGGTGGGTTTTGCAGATCAAATCTTTATCAGCAAGGCCGATTTGGTGTCGGCTGAAGCCCTCGATGCGCTGCAGCACCGTCTAAAACACATGAACCCGCGTGCGCCACAGCGGGCCGTGCACTTTGGTGATGTGCCGTTGAATGAAGTATTCGACCTGCGTGGTTTTAATCTGAACGCCAAGCTCGACATTGACCCCGATTTCCTGACGCAAGGCGACCATGACCATGACCATGATCACGAACATGGTGCGCACTGTGATCATCCGTCACACCACCATGATGGTGAGCACGGCCACCACCATCACCATGATGATGACGTGAAAAGCTTTGTTTTCCGATCGGAACGCGCGTTCGATCCGGCACGCTTAGAAGACTTTTTGGGCGCCATTGTGAATGTCTATGGCCCCCGCATGTTGCGTTACAAAGGCGTGTTGCACATGGAAGGCACTGATAAAAAAGTAATTTTCCAGGGCGTGCACCAACTGATGGGCAGTGATTTGGGTCCGCAGTGGGCGCCGGGCGAGGTTCGCATGAGCAAAATGGTTTTTATTGGCATCGACCTGCCCAAAGATATCTTTATGCAAGGACTGGAGCAGTCCTTGGTCGCTGCATAAAGTGCCGGATTGCCACTGGGCCGTGAATGTGATGATGGTTAGGGCGTTTTTTGACTTGAATTCAGGCGGAGAGCCAAATGATTGTCTCGCTTTTGCAACTGATGGGTTTTCCGATGGCGAAGCCTGTACACTCGCGCGCCGAAGACACCTCGGCGCCGGCAGCGCCTCCCACAGGGGCGTCGGCCCGTGAACAACTACAAATGGGCACTGCCAGGAGATCAGACGTGAAAGCGACATCGAAAAAAAGTGGCAAAGAGAGCAAGAAAGCGGAAAAAGCCGCTAGCGATCGGCCATCGGACTCCAAAAAAGTCGTGAAAGTCGATGCTGAAAAGGCCCCTAAAAAGGCGACCAAAGCATCCGTGACTGTGAAGGACGCAGTGGTTGCTCCAGAAAAAACGGCCCCCAAAGCAGCCAAGAAAGCACCGGCAGCAGCAAAGTCAGGCAAGTCCTCGCCCGGCAAAGTTCTGCCAGAGGCGATTCCCGTGGTTTCGCCGCCCAAGGAAACTACTAAAATGAAAACTGTTGCGGCAGCCGTTGCCGTGGTTGCCCCGGGTGTGCAGCGTTCAGGGCGCCCGTCTTCCCGTCTGGCGCAGCTGACGGTGCCGTCGATGGCGCAAAGTATTGCGTCAACGGCGGCCAAAGCCAGCTACAGCCAATCCATTCCCTCTACTGTGATCGTTCCTGCCTTGTCATCCTCTATCAAAAAAGACGCCAAACTTGCGAACAACTGGAAGTCCAAACCGGTTGCTGAAATCACCGACGCCGAATTGCTGGCGATGTCGGACGACGATTACATGAATGAGACGCAGCTTGCCGCATTCCGGCTCAAGTTGCAGGCCCTGCGACAAACTATTTTGAACAGCGCGGGTGAAACCACCGAGCATTTGCGTGAAGACACCTCGGTGGTGCCCGATCCTGCAGACCGCGCCACCATTGAAGAAGAGCATGCCCTGGAATTGCGCACCCGCGATCGCGAGCGCAAGCTGTTGAAAAAGATCGAGCAGTCGATCGCCCGTATTGATGCCGGTGACTACGGTTACTGCGATGAGACCGGCGAGCCGATTGGCGTGGGCCGTTTATTGGCACGCCCGACTGCTACGCTGTCGCTGGAAGCGCAGCAGCGTCGGGAACTCAAACAGAAAATGTTTGGTGACTGATATTTTGGCGCGCTACCAACGGTTTCGCTCCCGGCATTAATTCATGGCTACGAAAGACGAACGCCCTAGCTTGCTGTCAAAGGTGGCGTTGTTTGTGCGCAATCCGACCAAAGACTGGTCGGAGCTCGATCGCCCTTCGCAGCGTGACGAAACGGGATATGACAAGCAGGCATTGCAGGCCATGATTGAGCGCAAGCGGCAAAACGATTTTGTCCGGCGGCGCGAGTTCGATCATTTACGTAAGTTGCGCAATCGCAATCTGGTAGACGTGTCGGATTCCGCCATGAATGCCCGCACTTCTTATTTCCAGAACAGTTTCCCTACCGATCAGGATGGTCGCGCAGTCACCTTGAAAAAGATTGACGAAATCGAAGCGCAAATGTCCAAACAATGGTGGAAGGGCAAAACGGAACAGGCCACGTTGTCGGCAGCAGCCCGTGCCCGTGCCGATACGGTTCCTTTGAGTCAACTGGGCTCCGGCGGCGATACCAATACCAAACCCAACGCCAAACCGGATACCCAAACCGCAGCCAAGCCCAGTAACCCTTCCGCGGGCACACCACTGGTGGATCCTTACGGTCCAACCGAGCCTTTCCCGTTGCAACAGTCGGTGCCGGCAGCGGCGGCGGCCAGCGTGCCAAACAGCGACTTGGGTCCTGGCAGCAGCGTTCCCGAGGATTACTCGGTAACCCAGATGTCTGATGCCTTTTCTGGTTTGGGAATGGCACCGTCGGCACCGCAGCGGTCGGGCCCCGCCGGTCGGGACGCAGATTTCTCGGTGTCGCGTTTGTTTGAGACGCAACCGGCCGATCTGATGGCGGATCCCGAGCTGGAGGAGGCCGCAATCCGCTTTGCCAATGGTGATTTTGACGGCGCGGAAAAAAGCCTGGTCGATGCCTTGGCTGGAACCTCTGTTCCCCCTGCGAGTGCCCTGGCGTGGGCCTCGGCTTTGCTTGACCTGTATCGCGCAACGCATCGCCGTGCCGACTTCGATCGCGCTGCGTCCCGCTACTTCGAACATTTGGATGGCGTCCACCCGGTTTGGTTTTGCATTGGCCTCGGTGCGGACGCTGGCGAACCACTGCCCCAAGGTTCTCCGGTATGGGACTGCCCTGCGGTTCTGGGCTTGTCCGATATGCAGTCGCTGCAGTCATGGATGGCCAGCTATGCGGCGCCGTGGAATCTCAATTGGTCGGCTTTGCGCCGTATTGAGGTGGCTGCTGTCGGCTTGCTCGATGGCTTGTTTGCCAGCTTGTGCAACGAGGCAGTGAGTGCCCGTTTTGCGGGAGCTGAGAACGTGCGGCAGGTGGTCCAGCAATGCACTGCGGTAGCCGATCCGGGTTTTGCCCCGATCTGGTGGCAACTGCGTTTTAATCTGTTGCGGGCAGTAAATGATTGCGATGGTTTCCAGCACGCAGCCATTGAGTATTGTGTTGCGCAGGCGTCGGAAGCGCCGGTGTGGTCCGACCCATCATGCCGTATTGAAAGCGTTGACCCGTCTGAAATGCATCGCGACGGTCCGGTCACGGCACCCATGCGCTTTAGCGAAGACGATGGCCTGAGCGCTTTGCGCGGCGAAATTTTGGGTGATGCCAGTGATGTCTTGCGGGGCTTGCAAGATTTGCATTCGATGGGCGATTTGCTGCTGATCGGCTGCAGCGAACTACAGCGGGTTGATTTTGCGGCTGCGGGCAGCATATTGAACTGGGTGGTGGCGCGGCAATCCGAGGGACGCCAGGTTCAGTTTCACAATGCCAACAGCCTGGTAACCGCATTTTTCAATGTGATTGGCATTTCCGAGCACGCGCGCGTCAATCAACGATCAATTTAAAGCCCGCACCTTGCGTGTGTGGGCGTCTGGAATTTCCCATGGAAGCATTTCACGGAACCACCATCATCAGTGTTCGGCGGCAAACCCCTGCGGGTTGGCAGGTCGCCATTGGCGGTGATGGACAGGTCACTTTAGGCAATATTGTGGTTAAGGGCACGGCACGCAAAGTGCGCAAGCTGTACCATGGCCAGGTATTGGCCGGCTTTGCCGGAGCGACTGCGGACGCCTTTACCTTATTCGAACGTTTTGAAGCAAAGCTGGAGAAGCACCAGGGTCATTTGGTTCGCGCTGCAGTGGAGCTGAGCAAGGAGTGGCGTACCGACCGTGTGTTGCGTCGCCTGGAAGCGATGCTGGCAGTTGCCGACCGTGAGGCCTCACTGATCATTACCGGCAATGGCGATGTATTGGAGCCGGAGGACGGGATTGTCACAATTGGATCGGGTGGCGCCTACGCGCAGTCTGCGGCAATGGCGCTGCTGCAACACACCGAGATGGTAGCGCCCGATATTGTCCGCCGGTCTTTGGAAATTGCCGGTACCTTGTGCATTTATACGAATATGCACCACACCATCGAAACCCTCGACTAAGGCCACAAGACCATGACGCCCCAGGAAATTGTTGCCGAGCTCGATCGCCACATTGTCGGTCAAAGCAGCGCCAAACGCGCCGTCGCGATTGCGTTGCGCAATCGCTGGCGGCGCCAGCAAGTGGATGCCGCCATGCGGCATGAAATCACACCCAAAAATATTTTGATGATTGGCCCGACTGGCGTTGGCAAGACCGAGATTGCGCGCCGCTTGGCGCGTTTGGCCGATGCCCCCTTTATCAAGGTTGAGGCCACCAAGTTCACCGAGGTCGGTTATGTGGGAAAAGATGTGGACGCGATTATTCGGGACCTCGCCGAAATTGCGGTGAAGCAAACCCGTGAAGCCGAGAAAGCCCAGGTGCGCAGCCGTGCCGAAGATGCTGCTGAAGAACGAATTTTGGATATTTTGGTGCCACCCGCACGCCAGGAATTCGGTTTCTCAAGTGCCAGCGATACACCCGAAAGTACGGCCCGGCAGACCTTCCGCAAGAAACTGCGTGAGGGGCAACTGGACACCCACAATATTGAAATTGACGTTGCTGCGCCGGTGCCCCAGCTTGAAGTAATGGGCCCACCGGGAATGGAAGAAATGACGGAGCAGTTGCGCGGCATGTTTGGGCAGATGGGGCAGGGCAAACGCCAAACCCGCAAAGTGCCGATTGCCGAAGCGCGCAAATTGCTGTGCGACGAAGAAGCCGCCAAGTTGGTCAATGAAGAGGCGATTCGCAGTCAGGCCATTCATCTGTTGGAGCAAAGCGGCATTGTGTTTATTGACGAGATTGACAAAGTCACTTCGCGCAACGAAGGTGGTTCGGGTGAGGTCTCGCGCCAGGGCGTGCAGCGCGACTTGCTGCCGCTGGTTGAGGGAACCACGGTGTCGACAAAATATGGAATGGTGCGCACCGACCACATATTGTTTATTGCATCGGGTGCTTTTCACCTCAGTAAACCCAGCGACCTGATTCCAGAACTGCAAGGGCGGTTTCCTATCCGGGTTGAGTTGCAGTCTTTGTCGGTGGCCGATTTTGAGGCTATTCTGACCCAGACCGATGCTTCGCTGACACGGCAATACCAGGCATTGCTGGAAACCGAGGGGGTCCACCTGGCATTCACGCCCGAAGGCATTACCCGTTTGGCGAGTATTGCGTTTGAAGTCAATGAGCGCACTGAAAACATCGGCGCACGCCGCTTATCGACCGTCATGGAGCGCTTGCTGGACGAGGTGAGTTTCGATGCCGCCAGTCTCAGCGGTCAAACGATTGCCATCGATGCCGCCTATGTTGACGCCCGACTGGCTGCCCTGAGCGCCAACGAAGACCTGTCGCGCTTTATTCTCTAGGCCCATTCAGGCCATCCCCTGGCAGCGCCGTTGTCGGCGCTGCGCCCTCCGAAGCGACCCCGCCGCGCGCATTTCTGCACGCCCATGTGGCGGCATTAGGGGTTTCATGCATCACTTTCAGTCCCAACGCTAAGTACTTCATTTAGAACACTTTTTGTGTCCTTTTGATCTCATAAAACGCGCCTAAGTCATTGATTTCATTGGAAATTTTTGTAACAGAGGGGTGTAGAAACGAGGCTTTTGCTGATACAGTGCAAAAAAGTGCAATTAAGTGGTAATTAATCCCATTCGATTGCGTTCTTTCAGGGTTTACGCAACAAGAGGTGTGCGCTCGTGTTTCAAGGGGCTTCTTCACTCAGTCTGGATGCAAAGGGGCGGCTGTCAGTGCCGACCCGGCATCGTGACGTCCTGAGTGCAACGGCCGCTGGGCAACTCACGCTGACCAAGCACCCACACGGCTGCTTGATGGTGTTTCCGCGCCCTGAGTGGGAAAAGTTCCGTGAACGTATTGCCGAGTTGCCCATGTCGGCCCAATGGTGGAAGCGGATTTTTTTGGGGAATGCCATGGATGTGGAGCTGGACTCCACCGGACGCGTGCTGATTTCCCCCGAATTGCGCGCTGCGGCTGGAATCACCCGGGACGCCATTTTGTTGGGCATGGGTAACCACTTCGAGCTCTGGGACAAGGCGACGTACGACGCCCAGGAAGCCCAGGCCATGCAGGGCGAGATGCCCGATGTGTTCAAAGATTTTTCTTTCTAGGTTAAAGCGGTGGAAACGACATGGAACCATGCCACCGTATTGTTGAACGAGGCCGTTGAGGCATTGTTCAGCAGCGGTGCTGCACCCTATCCGGGCGCTGCGGACGGCCACTATGTGGACGCAACATTCGGTCGTGGAGGTCACTCCCGACTGATTTTGTCGCGCCTGTCGGCGCAGGGCCGTTTGCTCGCTTTTGACAAAGATCCCCAGGCAATCGAGCAGGCCCAGTCGATT